>Ga0209208_10000578_pt1 | contig 48356 bp, 32 predicted proteins | sample S1TSphfallax_3_FD_187694 | JGI IMG/M metagenome (GOLD analysis project Ga0209208, IMG submission 187694) | Host-associated microbial communities from peat moss isolated from Minnesota, USA - S1T2_Fd - Sphagnum fallax MG (SPAdes) (version 2) | ecosystem: Host-associated > Plants > Peat moss >...
AAAAATTTCCTATCCCCCCCCCCCCCCAAAAGCAAAATTAGTCCAATTTACACTAGACAAAAAGAAAAAATCCAAAAATTTCCCAATTTTTTTGTTTAAAAATATTTCTTATGGAGAAAAAAAACATACATGTTGAAGTTAGTTATTACATGTTGAATTGCAAGAGTTGCCCAGTCATCATGAGTTTGCTAAGTTCTTGGATGTGCAAGATTTGCTTAAACTGCATTGAATTGGAGAAAGCCTGAACCAGCCCATGAATCATTCTGGATATTACAATTGACATTCATTCAACAACTCTATACATGAATCACTTGCAATTTGTCAAGGCCATTCTTGAATGGTATGGATTAAACTAAACTTTGTCACCCTGGAGATTTGTGCTGAACAAGTTCACCTCTAAACACATGCTTGACCCCGGCTTTCATGTTCCCAACATTACATGATGTCAAGTTCACCCCGATCACTGCAAGTCTGCTTGCAAATAGTAGCATATATATAAATACTAGATACCTGGTCTGATGCTGATCCCATGCTCACAAATCCTTAAACAGGTGAATCATATGTTGTTCAGATTACTAGGGAGTAACTGCTCTGAACAAATTATAAGAGAGAGATGAATAGAGGCAACAATATATTAATCCATATATTAATTTGCTCCTGATGGCCTCTTTATATCACCTGTCTAATTATAAGTTTGGTGTGTGCAACTACTTAGGGCTCTTTCCATTAAGCTGTTGTGATCAGAGCAGCAGAATGGGAAGACTGTGTGGGAAGCCACTGCCATAGGGCATTGTTTCTTGTTGCAAGAACAGTTGCTTTCCATTGGAGAGCTGCGAGTGCATTGAAATATGTATTTAATCAGGTTAGGAACTCTAGGAACATGTGTTCTCGCCAAAAAAAAAAACAGATGTCATTACATGGTGAGTCGCAGTTTGATTCGGCTAGTGCAATTGACCTATACTTGACTAAGAGCTCTGAGATGATTATGAGCTCAGCTAGTTGAAAAAACATAATGGAAAGTTACTTTGATCAGAGAATCCGTGATCATAACAACCTAATGCAAAGATGTCCTCACTATCTCTTAATCTCTCACCTGGGCTTACATTCTCATACATGCAAACTCTTCAGATTGCTGCAGGGACTTAGCAATGTCCTAAACCCACATCCCGGAATTCCAATAGCGTTCATAGTTTCTTTTTCCCTTTTGGGTCGGGCTGCAATGCGATGGCCTCCAAGCCTCTGCCTGTGATCTTAGTTGGTGAGGATCGTGAGTCACGACGTCAACTGTAGTCGATGGTGACTGAACCGATGATCCGGTCTTTTCCCTGTAAGCTAGTTGTAGCTACCTTTCCCCCCGAGATGCAGGCAAGCAGAAAAACTGAAGGCATTCAATCGCTCATGCTCTACTACGTGAGACCAAACGTCGAAAGGAAGTTTTCCAGCTGCCTAAGTAATTGCGGAAGCTGCTGCTGGAGCTGCCGCTCGATTGTGCATGCGCGTAAGTATTATCAGCTGCATGGCCAACGTCATTTAATTCGCGCCCGTAGATTACGATCGACCGCCGGAGGTATTGCCTTGCAGCAAAGTCTACTAGAGGATCCTTAATCTTCACAACAGCCAAAGTGCTAGGAAATTGAAAGGACGTGCTACTTCGCGTAATCTTCTTGCATCTGGGAGATGACGATGTTCCCTCTGCCGATGTAATGATTCCTTCAAGATCATTCAACGACACATACCCGGAAGTATTCAGATTGTCCATCGTAATTGCTACTGTCTGCAACACCCCCCCCCGGGGCCCTCCGCCCTTCCGTTCCAATTACACTCAAGTAGTATTCGTCAACAAGATCAACGGCAAAAACGCATTATGGGTGATCTCTAGCACTCTCCCCTGCCCAGCTCCCTGTTGCAGTTTCTTGCAAAACATATGCAATTTCTTTATTTTTTTCCCTTGAAGAAATAAAGAAAGGAAGAGATTCAATAAACAAGGCTGCACGAGCTCCGTGCACTCGTGACATCAATGCACTAAAGAAACGTGAGGAAGATTGGAGAACCTCGAGCAGCCTCGGGGCTGCAGAGCTCAAGACCAGCGTTGAAGCAGGAACTGAACCTGCATTCGTAACCGGTTTTGGTGGCCGAAGTGGGACAGGAAGTCATCATGTAGGTCAGTACTGGTTCCACTTTGGTTCTGCTAGTACACTTGTGATGTGCGTAAACTGTCTCCAGAGAGTGCGGACTCCGGTTCTAAGTTATAACTTTCACCGGAACCGGTCGTGGCGTAGTTCCGGTTACCATCTGATGGACCATTATCTCTCCCTACCGGGTCTGACACGTTTCATAAAGTAAATTGGCTGGTTTAGGGTTTAAACCCTAAACCCTAAACGCATGCTAAACAGCGTTTTATTTTGTGACGCATTTTGTCATTTTTAGTATTAGATTTTCTTTTTCAAGTGTAAAATTGGAATAATATTGCTTCTTCTTCTTTTTGAAAAAATGCATCAACTTTTTCATATCACAAAATTGGGGGAAAAAAAAAGAGAAAAAAACCCCTCAGTGCTGAATATGCAAAGAAAATAAATTGGGGTTTTCCTTCACTTTAATGTTTATAAATTATACCTCAATGGAATATTGGAACTTAGTTGAGTTATATCTGATGACTTTCTGAGCTCTCTAGTATGTCTATTTCCATGGGTAGCAGTGAACCAGCACCTAGTACCATGCTAACAACATACATCCTCCCCCATCCCAAATGTGATTGCTTTAGAAACGGTATAAAACTCGGTGCCCAAATAATTTCTCCTTTCAAAACCAGTTTTTGTTATTTAGTTCACTTCCAGTTACAAAAATTACTCAAAATTTGATGTCTCTTCCAGCTTAGGTCTGGAAATTATGAAATCATCTCCATAAAATTTTACTCATTGAGGGCTTTCCAGCAATACTGTGGACATGCCCAAATTTCTTTCAATTTTTTTGTTTTGATTTTATTGAATTTTCAATGACAATATTATTCAAAATTCAATAACTCTCACATTGTAGGTTTAAACGTCAAGAAACCACCTCAGTGCACCCCTATATATCAAGGGCTTTCCAACATTACCATGAGCCCAATGGGGGGGGCATTGTGATTTGGGAGATGTCAATGCAACAAACCACCTTTCTTAATAAATAGATATTGTCCCTCGAACTAAATTAGGGTTGGAGAGTTGAAATTTGACATTTCCCAGGTTAAATATGGTCATCAAGAGGCACACAAGGTGAAAGGTACCAGGTTCACACTGGCCCAATCTTGTTTCCAACATCTGGGTAAAAACTAAAATCCTTTTTTTTCCCTCATTTGTGTGGCATGGTAAAACCACAAGTAGGCCAACAGAAAGGAACAGTAATGGCCCCAAATGATTTGGATACCAAAAATCATGACATGTATGATAGTGGACTATAGGACCATTGCAAGATCAATTGCAAGGAACAGGAGCAAAATAGGAAAAGTAGCAATGTAGGCTTGAATATGAAATACCAATTATCCTCCCTCATGGTAGTCTCACAACTAGGAGGTTTTTTTTTTTTTCAATTTTTTGATGTCAAAAATTTGTTAAACTTTCCACTGGAAAACAAAACTTTCCCAATTTTCTTTTTCAAGGAAATGAAAAAAATTGTTGGGAAAGAAAAAACATTGATCACAACTCACACATCACTCACACTAATCTATAGCCAATCTCCAAGTTCTACTGCCTTAATTGACTTTGGAAGTCAGTTAAGTATTAACTCATAAGTGAAAGCATATAGAGTCTGGACCCACCTCTTTAAAAAAGCAGCATAAATTGCAGCATTGGCAAAAAGAGGTTTATAATATGCTTGCCACCTTCAATTAGTATCTAAGTAATTTTGTGTATGTTTATAGCTTTTGGGATATGCCTTTGTTGTGATACAATGCCTTGGGGTGGTTTGTAGCTTGTACATCATCAAGGACCATCCTTGAGACAGATGTTCTTTGATAAAATCTTTGTCAAATTGTCTTCCTCTAATTAACTTCTTCTTTGCAGTCTTCTCTGTTGCCTCTTTTCACCTTCTCTTCTTGCTGTTCCTTTTTTCTTCTAGGTTTCACCCATGTATTGATACACATGTAAACCCTAATTATTTTGGTACACACTTTCTTCAGTTGTGAAGCAACTCCAGAGATTTTGGTGTCATTCTAGTCCTTCAGCTTTCACTCTGTGGAACAATGGATTCAGGTGTCTCAACGGACCTGAAGCATTATTTCAGTCCACACTTTTTTCAGTTATGAAGCAACTCAACAAATTTTGGTGTCATTCTAGTCCTTCAGCTTTCACTCTGTGGAACAATGGATTCAGGTGTCTCAACGGACCTGAAGCATTATTTCAGTCCACACTTTTTTCAGTTATGAAGCAACTCAACAAATTTTGGTGTCATTCTAGTCCTTCAGCTTTCACTCTGTGGAACAATGGATTCAGGTGTCTCAACGGACCTGAAGCTAAGGAGCAGAAAGTCTAGCAGCTCTGTGAATATTTTCTGGGTCTGGCAACATTGCAAGCTTAATCAAACTGAATTCCTGAGAATATATATTATACAGCTGCTAATTGTTAGAGATTTGACCCTTGTATAGTAGGCAATGTCACAAGTCACAACCAGATGTTTGAATCAGGGCTACTAGAGTAAGACACACAGCTCCTGCTACATCCAGTCAAATCCAGTTAAGTGAATGACCACGGAACCGTGGCAAAACACTCTGCTTGTCACACGGTGCAATTATGCAAGCTTCAGCCAGAGAACTTCCAGATTTAACTCTATTTTCCAGAGAAAAACATTTCACCTGAAAGCTATGTATTCTATGAGGCTAGAGAACTGACTCCTAACGAAAAAACATGGGCACAGGGCCTCTTGGATGCTTGCCTTAACAGAGTAACTTCTAGGCCTGCCACTTTTGTCTTAATACAGTAATAAAGCAGGCAACCTAATTGCTTGAATGAAATTCCAGGAATTCCAATACTCCAAACTCCTTCACATACTTCAAGGGTTTACGGCTGTACACATGGAAAGCTGTAAACCTGAAGACAACTTTGAGACATCTTTTAGACATCTCTAGCAATGAACAAGTGGCAACCAACACAAGTAAGATGCTCACCAGGGGACTTAAAGACTACTTGGAAGTGGAGGACATAACAGCAATGGGTCAACACTTTTTACATTCTTGCAAAAGGTCACAAGACAAACAGATGATGACATGTAAGTCTGGACACAGAGTTTGCGCAAGTCTCAGTTCTGAGAAGCATCTCACTTTTGGGTCTCCACAAATTCATTGCCACAGACTTTGCCAAAGACCATACAATTTCTCAGTTCATGCAAAGCAAGAGTCAAATCCCCAGGTCAGGCAAAGCATTTGTACTACAGTGCAAATTACTGCAGTAGTGTGACATACCTTGCCTTAGTACACTCTTAACACCTACATCCGAATGCATTGGGCTTGTGCTAAGAACAATCTGGTGGCCTTACTGTACTACTAGAATATATGCTCCAAAATGCAGTGTTGCACTGTCCTGCTGTGCTGCAAGTGGCATCTGATACATATCTACCTGACCAAATCTGGTAAGTGGACACTAACATTTCATCACTACAAGAGCAATGTTTTTCTTATTGAATCAAGATGTTTGTGCACAGACTGCCCTATTCTAGGGCAACCACAACTGTCAGAATGAGCAATCTAAATAAAGAGGTTATCAAATGCTCAATTGAAAGGACAATCCAGTGCCTTCAAAGGTGGTTCATTGTAAGGCTGCTTCTTCTGATGGATACTTTCATTCCAAGGGCCAGCATCTGCATTTTCACATCCTCCCGGGCAGCAACATGTGCCTCCCAGAAATGCAGGGAGGTTCTCACTGTCAACCAACTCAAGTAACTTTGAAGAGAAATTACCACCATGAACCTCAATTTTCTTTTGAGTCCTCTTATCAAGCCATGGCCTCACAACGGCCCACATTGCCTTGAAAGCAGTTGGAGCATTGACAATGAACATCTTCCCTAGATACTCTGGGTAGAAATCTTGGTCTACCTTTGTGATCTTCTGAATGAAATTCCTCACTTGTTTACTCATGTGCCTCATAGTCTGCAACAACAGAAGCACAGCCAATGAATGGTGAGGGAATCTGTACAAAGAATGCCCAGCAAAAAAATGTGAAAGCCCATTTTCTGAAGAGTATATATATCAACACCAGAAAGAATGTGCAGATTGGGGGTGGCAAAGGAAGAGTATATATATATATATATCTAGCAACACCCAAAAGAATGTGTGGATTGGGGGGGGGGGGCAAAGAGAGAAAAATAGTCATGTTGGCAGATGAAACTGTTAAATTGGGTGGGTGCTAAAAACAAAAGAAAAGGTTCCGCTGGGCAAGACAGACTAAAGAACTGATGTTCCAAGCAGAATCCATCATTAAGATATCTTCAGAAGAAACTGAGAAAGTCTCAAGATACATGAGAACGCAGACCAAAAAGGGTTCAAAGGGGGGCTTGATAAAACAGTACCACTCCCTTCATATCCAGTATTGTCAGTGTCTGAGAAATATTAGTGCCAGCCTTCTTGGAGCATGCCGGAATTTTCCAGTCTATCAGAATCTCCCACTCTTTGACGTGATACAGAAGCATGCGGTCCATGGTTGTTACTTTGAGAAGCTCGTCAACCTGCAACTGGCCTAACCTTTCGATGTACACAGGGCGGCCCATCTTATCGGTCTTGTGATGAAAGTGGGGATATAGCTCCTTTATTGCATCTCTTTCTGGAAACTGGAAGGTCTGTCATACAGAACGAACCACGCCAACTTCAATCCTTGAAATACGGGAAAGGGAGAAGTATTCCCTGGGCGGCCTTCACGATGTCGTCGTCGCTCATAGAATCATGTCTGGCTCCGCTATAGACTTTTCCAGCACAACAAAGCTTCATGGCAGGTAATGTCGTTGCGAGCAATTTGCAAATCAGGGAGTTCAAAGGCCCGGGGCATCAAGATCTTACCTCTTTAATAGTGTCTGCTCCAATTTCTTTTCGCCATTCCAGCATGGCCTCAAACATGGCTTTCGCTTTTGCAATATTGAAAGCTCTAGCACGCAGAAAACGGAGCAAGGAGTTGTCATCATCTCGTTTGCGGATTAGCCCTTCCTCGGTCAGAATGACTCGGAATCTATTGAGTGTCTCTTGCTGCAATTGCATCAAATCTTCGGGATGAATGCTCATCGCATCGTCATCTCCGCTGGACGAAGCTCCTGATTGTTGGTTGTTAGAAGAGGCACAGTGGCACAGATCATGAATCATCACGACAGATAGGCGGCTTCGAGAGAGAGATGGCAGGCGTCACGAGTGCCGAGACGGCCGGAAAACGCGGGAGGACGAGACAAAGTCTTATGAAATAAATTCACAGATCTCTCTCTCTCAAACCACAGATCTCAAAAGCATTCTTGCTCAGAAATTTTTCGCGAAACGCTTAATCACTATCGTCGTCAGCAGCCTACTCCACCAAAAAACTGCTTCATCGATAAGAACACCACCTTTCGTCAAGACTGCGAGCAGCAAGGAATGTAGCTTCAAGAACTACGTATCGAGACCTCAACAAAAATCCAAAATCCCCTCTCACGACTTCACATTACCGTTTTTTCTTCAGCACCCAAACCAAGCACCTCGATAAGCTTAAGAGAGCCTGATATATCTGTCCCCTCACAAGAATGCAGCGACGCGTAGAAACTCCAGACACCAGCAGCCTGCGTCCAAGCTTCACAGTCTCCCGCCACCCGTTGTAAAACACAAACTACACAAAGAGACAAATAGCAGCAAGGATGATGATGTCGATGTCCAAGCAAGCGTGAAGAGAAAGGGGGGCGGGAGGAAGGGGAAAAAAAACATGCATTCGATGCTCCCGGCGCCCCTGTTTGACGCAAAACCACCACACTGACAAAAGCCACAAAAAAAAAACTCCGCCAAATCTTTTTTTGTCAGTGCAAGGCGGCGATGCCACAGACTCTCAAAGACAACAAATCGGCAGAAGAAAGGGCCTTAGAGAGAATTGCAGCACAGCAGCTTCATCACAACAGTCGCGTGCGTTGTTGGTGCACTCGCAAGGGAGGACGCTCAGACAGACCCCGGCAGCTCCTGCCTGCCTGCCTGCCAGCCAGTGCACGGAAACCCACCACGGCACGGGTGCACGGGTCCCACACCCGTTGTCACATGTAATCATTCGTCTCAATCAGTCTTTTTTTCCGGCTATATAAATAATATATATAAATAAAAAGTGTTAAAATCGTATGCTTTTTTGTGATTTTTCAATAGCCATAACTCGACCAAAATTTAAGAAAAAATTCCAGATTTCTATACATGGTTCAAGTGAGTAGCCAAACATGTAGTAGAAGGATGTTGAAAAAATTTCACTTCCATATTAAGCTTGTAGCAAAATTTTAAATAGAAATCTGGAAATTTTCTTAAATTTTGGTCGAATTATAGCTATTGAAAATCTCAAAATGAACTCGATTTTAACATTTTCCTTTTTAATTTCGATTTCTGGCCAGCAAGAAAAAGACTGATTTGCGTCCGCCAGGCCCAATGTTTTTTTTTTGTTTTGCCAAGTTTTTGATGTTGCTCAAATGGTGATCATCCATAGGAAGATTTAGCCAAATTTGGCTACAAGCTTAATATGAATGAGAAATGTTTTAGAGATCCTTTCTATATTTTTTGCTACCTACTTGAACCATGCACCGAAATCTGGAACATTTTCTTAAATTTTGGTCGAATTTTGGCTGTTGAAAATCTAAAAAGGATTGATTTAAGCAGTTTTTAATTTTCTTAATTTGGATGTTTGGCGGCTATATATATAGCCATTTTTTTAAAAGGCTGATTATCCCCTGCTGGGATGGTGTTTTTTTTTCCTCCCAATTTTGTGATGTTGCTCAAGTGGTGATCATCCATAAGTATATTTAGCCAGATTTTACAATATTCAAAATATGAAAGTAGAACACCTTAAGCACCCTTTCATATTATAGGCAATTGTGGTGATTTTTGGTGATTTTGTACTTTAATAAAATCCTCTCTTGTTTTATGATTTTTTTAAAAAATACTTAGAATGTGTGATAGAATCATCTTTTTCTGAGATATTTTTCATAAAATCACGGAAATCTGCCACCAAAAAAATCACTGAGAGGGGCAGTGGTTTTTTTTTTTTTTTTTTTTTTTTTTGGTGAGTATCTGAAGTGGCATTCATCCATAAAACAGTATAGACAAATTTAGTTAGAAACAGGATATAAAGTTTAAAAGTTAAACCAACCTTCACATTTTTAGCTACATGCTAGAACCCAATAAAGAAATCTGGCGATTTTTCAAAAAAAGTAATCGAAATCTGGCGACATAAAAACCAAAATCCCCATTTTTTAGCCATTTTGAAAAATAATTAGCCAAATGAGTGAATTTATCCAGAAGAAAATTTAAAAATAAAACATATCTCCACACCTGGCCAGCCTCATTGCAACGGGGGTCGCCGTCTTTACTTGGGAGCCGATATAGTTACCTATCCGAGTGTTGGACATTTCGTGGTCTCAATTTTGGCTAAACCTCTCCCCCAAAAAACCCGTAAATTTGGCTAAACTTTAACCCTGTTTTTTTTTTTTTTGAAAATTTTAATTGAAAAGGTGTGCAAAAGTGGCACCAGAGAAACGGCAACGGCCGATGACGGCAGATGGCCGTTGGCAACAGACGGCAGCCGTCCGTTGACACGAATGGTTTGGGCCTATAGTGAGACAGAGGGGCTGCACGCATGATTAATTTAACAACGTGATTGGTGGTCAAAAAAAAGTATAAAACGTTTGTGCCATGGACGGAATATGACCTAATCTTTTCGAGTAGGTAAGACTGGGCTGCATGTAGATCTCTAAATAATTGCAATCTCTGGGGCCTATAACTGGTCCAGTGCAAAAGGGAGTTGTTGTACAAAGCCCCAAAAGAGGAGTGGGGCCTTCCCAAAATAAGGGGCCAAGGAGGAGACGATAGAGTTGGCTCCACATGCATTTGGGCAAAATCCCTCTCTCTTTGTGAAATTTTTAGTGTTAGCCTAGGCTATGTTATATTATTTATTCTTTCAGCTCCAACCTTCGGAGTTCCTTATTTCAGTAATGCCCACGCTCCTGGTGTGTTTCCCTACACATAAAGACCTTGCGCTGCTGCAGGAGGAGTGGGTTCTTATGCCTACTTTTTAAGAGGGGGAGGGATCTTTAGGCCAATATCAGCAAAAGACTAAGGCTCACTTTAGATGAGGGTCCAAGGTCCAGGGACCAATGAATTCAAGCAATCTTATTGGTCGAAAGCTTTAAATTGGTCACCAACGCCTATAGACAAGGGTCCAAGACCAAAAAGTGGCAAATTGAGGCTAAACCTTACATGGCACCGGTGTTTGAGGGAAAATCAATTGATTTGGACCAAAAAACAGTGCTAAAAGGAGAGCTCCTGATTTGGAGAAGCAAAGAATCAGGCTAAGGACCAAGGTACAGTCCAACTCAAGCTTTCAATCTGCTTCAAACCAGTCCGAATTGGTTCCTCGGAAATTGGACCCCAGACCCTCGTCTAACGTGGGCCTAAGAGTAGGTGTAAGATCCGTCCTCTTTTCTAGGAGAGATAATTTCATGCATATAAAGTGTCCTCTAGTACAAAATTTCTTCCAGTTCTTTCAATTTAGTGCAACAGCTTTCATTGCCTTTCTGATGGAGGTTTTGTTTCTTTTAAGGTAAGTTTTGTCCCCTGGAGGAAACCACCAACAACAACAACAAGGGGTGTGTCACACTGTGGCCTTGCCATTTACATTTAAAAGTATCTTCAGGCAAAAGAAGAATCATGGAAATTCGATTATTTCACAATGAAAAATATAATCTAAAAAATAATCCTGAAAGATACCAAAATCCTTCAAGATGTATCATAACTCAATAACTAATCTCAAAGTTTCAACACAAGGGAAAATATCATCTTTCAAAAATCCTCATATAAAAATAGACCTATTATTCTTACCTAGGGGCCAAAATCCCTTAAGCTACTATACTCTATAACGAATCTAAACACAATATCCTTGCAGCCAACCAACAAACGATCACTGAAGTACCTTACCCTAAGGTCAGTTTCATCATTAAATACTCCTCAAAATTGTGAAATGAAATTTTTTGAAAATTTCAAGTTGACATGCTGAAAATCATCATAATTATCATAGGCTACATCACTCTGAATAATTTCGCTACTCATATCACAATATTATAGTAGATGATGAAAATATATATATATATATATATAATTTTTAAATTAAAAAAATATTTTTTTCTTTTGAAAAAAAAGCATTATTTGTTTTCTCAATGTGGAAACTGACCCTACGCTACAATACCAAAGTAATGCGACCTTTTCATGAAAATAAGTTGTTTTTTTATGGACCCATCTTCCATGGTTTTGACCTGTGTTTTCCAATTCTGGTTTTTGGACCAGTTCTATGTTCGGCTCTTTGGGTTGATTTCAGGTTCCCAGACGGTCGGTTCTAAATGTGGGGGAAAAAATTAAAAAACTAGACTCGGCATTCAAACTGGATCATGAACTTGGGGTCGGTTAGAACCAGACACAACCTGTAAACATGTTTCATTCAGGTCTCAGTTCTTGAATTATTTTTCTAATTCAGGGCGAGGTTAGACATGTTGTTAGTTTGTGTAAAAGTTTAAAGCATACAAGTTTTTTTAATAAAAATTTTGGGAGTGGGGGTGGGGGGGTTTGGGACTAGCCATGGAATTATTATTTTTTGGAACAAGTTTGAAGTAGAATTTTATTTTATTTTTATTTTTATTTTATTTTTTTGGGCTTAGTCATGTAATTAGTATTTGTCATTGTACTATGCTAATAAGAATTAGAAAATCTTTCAATTTTATCAGATTTTTTTGACAAGATGTAATTATAAATTTTTCCCTTTTGGGCTATGCAAAGGTAGGTAAAACCACATCCCCCTTAGGAACTGGACTCACTCAAAAAAAATTATTTTTATGACCAGGAACATGGAGTGTAGAAATGTGAAGAACTGGGTGCCATAACCAAAAACCCAAAGGCCTATAGAACTTTAAAATTTTCCTTGAACCTCAAGGTTATCTCAAAGTACCCAAAACAAAACAAAACAAAACAAAAGTTCACCCAGATTGACAAAGCTAAAACGAGACAACATTGAAGGTTGACCTTTTTCAGTGAACTGCCAGAAAAAGTTGAAAGTTGAAACCTTCCATCATCCTCACCATTAGACTATAGTCCTTCCTCCAAAGACGAGTAGTCTAATTACAGATGAACAACGGTAGTTGGGTACTTTGCATCTCTACCTAGGTTTGTGAACCAAAATTTTTAACCTATATTTTGGGTTTGGCAATAACAACTTGTCTTTTAGTTGGCGTTTCAGGAAGGAATGTATACAAGGTGAAATTTTTAATCTATTGGCCACCCAAAGCGTGCTTCAAGTAGAGAGCCACGGTTACAATCTAATCAACTCTCTTTCAAAATTTCTGTGTTTCTTTCTTGCTTCATAGAAAAGAAATACTTTCTTGGGAACATGGGAAAATATACAACTTTTCTATGAGCCTGAAGGTGTTCCAAAACATCTGGAGAATGCACTCGTATGAGAACCTCCCCCTACAACCGAATAATAATAAGACATTGGTGTTGGCAATGGGCTTTACCCTACACATAAAGTTTTCTACTGGTTTTAAAAACTTAGTAGGGTTCACACTTCCCCCTCCCCACATGTGTATGTATGTTCTTTGAGCTAAAGTTGCATGATTGCATGAACTTTACATGATGCATACATTCTCCTTTCTTCTATCTATCATAGGCTACTTACTCATAATGAGTAGAGTAGAACAGGCAAGAAAGTCACTTCGACTTGGCCTTTTTGGTTCGTGCATTGATGATAGAACTACTCGTCCTAACTCCTAGCGCCAGCAATATCTCTAGCACGCATGTCCTCTTTGTGTTAGGGTAGTGTGGGTGTAGAAAACTAGCAGGCGCACCCACAGCCCTTGAAAATCGCTAAAACAGGTGAAAATTGAGAAAAATATGCCCCTCTAAAGTTCAAGGGGCCAAAAATGATGAAAAGAAAAACTTTTCATACACATGGCAGCCCATGAAAGTTTATTTTACCACCTCAAATCAAATAGTCGTATGCTAATTAATGGACTCTACCTATTCTCATCATTAATGTGGATGAAGACCGTCAATGTTCTCAAAATAACTATTGATTTTTAAACATATGGTTGAGATCTAATCTAGTTTAAAGTTTGAAATTCAATAATAATGAATGTGAGATCATCATGTTCACCAAACCCTTGTGCAAGTTTATCAAAGTCTATGGGCACAAGGTGCTCCATTTTTCTCATCAATTGCTTGAGTGGTCTCGAATCAAGTGCGTTTCCAAACTTGAAATCTAACTGTTACACCTCTTCTTATAAGTTGTTGGCCTCCTAATCATTGTGATTTTGTGTTCCTCTTGATCTTTGTGGTATTATGTTTTTTATAATCATCATGCTTTTATGTTCTTTGGTTGTTGTGGTCTTGTGTTCCTTCTAATCACCATGGTCTTGGTGTTTTGCATAGTTGTTGTGATCTTGTGTTTTTCATGGTTGCCATTGTCTTATTGTTCTTCTTGATTGTTATGGTCTTGGCATTCCTCCTTATCGTTATAATTTTGTGTTCCTTTTAATTACTATGGTCTTGGTGTTCTTCCTAATCATTGTGGTCTTGTGTTCCTCCTAATCACCATGGTTTTGGAATTTCTCCTTATCACCATGGTATTTTATTTGTCCTTGTCATCATGGTTTTGTGTTCTTCTTTGTCATCATGGTCTTGTCATTCCTCTTTATTACCATGGTCTTTTGTTCTTCATGATCGTCATGCTCTCATGTTCCTTTCGGTCATTGTGGTCTTATCATTCCTCCTAGTTGTTCTGATCTTGTGTTCCTTTTGTTCACCATGGTCTTGTGTTCCCATGTTTATGATAGTCTTGTGTTCTTCATGATCATCATGGTCTTCTATTCCTTTTAGTCATTGCGATTTTGTTGTTTCTTTGGTTTTTGTGGTCTTGTTGTTCCTCCTTATTGTTGAGGTCTTTTGTTTTTCCTAAATGCCATGTTTTTCCCAATTGTCATGGTCTTGTGTTCCTCTTGATTATTATGATCTTGTTTTCATCTTAATCATTGTGATCTTGGTGTTCCTTTTGATTGCCATGGTCTTATGTTCCACCTAATTTGCATGGTTTTCCATTCCTCTTAATTGACATGGTTTTATGTTCCTTTTGATCATCGTGGTCTTGTGTTCCTCTTAATTGATGTGGTTAATTAATCTTTTTGCTCATCATGAGATTGAATTCTAAATTTTTCCTAATTACATTCATGTTTTACTTTGCTTGAGAGTCTTTTATTTAATTGTTTGTTCTTTATGCATTTAATCATTAAAAGGTAACAACCATGTTACTCAGCACCTTTCTGTTTGTTGCTTAACTATCTAGTCTCTTGTTAAAACATGTTGTGCATTCAAGATTCACACCCTTATGTTTGCACAAATCTACTCACAAGCCTACTTGAAATTCCTAGTGGAATTTGTCATTTTTTTCCCTTACAATTATTGAAATTCGAATTGTAGCAAATCATGCTCTATCACATTTCTGAACAATATTTTGAACTATTTGATATATTGATGTATCTACCCCTCTTTTAAATCATTTGTCTTCTCCCTCCTTTCAACTTCATTTTCTAATTTCTTCTACAACAACCTTGTCCATGGGTTTTTTCATTAGGATATCTAGGTATTGAACAAATGTCACAACATGTGACTAAAAATAACCAACTAATGGTTATTTTCCCTTTGTATTGTAAAATAAACAAAGTAATGAAAACAAGTTGTGCAAACACATGGATTCCTAGGTCAAATTTAGAAGAAGTTGAATTTCTTACAATAGTTCAAGCTTATCTTCATATAGGTTTACAACATTGGTTTGTCTTAATTACTCTTCAATCATTATAAGGCTCTAAGGAATATCTATATAATAATGTTAATCGTTTTCTAACATGTTGGTAGGTAAATCTTCAATTGTTTAGGGATATGCAGAAGTTATACAACAACTAATTCTTCCCCCCAATCTTCATTGTGATCAACTTCCTCATCTATTATGTAATCATGTTCATTTCCTTGGATGTTGATGATTGGTACAATGTATATTTTTAAAGGTCAAATCTTGTTGTCCATTACTTTGAAATTGAAAGCCCATATACATATAACCTTGAATATAAGCTTGATGTTTTTCTTTATGGGTACTTATTGATCTACTTTTAAACCGTGTTTTGGTTCTTTTTCATTTTTTATTTTTCCCTTGATAAATATTTTCTACAAATAAAGTCCAAACTTACTTATCATCTTTTATGTGCTCTACTTTTATTACCATATTGAAATTGTTGTTTTTTTTATATTTTTCAACACTACAGAAGTAGGACTTCAAAATTTTAAACAAAGTTGAAATTGTTCTTTTAATTTAGTTTGTAAAGAAAACATTCTTGAGATAAATTTGGAAGTAAAAATGAATTACCCATTTGAATTTAACCTAGTTTTAAATTTGAGCTTATGTTGAAATTTTTGAAAGGAATGTAAATTGCATAGTAGGAATTTACAAGGGTCCTTCCTTTGAAGGATTAATAAATGTGTGCTTTGGATGATTCAAAGATTTCATGTCCTTTGGTGATTTTTGTGCATTATATCCTTGTTAGGGTAGACAAGTAGGTTTATTTATGATCAATTGCATGCCTTTTAATGTGACAAACAAACCCCCATAACCAAACACCATCTTTGGATATGTTGATATTGTTTTATGAAAGTGAATCCAACTTGCCCCTAAATGAAACACTACTTTTGGAAAGATCACTTATTTTTTCCTTTAATTATTTCAAAACACACCCATAACCAAGTGTTCAAAACTTGACTTAAATATTTTTCATTTTATTTATTTCTGCTATATGCATGAAAATTCGTTGTTCCTTTCACATCACTAAACATATTTAAATATAATGGCATTTGTTATTTTTAAGTATTGGTATTTTCCCATTCTTAGAACTACATACAAAAATAACATTCCATTTGGATATCATAAAAAATTTGAACACAATTTTTCAAAACATTGCACCTTAATGATTTCGCCTTAGTAAAAGTTATTTCATTATAGGCTCAATATGTAAACATCATGTTTCACTACTAATTGACATAATTCAATATTATAATTTGCTAGGGTAAATAGGTTTAGTTTTATGTTTTTTCTAAATACCCAAGGCTGTTTTAAGCTACCTTAGGCTATTTTACCTTAAGGTATCCAAGGTTATATATTAAATTATTATTATTATTATTTTACTTTAGATTAGTTTAAGCCAAATTATTTAACTAGCCTTAGAATGTATTTTAGGTTATTTTATTTTAAACTATTTTATGTTATTTCAAATTATACCTTAGATTATTCAAGGTCATTTTATTTTATGTTATTGTAGGTTATTGCATCCTAATGTAAAATAATTTTAAATAACTTGAAATGAAAATATAACATATACAAATATTGTAGATAATAACTTGAGGTGGACTAACCCAAGGTAAAATAATTTAAACTAATCAAGAACAACCAATAATAACTTACAATAAAATAGTTGGAAATAACCAATAATAGTCTAGAATAGTCATGAATAACTTATGATAAAATAACCAATAATAACATGTACGATAAAATAACCAAGATTAACCTATGATCAAATACCCAACAATAGTCTATGATAAAATAGCCAACAATAGTTAATGATAGAATATCCAAAACTAGTTAATGGTAAATAACATAGAATAGTTTAGAATAACCTAAGATAAAATAGCCTATGATAAATAATAAATAATAACTTAAGATAAAATAGCTTACTATAGCTAGCAATAGCCTATGGTAAAATAGTCAAAAATAAGATATGTTAAAATAGTTTAAAATAGCCTTTAAGGGCAAATAACCTAAAATAAACAATAATAGTATATGGAAAATAATTTAAAATAGCCAAAAATAGCCTATGGTAAGTAAATAATTTAAAATAGCCAATAATAACATACAATAAAATAGCCAACAATAACCTATGTTAAAATAATGTAGAATAACCAATAATAGCTTACGATAAAATAACTAAAAAAACCTAAAGTAAATAGCCTATAATAGCCAATAGTAGCCATTGATAATCTATGGTGAAATAACATATAATAATCAACAATAATTTATGATAAAATAGCCTAAATAGCCTATGGTAAAATAACCAAAAAGTGCCAAAAAGTGCATATGGTAAAAAAAAATGTGCATAATAATATGTGATGACAAATGAATATCATTCATTTAAATAATGGTTCAATGGTTATGGATGTGTTCCTTAAACATGAAAGAAAGAAGAGCTTAAGGGTTCAAACGTTCGCACTTACACCCTAGGTTGGTGGGCTAGGTGTTTAAGTGGGCGAGGTTTTTAGTTTAAAATAAATAATCTAGTGAAGGTTTTTAGGTGCCTGGCCTAGGTTCAAAATTAATTATTAGTGGAATTATTATTTGATTTTATTATTATAGATTTCATTATTAGTAAATTCAATTAACTATTAATGACCTCGCATGTCCATAATAATTGGTCTTTATTTACTAGAAGGTTGGCCACTTTCACCATGATAAATTTGTTCAATTTCATTCAAAATCTATTGAAAGACATAATGAACTTAGCAAGGTTTTCACCGCGCTTGTGCGTTTATCATGATGCAACACATTTGAATGTAGATGCAACCTTACATCATGTCAATATAGGGTTAGCCTAATCAACTTAGGTCAAAACAAAGTCGGGCTACCAAAAAACAATTAGGGGCAACCAAAAATCACATCTTTCGGTCACCCAAAACCTTGTGGCAACTAAAATAACTTTTATTCACCACATTCCTATGGTGTTCGAATTTTTTTGGTTAGTAACCAAAACAATTTCAATTGGCAATCAAATGTTTTTGGGCAAGAATTAGTTTTTTTCAATTATTAAATCAATGATGGAAATTAAACCTTGGTCCATCAAATGGTTAAATTTTTTGGAAGGCAATTGAAAAAATTTCAAGCACTACCCAAATTTTTTGAATCATTGACTTTTGGTCACCACAATCAACAATTAATTTTTTTTCAATCACCTAGTTTGATGACTAAAGGCGATTGAAAATTTTTAGTTGCCTAGGTTGGTGACTAAAAGTTTTTGAGCAATGATAAAAGAAATTCAATTGTTGGATCAATGGCCATCTAATGACTAATTTTTTTAGGCAACTCCCAATTTTTTTGGACAAACTGAAAATTTTCAATTGTTAACCATGGCAATCAAAAATTAGTGATTAAAACTTTCCAATTGCCCAATTTTGTGACAAGAAAATTGAATATTTCATTGCTAATCCTATGGTGATTGTATTTCATTTTTGGTCACCATACATAATGGGGGTAGCTTGGGTGTAATGAATTTTTTTCCTATGTCAATCTTGACAAATGTGATTGATGCATCTAGATGGATGTCAATGTGATGCTCGACACAAAATGGCCATGTCACATCGATTTTGATAACATTGGAACTTGGACGCATATTGGTGTAATGAAATTAATTACATCGCAAAAATGAAAAGAGAAAAATGCAAAAAAAAAAAAAGGATTGTCTTACCTTCATCACTTGGCATTCAAAAGAAGGAAAAGAAGAATATTAGAGTTTTCCTTCCACATCCAATAACATAAGATGAAGAAGATCACGCCCATCATTAGCAAAAGATGATAAAAAAAAATGAAACAAAAGACAACACCCCCCTCGCCCCCCCGCTAAATTGGAAAAAAAGATGGATTGTTGTTGACACTAGTCACTTCCCCCCTTACTTTTCATTGGGATTTGGGTGAACAATCATTTATGTAGTAGTAGGTATCGTATCAAAAAATTACATTTTTTTGGGATAGATTTTGAACATTCTAAATGGGTCTCCACGTTCAAATTTAACATTTTTTGGATGAAATATAGCCATAGGATGCCTTATTTTAGGATATTAATGTAGGTGCAATTCACCCTATTGTCCCCCCATATTTTCAAAATGGTTAAAAACATGTGTTCAACCTTGGTTTTCTACTTGCAAAATTTTGAAAGAAAAGTAAAAAAGATTTATATTGGGAATTTGCCATATGTTTTTATGTTTTTAACATGTAGTAAAAAATGTGAAGGGTGCCATTTGCTTCACAAAAACCAAAAAAAAATCTTTCCTACTCTCATTCAAGTGCCTAGATGAAAAAAAAAGACCATTCTTTCCCCCATCCAAAATCAATAGATGAAAAAAACCTGACCAACAATTGGGCACCACAAGAAGACCAAAATGTTGAAGAAGAAATAAAATGTTCATAAATAAAATGATTGTCTTGGATAATAATCACCCTCCATGCACCTCTTCACCCCCCCCACCCCCCCCTTTTCTTTAGGTGAGCCTACATAGGCTAGGGTGCACCCACACCCACATAATACCTTTACCTTTTTGAGTGAGGCCTTTTAAGGTACATTCACATTTGTAGGTAACACAAGAAATGATTTAATAATATACAACCTTTATTCAAGTAATATCATTTTTTCATAAATAGTGTACATGGCAAAATGACATGGCAAGCTATACGAAATGTGATCATCTGCTAATCATTCTCACGCAATCACAATTACCAAAACACTAATTTAGAAAGTAGGGTGCTAAACTTAAAATCCATCATGCCCAACTCCATTATACCCAATTCCATCATTATGTTGAGAGCTTCTTAATTGTGAATTTCTTTGTTGCAATCTCTAGTGATGGACACAAACCATCAATGACACAAAAATTTAGGATCAAGATGAGGAAAAGGGAAAACCAAGGGAAGGCGAAGATATGCAGTGGATGTCATTTCATCAAATATAATCAGAAACACGTCAACATCACAAACAACTATAACACCGAATGCAATGGTGGGAACACCATATGATAAGTAGCATTGAATATTGGAGCAACAATTATAGTGCTTCAAACCAAAGAAACAATAAAAGTTAAACTTTTTGAAAATGACAAAGTAAATGGGAACATTTCAAGGTCATGTTTTTAATTCAATGCAAAAGAATAGAACACATAACTTTCAAATGATTGGTCAATCTTCATTCTCAAATGGTACTTGCCACATTGAAATGGGATAAGATAATTGATGAATTGTAAAAGTCACAAAATTGAAGATCCCTTGTAATGGAAAAAAATGTGAAATGAAGTGGAACAACTTTAGTTTTAACTATTAAAAAGTCACAAATTATCATGCATGGATTGACCACCACATTCCAGTTTGGAATTTAACAATTGAAGATTGTGACCACAACCATCATTTGAAACAATTCAATGAGGAATTTTACAATCCTATCCAAGCATTCTAGGGAGGGAGGGTAATCAATACACTAGGACATGTAAAAGATATTTATGCCAAAGGAGATGCAATTTACATACCACCCATTACAAGATTGGATACAACAAACTCTATTGTACTTCAAACATCTATTATGGAAGAGCTTTTGGGAGATGGTTATGTGCTTAAAGATCATGAAAATAAATTTGCAAATGCAAATGTACAGGGGAGTCAACTATATTTCATAACTTGAATGATTTGTCATAGTTCAATCAAGGCAATCCATGTTCCAATTTTGTGAATCTTACATACATTCCATTAGCATTTATAAGTAAATTGACAACTCCAATAGCTCCGAAAAACATGTGTAAAGTGGAAATGATCAAATGCTTTCACCTTAGTGCTTGAAGTTATAGACAAAAACAATGAAAACATAGTTGATGTTATGGAGCCCATGAATTTCCCACTTATGGAAATTGAAAAGTGTCACAACAAGATCCATTACCAAACCACCAAGGAGTAGTTAAAATATTTGAAGGGTAGAGATAGGAATGTGCACAAGATAAACAAGAATGTTATTCATGTTTTGGCAAGTATAAATGCGACAATGTGCCATGTTTTTCTACAAAACAAATTCGATATGCCTCCATATGTGCACTTGTTAACATTAGATTCATCATTACACAATGCAAATTCAAAAGGAAACATACATCATCATTACAAAGAGCAAAATTAAAAAAATGAAAAATAGACTAATAGCCAAATAAATATGAAAAATTTCAAACCTTTAAATTTAGCCATGATTGTTTTTCAATTGGATAATGTTTTTTATATAGTTTTTTTGCATGTGCATTCTAGGAAAGAAATAAAGACTAATGTTATTAATGCCTTCAAATTTGAAACTTATAATTTCCAAGGTATTGTTTTAGTTGAACTCCAAGTTGTGCAATTTTAAACATTTCATCATTTTGTAAAAGTAATTTTTCAACTTCAACATCAATGCTTGCTCATGGCTTGTTCTTCATCCTTGCAATTGGCCGATCATTTTCAATTTCAATTTAAGCCATTAAGAGTCTAAATTATATCTTCATTTTTGCCATTCATGATAAAATTATGTAACATGCAACTACACATGACAACGTCAAGTGATAAAAAGATAAGTAGGCTCATTTCAAACAATAGTTGTGTGAACATTTGTTTCAAAATCCTAAAAAAATCTTCCACAACATTGTTCTTGTGATACAATTGTTAATTGAATAATGTTTCAAGAATAATGTGATGGGCATTGAATTGCTTGTGAGGCACCATTAACTAAGGCAAAAAGGGATACCCCTTGTCACCAAGGACATATGGCATAATCCTTTTAGGTCCATGTTTTATTACAAACAAATTTCCTTTGATGACATGCTAATGCAAAAAAATAAATCCACAAGATTCAAACATCATTCATTGAGATAGGAACACTAACAAAGACATCTTGAAACCACTTGTGATCAATTATTATTTGCACAAACACACACACACATATTGAAACACCAAATTTGTATAAGATTGCCAATTATATATATATATATAGGCAATCTTATAGAAACCTAATAAATTAAAATATTTATTTTAGCATTACAATAGCCTCACAATCATATGAGAAAAAAATCAACATTTCACACATGTTTATTATGTAATAAAAGTTCATAACAATTTTTATGAACTATGAATCAAGATGTTGTATCATTTCAAAAGTTCACATTGTAATGAAATGATGACAATTTATTTTCAAATTTTCAAATTTTGTTCTACAAGTGTTATAGATTAGTTGGACAAATCCTTTTTATAATTTTCAATCATATTCCAACACAAATTATACCAAATTAAAAGTTTACCTCCCCCTTCCAAAATTGCCCCCATGATAAAAAAGAAGAAGAATTGTTTAGTATGTAATTGCTTTGTGAGCCAACTTGTATAAGTTGTTGACCATATGGATATTCATGGGCATTGGAAATTGAAATTTTGTGTTTTTCTCCATCATAGACGTCAACTTCAATGTTAAATGTTGCACAAACTTCTAATGTAGCTATTGTAAAAAATACAAATCATGCAAAAGGAAAACACCTCATGCTTGCATTTCAACAAATATGCACCAAAACAAAGCACTACAATTAAAAATGTGTACGAGTTATAATGAAAATGCGTATCACCTAGCTTCTAGAAGCATCGCACAACTTCTAAAACATTGCCTTGCTTCTACAATGATCTTCCTATTTCTACATAGATTGCACAAGTATGCTTTTAAAACAATCGCTGATCACACATATGTGGTGATGATGAAACTCTTGGCTTGGGAGCTTTTGGCCATGAAGCTTCATCAATAGATTTGGCGGGCAATGCATGGTAGGTAATAAGGACAAGGGGTGAGGCTTTACCATTTTGACTTCACCTTGAATAGCAATAGCCCTTTTGGGTTGTATTAATTTTACTTACCTATTATTTAACAGCATGTGTGAACATATATAGTAAATAAATAATTAAAACCTCAAACTAATTAATTGAATTAGTAAATCTCCTAATTTACTAATTAATTAACAATTTTTTTGTCATTTTTATAGCCTACGAGCAAAAGTGAAACAAGCATTGGTGGCCATGTTAAGCCTCAAAAATGTTAGGTTTGAATTCAGAGACCCTGATTTAGTCTAAGCATGGGATATTTGTAATATTTGGAAATAATTCAATAGATTTTGAGATTTTTACCATGGCACCAAAGCAACCAGCACCTACTGGGACAGTCCTCCACACCCCCTTTTCCCAAACTCCCCTGGCCTTCGGTGAACCAGCATGTAAACATCCCAAAGCTTTTCGGGCAGCTTCTAAACATTATAGATTTTATGCCGTTGCCCCAATTGTGAACACGTTCTTTTATTTTTCACAATTTTAGAATTGAAACTTTCTAAATATTTGGCAATGTGAATACATTGAGGGTTCAATTGATTTTTCCTTTCAAACTTAATTTTTAAATTTTTTTTTGAATTTTCAGCAACAATATCCATTCAAAAATCAACATCTTCCACACCTTAGCTCTGAAAATTTATGAATTAAAATGAATAAATATGACTTGCTGAGGGCTTTCCAACAATGCCACGAATGCCCCCAAATGTTATTTATTTTTCATCGAGAAAATGGTTCAATAATTAATAGCTTCCACATGATAACTCCAAATAATCTCAAACAAAGTCAGTGCACCCCTTCTCATTGAGAGCTTTATGAAGATATCAGGAGGATGGCATGAAGTGCGATGGTTTGGGAGACGTCAACATGAGAAACAAAACAAACTACCTTGCTTCGTAGATAGATACTATCATAAGACGAAATCAAGGTCTTTCAGTTCAAATTTAGCATTTCTCAACACAAATATAGTCTTTAACAAGCTTAATTCAAAGAAAGTAAGGGTATTGGTTTAAGTGTTGGATCATCCCCACCTTCTGGCAAAATGTCATGGTATTGGGACATGTGAAATACATGGGCAAAGGGTCCTTATCACTTTTATCAAGGTGTCATGCGACCTTGTGAGGGTTCCATACTTGCAAAGCATCTATTGACCCTTTGATGGTAGTTGGTTATGTCTAGAGGTTTAGGTTTGTCTCACCATCATAGTTTGTGTGACGCCCTTGTCACTAGTGCTCATTTGTGCCCAATAAATTGTGGAAAAGAGATAGAAATTCAACCAAGCAAAAGAAAATCATTCAAGGTGAGATGAGACACTATGGACAAGACCGAATCACACGTTGGCATTCTATCCAAGAATGTCCAAGCATCTTTTTAAGCTATCATATTTAACATTTAATTTCTGCACAAGTATAAAATTTGTAATGCAAATAGTTGTTTGACAGAATAACTTAGTTTTACTTCATGTGTCAATAACTGCTACAATGAAAATTATATTGTATCATTCAAGAAATGTGAAATCGTGTATAGTTACAATATGTTTAATTGTGTATTACAAATATGCACAATAATAGTTAAAGTTTCATCCATAAATAGAATGAATATATTAATACATTCATTTATGATTTTGATGAATGCACACGTTCATCCCTATACCTTGCCTTTTGATCTACTCTTATAATTGTTCAATTACAAATTCTAATTTCTTAATTCTTACTTCCATGGTTATAAGAAAAATGTTAGATTCATAAGAAAAGGTTTTCCAGTATATACTCCAAGCGTAACCCTAAGTCATTTCCCCAATAGTCCTTCATGACGAGCTAATTATGTGTAGGGTTAATGCCCAAGGGCTGGGGTGTTTTATGAAACAAGGGGCTCCCAAGCCCAGAGCCCAAGGGCTCATTATTTCAGGAATGCTGCCCTAAGGCCTGAGGGCATTGCATACCAGACAAGGTACTTGCCGGGTATCACAATTTTTTAAAAAGGGTTGTTGGGTGACTAAGAATCTCTAGTGGGTACATGTAAAAGAGCACTTGGCACTTAACACCATCATGCAACTATGGCCAAAGTCATATCCAAAAGAAAAGGAAAGTTGTAAGCAAACATGGCCAAATAAAATGAAATGGCACCTACTAGAATGTGGTTAAACAAGAGCCATCATTTTTTTAAAGGCCATTCATTGACATGCAATAGAAACTCGTATTTTGAAAAGAATGGCGTTCAACTTCTAGATTTTGAGTGATCTTGATTACAAACATTTTAATTTTTTTTTGCCATTCTAGTGTTGAAGGTGGTTTTGAATTAATCCATGTTGTTTATATCTAAATTTCAAAAACTTGAAATTGATAGCAAAAGCTTAAAGGCATATAAGCCTACACCAATTCATAAAAGGCATGTTGTTTTTTCATTTACCACATAATGAATCCATCATTATTGTCTTCCAATAAAATATATTGACATACATGTGCAAGAACAAATTGTGATGATCAAAATTGCTTCAAAATTACACACTTGTTTGAATATTTTTGTTGATGTACAAAATTGATTTGCTTGGAAAATGTTGCGATGATGTGAAATGAAGGTTGCAAATTTTGTTTCATTAATATTCATGTGATTATGTTAAATGATATGAGACATCCAATTTAAATGATCATGACCAACCCACCTACTAGCAAAATCATATTTTCTTGGTGACCTAAATATTGTACTAGACTATAGGTTTAATAATTTGTTTCCAATGCCACCCACTTTTTTGGCCTTTTGATAATATCACAATCTTTGTTGGTGTTACCAAGTTATTTTTCTTTTCCAACTTGTAAAAGGTTGCACCCCAATCTCTACTTTACTCTATGAAAAGACAAGGGAATGAACAATTTGGATAAATGCATATGATGAAAAATACAATGCTTCAATGGACCTCTTGTTTCTTTGCTACCTATTAGGAGTTTACAAATGCATCCAAAGTTCTATGCATTTCTTTCTTAAAACCTTGCATGTTTTTTTCAAAAAAAATTCGCCTCACCTATTTGGGCAAGTTTTCCATTGGCAAATCATAGCATGTTATTAGGGTTATGTCAAAATTTACATAATTAAGCACAATGTTGAGCTATAAAGTATAATGGATAGGTGAGCAAGCAAGAAACTTTGGTGTTGCAATTATTCACCTCTGGAAAGAAGAAATTCCTACATAAAACAACTTTTAATCACACCAACTTGAATCAACATCAGCAATTCTGTACGTGTTGTTGTGGTCATAAAGGATACAAGGAAGACCACTCTCTTTCAATTCCCCTTACGATAAGGACCTATAAAAAATGTCATAGTTCTTGGACATCACCTTAAAAAAGGACTTGAGACTTGAGACTCTAAAATCTCAAGGAAATCTTTTGCTTCAATGAAACACATCAGAAATAATGTATTTCCTTATGGCTATCTCACCAACCTATGAATTTCAACTTGAGCAATGGCCTCTTTAGTGTATAGCTTACTCAAACTTCCATTGAGTATGGGTTGTCAATACTCTTATCATCTATTATTGGGTTATGATTTGAAAACTTAGTCATCCATATGCAACACACTATGAAGGACATCAATCAATGAACTCCTTTTAAAAAAAGAAAAGGTTAAATTGGCCAAATGGTCTTAAATGTTGCCAACACAAAATTATCATCACATGGAGATGTGTTCTCCCTATCACGAAATTTGTTTGTTGGGAACATTTACATAGTGACAAGTTTACATAGAGTATGGTCTTTCTATAACATGCATGTGATTTAGTTCAATGACCTATTTATAAAATTTTGGGAAAAAAATTAGCAAAAATCATTTTTGAATAAACATTTCAAAAATCAACCACATATCCCCTTCACATATTACTTAAAATCAACATGACATGTTGGACTCAAATTGTCATTCAGCCCTAAAACATGTGATTCATTTGTTAACAAATTCATGTTGTAAATGACTAATCTTTTTAAACTAATGCAAAAGTTGTTTGGTGTTTTTCATAATTAAATTTTTAATAAAAAATGAAAATGAAAAAAATATGATCTATAGTATTGAAATAATTATTTCAATGGGACCTAGTAAATATGTCAATGAGCTAATAATTACCTAGCAGGCAAATCTAGCTCAAAACATAATAACCACATCTACATATGGTAAGAAGTGGAAAGGGGTCAAAAGGTAAGATCTTAAAACATCTCCATTGTAGTATCCCATGGACATCCTCATATTAAATTTGAGTAGTAACATGGCATAAAAACCTTCGCTAGCTTGCAAATTTGCCATTTATGGTGGCGTAATATTTAAACCTTTGCAAACAACTTCTCTATTTTGAATTTCATGAGATTTTTTTATTAGCCTAGGTGTAGAAAAGTAAATGGTACATCAATTTGAAGTTGTATCTTTAAAAGTTCATGGGCAAAGTAGTAGGATGATAATTATCACTAAAGTAATGTAAAAAGAAAATCTGTCACCTATAGTGATGTGTTTATGGACACTTCACACATAGTGATAAGTTAATGAAAAAATTAAGGTTAAAATTAAGTTAGCATTTATGATTAAGGTTTTAAAAACTATGGCAATAGTTTACATTAATAAGTTATCATACATTGATATTGTTATTCTAGAAGCCATTGAGTTATAACCTACTTGACATGTAATTATTTATCCTATTTTTTTCATTAAAAACTAGTGCCTTTGACCTTTTTTAATAATTAATCTTTTGCTCAATGCACCTTTTTGTTTAAGGGTCATACACGTTTGTTGCTCACTCAAACTCTCACATCTATTTTTTTTACATTTGCACCTTCTTGTTTGTGTGTGCATGCTTGCCACTTATTTAAGCTTTTTTTCATTGTTATTAGTGTCTTTGGACTTATTATTCATTCAAATTTTTCTTTGTTGTTATTTTACATATTTGTCATGATTGCAACATTTTTTTCTTATGTTTTCACAAGTTTTCTTTGAATGCATTATTCATTTTGAAAAGCTGATACATTGTACACCTATTTTGCATTTTTTTGCTTCTTTTTCACCTACTTAATTTTTTTTATCTTTCTTATTTTGCAATTTTTTTTGCTTTTGTTTTGCTTTTAACATTTGTTGTGTGTTCTTTTTGCAAGTGCCATTTGGTCAATTTTTTTCCATCTTGAATCAATTTTTTCTCCATGAAGTTTTTTTAGCATAAAACATTGAAGGCAATTTTCATTGAAATAATTTTGAAAATGCACGTGTTTCTTTTTGTGCCATGAAAGCAATTCAACTTCAATGTGTCGATTTCCATTTTATTTTCCAAAGTCTAGAAAACCATGCTTATGCATAATGATCAATTCTATGGTTCTACATCAATATAAACTTTCTTGTTTCTTTTATTTATTGTTCAACAAGGGCCTTAGTGATTGGGTGAAAGCCAAATCTACAACATGATATTCACATTTTTTAATGATTTAGTATGACAATTCAGGGTGGATTAATAAGGATTTTTTTTTTCACTTAACCATCAAATTGAAACACTTGATGTAGAAGAAAAAAACACAAAATATAGATGTGTTATACCTATGGGAATTTGTGTGTTTTTTTTGGCATAATTTTGTTCATGGTGCAAAATACTTTCATTGTGGCAAATTGTTTACCATTAGCAATTCAACAATCCATTTAATTTTGTGAAAGTTTGTTTGTGCTATTAATGTGGTTTTCAAAATCAAATCTGATGGCTGAAACAAGAAGATTTGGTAGAGGTGATGGGTGAAATCACCCTATGAACGGTCCATTTTGGGCAAGAAAATGCATTTATTTTTAGTAAATTTTGTATTATTTTGGGGTCAAGTTTTCTTTGATTTCATTTAGCATTTTGATAAACATGTAAAATGAATGTTGATATAAAGCCTCTAACATTATTTTTGTTATCTTTCAAACTAAAGTAATTTTTTCAATAAACTTTTTTTTTCAACATAGTTATGTTTGTTTGAATGAAAAACTTCATCCAACATGTTTTTTGTGAAATCACATGAGTGAAACTTTTCATATGGAAAATGAAATGGTTCAATGAACTCACATTCAATATATGATTAAATATTTCATCAAGTGTTGTGATTATTTGAATCATTTAAAAAATATATTTGCACTTTGCAGTATATTTATACATGTATTACTTTTTCACAAATGTACTATTTAATTATCTAATTTCAATAAAAATGTAAATTCTTTTCAAAATTGCATTATATGAAAATCAAACTACTTTATTTTGAGTACTATTTATGAAAATCTTTTAAAATATTGGCTCGATGAAAATTGAAAGTCACATAGTTTCAAAAGATGGTATTTGTGACAACATTTTTTGACCATTGTAGTGTGCTTTCACCCTAATGAGTGAATTCAAAGATTTTTATGGTCTACTTTTGTCCATGATGCCATTAATGTTATTCAAATCCATATTCAAAAATCTTAAAGTCCTTTTGCTAAGAACTTTTATTCTTTCAAGCTGAAAGTTTACAACATGTAATTGCAAATTGTGGTTGATTATTGAAGAAATTCTAAGATGTCTTTGTGGGAATGTTCAAGTCAATGAATGACACTTAAATTGTATTGAATGGATACTTGTTTCATTTCAATAGAGGTGAAAAGGAAATTAAACCTTATTTAATTGTTAACAATGATTATCCTTTGTTTCCTTGGTTGGTAACTCCACATAGACAAGTTGATTGTTTGGCATACTATCTTTAAAGCATTATATAACAAGCATTTGTCTTAAGGGAGAAGTGTTGTGGATAATCTGTTTGGTATTTTGAAAAAGAGTTTCAAAGAGTTATTTCTAAAAACCAATTTACATCTTATACTTTTAACTTATGTAATTGTCTATTATTTTATCATTTATAACATGATCTTGGATGGTAAGGAGCTTGACATTGAAACTTTGATGGTACAATAGGATTTGTAAAATTTTGTTAACTTTGTGCATCAAGCTAATTGAGGTCAAAGATAGAGGACAATTATAAAACCAACAATTGACAATGACATTGAAGTTGACTTACAAAGTGTTGAGATTTTAAGAATAGATCAAAAGTTCATTCTATAGTGGTAACTAGGGAATAAGTTGAACATAATGCTTTGACATTTTTGAATCATGATTTTTCACAAATGTAGCATGAAACTTGATGAATGAAACTTGTTGTGGAGCTCTAAATCTCAATCATGTTCATCTTTTTCATCAAATGGAATCATTTGCTGTGATATGGAATTGAATTGTTGCAAAAGGTTAAACAAATTTTAGTATCACTTCATCTACATGTTGTACCTCATTTGATGGTTGAATGTCCATTTCTTCTTTTGATGAATCAAATGCTAATTGTAGTAAATGTGCAAGCAAGAATGACTTATTCGTGATGAAGGCACAACATTTTGCCATGCTAAGTTGAAATAAAACATTCACTATGTTTTCATTTGTCTTGTGTATCTTTTTGATTTTCTACTTGAAGTATTTTAATTGGTCTTTCATGGTACACTTTTAAATGTTGCTGTAATGTTCTTTAATTGCCAATTAGGTGTTGGTGCATGACATTCTTCAATCTCCAATTGTGTGAGGTTGATGCAATTCATCATTTGTACAATCTTTTTATTATTTTTGATTACTATATCAAGCACTAATGAAAATTGTTTAATCATTTTCATTTGATTCTTGTGATCCTAGGGGCAATTGGAATAGTTGGGGACCTTGTGAAGGCATGGCACATGTGCTTGGAGCATTAAAAAGATTCACAACAAAAGCCTAATGTCCATGTCCTAGTGGACTATTAGTGAAATTAACTAACATGTTGACAACATTTAACCAAGGCTATTCAATTGGAATTGTATTTTCCTAGCACATAATCATTGTTGAAAAGCTTTTGTGCTAATGAATGTTGTTGTACAAAGCCTTGTTCCTCTTGCATATCAATTTCAAATACAAGTATTGTTGTTTTATAGTTTACATCACCTTCAACTTGTAAATTTTTTACATGCATTGGTGTGTTGATATGCACCCCTTGTAAAATGCTTTGATTGCATCATAATATTCTTTATTGAAGGATCAAGGTAATGATACATGTCGAGTTCATTTGCAGTTAATTCCCAAATTGATGCATGATGTCTATTGCCCTTATGGTAGTAAAAAATTTTCTTGTAATTTGAATTGATTTTGTTCCATTTATCCTTACACATTTTCTCATTTCTTAATATTCTATTGTGGATTAGTTTTTAAAGTTCTTTTGCCATTTTGTTCCACCACACTATAGTAGGTACCATGTGCACTCTCAAATCTATCAACTCTTTTTGAGCCACATGCTCAATGTGTTTGCATTTTATCAATGCCATCACTTAGTTGTGTTCCCAATTTTCATGCCTCAATGTGTTGTGTTAGTTCCTCCTCTTGCAGATCCTCTACCTTTGTTGCATGTTGGTGTGCCTCTTTGCCATGTGCATCCATTGCCTATGCTTGTCCCTCCTATGACATTGATGTATCACTGCATGCATTGAAACATTGTGCGTCTCCATTCAAGAAAAAGTTTTGCAAAACAAGAGAAGCTCTCGAAGACACACTCAACAACACAAAAAACATTTAGAAGAAAACCCAAAAAATCAATGCGAAGCTTTAATGTTGGAGATGTTTTGGAGCCAAAGGTTGAGAGCTCAAGTTTAAAGATTGGTATCTTGCTTGCCTAGAGGTCATGATGATAAATTATCATTGATGATAAGCACAAAAATCTACAAATTTTGAAGATTTCCCAATTTGTGATACATGAGTATCAATAGGTTATCATTAGATGATAGGCTTGTTGATAACTTGCCACATAATGCTACTTACTAACCATACCAGTGCTGTGCCTTCAAGGTACTTCAGAAAAATCAATTGCAAAGGGCTTAGGTCCTTCTCCCACTCATGAACAGTTAGGGTTAGGGTTTAGGGTTTTGTGAGTTTTACTCCTGCGGAGTTCTTCGTTCGTCTTCTTGCCCTGTGCTCGCACACACAAGAGTTTTTTTTTCCTATCTTATTTGCTGTCGCGGATGTCCTTGTTCGCAGGTTGGTTGCATTTGGTTTTTTATATCACCTGCAGATGCGAAAATCAGTTACGAGCTCTAGGACGAGGGGATTCTTCTTCGTCTTTTTTTTGTTTTTTTGTTGTTTTTGGTGTTTTTTTGGGTTGTTGCATTTGTTTGCAGGCCAGAAGCAGCAGCAGCAGCATTAAGAGTTGGAGCAATAATGTGGCGCCCTGGGAGAAGGGCTTCTTCTCTTCTCATCAGGGGCGGTAGATGGAGCTCTCTGGGTAAATTACTCTCACTGTCCTCGCACTCATATTTTGTAAATAGATCCTGCTGATTTTCCCCAAATCTGAAACCGCATCTTTACCCTTGAGGAACGGTTGCTGGTGAGGAAGATTTTCAAAGAGAGGAACGTTGGATCTGAGATTTTTTTTGTGGGAGATCTCAACAGCAGATACCCAGATCACACTTGGCAAATTCGATGATGCAATTGCATCCCTCCAGAGCGCTTTGTCTCAGATGGCTGACGACAGTCCAACGCAGTCACTGGCTACAGTGAGCCTTGCAAAGGCTTATGCAGGACTAGGCAAAATGGAGCAAGCAAGATCTTACTGCAGGTGAGAAAGTATTTTGTGCATCATTTGAGATGGTTTAGGGTTTTATGGTTTAGGGTTTAAGCATTACATTTTGTTGAATCGTCATAGGGTGTGGGTACCATGTGTTCATTCTCAACTGGATTGCTCCAATCAAGCAGACAAACAGATTGTGAACCAGTAGTGCCAGTGATGAAAAAATGGAGGATTGTGCGACGCACTATTCTAGACATGGAACTGCATAAATATGCCCGGACATCTGTAGTGCCACAAGCTCTTATTTTGCATGGTCCTCATGGTGTGGGAAAGCGAACAACTGTTGAAGGTTAGTATAATCTTTCATGAACTAAACCATAAACCTTGAACACTCTTTCTAACGCCTTTCTGAATCATAACATTGTTCCAGCAATTTCTTCATAACAAGAGAAACAGATGTCAAGTGCCTTTCACATGCTGTAGACTGGAGCTACAGTAGCATGGAAGGAAGGGGGGAAGGGAATACATAATCATAAAGCCTGCTTCCAATGCTCCAGGGTGACCTGCAGGGCTGCTGCAGGAGTGGAGAAAATTGCCCCATGCTGTGGCATATGTGGACCTGGAGCTGTGCGGAAATGCTGCCCACAAAGGAAGTAATTTGCACCCATGGATGCTTGGTACAGGGAGTCAGACATTGAATGACAATTGTGACGGCACCAGGGACAGTTGTCTTGGGAGAATCAGAGAGCACTTGGAGCAAGCCCTGGAATCCCTTGCAGTTGAGGCAGTGGAACTTGGATGTCTGAGATCTCAGAATGTGTTGGAATGGTTGCAAGATCATCATTCAATTGATCACTCATTGTCACAGTTCCTGCAGCTTCAAGAAGCTGGTGGCAAGTTATCTGATGTCTCAAGGGTGGGAAGCACAAAGCAGATGTGGCATGAAGCTCTCAAACAAATGTCGAATGCAAGCTCTGCAGGTGACACGAGCACTTCTATTGTGACTACAAGCAACAAGAGGGATAGAAGGAGCCTGCTGGAATATGCAGTCAAATTGGATGCAAGCTGCTCAGCTGAAGTGATACAGCCCCCCACTAGAAAGAAGGGTATGCTTGATATTTTTCATGGGATTTTTCCTCTAGAATTCCAGGTTGTGCAGCCCTACATTCAGTAGGTTCTGTAGTGACAAGCTGTAAGAACTCCAATGCATTGGGGATGCCTGAACTGTAGCTTTTTGCAGGTCAAGTGGCAAAATTGGATGTGAAGAGGAAGGCAGTGTTGTCTCTATCTCTTGCAAAACAGCTATTGCAAATGCAAGAGGGATGGAGGACAGCAGCTGGGTCTGCTAGAAGGTCTAGAGGTGCAATTCCAAAAGGGGCTGCAGATGCAGCTGTAAGTTGGCCTATGCTTCTTATAAATCTCCTCTCATGGGCAACCCAGGAAAACCGCTTTCAGGTAACTGCAATCTACCGCATACAGATTGTGCTTACAAGGCCATGCTTATCTCATGACTGGGCTGATAAATTTTGTGACAATTGCTGGTGCTTTTGGACAGCCAAAGCTTGTGATCAATGCAATGGATGTAATGCGGAATGCAGCTGTGGATCAAGGAGGTGTGGATGGTGCAGCCTATCATGACTCTTTGCTCATGAAGGTGGTCACCATGGGTGTCACCCAGGGCTGCCTCCCTATCATTCTTGTCTCATCAGACAGGTGCACCAATACCCAGTTGTGATTACAGTCTATTGAAATTTTCTTGGAGTTCTCTCATGTGTGGGTGCTCTTGCCTAAAACAAGTGTAGATGGTTGTAGTAGCAACCTGATAGAGCAGAAGGCAGTCATGAGAGTGAACTTTTGGGATAGATGCAAATATGTGTATGCTAGGATTTACTTGGAACAAGTAGTAAGTCTGTCAAATCATGTATAAGGCCCATGTTCACACTGCGGACAGGACATGGATTAACAATCATGCTATGTTGTGCAGCTACTACTCGTGGCAAATAGGTGAAGATTTTGGCGACAATAATGTCTTTGTTTCATGTGAGGTAACTCTTATGAGTTGGAAAAAGAAACTGAATGTTCCATAACTTTGACTCTGATTCATGATGCAGATTAGAGATAGAGGATCAATAGATCAGGGCTTAAAATTGGGCTTTCCAGTGAACTGGGAACCCTTTCTCTGCATATGGAAAACTGACTGACTGCATTTGTGTAGGAAAGAAGTTTGATCACCACTTTAATGGGATGGCCTTGGGTGACTAGTTTTTTGGATGGACGGCAAAAGAAGCTGCAGTGCATCTAGTTCCTGATTTTTTTACAGCAGATGATGTATGTCCACTGTACCATCTTTGGTCTGCCTGCATTTGCATTTTGTTTGCTTAGTGTGTTTAGTCTTTTGTAAGGAATTTCAATGGATTATTATGGATGTCCAGCGTTTTTTTTTCTTCACAGTAGTGTAATGGTTGTTGTTGGGAATCCATTGATGTATGTCATGGGTGGTGGATAGAGGGAGGGAGGAAGTTAATTGAGATTTTTTGGGAGGGTGCAGTGGAAGGTGGTGGCAGATGTTTTGGGCCCAAACCCACAGCATCTTGTGGAGTTGCATACCATACAACAAAGCCAGTCCTTTGTCGAGTATTTCACATCATTGTCTCCTGTTGAACTTAACATGATGTCAGTGTGCATTTGTATAGGCAGTGTGGCTTTGATTCTTTTGCAAAATTAATGGTTGGGGCAAAACCCTGCAAGAACTATGACATTAAGTACCTTAGGCTGGAGAGACTGTTGTGATGGGTGACTAAGACTTCTGTTCCTGCAATTTTGTGAGCTCATCTTGTAAAAGAGGCAGTGCATATGATGTATTAAAGAGGCTCTCAGTTGTATCAGCTTTGGCAAGCTTTAAAGTTTCTTTGCCTTTGGTAAGAGTAAGCTGACAGTTGGATGGGTTTGTTGCCAGGCAAGTGAAATCTAATGATTCTGTCAACATTGAAGACTGCATTGATATATACTTAGCATACATACAGGTAGTCAGTTTATCCTTTATTCTGATACTGGAGCATGACTAATTTACTTTGTCTGGCTTTCCTGTATATTGATAAATGTGGTTTTTGGGAGTCTCACACTTACTGCTTCAGTCTCACCATTTCAGAGTCTATGATACATTCAAATTTAAGAGTTTGAAAAATCTAACCATAAATAGTTTGGAAAATTTGAAAAAACCTAAGACAGCTGGTGCTGTGGTAGGTGACAGTAGTAGACCCAGCGATGGATGCAGCAGCGGCCTTACTGGAGAATTTTGCTGACAAGGCTATACGGGGGAACATTGACAGTCAATTGCTCCAGCATGGTGCACCATGGCGGCATCCACCTAAAGTTTACAACAATAGCAGGGAGAAGCAGCAACATTGGGCACAGCTACAACTCATGGATTGCATTGAGGCCCTTGCTTATACAGAGTTTGGGGTGAGAACTGACACCACCCTCATTGTTGTCAGATCTTAGATTTTAGTTTCTTTGTGACCTGTATGATGTTGTCTGGCTGGGTCAATATCATAGATGTTGCTGTTGAATGTGTTAGGGTTACTGTTGAACTCTAAACCCAAAATACATCCGGAATCTCTATAACCTTATTGTTGGGCCATCTCTCAATTCTATTCAGGTTGACTTAGATTGAAAGTATGGGAAGTTCCCAGTACTTCATAGATATTTCTTCATGACCTATCAACTTTGAGCAGTATTGAGGATGGCTGCAGCTTGCTTTCAAGTGAAGCTTAGCTTGCCTTCATGTATCTTTCGTTCTCATCATTCCATACTCCAAGGACCACTATTTCCATTCCAACTAGTGGAAGAAGGAAAAATATGTCACTGGCAAATTCTGCACTGTATTGCAGTCATCACTTTAATCCATGAATTTTTGCTGATTTCATCCTCACCGAAGAAGCTCATAGAACTGGGTGGTCTTCAACACATGGCAGGTGAATTACTTGGGAGGTGGCTTGGAGCTTTTGGATGATCCTGCAGCTCTTGCTCTTCTGCAGGTGCAGCACTCTGTCAGATATTCTCTGCCCCTGTTCTTCCCTTTCTGCATTTTAATTGACTGCTACTATGTTTGTCTGAAAGGTTCTAATGCTAATGTTGTCTTGGGATTGGGGGGACGGCGGGTGGTGGAGTTAACAGGTTGGTCTTCTTTATCAGCAACGGGCCTCCCCATACATCAGGCCAACTTCACGATGCATTTTGCGATGCTTGGTTCGATGGTATTTTTCTGAAGCTTTTATACCAATTTATTTCTGTCCACCTCATTAGTCTTGTTTCTTCTGCATCTTCTCTTCATCCCTCAAGATGATAGACCATGCAGTATGTGTTTAGGGAAAATTACACTGATTTCATATGGAAAGTGATACAAGCTTCTATTTTTTGGGTTGTGTGTGCAGGTTAGTGAGGAAAAAGTTTGGATTAAGTGTTGCAGACAGGCTTAGATATAAGTGGCACCGTGTGGTGCGGGGTAGAAGCTACCGTCACCTCATGCTCGACTCATAAGAGTGCAGTTCAGTTCTTATGGGAGTCTTAAGTCATTCAACCTAGGATATTTAATTGGGATTTTTTCCATTTAATACTATTATTGTTGGTGGATCATGATAATTTATAACAAATAGCACAGCCTTTCTCTTTGAGAGTACTTCTCATTGCTGTGTAACTTCACCATTTCAAACTCACCTTCAGATTCCTTAATCTTATTTGAGTTGGGTTTGTGCTGTATTTTAGGGATTTTTCAATTATGAGTGTTCTTGCACACAGTGTGTGTGCTCATATTTTGATGACCCAAATTTACTGAACCCAACCCATGGAGGTGTGGAATCTAGGTCAAGTCAATGATGGTGCAATCAATATTAGTTGTACGCCACAAATTTTCACCTACATGTCATATTTGCACATTAAGAAACACTACAAGAGAATGTGATTATTCTCACACAAAATTCCATGGCTCATCACATGTGTGAGGTCAGCTTTGAGATTTCATCTACTATAATGTACAATATGTGGTGTTTGTTGTAGTATATATTACATTGGAATGTGGCACATATTGTACATTGTAATTGATGAAACCACAAAGTCGACCTGGCATGTGTCATGAGCATTGGCTTGTTGTGTGAGAAAAACCACCTTCTCTCATAGTGAAAATTGGGTTTGTGACCCACATAGGGATTCTATAGGATAGGTGCTGTATACTATATGTCAAATTTCAGCAAGAAGTATTTTTATGTCATGAGAATATAGTAAAATGTGTTCTTAAATGTGCAATAATAGGAACAGCTCTCCTCGGACTTGGTGTTCACAGCTTGGAGTTAATTTTGAGTGTGGAAGTACTAATCACACAACTCATGATTCATGATCCGAATATGAATAAAACTGTCTTCTCCTTGTCTGAACATTCCAACTACTTGAGTAAAAGGAAGTATTAGAGATGCAACTCTACATACAACCAATTGATCTGATTCTTTTAAAAATATATATTTTAAAAATTCAACATTTAAAATAAAATAAAATTAGTATTGAAGTTGCCATAGTACTATGGTAGTTACTTGCACAACTTGGATCAAGTGGAGATGCACTAAGTTGTTATGGATTGGAGTTTGTTCTCCATTTGTTCCTTGATTTTATAGTGTATGCTTTCTGGCACCATCCATAGCTTTTTCCCGATAGTTTCCATGTCTTTCCTAAATGTGTTCCCTTGATTGGTGGTTCCCTTGATTTTAAGTTGTGTGCTTTAGTGATTTTTTTTCCAATTTTTTGTATTTTGCGTCATTGTATAGCATCCCAAGAGGGATTTATCATTAAATGGTGACATGCTTTTAGAACTTGTTTACATAGTAAAAAAAAGTAAAAAAGTGTTACCAAACTAATATCAAAGTCCAAATGTGGTGAAAGTTTTTCAATTAAAGAAATTTTTTTATCTAGAAATATTTTTCATTTTTATTTATATATATTTCCATTTTGATGAAGTTTCAAACCAAAAAAAATGTCGAGGCAAGCACTACACATGCGCAACAAATTAAATGTGGCATTGGGTTTGATGCATTTGCAGTACAAAGCCCAACAAGAAAAAAAAATTCAAATTTTGTTTATTGTACCCACACAATGATTAATGTTGTAATTATCTTTCTTACACAATAGTTTTTTTTAAAAACATGTGATGTATTAATTAGAATCCTCCTTTCAACCCAAAGGTCTAGGGTTCAATCCTTTTTCTAATTGTTTTTTTCAATGAATGAAATGAACAAAAAAATTCATAGAACATTTAAATAGTTTAAAAAGTTAGTTACCCTTAAAAAGTAACTTCCTTAGGTGAAAGAATATTAAATGCCAATCCCAAGAAAGTTCTTCATGGAATAAAAAAATTTCCTGATGAAAAATACAATTTCCTTTGGGAATAATGAAATTTCTTTGGGGAACGACCCAAGTTCCCCAAGGAGAAAGACACCTTCTTTGGAGAACAATGTACTATCCCCCAAGAAAGGCCTAAGTTCCCTAAGGAAACATATGTTTTAAATTTTTTTGCAATCATAGTCATTTCATTTTATTTTTTATATAGTTTTGCAACCTATCATTGGAAAAGTCTAAAGGAGAGATACAACTTTGTAGTTGAAAACACTTTAATCAGAACACATATACAAAAGTTATGACCAAACAAAATTTCAAACACATTTGTTCCCTGGGGCAACTTAAGTTTTTTTCCTTGTGGTACATGATTGTTCCCTAGGGAAGAAAAGGTTTAAGTTGCTCCTTAAAGCAACTTAAATTCTTTCTCCTTCCTTTGGGGAAATGATTGTTCCCAAAGGAAAAAAAATAAAGTTACTCTTCAAAACAACTTAAACTCCTTCTTTTCGAGGACATGATTGTTCCCCAAAGAAACATATGTTCCGAATTTTTTAGCAATCACAACCATATCATATTTGTTTATATATATATGTTTGTGACCTATCATTGGAAAGGTCTTGAGGAGAGTTACAACTTTGTAATTGGAAGCACTTTAGTTATACCTCATATGAAAAAATTATGATCACACAAAGTTTTTGACACATTCTTTCCTTGAGGGAACATGGTTGCTCCCCAAGGAACAATTGCCTTTGGGAGTAACCTAATTCATATTCTTTGGGGAACAAATGTGCTTGGAACTTTGTGTGATCATAATTTTTTTCATTTGAGTTCTAATTGAAATGCTTTTAACAATAAATTTATAGCTTTCCTCAAGTCCTTTCCAATAATAGGTTGCAAGCCTATATGAAAAAAAAATGAGATGATTAATTTTGTTAAAAAATTTGTAACGTATGTTTCCCCAAGGAAATTGACTTTTCCTCAAGGAACAATAACGTCCCAAGGGAGAAGGAGCTTAAGTTGCCTTGGGGAGCAATTTAAATTTCTAGAAAACAATCATGTCTTCAAAGAGAAAGAGCTCTTTTTCCTGTGAGAACATGCTTGTTCCTTGAGGCAATTTAAGCTTTGCTCCTTTGGGAACATGGTTGTTCCTTGGGGAGTAACTTAAACCCCTTTCTACCTTGAGAATTTGTTTTCATCCATTTCATTTGTGAGTGAAAAAGATAAATTGAAAAAAGTTTGAACCCATGTAACCTCTAGGATGTAAGGGGGATTCTAATCACTACATTAGTTTTTTTCCTTTGAAAATAATAGTAAAAAAAAGTATTTAAACCATTCCCCATTTTGTGGGTACAATAAAAAAAAATCTGAATTTTTTTCCTACTGGGCACTGTACTATACTGTGTTATAATTGTGTTGAGCCCAGTGCCACATTTAACTTGTTGCGCCTGTTTAGTGCTTGCCCAATGTTGGTGTGCTCTACCAAGTGTTCCTTACCTTAATTCCCCATAGTTATTAAAAGTCCATATTCTTTCACAAAAGTCCTACTCTTTCGCCTACATAGGGGCCCTAATGGAAATACTATAGGTGTTTTATCTCAATAGTGTTCTGTATATATAAGAATTTATATTGTGAATAACCAAAGTTTTGAATTTTTCATTTGGTGATGGGCAAATCAACTAGGTCCATTTGACTGAATTAGTGAAAATTGGATTGTGACATTTGCAAGGGTGATGACTCACTGGTATAGCCAAGTGTCGGGCAGATATAATTTTTTTTCAATATCCATCTGTTTTAGCTATCTGCCAATTTGTTATCCATAAGTTCCGGTAATTATTTTTATTTTTTCACTCGTAATATCTTGTATGGATATCAACAAATATATATAATATTGGGTTTCAATATGGTCGGATATTTGTCAACATTAGTATCCATCTGATATCTAATGTCGGATTTCAATATGGTCAGATATTTGTCAACATTAATATCCATTTGATATCTTAGCATTTTGGATAATGAAATACAAAAAAAATCCTCCAAAAATACATCAAATTCAAATTACAAGTCCAAAAGAAGAGCAGAATGTGGGGCTAGAGTTGGAACTCAAGCCCTTTTTTTTATTCTGATTTTAGGGTTGTTTTAAGGTTTAAATTAATGGGGGTGGACCCAATTTTTTCTTCTTTCTTTTAATGGCCTACAGCTTACAACCTAAAAATAAAACCCCCTTCTTATATCTATGTCCGGGCAATGATCTAATATTCTACCTGGATAATCAAATTTTCAAAACAAATTACCCCTTTGGATATTATGTGACTGGATCTCATAATTTTAAGATGTAAAGAAAATAATCATATGACCATGAATAAGCACAATTTTTGATATTCACAAGAATTGAGATGTGATATCCTAAGTGATATCCAATTAGGATATCTGCCCAACATTGGTATAGTCCAATCCTGGGACCTCCAAATGGTCCTAGTTTCAAACCCAGTGGTGTGAAGGTGAAAGGTGAAACTCTTGCAGCAGCCCCCTCTGTGAATTAGCTTGACTTGGGGGCTGCCAATGACTTGTCTGCTGCTATGTTTCAAAGAACCAAAAAGAAAATTGTAAGTTGCTACAGCCCTTTCTTGGGGAATAGATTGTATTTTGTTCCCCAAGCAATGAATTGAAACTGGGTGACTAATTGTCATGTCCATTAGAGTTTTTTGTAAAGCAAACATAACACCAGAACCCTGAGTTTGTGTATGCCCCTCTAAGAGCCTAGTTTGCAGCTGGTTCATGCAAGTTTGGTCATACACAGGTGAGATTATAAACAATGAGAAAACAAATACATTAGTATTCAGGTGGGGTTGAAACTCAGAAAACCATCAAATTTTGTGGTAGGGTAAACATTGTGGTAGGGTAAACAGGCCGGTGATTGAATATGTTGTGTATTAATCACCTCCCTCTCATTCAATCTGCCTCCTTTCCCACTGTGCTTTGAAGATAAAATATAGGCCATTACAAAGCACACTCAATCTGCCTCCTTTCCACCTAGGCTCTAAAGATAAAATGTAGACACCTAGAAAGTGCACCTGTGATTGTTAAATCGCTCAAAATGGGTCAAAGATGAGATAGATACACTCCTTCAAAGTTTCAAGGGCGGGCTAAAAAATGATTAAAAAAATGGATTGTACACATGATAACCCATGATGGTTTATTTACTCACCTAAAACCAAACAGTCACTTGGGCATTATTGAACGTTACCTATTCCATTGTTGAATTGGATGAAGATCCAAATGATCAATATCCTCAAAGTAAGCATTCGCTTTTGAACATAAGGTTCAAATCATATGCAACATAAGGCTTTTAGATCAGTCATAATGGGTAAACAAATATGTCGTTCTTATTCCAAATGTATGTGGGCATGGATTTTTCATTGCCTTCACCAAGTTTCACATGTCCACTTTTTAATTGCATTGTCGCAACCCCACTTTTGGAAGAGTGTGAGGATGACATTCACATTCCCGAAATGGAGACTTGGGAGTCTTCTAAGACTCCCAAAATTTTAGAATTCGATTGTAGGGGTCAAAACATCTCGCCTTGAGGTGTTCTTCATGTCATTGGAAAGATATTGAAGTGTAGATGTCGAAAATGACCTTGCATGAGCCATTTGTACATCTGCAGCACAAGTTATAGCAAAAAGCAAGGTCAGGAGTAAAATTGGCAATTTGACTCTCGACCATTAAAAGTCAGGAATCGACCCAATTCCGGTGTGTGCAGGCGGAGTGCGACACACCGCTGGAAAGCTCTCAATTAGAACTACAAGTTTGCTTTAGATCTCATTGCAATCAGAGGTCTGAGCAAAAAGTTATGAATTCACAAAGTCCCAAGAGTCCAAACCGGAACACTTTCGGGACTCCTCCTTGGGAGTCCCGGAACAAAAAGCCATTCGGATGTGGGTGCCGCAAAGTAACGCAAAGAATACTATATGGGGGAAGGTGGTGGGTTCCCCCGAGTCCGGGTTGTGATGAGTCTTATGAGTCCAAAGTTGCCTGTGACTTGTCCTAACACCAAAGGTGTTTTAAAATGCGAATTAACCAACTTGTTGGTTGTCTTGATGCATGTTCGAGTAAATAACTAAAGTTTTTCCCTTTTCCTAATCCCATCCCAGAGCTTCAACACACCCCTCTACCCCTTTTAATGCTGAAAGCTACGAGTGTGCCCTCAAATCCCCACAATTCCGCTGTTTTAAAAACCAAGGTCCATTTTGGGCCTAACTTGGGACTTGGGAGTGCATCACGCATTGTGAGCTTTTCATTCCATCCTCTTTTGAGCTTGATCCTTTCTCTCCTCTTTGTTTCCTTTTGAAAAATTCAGAGAACTCCCAATGACCACCTTGATTGTATTTCAATCTTGATCTTTTCTCTTGTTTTGTGAGCTTTTGATACTTTGGACAATTTGTGTTGTGAATTCCTAAGCCTATGGCAATTTTGTGTTATGAACATGTTGATCCTCTGGATGGTCCTTTGATGTGAGCTTTTGAAACTAAAACCTTTCTCTCCTCTTTCTTCTTCGTTGTTATTCTTGTTCTTCTTTCCTTTTTGTCAACTATTATTTTTCTCTCCACTCTCAACCCCTCTTTTTTTCTCTTTCTAAGCTGTTATTGTCCAAACATTAAAAAAAAACTCGAACTCATTTTTGTTACGACTGGGCACCCAATCAATCATAATGTTGCAGTACAACGCTTTAAGAATGAGTGCGACCATTGACTGCCGCCGTTCGATCACCGGGTGATGTTTGGTGGGGGGGGCATGTTTACGCTAAACTGCGTTTCATCCTCTCTTCTGTTTTTCCTGCGCACCTCCACCGCTACATACATTTTCACTGCTCCTACCTGTACAACTCCTATAACTACTCTCAAACCTTGATCAGTTTCAGCATGGAAAATTCTATTTTCACACCTTTTTTGGCTAGATTCACACCTTTTTTGCCGGTCCGATTTTAAACAGAATAAATGTAGTGATGACAGGGCAGACCCCATGATTTCGTGAACCGTGTAGTTTAAAATTGGACCAGCAAAAAAGGTGTGAATCTAGCCAAAAAAAGGTGTGAAAATAGAATTTTCCTTCAGCATTTCATATTGAGATTTAATAAAGTTTCCTTACTTTCCAGATACCCCTGAAAGAGGGGGTAGGGGAGTGAAAGGAGGCCCAACGACAGGGTTACTTTAGCAACAGGGTCAGCCACTCTATTGTCAATGTGCCATTTTCTTTAAAAGGTGGTCAGAGCACATGAGAAAGCATATGTGGCGGTCCGGAGCCACTAGTCTAGACAAGACACCTACTCTCCAAAGCTTTTGGTCAATAGAGCAGGCTAACCCAGCACCTTCTGGTCATGTCAGGTGGCCTCTCCTCTAGACTCCAGCGAGAATTGGCATCAATTCTGCCCTATGAATGCTTCACTCCACAAAATAAAACCTTGTTTTGTCATGCCTTCGTCCATTTGATCCCTCCTTCACAACTTATATATATACGAAAGTTGAACTACTGCCCAACAATGTGAGGACGAAAAAACAAGAGGTGCTGCTATTCGGAACGTCTTAGGGAACACATTGAGAACTTGCATGGGGAACATGATGTGAACATTTTATGAACTTAATAAGGACAAATTGGGAATACAAAGAATCAAAACCCACCTCCCCCAGCCCCTCCTCCTCCCCTTAAAACCCAAAAGGAAAAGACTAAGCGCCCAATTAGTGGACCCAATTGAAACAGCACACCAAGTAGGATGGGTGGATGAATGGCAGGGTCTCTGGATAGAAAACATTGTTTCTTGTATTCCTCTCTCATTGTGAACTAGTGTTAGTTCTATACTAGCCATCCTCATGCATCTCTACCAGCCTAGTTGCCATCAAGTGCCAACACTGCATGGAGCCTTCAATTGGTATCATATTGTTGAAGAACTTGACCTTGGGTTTGGGCCTCTATTGTTGAATAGAAGTTATCAATGGGTGAAAAGATGTCAAAGTCATAAATTCATTCAATAATAAGGTTATTTATAAAATACCTCTGACAAGAATGGAATTGCTTATTAGGGTTCCAAAACAAATCAAAATGATAAGGGGACTATTAAATTGTTTAATTAATTTACATAGGGTGCCATAATCAAGACCAAATAGGTTTCTTACACATGCACAAGAGCTAAAAAGAGTTTGCTCTTATGTGTGGTTCCGAATGCAAATCTTGAGATAGGAAATAAAAAAATGGTTGCTAAAAAAGTTATATTAAATGCAAATCATAGCAAAATTCAACAATTGCATGTTGAGTTTTGCTATCTAATCAAGTTTTTTTGGATTCTATGAATAATAGCAAAGAGGGGATGACAAATTGAAGAGGATATAAAAAAAATTAAGCTAGGTACGACTTTAAGGATAACTCTAATATTTGAATAGCCTTTTGCTTCTAATTTTTCTTTGTCTTCTTATAGTTTACTTTTGTTTTAAATTCAAATTTAAACCACATTTTTATCCTCTAATTTTTTTATTGTTTGAAAATAGTATTATTATTTTTAATTATTCAAATTTTGTAAATAAAAAAAATAACATTTAAAATATTACATCTTTCAATGAAAGAACATTTTACAACTTATAAATATCAATTTTATAATGTGATTAGTGTACATTACTTAAGGAAATAAATATGAAACAATTCAATAAAACTTGAATAACAATATGTTAATAGTTTATGTTCATTTAGTTTTGATTCCAGTTGTAACTTGCAAACACCCTTTGGTCCTAACAAGACTTCTTTAATTGCCATTGGTATCTTCACATTTGACATTTGTAAAAATCATGCCTTAAATGATTTTGTTCCTTAACTTGACTTCTTTCCTTGTACATTATTTATAAGCTTGTCTAGTTTCTTTCTTTATCTTGGTAACATGTGATAATAATCTTGCCTTGACCTATAAAATGATTTCTTTTGGTGATAAATTTTTGCTATTTCACCAAACCTTTTCTAGAAAAAAATTTGATGACATTTTTTCAAATTTGTAAAAAGTGTCTTTTCATTAGCAAAAATTTGCTATTTTTGAAGGAATTAAAATTTGATTTAAAAAAAATAAACATTGGGCCTATATGATGTTCTCTCAAGTTGTGTTTCATTTATGCCTTCAGGTTTTAGTTTTTATTTCTAAAATTCCACAATTCCATCTGATGGTCCAGAGGACCCTTCTTCCCTAATTGCCAATTAATTAGAAAACCCACAATTTCAGCAAAAAATCTAAAAACCCCAGGTTCTTTATCTTCATGCAAAGAATTACTTTTGAAAGGAGAAAAGCATGTAATACATACCCCATGTAATAAAAATTTATATTTCCTCTTACACAAGTGCATATATATATAAGATCCATTGTGCTCCTTAGGCATCAATAAATGAAAAAAAAATTAAAATAATGTTGTAGGATGAATTGTTCAAAAGTTGATGAACTCAAACATGAATATAGTAGTGAGACAATGCATCTTACCATGCTAGATCAAGAGAATTATTTTTTTATTTCCAAAGGCTTGTTTGCTCCCATGTTCTTTCTGTTTTCTTCAAAGTTGCCCCTTGAAGAGCTTTGTTAGCACATTCAATTGCTGATCCCTAGTTTTAATGTATGTTACTTCAATTATTTTTTCAACTCTTTTCTTATGAAATGGTGCTCTATTTTGATGTTCTTGGTCCTTGGATGATAGACAAGGTTCCTTGTTAAATGAATGCTTCTGTGCTTGTCACCCAACAAGAGAATAAGCCCTTTTGCAAGAATTTGGAGTTCATATAGCAATTTTTTTCTCCAAACTATAATATTCAAGTGAACAATGGTTGACAATGCCACTATTGGTTATAGCTTGCTCTTCCAAGAAATGGGTCTTGAACCAAATTTTGACATCCTCCCTTATGAGAAAGATTTCATATGTTGGAGGATGGGATATTTCAACGCTTACATACTTCCTCATTCTTCATGAAATTTGTCATCTTCAAAATTCTGTCAATCTTTCCCCTATATAATATGTGATTTTCTTGTTAGTAATATGTCATCCCTGTAAAGTAACACAATGATTTTGCTTGGGTATTTGATCACTCAAATTACCTGGAAAGAATTGCTTACATCAGTGCAGTAGTCATTGTAATTGTCTCTTTGAGCTCAATGAAGAAATGTGTGGACCATGGGGCACTGGATGGAAGGGTCCAAGATATCATAACTTTGATGAAGAATTATTTTGGTTACATGCCTTCTATCATAAGTCACAGGCTCAGGAGTTTATGCTCCTACTGAGATCCAAAAGAGCAACATGGGCTGACATGGTAATCTGGTTAAATCAGGTGGTCCTCAATTGTACTCACACTGCACAAAGATGAAATGCTTGCTGCCTAGTATTCTTGTTGAACACAATGGATCCATATAAACTCTCAACTTGAAAGTTTTGAAAATCATCATCCTACATGGAATATTAGTCTTGGAATCAGTCACTTGATAAGAGGACATAAGGAAATGTAGCATGCAAAGATGTGTGTAAGAGCCCACCTCTAGAAAAAAAAGGCCTACCTGAAGCATAGCATAGAACTATAGCTTAGGAAAGAAGCTGCCAGGAGTAGTCTTGACTCCTTACTAACACAACAGTGAAATGCTTATATCAGTTCTCACAAAGCAGATTTTGCAAGGAGCTCAGAAATGTGAAGTACAAAATTCTGAAATTTACAAACAATATCATACCATCAAGATGTTGCAATTATGGCACTACATTTTGGACAGCTGCAAGTATGCCTTGGGCATTATACATAGGATGGAATTGAACTATGAAAAAGTCTGTGAATTCAGTTGCACTGTGAAGAAGATAAAAAATTCTCATAGGATGTCGAATTGTACAACATAAAACGAAAGAGCAACTTTTTTATCTAGAATAAGACTGAGAAATGTACAAGAATTAGAATCTCAATTAGAAGATATTTTATTAGAAGAACAATTCGTAATACTAGGATTTTCTTGACCATCTACGGAATATTGGATGGAGCCTTCATATCTGTAGCTAAATTTGACAACCAATCTGGTTTCAAGTCTCATAAGAAAGCCTGCCTGAGATGCCCCCAAAAGAAATAATTATTCATTCTATTTTGAATTACAAAGTAGACTTGGCTGGCTTGCTGAGATGCCCCCACAAAAATAAAAATTATTCATACTGTGTTTATGGATCCATAACTTGCTCGACTGGCTCCTCTAAAGTGGGTCTCCTACAAGGTAGACCTCTCTCTAGGAGGAGTAGGGATTTTCTAAGGGCCTAAGCAACCGTTGGGCCGGCCTTGGCAACACCGGCTAGTGCCTTGAACACCAGGATAGCAATCTGTTTGATGTGCTCCGGAGGACCCATATCGCCAACAGGTACATAAGTGGCAGTCCAGGTCGCATCAGTGGTACCGGCAGCACCGGCCCCAGGAGCGAACTTCATGGTGGCGCTGA
>Ga0209208_10000580_pt1 | contig 48249 bp, 31 predicted proteins | sample S1TSphfallax_3_FD_187694 | JGI IMG/M metagenome (GOLD analysis project Ga0209208, IMG submission 187694) | Host-associated microbial communities from peat moss isolated from Minnesota, USA - S1T2_Fd - Sphagnum fallax MG (SPAdes) (version 2) | ecosystem: Host-associated > Plants > Peat moss >...
TATTAATGGCTATTGGTGGTTATATATTATATTGGTGGTCATTGGTGGTCATTGTATTAATGGCTATTGGTGGTTATATATTATATTGGTGGTCATTGGTGGTCATTGTATTAATGGCTATTGGTGGTTATTGTATTAGTGGTCATTGATGGTCATTATATTAATGGCTATTGGTGGTTATTTTATTAGTGGTCGTTGGTGGTTATTATATTAATGACTATTGGTGCATATTTTATTAATGGATATTGTGGTTATTATATTAATGACTATTGGTGCATATTTTATTAATGGATATTGTGGTTATTATATTAATGACTATTGGTGCATATTTTATTAATGGTTATTGGTGATTATTTTATTAGTGGATATTGTGGTTATTATATTAATGACTATTGGTGCCTATTTTATTAATGGCTATTGGTGATTATTTTATTAGTGGATATTGTGGTTATTATATTAGTGACTATTGGTGCATATTTTATTAATGGCTATTGGTGGTTGTTTTATTAATGGATATTGGTGGTTATTCTATTGTAAACCATTGGTGGTTATTTTATTGTTGGCTATTGATGGCTATTGTTGGCTATTGGTGGTTATTTTTTGTTATATTACAACTATTGGTGGCTATTATATTATAAGTTATTGTTGGTTATTCTATGTTATATTACGACTATTGGTGATTATTCAATTATAAATTATTGTTGGATATTTTAAGTTATATTATCATAGGCTATTAGTATTAATTCTATTGTAGGTTATTTTAAATCATTTTTCATAAATTATTATTGGCTATTTTAGGTTATTTTAATTTAGGTCATTATATTCTACTTTAGATTGTTTTAAGTTATTATATTTATGATGAAATAACTTCTAATAACATAAAGTAGAATGACCTTGAATAACCTAAAGTATAACATGAAATAAAATATATTAACTTAAAATAAAATAACCTAAGGTATAGCCTAAGGTTAGTTGAATAATTTAATTTAAAATAATTTAAAAACCTATAATAAGCTAGTTAAATACCTTAAGGTAGAATAATGTATAATAGTTTAGGGTATAATAATTTATAATAACATAGGGTATAAGTTAAAATAATTAAAGTAATCTAAAATAATATAAGGTATATCATAAAGTAACATATATAGGGTATTTAAAACAACATAAAAATAAAACTATTTATTACAGTGAATTACAATAGTGAATTATGTCAACTAGTATGAAACACGATGTTTACATAGTGATATTACAATGAAATAACTTGAACTAAGGTGAAATCATTAAAATGCAATAAACTTATTTCACTTTTAAGGTCCCATAGTGATTTTGGCTAGTGAATCGCACCCCATTTTTATAATAGTGGACATGTGATAAATTTCCGAAATTGGAATAAGAAGTTATGATTTCCTTCCCTTCACAACCCATTTATTTGGTTGGTTGCTTCTTGCTTTGCATCTTATGTGTGCATTATTTTTTGCTCAAACATTGTTTTATGTTTTGTTTTGTTTATCCTTGAGGGATGGATATCAATGTAAAAATTCCTTTTTGTTGGCTATTGTTCTTTGCATTGTGAAATTGTGTCATTGGAGCACTACTTTTGATTCAACAAAAATTATGCTAATACAAGCCCCTTGCTCATCCCCTTTTTAAATCAAACCCAACCAATGTTGTCCTCACAAGCAAACAACATTCAAGTAGACTCCTTGTCCATGTGTGGACCTAACAATCTTGTAATTACTTTGATTTTCCCTAGCAAGTTACCAACATTTGTAGCCCCAACACTTGATGTGTGCAAAATCATTAATGTGGGTGATGAAAATGAAGAAAAGCCTCTTTGAAAAACAAATAAATAATTACGAACCCTTTAGAAAGTGTTAAGATTCATGGCAATGTCATTTCCTTAGGCAAAAATGCTTAGGGAAAAGGATGGGGAGGTCCCCAATGTCAAATGTGTTATTTGCTTTGTAGTAGCAAGAAAGGACCTCATTTTGGGCCCCAAATAAAAAACCCTTAAAAAACATGTAGGTAAGAGAAAGGCTACCAAGGATCTTCCACACTTGGGGGTGAAAAAACATGATTGGGGACCTCAAAAGGAAAAAAACAAGAGGTGTCAACACTTGAAAAATGCAACAATATACATGAGTAGGAGTCACTACACAATAATTGAGCAAGTGCAAGTTGGGTTAAAAGGTGAAAGTGGTAGAAAATGACAACAATTTGCCACAATATTTCATCTTTTTCAACAAGGGCGACCTCTATTGGAGTATGAGGCTCTTAGCTTTTTTTTGTTTCTTGGGTATCCCTTTGTTGACTAAAAAACATTGGTTGGACAAAATTGGTTGGGTAGTGGCAAATTTTATGCACAAGTAAGTAAAGTCAAAGCAAAAAAGGTTTTTGATGCTTCTCGATACCTTACACTTAGTTGTGATGAAATGACAAAAATTGACAATCAATTTTGAGTGTCAATTCAAACATACATTATTAAAGATTGGGTTTGATCATTGATTATGATATTTCTGGAACACATCATAGAAGGTGGAGATGCAAAAAATTTAACAAATGTTATAATGGATGCATTGATGAATGATGGTGTTTTATCTAAATATGACATTGTCGTGAAATTATTATCATTTGGAATAGATGGCACGATTGTCTTTCAAGTTAAGTTTTTGTTTTCATTGGCTTTTGTTTTTAAGGTTTGAATTTTTTTGTTGTTGTTGGATTCTATATCTAAGTTTTGTAATTTTTTTCAATTCTTATACAACCCATTTATTTTTTCTTTATTGTGGTTGTCATTTGATGTCGTTATTGGCAGGGAGTGAAAAATGATGTAACAAAACATATCAAAGAAGACTTTTCACCTCATGGAAGGGATCCACTACATGAGCCATCACACTAATATTATGGTTCAAACCCTTTCCCATTCTTCTCTCATAGTCCAAAAAAATACATAAAATTCATGAAGAAGGTTCAACTGATGCAAACAAAGGGAAGCAAATTTTTCAATAACATAAAAACCCCATTGATTAATATGTTGTCCCCGTCTAAGAGGGTCTTATTTGAATATAGGACTTTGTTGGCCAAGATGGATGAAGATCATGTTGAACTCTAGATTGCAAAAACCAATTTCGACTTATTGTTTGAACTTGTTGTCCTCCTTGGCCTTGTGGGATTATTGCCCTTATTGGAAACTATCCATGGTTTGATCAAATTTTCACAACAAAGGGACATCTTTTTTTAATGATTAGTATATTGTTGTAATCAAAGTCTATTAAGCTAAAATCTATGAACTTTACAATGATCCAATGACATGTTTTGCATCTAATGCATTCAACGATTTCAAGGATGTGTTGTCTTGCAAGCATGATACTATTTCTTTACGATGGATTGCATTTGAACTAGATTTTAATGCAACTAATGTTGAATATTTGGTCTTCCAATGTGGTGAGAACCAATTCTATGTAACCCATCTTGACTCTATAATTGGGAGAGCTAACAAGGTTACTTGAGAGGTTTTCAACAAGATTGTTGAAAATGTCAAAGTTTTGTGCACATGTGTGCAATTATCATTTTCATTTGTTGGGACTCTTTTTATGTTTCACATTTACTGGATTCAAGATTCAAGGCTGTAGATTTTTTAACAAAAAAATTGATGAACTGATTCCCAACAAATTATTTGATGGATGTTACAGGGGTAATGTATCCCCAAAATTGGCTTCAAGTTGATGTTGGAAATTTCTTTGAGAGGAATTTCATGTTGCTAAAAACACATTATTGTTATGAACAAAAGTTGAACATTTCATCTTCACACATCTTGAGTTGCAAGGCAACACCTTCAAATACACCATGAAAGCAAACATTGCTTGTGCCATGGAACCACCAATCTTATTGAATTCATTTAATCATTTATGGTGGACACTTTCAACTTCCAAGAATCTACAAAGCTTTATTTCATAATATTTCAAGTTGGTAGAATTTGTTATAGTTCAAGTGTTAGGGAATGTGGAGGATGAACATACCTTTTCAACATTGTCCTTTATGAAATCAAAACCACGTAACAAACTCAATGAACACCTTCTAGTAATGGTTGGCATGTAATCGTAAAAAATTTACACCTTATAAAACTTATTGTCTCATGCATCTTTTGATGATTGGAAGCTAATGAAAATTAGGAAAAAAAATATTTAGTGTGGTCTTCTAGCTTTTATTCCATTCTCAATGATGATAAATAGCCTAGAATTGAACTTAAGGCTATGAAAGCTAAAAGTTGAATGGTTCTTTCATGGTTGTTTTGGTGATATTTTTTGTTTATGTTGTTTCTTGTTTCACCTCTTCTCATGTTTAAATATGTTTGCTTCTTCTTTTTCATTTGTTGCTACTCTCACAAGTTCAATCCCAATTTTGATAGGTTATGTGCTTTAGAGTTTGTACCCTTACTATAGTCTAGTGTCTAGTAGACCTTGCTATGGGTGATTCATTTCTCCCTTGCAAATTTATAGTTTTTTTCCTATTTAAGTTCCTTGGTCTATTGTATCTTGATTTCCTTTCAACTTCTTTAGATCTTTGGAACATGGATTATGGGCATTGGGCCACGACATGATGATTTTGTCATATGTGCAATCTATGAGTATGATTTAGGTCATATATTCAATTATGATCATGATTATTGAAAATGTGATTTGTTACAACTTCTTGAAGTGCAGTGGTCATATGTTCCAAAAATGAAATGGTCATTTGGGTCATATGTTCAATATTTTGAATTTGCAATGTCATTGGTCATATGTTTCATTTTGGAATCCATGATTCTTATGTTGTAACTTATATCTTATGTTTAAAGTCATATGTTGTGCCTTATAAAAGATAATTCAACTAGTTCCATCTGAGAGAGGAATAAGGACTCAAGGATGTCCATTAGATCCCTAGAAAACACTTGTTGTAGCCTTTTGTATGCAGGTCATTTTGCAATACTTCATATAACCATTATGTATTTGTTGCTAATTATTGTTGAAGTAAACATGAACCTTTTGCCAAATTTGTGTGATTTTTTGGGGCACATAGCCAATTTTTTATTTAAAAAAATTTTCATTAGATGTATGCCTTATGCTTAAATGTTTGTATTATCACCAAAAGTGCATTGATAAATTTTTAATTAAAACCACTCATTCAAAATCTCAAATCCTCAAAAAAAAAGGTTGCTAAGTTCCTTTCATGGTACAAATAGGTAACTAGAGGAAGGTGTAATTAATTACATTAATGTGCAATTTGAAGATGAGTTAGGTAGATGTACTTATAAAATCATTATAACAATATTATAGACGGAGGATCTACAAAAAACTTATTTTATGCTATTGGGAAGACCTTGGTTAAAGCAAGCTAAAGTTTATCATGATTGGGGCAATAATGTTTTGACAATTATTATGAAAGATAAGATTGTTACCTTGAGTACTTCAAAGAAAAAATTTATTCTCGTTTCCAAAAAGGCATGTAATTTGGATGATAGTTATGATTGGGAACATGGCCTTACCAACCAGAATGAAAAATGCCATTATCAAACCATTGCTAACTTATGGCCAATTGGAAAAGTAAATTTTAATGAATTGAAATTCTTACCATATATCTTTTGTGGAATGACAACCATTATTTATCCAATATGGTTTTATCATTGTGAACTAGGAGACATGTTGATATTAGATGAATTCATTAGTGTTTGATGAAAACAAAACTTTGCAACTTGATCACAATTAAGTGTTTAAGCTAAAAATTGTAGGCCATGTCAAATTGGCAAGAAAAGTTGGGTCAATTCCAACATGGTGCTTACATGGGTCATGTACAATTTTGGATTAGTAGGAAATAAATGTACCCATGATGTTGTGATGTGCACTTGTGTGAATAATTATTCATCGACATTATGGATATTGGAATGTTAGGATTGTAAAACAACTAGGTTGTAACGTCTAAAAACATTCATCATACTAACTTGAAACTATTTGCCATTTAGAATGGATATTATGCAACTATCAAAATACTAATTTGTAACTAAGACTACAAATTTGGAATAGATTTTGGAACCTTTTAGCAATAGAAGACTTAACAAAAAAATATTATTTTGTAACTTATAATGTATGCGAGATGCAACTTATGTAAAACTATAATGATATCTTTTGTAACTTTGTAGGTATTATGATGTCATGTCACCATTCTTCACCATCATGTTTGATGGACCTTACACACACACATCTTATATCATGATAACAAAATTGTTTTTAATTATGTTTTACCTTTTTGTTAGACCTTGAGAAAAAATACAAGGATGTGTGGGGAGGGGGGGAACGGTGGGGCATATTTTCATATTTATAAAAGAAAACTCAAAACCACAATGAATTGTTCATAAAAATGTATGTAGAAATTTTTCAATATTTATTACTTGAACTACCATGAACTAATGAATTTTTGGCATTCAATATGAGAAGAACAAGCTTTTATTGACACAAAAGTATGATTGGTTTATTTATAGATTAACAATATGTTGTAAAGATAAAATCAAATGTTGAGATATAGATGTTTAAAATGAGGGCACATGAACAAATGGATAAGAATTGTTCATGCAAAAAAACTTGGATTGAAAACCTTTGAGGAAATAAGGCATGTGGACTATGAACAAGATAATCTTTCAAATGAAAGTTTTATTTATAAAATTGATGAACAATCGTTATTATTGCATGGGACCATGAATTGCCAAGGGCAATGTCTATGTGAGGATTGTTGAAGATCTAAGTGTACACACGATTGCTTTTATGATTCAACTATTTTCTATTTTCACACATCCACATCTTTCATAAGCTTTCCACCATAATATGACAAACCAAATGTATTAGGACATGTTCAATAGGACATCTTTAAGAATCTCATTTTAGGACCACTTGCTAAAACTCAAAAAATTGAGTGTAGATTAATGATGGTTTTCAGTCAAATGTGTGTACTTTAATATGGTATGTTGATTAAAATTCAGGGACAATGCAAATGTAATTATGCAGCAAAAACCTTTTTTTGGTAGTATAACGTATTTGTGGTGAATGGCATGTGTGACCATTCAAAGATATGCACATTAAAATGTAAGAAAAGGGTTGTTTCGTTGTTCATTCAAATTTAACGAGGCATTTTGTGAAACATTTATCCATGGTGTGATCATGGATCATACTAAATTTAAGTTTTTATTTCATTGAACCATTATTGCAATACTTTAATTATGTGCATAACATTATGAATACATGACAATAGTTTTTCTTTACTTGATTCTGCATTGACCCAAAAGCATCAACACCTTTCATTGATCCTTCTAACTACATATTAACGAACATGACAAATGTAGGACACAATCACAAGACAATTGCATGGACCCCATAATATGTAGATTCCAAGTTGGGTATGGAATCGATTATATTTTGTGAATTTGGCAATATTATCATCATGTAACATCATCTAGTAAGAGGGGAGGGTTCATGTACCCAAGATGTCACATATTCTTTGTGTGTCTTCAAGGATATGTTGAATTTTTGTTCAATGATTACTAACTAGCATCCATGCCACCAAGTTTTTAATGTGTTGAATAAAAACAATTCCATTGAATGAACATTTATACCCAACATTTTAATAAATATAATCTATAAAATCCATCTTGCAAATAACACGCAAGAAATTTGCATCTAATTAATTGTGAATAGCAATTCTAGCTAGAAAAAGGTTTCATTGTTAAATATTAAATATGTGAAATTGTAAAATAAAATTTGAAAAGTAGATAATTGCACGCATACCATGCACAATGTTCATTTGATTGTTTTGTGATGTGGAGGTAAATGTATTGGTTTCCATAATTACATTGTTGTAATTCAATGGATGAAACACAAAGGTGAAAACATACTACAATGGGGGGGTGGGGTGGGGGGGGCACTTTGACAACATGTATGTAATATATATTTTTGCAAAACGTGTTGCATTCAATTTTGGGTTTCACTTTGGTGTTTGATATTTTAATTTTCACAAAGTTAATGATATTAATATTATTTGAAAAAAATTAAAGATTAAATTCAAGGAATAATTGGTATATTTATGGTACATGTAATATAATATAGCCTACTTCTATTTTTGGACTACACTAAGTTTGGGTTTAATTAGTTAGCCAAAAATGTTTGAAATGAAAATTGAACCACCTCACATATGTGGTCATCTTCCATTTGAAAATGATAGTTGGTCAAAATATTAATTTACCACATAATTATGGTTATTGCCCCCAAAAACACCCATTTGTGATATGATAATTATTAAACTCTTGACATGGTTCACAAACTTATTCCAATCATATGGAATCACAATGTTTAATAAATACTACAAATTTCATAAAGATAAAAATAATTTCAATCATTTTTTGAGTGTATTTGCATTTTTTAGTATTTTGTGACATATATGTTTTGGGACAAATATATTCTAACATCACATCATATTAAATTTAAAAGTGTAGTTTCTTTGGAATTTGATTTATTTGGGTTTTGACCTACCATAATATGCAAAAACATTGTGAAAATCCTTCATAATAATGATATGGTTGAAGTTCAAACATGGGACCCCTAAAAAATAGTACAATGTGACAACAATCTTGGCCCCCCCATAGTGTGCTTTCATCCACAAACAATAACTAGATCATACATTGTATGATATTTTATGCAATTTTTATATAAACATTCCATTGTTGGTCAACATATGAAAAAAATAAAATCATTGAAGTACAAAGGAAAAAAACATTACAATTCAATATCACTTTAATTTAATGTCATGACCTACTTTTTAATGAATTAAATTTATTGCATGTTTTCAAATAAATCAATCTTTATGGCGTATTTTATAATTATGGTAGGACAATTTTTCTTTATGTAATATTTTTGGTTTTGAAAATGTTCACATTATAAATTTTTTTTCCATCACTTACAAAGCCTAAATATAATATGTGCATGATGTCAATTATATGTGTGCAAAGTAAAACTTGATTGTTCAAAATGCAAATCCAACTTAATATTTAATTTACCAAATATAATTACTAGCTAGATGATGAATTACCTAGCCACGTGTGTAAATGTGAAAAGGAAGACGAGCAATGCCAATTGCTTGTAGTGGAATAGCTTTTGGAGTGGTGACACCAAACATTTCACCCATGTCAATGTCTTGAGGATTTTGTCCTATTGGTAATTTCCAAGTGAAGCCATGAAGAAGTTTAGCCAATGTTAGTTGAACGATTGTCAAACCCAAAGGCAAAGCTACACACATTCTTCGACCAGAACCAAATGGCAACAATTGGAAATGTGTACCCTTCACATCAATCCCACTTCCAACAAACCTTTCAGGATTGAAATCCCAGGGATTTTCATAAGCAGATGGATGTCGATGAATAGCCCATGCATTAATAATGATGCGTGTTTTTGCAGGTATGTGGTAACCCCCCACTTCACAATCTTGCGTGCTCTCATGTGGTGTCAACAAAGGCAATGGAGGATGAAGGCGAAAAGTTTCTTTCACAACAGCTTGAAGGTATTTTAATCGTGGTATGTCATCTTCATCTACTACACGTTCATGTCCCACCATGTGGTCCAATTCATATTGGAGTTTCTTCATGATTTTAGGGTTTTTCAAAAGTTCCACAAGCGCCCATTCTATGACAGTGTTGGAAGTTTCAACACCTCCAAGCAACATATCCTGACAAAAGCAAGACGATCACTTTAGCATCAACAAGATATGGAATGCCATGAACATTTGGTTATCTTACATGTAAATTTTTTGAACCACCTTGACATATGATTTGCGATCTATGCAAATATGAATATAAAATTCCATTTGTTGATATGTACAAGTTTCCTTTAAAAAATTGAAATTGCAATCTACATGAGATAGAATAAACATTACATGGAGGATGGCTTTGATCTTGTTATCGTCAAGTCTATCACCAAAATCCTCTATTGCAGGAAGAGATAACAACACATCAACAATGTCTTTTCGTTCATCCGCTTGTCGCTCATTTAAATGATCGTGGATTATCTTGTCAAAAAATTGATCAAATTCCATAAAAATGTGTTTTGCTTGAGGTAGAAGACCTTGGAGATCAAATGGTTTCAAATATGGAATGTAATCACTAATGTTGAAAGTACCCGCTATATGCATAAATTTGGTCATGAGGTCATTGAACTCTTTGCCTTTTTTGTTGTAGAAATCATCTTCACAAAAATATCTTTTGCTAAACAACATTTGTGTGATGATATTCAAGATGGTTTTGTGTAATAATGCTTGCATGTTGATTGGTTTTGCATCCTGCAAGTTATTCAACATCACAATAAAATCATGTTTGGTTTTTCCAAGTTTTAAAAGGTTATCAATTTCCCTTGTTGTGTATGTTCAAATTAATAAACATGTTTTTATTAAGTTTAGTTGTATTCCTTTGAATTCACAAAGCTTTATGAACTTGTTCAAATTTGTGTCACAACCTTGAAATGGGATGAAAAATATAAAGTCACGAGTTCAAACCTTGCAATGCTCGAAAATTTCATGCATTGTGCAAGAAAACTCATCATCTCGAATTTTCTTGAAGGTTTGTAACCTTTTTGTAGTGAATAATTCTGATGCACATAACTTTCGCATTTGGCGCCAATGATCCCCATAAGGTGCCCATGCAACATCCTTTCGATCATAAGTGAGCATATCAATAACCACACTTCTAGGTCGTGTAGCAAACAATACATCATGTATTTGTAAAACCTCTTTTGCATGATTTGGAGATGAAATCACCACTACAGAAATTGACCCAAGCTTAAGCTCCATCACATCACCATACTTTTGTGAAAGTTTGTAAAAGGATAGATATGGGAGTTTTCCAATGAGTGGAAGATTACCCAACACTGGCCACAAGGGGAAAGGGCGTGGTGCTGTTTTTAGTTTCATGTGACAAAAACAATTCTTGAAAATGAAATCCAAGATGACCAAGGTTGCAATTGCTACAAGTACAACCATCAACCCTTGAATGGGTGTAACTAATTTGGCCCATATCCAAACAATATTTTCCATGTGTCATAAGAGTTCTTGCTTTCTTAGATGTAAGGAACTACAAGCTATACACAAGGAAAATGGAAGCCTTTTGATCAGTGCAAGTGAAAACTATATAAATGTGCAGTGATTTTGCTTCTCAAGTGGTTTAGAGAACTACAAAATTTACACAATGAAAATGGAAGCGAGTCTCTTAAATGGAAGATTATAAAATTATGTACATAACTTTGAATCACATCATGAAACGAATATATGTACAACCTACTAGTTAGGATTCCCAGGCACCTTTTAGTTGTGGGTTATTTTATTTGTCATGAGGTCATGCTATTTTTTATTTATGATAGTCAACCTATTATAGAGGACATTGTTGTGTAAACAAGCCATTGAAAAAGAAAAGGGGCACCTAGGGATTGGGTACATTCATTCAAGGTTGGATTACCCTACATTATTAACAACTTTTAGGACATGCAAAAAGTCAAAAAACTTTATCTTTAGGACATGCAAAAAGTCAAAAAACTTTATCTTTAGGACATGCAAAAGGTCCAATAAATTTATTCTTAAGACTTTCTTAAAGTAAACTTTTCATTTCTAGAAAGTAGGATACTTTACATGGTTTTCATTATGGGCTTTAACTTTGTTGATGCCAAATTATTTGTGCCCATCCAAACAATCAAATGACAAAATTAGTAGTCCTTAACCTTGTGGCCAATATTTAAAAAAAAAGTCTTGACTTTTTGGAGTCCTTTGTTGTAAATATTGGCCCACACATTATTCTAGTAGATTTCACCTTCATACACTATATGAGTCTAAAAAATAAAAAATTCAATTGTTTTAATTGCTAGTCCTTTCGTGTCCCTAAAGTCAATTTTTTGTCAAGTTACATTCATGAACTTTTATATTTCATTACCTAGTTAGATACTTGATTTTCTTATATCATTAATTTTTAAAAATTGTATTCTTCAATAAACACATTAGATTTGGTGCAAATTATCAAATTTTTGAGTCCTTCCAATACTTGGAAATGTGTCTAGTTAAGACAATCATTTTGTGTAACCTAATTTTGAATCTACCCCATTATAAAACCTTGAAAACATTAAAAAATAATGAAATCAATTTCATTATAATGGTGAGAAAGTGTCCAAGTTGGGAAAGGAGGTCCACCTCAAGGGCAAAGACTATTTCAATCACACCTTGTTCTCTATCATGGTAATCCAAGATCATGATTATTTTCTTGACCATCATATCTCATCAATTGCCATTTAATTTTTTTTTAATATGAAACAATTGAAAGGAAGACTTTCAAATCTAACATGGTTACCTTGAGGGTTCAACAAATAATGTGATTTTCAAGTTTGGACATTTAAATTTGTTTTTCAATTTTATGTTATGGACATGAAACTACAAAGGATGAAGACAATCACATTTTGATAAATGTGGGCATATTACTTAGTAAAAAATGTGTGAACTAATAAGATGGATCTTGTGTAAGTAATATTTAGATTTGATGTAGAATTCCACCAATGTTTAGTACATCTAAAGGTTATTGGAAAAATAAATCAATAGATGAAAGACTTTGGCACATTTTGATGAGGACATATATAAATTTATATTGACACATTATGTTCGTGCACACACACACACACACACACACACATCTCTCTTTCATTTTTGCAAGTTAAAAATACAAGGTGTAAGCATATATAGATAATTTAAATATAAGCACATTTTTTGGATTTAACCTTCAAAACACTATTTTCCATGTTCCCCAATGTTCCTTCAAGCCAAGGTTTTGTTTTATTCCCATGTTTCTCATGAAATGATACGTTTCTTTGTCCCATGCTCCTAATACCTATTGCTTGGCATTTTATATCATGAAAATATGTTAATGCATGGTTGAATCCAACTCATTTTGTGACAAAATTTTGTTTTTTGCAATAACCATATTTTTTCAATGTCTCCTAACAAATAATAATTAATACAAAAAACTGGGACTTGGCTATACATTAATAACTTGATTATAAATTTTATGTGTAATTTTATCTATTGACAAAAGTACATCCACTTTTTATAAGTGGACTTTTGAAGTGCAAAAATATGGATTGGGCACCTAATTGGAATGATTACGAATTATCTATAATGATTTAATATGGTGATGTAGCCTCAAATAATCAATGGGTGCAAACGGGGTACAATGAGCCAATGGGATTATTGTAAAAAAGGATTGCATGTCTTATTCGCCAAAAAAATTATTTCATATGAATGAATTTTGGAATTTTGTTCTTGTAACTTGTTATACTAAATGTTTATAATTGTCCAAGTACATGACATGTTTTTTTCTTCATACCTTTTGAGTAAATATGAAAATATGAAAGTGTTTTGATTCCTTGTAAATTCAATGTTTCATCTTTAAGAATGATAATAATTTCAAATCATAATTAGTTTTTTTTTTTACATTTCTATGTTTTTTTTTACGATAAACTACAATTTTTCTTAACACATCATGTACATTTTACCCCATTTATGTGTGGCAAAGGACTTTTGAAATTCTAAAATTTTGGATCAATTTTGGAATGTTTTTTGAATTTTGGAAGTTTTACAATTCTATATATCTTAGGGTATGGGTGTGTTTTTAAAGTGGTTAATAGGTCTCTATCCTCTTAATTTTTTTCCCATCAAATGTGATTTATTATATGAGTCCTTTTGATAATCCTTTGCAAAATTGACTCATGTCTGACATGTTCATGTTCATTTTTAAAGGTCATAAATCAAAACTTAAAACTTAAAATTTCATCAAATGAATTTTTGGTTTGAATTCCTTAACATTTATATGAATGAAAAAACAATAACTTACCATGATTCCCATGACTTTAAATGGCAAAACATAAATATTTATCCAATTTTGAATTTTTTTCTTTGTAGTTCAAAGCCCTTTTTGGCTCATTGGATTGTGACTACACCAAAACTTTCATGTGTAGTTTTTTTCTCAAAAGTTGTAGCCAAATTCCAATATAGGACTTTCAAATGGCCAAAATTAAACCATATTTTCATAAATTGCTATTTTTTTAATAAAAAAAATCAAAAAAAATTCCCCATTTTCATATTTATGAAATCTTTTATTTCCATAGTTATTTATATGGACATTATTACATGGACTTCATTATGGTACACTAATCTATTAGTTTAACACTATAGAATAAAATTTGAATGGATCATTCAATTCAAAAGGAAAATACCAAGGGAAGCTTGTAGTGGAGGCTTATTCTACAACTAAACAAAAGCAACTCCACCAATTTCAAACTATTAGTTTTTAGTCACATGTGTTCCATAAATTGACCCTTAAAACTTCTAGATGTACATTTCATGTTGTCATAATCTAATTTTTATTGTAAACATTGATTTTATGACTATCATTATATGTTCATATTCATGTGCTATTATGTAATCCTACTATTAAAGAAGGTTTTTAATACAAGAAATTAATTTTTAATTTCTATGTTTTTTTTGTTTTGCTTTGTCACATAGAAATCTCCCCTTTCCACTCCCCTTTCAAGCCTTTTATTTAAATGCATTTCCCAAACACAAGACTTTATAATTGGGTCACTTTTATATTTTCAAGTGTTGTGTAATGTTCGTCATGTTAGATTTTCATTTGCATCATATGACATGACATGAAAAAGTTGAAGATGGAACTAGGTGTATGAGAGCTCTATCAACTTAATATAACATGTGTTCTTCCTTTTTTTTAAATCTTAACTCGTGTGCAATAAGGACAATTTACATGTGTGTCCTTTTTTTTTGGTGAATTGACAAATCATTGTACTTGACCCACTTTAGTGTCCTCTTTTTTGGGTGAAATCAATAAATTGTGGTACTTGACTCACTTTTTCTTCAAAAGAAGAGAACATTTTCTAAGGGAATCCTGGAGTACCAAAATGTCATAGCATGTGAAGCAAATAAAAAAAGAATGACAAAAGATGCATTTGATTTGCATGCAGTCTACATGGAAAACCATGTAAGGTCCTCAATTACAAATTGCAAAAATTAATTACCTCACTTGAGGTTTACATGGAATAGTCAAGGTCAATTTAAAATAGGATACATAACTTATGAAATCAAATATAAAAATCATATATAAATTTGTACCTACCTATCTATGTAGGTAGGTAGTTAATAAAACATGTAATAATTAGTACATGTCTAGGTTAAGTAGGCAAGTAATATACCCATAGTTAGTAAATTATTAGCTAAATTAAGGTAGATTAGCTTTAGTTGACTTGGTGGGTAGGTAAGTAGGTTAGGTTACCTACCTATTTGACCTATGTATGTAAATTTATAGGTAGGTAGGTAATAGGTACCTAGCCTATACTACCCTACCTAACCTACTTAACCTATTACTTAAATGCCTAACCTAGCTATGTATAAACTACCTACATTCCTAGTCTATGATTAATCATATAAGATTCAAATAGTTTGACATGCCTATTTATTATAGTTGAAATTCATTGCAAATTGTCAAATGTATTAAGATGATCTTAAAAGTAAAATTTAACGATCTTGAAATTGGACATTTACTTCCCATTCTTCAAAATAAACAATCCATTTATACAAGGTGTGTAGGTCTTGCACCCAAGTGCACACACTTAGTGCCAACACCCCCAAACAATTAAAATCTAGAGTATTCACACCCTACTTTCATTAAAGTACTTTAAAAAGACATGTCACCAATGTGTACAAATAAATCATGACATGGCATTTTCCCATGCGTAATGGCATTTGTCATTGTTGGTGCCAAAGATGATGACATGGCAACAATTTTCCCAGTTTGCTTGCCTTAAAAGACTCCATTTAAATGCAACCTATGCAATCTATTTAAGCTCCTATGCACCATGGTTTTAAAAAGTCTAAAACTACATGTGGGAGGGCTTGTACAATGTTTGTGGCAACTATTTACCAAACTTTGACATTAAACAAGTGCAATTGTGCACCAAATTCTCCCAATGTTGTGGGTGAACATCAATGTTGTGCATGTATTTACTTTTGTCATTAACATGAGGTTTTTTATTTTAAAAATTGAAGAATTGCTAATTTCAAGAAAGGAAAATAAACATTAAATTGAAGAATCTCTAGTTTGATTTATTTCCAAAATTCAAAGAACCAATTTGGTTTCCATAAAAGAAATGGCGAATTCCTTCATTATTTTTTGTCTTTTCAAAGAATGATAGTTACCTATAAATACATTATAACCATTTTTTTCACTTTTTGAAAATAGGGGTTATTAAATGAAAAAACCACCTTGATAATCAGTTAGAGTTTGGTGCCATTTTTGCTCCTTATATCTACTTTGTTAAACTTCAACTTTGACTTCTTTTATTACCTCTAGTTCTGGTTTTGAAAATAAAAACTTTTGGTTTTGATTTTTCTTAAATTTAAAGAACTCAAATTCCATTTTTTTCAAAAACCTTCAAAGAATCAATAATGAAATAATTGGCAAATGACTAGTAGTTGCAAAAAGAGGTTATTTGATTTTTAATCTTTAAAAATTATATTAATTCCAGTGATGATGATTTCATCGCAGCTTGGTTTATGCGGGATGGGCTATAGTTGTAGTCATACAAAAAGAAAATTCCAAACTGCAAATTTATTAGAGATCGATTCCAAATTGAAAATTATAATTTTACAAGTTGTAATGTTTCAAAATGTCCTTATGGACCCTAAAATATCGAAAGAGAAACAAATCCCTTTATTTTTTCCAACATCTTTTGTGATTCTTGTGTTCTTTCAATTTATTTTTTGAATCATTGTGTCTTTCTGATTTCATACACATGTTTACATTTAATCTCATACAAATGTAAATATGTGTTATTTCATTTGAATATGTTGAGATTATTTCAAGAGATTAACATTTTTTTTCTTTGAAATATAACTAATTTTCAATAAAAATTTACTCCTTTAAATACTTAATTCAAGGATTTAATCCTTGCTTGCTTAGAGCTGATTTAATGTTTATCCACCCTAATTGCTTTCAAAAATTTAATGAATTAAAAACATGGGTGGTTACTTAAATCTCCCCTTTGATGATATTGGGTGTTATTTTGTACAATTTGAATCCTATACATATTTGAAAATAACAAAGTTTTTAAAATGTAAACCCCTTTTTTTTGTGTCATTTCATTGTCACTGGTAATGCGTAACAATGTGGAGCCCAAGCTTTATATATATGAGAACCATCAATTGACATCTGCCATTTCCAATTATCATCCCAACATTAGTTCAAATGTCGAAACTCTTTACAATATAGATGCACAAAATAAAAAATATATTCAATCAAAATGGCAACCTTAGATATCACTTCTTCAACGAACAATAAAATGATCATGATTTGGCTATAAGTCACATACTACCTTGTGAGGATGTAATGGCTAAAGCCCTAACACTTGAATGCTTCAAGTCTCCTCAAAGGGTTGAGTACTTGGGCCTTATAATCTCTTATTAGAAAGCTTCAAACCTAATACTAGATGTTGTTGTAGTGGGAATATTAATCTCTTCAAAAGCTCGTGTGATAAAAAGACAAGTGGGTCTTGGGTCTTATCTCTTGTCCTCAGCTTAAGTATTACTAAAGTGGCAAACCGATAATAGATTTGCATCTAGGTGAATACAATGGGGTAAAATGATTTTGGCTATTAGAACGTAGCCAATTATGGATCCCTTAATCCTCAATCAAGATGTTACGTGATATCCTTATTTTGAACTAATCATAATCAATTTCATGATCTTATCACCAAAATATGTATTTATAAAAGAATTCAAAGTTTAATGCTTCAACATTCATTTCTCAAAAATGATATGTATGGATGTAACTTTGGTTTTTACAATTTGTTTGCCATGCGGCAGATTTGCCATTCAAATATATATATATATATATATATATATTGAATGAAAGTTGGCGATCAGCATGTTTCTACACAGTGTTCAAATAGTCAAGATATAACAAATTGCTCCAACAAATTTGTGATCACTTCTCCATAAAAAAAAACTTTTGTGACACCCACTATTGTGCCACATTTCAAATATTGCCCACAATAAGTATCTTGTACTAGTTTTGCCTTGAATAACTTAAGGAAATGTGTGTAATAAAATAAGAAGAGTCAAGTTTGAAGAATAAAATACAGCTAATTCACAACTAGCTAGTAACTTAATTATGAATGTCTTCCTGGCCTCTTTTAGCCCATGTGCGAATCAAGAGGTGACACTAGAATGGTACCATGATGAACAATGAAACTCCTTACTTTTCATGAGTTGCTCATAAACATTCTACCATAAGACTAAATTTCAAGGTCTCTAAGACCAATTTTCTCAATGCCCAAATTGATACAACCTCTAACTTTTAAGAGGCTTTTCACTCAAGAAACTGATTGCACCATCTAGTGCTGTGCAACTCTTAAGTTTTAAGAAGAACCTCCAGTGTTGGTTAAGGAAAATGTTCTTGAGACTAGTTTTGGTTCTAGTTAGGTTCTTTTTTCAATAAATTGGGACTTGATTCTAAATCCAACTTTTTAATGTGATGGTAGGTTTCGGTTTTGTTGTTTCTTAAATTTTCAACTCAAGCTGAAATAGGTCTTGGCTCTAGAGTAGTTCATAATAGGTTATAGGTAACCTCATGCTTAACTTCTATGATGCTAAACATCATTTTTTTAAAAATGAAAAAAATGAATTTTTATTTTTATATATTTTCTGAAATTGTTAAAAAGCTTTGACAAGGCCAAATTAAGCAGAAATAATATACTTTTAAGCTCTAAAATAAACTACATTAATGGATTAGTATCAATTTTTGGTGACAATTGGTTTCGTGTTTTCATATCTCATGCAATTGTAAGCCAACTTGGAGATGTGGTCTTACCATCCTTGAATTCAACCCTCAGAACTCAACACCCCACTCCCCCCCCCAATCTGCCCTAATTCAACTTTAAAAAACCTCCAAATTCCCCTTTTCCCCCAAAAGAGTCCCCAAATCTGTCAGTCTAGGACTATGGGACTGGTTTAGTTTCGGTTCCTCTGTCCAAATCAAGAACCAAACCCAGTTTTGTTTTCATGGATTTAAAAATTAAAGAACTAGGGGGCTAGTTTCTACCTAGTTTCCTAATTAGGGGGAAACCATGGTTTAGGTCCCAACCGAATTCCGAGGTAAGGACCCAGAGTCTAGTTAGGATTAAGGTTACATACAACGGGAATTGATACTGGGTATCCAGGTTTCTTGGGTACCCACACAACATTGGTACTAACTACCAAAATAGGTGCTAGTTTGCTTGAGCCCCTCGCTAAAACACTTTGATGAAGTATTTTGTTCAATCACTCAATTATGCAAGGGGGAAAGAGGAAACAATTAAAGCCAAAGATGTGGGGGGTCAATCCTACTAATGGACAAGTAGGAAATGGAAAAGGGCTTAAAATCACAACTTTTAATGATGTCATACCTACGACTCATGTTCGGCAAATCTTGTTGAAATTTTTTTTAAATTTTTTTTTGGGGAAAAGAGAATCTGGCAGCCCAATTGTGAATATTTCAGAATTTCAACATTACTCTTTAAATATCCTAAGTCCTCTAGGGTAAATAGGCTAGTGAGTGAACACTTAAGAAGTCAAAGAAGGTGAAATCCTCACATATTGTTCCTCTGTTTCTAAAGCTCAAAGAACACTTGTAACCTAATTTCACCCAGTGCTTCCAACATTGCAAAAAATTCTCCATTTAGTAAAGAAATGGGGAAGATATGAGGTGTTTGGTGCAAAAGGATTTAATGTTTGGTGATGGGTGAATTAGAACAGATTAGGATTTCGAGCTTAAAATCTTTATCATTGCATTTTTGCTTAGAACACAAAGAAGTTTTGTAAAGCCCCAGTTGACGCACTTACCAAGCTTTAAATCACTCAAAATAGACTAAAACGAGGAGGATATGGGATTGGAACTAAAGAGGGATCAAGTTATATATTTAAAAAAAATTGAGCTAAACTATCACTCACCCTCTTCTTGTGTTTTTTGTGTTGGTCCTTTACCTCTAACCTTCCAAAAAAGCTTATAGCCCTCTAGTTTGCACATCCAATGACACAAAAATCACCCAATTTGATATTAGAAAATTTAGGAAAATATTGAAAATTATTCAATGATAGCTGACATGTGTTTGGGTGATGACCGGTTTTACTTTACTAAGTCTCAAAATTATATTGTGTTGGGAACTAAGTTTTAGAATTTTTGTACATCGCTTTTAATTTTAATTTTTTTTCCAACTAGCCCTTCTAAGAGTTCATTAGTGTCAAAACATGAGTCATAGGTAAGCTATCTGGCCACTTCAAAAGAGAAGATGGCAAGTATTCATGAGGATGATTTGGTCAACGTTAGCGTTGAAGATAAAGATGAGATAAAACCCCTAATGGATGGGTACCTATTGTTGATTCTATTAATTAGATGGGGTGCTTTCCAAGTTCAAGTTTTTTTCTTTTTGCAATTAAATTTGGACCACAATTAGAAGGTTTTATTTTGAAGCAATCAGCTCCCCTTTGGCCCAGCTATATAGGTGAAAAGAAAACAACAATTGCCAAAACATATGGTATAAAATTGAGGTCTTATGAAAATCCATCTCTCCCCCAAAACCCAAAAGGAAAAACCTTGGGGCCCTTGAAAGCATGTTAAACCTTCTCATTGGTTGCATTCAAATTACATTCCTAAAACTAATTATCACCATTTTGGATGTGAACTTATAACCCTTACTAAGAACTAGGGTACTTATTGGGTTCATATTAATTAGTTCGTGGGTGCACTCACACTTCTTTTTCTTTGTTTATTGAAGGGCCCATATTGATTGGCCCATTACCAATTTTTTTGGAACATTGGCCAATCGCCAACAAAAGCACCTCTTTCAACCACCAATTATGAAGTAGAAAGAAATGTGTTCCTTATGGCCCACCTTTTTAGTTTATATACATGAGAGTTGAACTTTGAGCAAACCACATGGGAGAAAAGTGAGGTGCTATCGGGAATGTTTTGGGGAACAACTTGGAAACTTTGGGAGCCCTTTCAGAACCTCATGGGAAAACATAGGGAATTTTATGAAAAAAAAGGAAAAGCAAAAAAATCCTCTCCACTCCTTGCCAAGAAGAGAAACACTAGACCCCTCATAAGTCCATACTAAGCCTTTCATTGCACTAGTACTACAACAAACTGGGTCCATGTATTCTAGGTATATTTTTATCTAATAGGCAACATTATTGTTTTGCTACAAATATTTGTTCTCTAACTGAATATCTTCCATTTGGGAAATTTGTGACACATAGCAGGCATCCTTTTTTTTTAATGGAAAAAATTCGCCTATTTTTTTTTAATTCAAAAAATAGAAAATGAAGTGTTTTGAGGGTTTTCAATCACTAGAAGAGAGAAAAAAATAAACATAAAAATTTCATGATCCCCTATGTTTGGTTTCTAGTTTGTAGCCAAACACATAAAACGAGGATTTAATATTTACACTTTATATTGAATTTATAGTCATATTTGGCTAAATGTTCTTAAGGATGATTGTCATTTTTTCTACATCTTTATTGGATGGTCATCACAGTGGCTCCAAAAGAAATTTCTAAGAAAAAAAGTTGGTAACAAATATGATACTTGCTCCACAATCATTTATGGATTCTTCAGTATCATAGTTACTAGGCAACTTTGGCACAATTAAATTATTTTTAATTTTGTTGAAATTTCAAAAACATTAGCTTATTATGCCGAATAATTCAAAATTTATGGTTAGATGTGAATCCTGATCCTCTCCAATACAAGTTTTTGAGGACAGTTTAGCCAGTAAAACAATTGAAAATTTCTAGTAGTGAAGGTAGTTTTATTATATTAACTTTGTACCTCTCAAAATCTTCAAAATCAAAACTAAGCTACCAAATTAAAATTCCCACAATATATTAATTCTTTAGCAGGTTAATACCAAACCTGCCAAAGTATTACGATAGGTGACAGGTGACAACAACTCTATGGAGATCCCATGTTCTGTGCCATTATTGCCTGATCATGCATTGACAACAACAACAACAACAAAAAAAAGTGCCCTTTAACTCATTCAAACGATTTTTTTGGTACCCTCAAACTCACTAGATTTAGAATCAATTCATTTCCAAAATCACCAAATCTTATAGTACATTCTAGTAGATAGCTAAAATATAACATGGTTCTTAATTACTTTTACTTTCATATCTTGTTTGCACAAAAAAGTTGGCTGAAGCCTCTTCTAGGTGATTGTCAATCCACTAACTTCACAAATTGAAAACTTTTCATCATGTTTCTTTCTCTCCAATCAAAAACCGATTGGTTCAGGTTTCATGGATTTTTTTAACAAAAAACTAGGGGGTTGGTTTCTACCCAATTTCCTAATTAGGGTGGAACCCTAGTTCTAGTTCCAATTGAGTTCTAAGGTAAGGACCCGGTCCTAATTAAGATCCGGGTATACATAATTGGAATTGATACTAGGTACCCAAGTTCCTTGGGTAGCCACATAACATTGGTACCAACTAGCAAGTAGGTGCTAGTTTGCGTGAGCCCCTTGTCGAATACCTTTGATGAAGTACTTTGTTTATTCCCTCAATTGTGCAAGGGGCAAGGAGGAAACAATTAAAGCCGAAGATGTGGGGGTCAATCCTACTAATGGATAAGTAAGAAATGAAAAATATTTTGCATCAAATCACAACCTTTAATGATGATTGTCGTACCTGCAGTTCATGTTTGGCATATTTTGTTGAAATAATTCGTTTTGGGGGAAAACGGATCTAGCAGCCCCATTATGAATATTTCAGAATTTCAACATAATATTAAGTATGCTAAGTCCTTTAGGGTAGAATTTAGATAGGCTAGTGAGCGAGCACTTAAGAAGTCAAAGGAGTTCAAATCTTCACATATTGTTCCTCTACTTCTAAAGCTCAAAGTACATTTGTAGCCCTTCACTTAGTGTTTTCAATGTAGCAAAAATTTCTCAATTCACTAAAAGAATGGGGAAGATATTAGGTGTTTGGTGATGAGTGAATTAAAACATATTAGGATTTCAAGCACAAAATCTTTGATCGTTGCATCTTTGCCTCTAAAATATAAAGAAGTTTTGTAAATCCCTAGTTGATGCACCCATTAAGTTTTTAATCACTCAAAATGGACTAAAAATGAGGAGGATATGGGGTTGGAACTAGAGAGGTTCAAGTTATTTTTCATTAAAAAATAAAAACAAATTATCACTTGCCTTCTTCTTCATGTGTTGGTCCTTTACTTCTAACGCTCAAAAAACATTTGTAGCCTATTGTTCCTATTGTTAATTCTATTAATTAAATGGGGTGCCTCCCAAGTTCAAGTTTCTTTTCTTTTTGCAATCAAACTTGGACCCAACGTAAAAGGTTCTATTTAGAAGTAAGAAGTCCTCCCCTTTGGCCTAGCTATATAAGCGAAAAGAAAACAACATTTGCCAAAACATATGGTATAAAATTGAGGTGTTGTCTTAAGGAACATATTTAGAACATAATAAGAGCTTGATGGAAAGACATTGGGAACAAGGGGACGATGAAAATCCCTTTCTCTTGCCAAACCCAAAAGAAAAAAGCTCAAGGCCTTTGAAAGCATGTTAAACCTTTTCATTGGTTGCATTCAAGAGATGGATTATCACCATCTTTTATGTGAACTAATACCCATTTTTAAGAACTAGGGTATCTATTGGAATCATATTAAATAGTTCATGGGTGCACTCACATTTTTTTTCATTTTTTTAAAGGAGCATTATTTTTGGAACATTGGGGACTCCCCAATAGAAACATTTTTTTGGACCACCAATCACAAAATAGAAAGAAATGTGTTCCCTATGACCCCACCTCTTCAATTTATATACATGAGAATTGAACTTTGGGCAAACCATATGGGATAAAAATAAGGTGTTATTTGGGAACATTTTGGGGAACAACTTGGGAACTTATGGAACCCTTTTGAAACCTCATGGGGACACATAAGGAACATTATGAAAACAAAGCAAAAGCTAAAAAATACCTCCCCCACTCCTTCCCAAATGAAAAAAATTGGACCCCTTCTGAATCGATGCATGATGAACTTTCATTGGCTATGTGGAACTTTTATTTACATAATTGTTTGTCACCATTTTTGGCCTAGGCTATTGACGTAGCAACACCCCCAAAAAAGAAAAGAAAAATCCTCCCCCTCCTCCTTGAAAAGAAACAAATCAGACCCTTCATTATTGCATGATGTTTAGCCTTTCATTGGTTGCATGCAAATTTTATTTCCAATTTACAATTTGCCACCATTTTTGGTCTAGGCTAATACCCCAATTAAGAATGGGGGCACCTATTGGATGGTGGGGGGGGCAATGAATTAATAGAATATACCCATTGAAAATTTCCCAAATTTGAAAGTGGCAAGCAATGTTTGTTTTTTCAATTTCTTGACAGAACTAGGGTGGTGAGTGTCCTTAGGTAGATTCTAATTTAACATACAACATTATTGTTTTGCTACAAAGATGTACTTTCTACTACATTTTTTCGATTTGGGAAATTTGTTTCAAATAGTATGGATTTTTTTTAATGGAATTGTTTTGCCTAAAAGCAAAATGTAATTTTATTTTTTTAAATGACGTGTTTTGAAGGTTTCCAATCTCTAGAAGCGAGGGAAAAATAACATAAAAATTGTATGATCCCTATGTTTGGTTTCTAGTGTGTAGCCAAATATATAAAACAAGGATTTAATATTTACAGTTCATATTTAATTTATAGCCATACTTGGCTAAATCTTCTCAAAGATTATTGCCATTTTTTTTACATCTTTTAATGGATGGTCATCAAAGTGGCTCCAAAAGAAATTTCTCAAAAAGAACACTAGTAGCAAGCATGATAGTTGCTCTTCAGGTAGTTGTGGAAATCCCATGAAATTCTAAAATTATGGATCAATTTTGGAAAGTTTTTTGAATTTTTAAAGTTTTACAATTTCATGTATCTTAGGGTATGAGTGTTTTTTTTATGTGGTTAATAGGTCTTTATCCTCTTAATTTTTTCCCCATTAAATGTGATTTATTATATGAGTCCTTTGATAATCTTTTGCAAAATTGACTCATGTTCGACGTGTTCATGTTCACTTTTAGAGGTCATAAATCAAAACTTAAAACTTAAAATTTCATCATTTTTTGTTTGAATTCCTTAACATTTATATGAATGAAAAAGCAATAACTTACCATGATTGTCATGGCTTTAAATGGAAAAACATAAATATTTATCTAATTTTGAATTTTTTATTATAGTTCGATGCCCTTTTTGGCTCATTGGATTATGACTACACCTAAACTTTCATGTGTAATTCTTTTCTCAAAAATTGTAGTTAAATTACAATTTAGGACTTTCAAATGGTTAGAATTAAACCATAATTTTCATAAATTGTTAAAATGTTAAAATGTTTTTTTCTATGTTTTCAAAAATTTCCCTCATTTTTCATATATATGAAATCTTTTATTTCCATAGTTATTTATATGGACATTATTACATGGATTTCATTATGGTACAATAATTTATTAGTTTCACATTATAGAATGGAATTTGAGTGGATCGTTAAATTGAAAAGGAAAATACCAAGGGAAGCTTGTAGTGGAGGCTTATTTTACAACTAAACAAAAACAACTCCACCAATCTCAAACTATTAATTTTAAGTCACATGTGTTCCATTAAATGACCCTTAAAACTTTTAGATACACATTTCATGTTATCATAATCTAATTTTTATTGTAAATATTAATTTTAGGACTATCATTATATGTTCATATTCATGTGCTATTATGTAATCCTTCTATTAAAGAAGGTTTTTCTTTCTTTTTAATTTAATTTTTTAACATTTATATGTTTTGTTTGTTTTGCTTGTCATATAGAAATCTCCCCTTTCCACTCCCCTTTCGAGCCTTTTATTTGAATGCATTTCCCAAACACAAGACTTTATAATTGGGTCACTTTTATATTTTCAAGTGTTGTGTAATATTTATCATGTAAGATTTTCATTTGCATCATATGACATGACATGAAAAAGTTGAAGATGGAACTAGGTGTACGAGAGCTCTATCAACTTAATATAACATGTGTTCTTCCTTTTTAAAGAATCTTCAACTCATGTGCAATAAGGACAATTTACATGTGTGTCCTTCTTTTTTTGTGGAGTTGACAAACCATTGTACTTGACCCACTCTAGTGTCCTTTTTTTGGGTGAATTCAATAAATCGTGGTACTTTACTCACTTTTCCTCAAAGGAAGAGAACATGTTATAAGGGAATCCTTGAGCACCAAAGTGTCATAGCATGTGAAGCATGTAAAAAAAGAATCACACAAATGATGCATTTGATTTGCATGCAATCTACATGGGAATCATGTAGGGTCCTCAATTACAAATTGCAAAAATTAATTACCTCACTTGATGTTTACATGGACTAGTCAAGGCCAACTTAGAATAGGATATATAATTTATGACATCAAAAAAAATTTAAATTCTTTTTACAATAACATCTATCTTGTACATGATTAATTATCTTCTTTTTCAACATCAATGAACATATGTGATGATACATAGCACACTTTCTCTTTGAAGGGCAAAAGCTTATGAAATCTTTGATTGTTGCATCTTTGCCTTCGGAATAGAAAGAAGTTTTGTAAACCCCTAATTGATGTACCCATTAGGTTAAATTCCATCACTCAAAATGGACTAAAAATGAGGAGGATATGAGGTTGGAACCAAAGAGGGGTCAAGTTAGTTTTCATTAAAAAAATTGAAACAAATTATCACTCACCTTTTTATTGTGTTTTTTGCATTGTTCTTTTACTTCTAACACTCAAAAAATAGTTTGTAGTCTATTGTACCTATTGTTAATTCTATTAATTAAATGAGGTGCCTCCCAAGTTCAAGTTTTTTTCTTTTTGCAATCAAATTTGGACCCAACATAGAAGGTTTTATTTAGAAGTAAGAAGTTCCTTTCCTTTGGCCCACCTATACAAGCGAAAAGAAAACAACATTTGCCAAAATATATGATATAAAATTGAGGTGTTGTCTTAAGGAACACATTTGGAACTTAATAGGAATATTTTGGGGAACAACTTGGGAAGTTTGGAACCATTTTGAAACCTCGTGGGAACACATAAGGAACATTATGAAAACAAGGGAAAAACAAAAAATTCCTTCCCCACTCATTCCCAAATGGAAAAAAATTGGACCCTTCATGAATCCATAATGAACCTTCATTGATTATGTGAAACTTTTATTTTTAGAATTGTTTGTCATCATTTTTGGCCTTAGTTAATGACATAGCAACATCCCCAAAAAAGAAAAAGATCCTCCCCCCTCCTCCCCAATTTTTTGCACGGTGTTTAACCTCTCATTGGTTGCATGCAAATTTTGTTTCCAATCTACTATTTGCCACCATTTTTGGTCTAGGCTACTACCCCAATTAAGAACTAGGGTAAATGTTGGATGGTAGGGGGGATAATGAATTAGCGAAAAATACCCATTGAAATGTTCCCAAATTTAAAAGCAACAAGCAATGTTTGTATTTTTCAATTTCTTGACGGAGCTAGGGCGATGAGTGTCCTCAAGTAGACTCTAATTTAAAATACAACATTATTGTTTTGCTACAAAGATTTCCTCTCTGACTACATTTTTTTATTTGGGAAATTTGTTTCAAATAGTAAGGATTTTTTTAACGGATTTATTTTAAAAGTGAAATGTAAAAAATAAAATAAAAAATGAAGTGTTTTGAAGGTTTCCAATCACTAGAAGTGAGGAAAAAATAACATAAAAATTGCATGATCCCTATGTTTGGTTTCTAGTGTGTAGCCAAATATATAAAACAAGGATTTAAAATTTACATTTCATATTGAATTTATAGCCATACCTAGCTAAATCTTCTTAAGGATGATTTCCATTTTTTCTACATCTTTTAATGGATGGTCATCACCGTGGCTCCAAAAGAAATTTCTTAAAATGAACATTAGTAGTAAGCGTGATATTTGCTCTACATTCATTTCTGGATTGTTTGGTAGGTGACAACAACTTTCTGGAAATCCCATGTTCGGTGCCATTATTGCTTCAACTAATCATTGATGACAAAAATAAGTTCCCTCTAGTTCATTCAAAAGATTTTGGTACCCCCAACTCACTAGATTTAGAACAATTTTTTTTCAAAAATCCCCAAATCTTGTAACATGTTCCAATAGGTAGCCAAAATATACCATGGTCCTTTATTATTATTATTATTTTTATCAAGAGTGCAATTCAATTTGCTTATAATAAAATTGATGATGTCTCTCCAAAAATAACATGTAATTCACCCTTGTTTTGAATTAGCACATAAGTCCATTACAATAGATAATAAAGTTCATGATGTGGCATTAAAGATTGTTTACACCCAAATTTGGATAAAGCTTCTTCCAGGTGATTGCTAGTCCATCTACTTCACAAATTGAAAACTTCTCATGATGTTTATCCTTTTTTCACATGACAACAAATTTTGGTTCCCTTTTTCAATTTTGGCATGTCATTAGTAGTTATGAGTCAATGCTAGGTTATTGTTATTGCCTCATCTCTTTTGTTAGTTCATTGATGCCAAAATGGCAACAATTCAAATGTAGTTGTTTCGTCAAGTTTCTAAGATAGGGTTGACAAATCAAAGGGCCTTTCTAGGATTAATTTGATGATGAAGAGGTAGATTCAAATGGTGTTGTGAACATTTCCTGTGGATGGTAATTAACAATAATCATAGAACACATGCAATCATATATGGATGACCTCCAATTGCACAAATGCAAATACAAGTGAACCATCAAAATCTAGAATTTTTTGCAAGTGGTTTCTTCATTTTATTTGTTCCCTTTAAACATCTTTCATGTGTGCAACCTACAAACGCAAAAAAATGATTCTTTTTGTGTCGAATGAGTTTTTATGCCATGTTATAAGTTGCATTAAAGCGGTTTGGTTTTCCTTATTGAGTAGCAGTCCTCCAAATGAGAATAAACAAAATACCTTTGCTCCTTGGTTTTTTTCAAACCTTGAAAAGACATTCAAGTTTAAACACATTGGGTTTGAGCTTTTGATACGCCTAGACCTAGTTTAATGTTAGCCTTTAAATTTTATTTACAATGAGGTTTTTGATCGTTACCACCTAGGTTTTTGGGACAATGATAATGCCCCTAGCCCCATTTGTAGTAAATTAATCATGCCCATGATACTAATGATCAATAAAAATCACATCTTGTGAAGGTCTTTATTAAATTGAACATCATGAAGGGTAAACCACCTTTTTCATGTAAGCACAAGTAGTGCAATCATGGTCTACTTTGGTACTTGCTTTTATAAGTGAAGACTTTGGTACTTGCTCTTCCACATGAAAACTTTGTTGCTTGGACTTATTTTATAAGCCTTGCTTATAGGCGATATGTAGGAATGGAGGTGGTCATGGCATGTTTTGGATGCAGTGTTGCCATTTTATCATGTTTTTTCTATGGGTGTTATATTCCAAGGTTTGCATCCTTTTATGTTTTGTTCGAGCATGAAGATGGGCACACATAAAATGTGGATGACAACATCAAAGCAACATGGGATGACATTTTGAGGGAGAAAAATGATCAACTTGAAACCAACCTCATGGATCACAATTTGTTTCATTTATCAAAAAAAAAAAATTCTATTTGGGTTGGAAACCATTGCTTCAATGCTTCGTACAAGAATAAAAGTGAAGAATTTGCTCATGTAGATTTTCATGTAAAATCTACATCTATAGTTATTAACAACAAAATGGAAAACCATGCCTTGATCACCTATTATGTGATGACATAAACATGTAAGAATTGCAACCTTTTAAAAAACATCTTCATTACTCTTCAACCTAGTTCAAACTTATTTTAAACTTATTTGGTGGCATGTCATATCCATAGACAAGAGCATTGTGCATCCTGGTTTCATTCACCTGTTGTTCATAAGTATGCATTTCAACCCCTTGATTAGTGGGAAGGAAGAATTTTAGATGAATAGATGCAGATTGCATATGGCATGAAGTTTGACCAAAAAAATTGTACAAAGTTATGCAAGAGGTTTTCGTTGAACAACTTTGGAAGGTGAGAACTTTTCTCCTATGACTCTTCTAATTTTAACAACATAACTTGATCATGGTTTCCATACCATGTTGAAAACATTTTCCTTTTGTTGTACTTAAAATGAAATTGAAGATGAAGTTGTAAAGATGACATAAAGCTTTGTCAATTGTGATGAAGGAGACCATGTTGGCTTTTGAAAGATTGTCAAACATGCATACCAAGCCATGAAGAATTAAAAATGAATGATTTTGGCCAAATTCCTACTAATAGCTTACCTTAAAAATGGGCCAAAATTCTTTGAAGAAATCAAGGTTCATTAAGCTCACCATGGAAACAATCTTGAGATTACTTTGGAAAATTTTGCTAGATTTTGCACTTCATAAGTTGACGCTTCTAAAAAGGTTTTTTGGCTTAGGATTTGGAATTCAAACAAAAAGTCTAACCATGTTGCCTCATTCCCGATTGGCATGTTTAGGACTAATGTGTTGGATTCTTGGATGACATGGAAACCTTTTGGTGGTAGGTAATTACACTTCTAGAATTAACCATGATGTTACTTTGAAATTTCAATTGAAACATTTATTTGAATTACAAAAAATGTTGGATTGATTTCAACTCAAGCAAGAATGTTCAAGAAAGTTGCATGAATTAATACAATCCAATAGCTTAGAAAACAAGCTCATTTTAGACACTTCTACTTACATCCAAGACATCATTGCATACCTCATTTCCTAGGAGAAGAAAGTGTTCAACATGGCCTTCCTAGACGAGTTGCCAAATAAATTGAATGCAAAGTTCATGGCATGGCCATGTAACCATTTGTGGGAAACCTAGCCTAGGGCTCCACAAATCATGTTTTGCACCTTATTTAGGTACATCAAATTTGTGTTGCACCTTTCCAAAATGGCCATGTGTTCCTTAAGTGGTGGCAATCTTGGTTGATGGTGGAAAAGTTGTTATGGAAATCTCGTTATTGATGTCTCCCACATCTACAACTTGAAGGTAGTGGTTGGTATTTAGACTTGTCGAAGGTATGGTTCTAATTGAAGAACAAGGTTTTTTTTAAGAATGCAAATTGATCATAGAACATCAACAACAAGTTGGTCTCCCAATTGATCAAATGCCTTTGATTGTTGGTTAATGTGAGTCTTCAAGGCCACCAGCTAAATCCCAAAAAGGTAAAAGGGCAAAAACCAATTGAATATTGGGACTTTGGGGAATCATCATGGCAAGTTAAATTTGAATGGTGATGGCACATGCATTCAAACACATCATGTGTGCAAATGGCCCTAGTTCCAAAATTAGGGGCCTTTATTTCCTTTTTATCGACATCAAGGTTGTCACGTTGTTCATGCATCTAGACCACGATGTGACGGACACATCTAGACACAAACGCACCCTTGCATCACACTAATATAAGGTTAGCCTAAATCAACCTAGGTCAAAAAGTCTTTCGGGCTACCCAAGGTAGGTTCATGGGCAATTGAAACCAGGCCCATTTCAGTGGTTATAAAACTTGTGACAACATAAAATATTTGGTCGCTAAAGCTTTGGTGATGGAAAAATTGGTCCCCACACGATTAATGACCAAATTTTTTTGTCGCCAATTGATTTGGTGATGGAATTTGGTATGCATGATAATAAAATGTAGACCTTGCATGTCAATACTCTTTTATCCTTTGAGGTGTGTGGGCCTTGTGTTGTTTCACACTAACCATTGCCATATATACCTTGGGAGGGAGGGAAATGTGTCTAACTTTCTAATTTGTCATTTTCCAAATCCTTATTTTCAAGGTTGTGTTGCTCATTGTTTGGACTTGCTATTGGAAGATCGGGGGAAAACAACATGGGTGAAATGAATTATGAAAAAGGAAAAAAGAATAAATTCCATACAACAACGCCATGTGCCACTAATAATTTTTTGTTGTTATGAGACCAACCTAATGTTGTTAAACCCCACTAAAACACGGTTTGTAACCAATTTTTTAATGGTTGAAAAGTTGTTCAAACTCACACTTGCCATTGAACAAACTATTCTCGATCATGATTGGACAACTTTTGTCAATCTATTGTGTGGCAGTCATCATTAGAAGTTGTTCACCAAGGTGAGAGTTGTTTGAGATGATGTAAAGATGGATGAGTTTTGGGATATTTGTGCCAACTTTGTACATATGGTGGACTTGATTCTAATGTCATTGAGGGCATTTGATGGTAGGGTGAAAACACATTAAGGTGTTACACATTGGATGTTTGAAAGTCTATTTTTCACAATTTTTAGATTTTCAATAGTAGTTCATTCCAATTGATATGCACAAATGATGAAACAAGACTCATATCAAAAATGAACTCATACATCAAAACATTATGTTAAAATTTCATGCTCAAATATTTGGTATTCCATTTGTTATGGACTTTTAAAGTTGTACAAAAACACTTGTCTAGTCAAGGTTAAATTAAATGGACTCAATACACCTTGATGTAATGTCATATATGAATAAATAACTCAATGGTAATATAATATTGTGGCAAATTGATATTAAACAAGACAATTTGAAAATATTTGATGATTAAATTTTGAGACATATATCAAGTATGAAGCTTTTGAAGGAAGTCCTTCATTTGTTGAAAATAATGATTTAGATGTTCATATTTCAAATATAAGATTATCATAAAATAAGCTAAAGATGCTTAAATCCTTATGGAAAAATATTTTAGAACACTTGCCACATGGCCCATTTGATTCAAAGTATTTTGTTTTTTCTTGTTTTTGTTATACTTTCCTAGTGTATTTTATTTCACAATGGACTAAAATTGGACTATCATGATGTGCCATTTTTGTTCCACCTTAGTGTGTTTTCACTTGACAAACAAACTTGCATGAGGGGGCGTGGCTTATCGTGAAAACATTGGAAGACATGTTTTATCATTGTGAGATCCACCATTTGAATTGCCATTAAACCTTATAGAGAAGATCAATTTTACCAAAGGTGGAAGATGTTGATGATTGACTTACATTATTGCAGGGGCCCATCTAAATCCATATTTGTTGGGTGAAGCTCGCCTATACGATGATGCAAATGCAAAGGAGGATTTAAATAGAGTTTTGTAAAAAATATCTAGTACCCTGACTACTTATGCCCTTGCTTTAAAATATTTTGTCAAAAGTTGAGGTCCATTTTGAAACAACCCCCTAGTGAAGGACCTAGACTTGCTTCCACACAAGTGGTGGGATTTGATTGGAACTAATGGATGCACATTAGCACCCATTGCCCATCGCAATTTAGTGCAAGACTCAAGTGTGTTCACATCATTGTTTGAGCAAAATTGGAATTCATATTCATTTGTCCATAGCAAAGTGTGAATTCAATCAACATCAAATCGGGCGGAGGATTTGGTGTACATATACATTAATAACAAGTTCTTGTGAGAATGGCTTGGTGCCAACCCCATGACATGGTATAAGAAGAAAATGTTGTCTAAAGATTCAATGCCCAATGTTAATGAAAGTGTAAATGAAAACAACTCATCAGGTGAAAACCCCATAACGTCAGATGAGCTGAATGAGGATGAAGTCAAACATGACCCATTTGAATTCCCTCATGATGAGGAGATTCCATTTTCAAGATTGTTGTATGATATGATAGTTTGGCATGTTCAAGGGTTTGACAATGGCAATGCAAATTTGAACATGTCATTATTAGACGATCATGTTCAAGTGTCTAATACACCCCCCCTCCCCCCCATGATGTACATGCTCTAACAACCCCAAGTCAATACACATCCATGCAATCAATGGGTTCCATGGAAATGAACCCCCCAATTAGTGCGAACACACCATTAATTCAAATCATCATTCTGAAGCTGAATGCACAACAAACATTAATAAACATTTTAGACATACAAATGGACCCACTTGTTAATCCTCCCAACATTGTAGCTAATGGCATTAGGGATATTACATTGGAATGAAGTGTGGGCCATACAATCACTAACACAAGTGCACCCCAAGTTGCAAATCCAAGTCCTTCAAGTCCTAAAGTTGCAAGACCTAAGAATTCAATAGAAGGTGATTTAGATTCTAACCATGCACTAATTAACTAGTATCTATGGCATTTAAGACCCCCGATACCTGAAGTTCAAGTGGGTCAAAACTAGTCGTTGTGGTAATTTCCATGAATCATTTTCAATCGCCTATTGAAAACACGTCCACACGTCGAGTTACTCCAAGGAAGAGGCCCATTGTTCAAACAACAATTGTTTTTGTAACTAAACATAATTATGAACAACCACACACCAATGATGGCATTTTAAATATTGAAAGATGGTGCCCCAACAAATGAATTGTGACAAAACGTTTGAAGTGAAATATCATCACAACTTCACATGGGACATAAACTTCAAAAGCAAAGGAAGGGTGCAACAATGATGATGATGACAATGACACTGACATTTTTTATGAAGTACTTGAGGCCCCAAATGACAATGACTACCATGCATGAGCCTCAACCCCAATATCCAAATCCTACCATTAGTCATCCTCCTAGGTCACAAATCACAAGGGCTTCACAATCATAGGCATTTGGCATTTTGCAATTCTTACACATAGGTTGAACTTTACATGCAAATCCACATGGTGGCATAAACATATCTTCTTCCAATTGTATATTTTTTTGGTAATAAAATTGTAACCATCTAGTTTGGAACCCTATCTTGAAATTGGTGTATTTCATATCAAACAATTTCATTTCCATAATTCAAATTCCAAATTTTTAATTCCAAGGGCATTCTAAATTCGCAGAGCTAAAGAAAGGAATGTTTAATTATAATTATTGTAATTTTAAAAAATGAAAAATTACAAAAAATAATAATATTTAATTTATTTGAATTGAATTGCTTGCAATATTTATCAAAAGATGAAACCATGATAATACATTATCAAAATGGCATTTCCAATAGTTTTTAGATATATCTTCAAATGGCAAAAATGTTTGTTCCTTTTTTAATTTATGAATTCAACTAAAAATAACAAATGTCATATTGTGTCAAAATAGTCATGTGTGTAATAAACATGAAATTTTGTTGAGATGTCCTCATACAATAAGTCCCCATGCAAATTGGAGACATCGAAGACATAGACTCCTTTGAACGCACATGGAAGATATTTGACATTGGTGCCATTGTGATCACAAGCTATGAACACACTCTCCATGTCCATTACATTATTAGTTTTGACATATAATGTCAATGTGTCTTTGTACAATAAGTCCTCAAGTAATCAATAAATATTCACATCATATTGGCCTTTTTCCTAGCTGGGAAATATATGACATTTGCCCCCTCATAGTCCCAAGTCATGATGGTGTGGTCATCCCATTCATGAGCTTGTTTGATTATCTCTCCTTCAACTTGATGGCTCAACATATTTCGTTTTGTGAAAAAAAATTGGAATCACAAAAATACCAAAAAAGAATGCATGGAGCCCCCTCCCCCCTTTTAAAAAAATTGTTGTGCACCAATTATCCAAAATAATTGGAATCATACACATCAAAAAGAAAAGGAGGAAAAATGAAAGTCCTAAACCTTTTATATAGGTTAAGTTAAGGGTACCCCAAAACTAAGGGCACCCAAAAAATTTGACAATCGAAAAAATTAGGTCGCCATTTGACAATGATCCCATGTTCCAACCACATGTGGTTGTTGAACCTTGTTGGATAACGATCAAATTTGGATGGCAACTAAGTTGTACACGCTCAAATTTTTGGTCACTAACTAATTAATTATTCCATTGGAGATCAAAATTTCAATTGCCAAATGCCTAATGGCGACCAAACCTATTTCGGTCATCTTTAGTTGCCAAATGTATAGCGGTCCAATGGTGATCAAACCACTTTTCGATTGCCATCCGACAACCCTAAGTCCATGATGCTTGCAAGTGGTTGGATGGTGACTGAAAATTTTGGTCACTAGTGAATTTGGGCCACTAGATCAGGCTTGATGCCATATCATGCATTCGATGGCAACCAAAGGCGATTGAAACATGCATGGTCTCGATCTTGGGGCTTTGGGCATGTGTGGGTCCACTATAAAACTTTCATTTTTTTTCATTTCATGTATTTTCTTCCTTACGTGTCACAATCTAACCTTGGGCTCACGATCAAGGCAAGGGTTTACAAAGGTGTGGGCCAAGAATGAAACATGATAGTCACATTTTATGCTCTTGGGAGTGTAAGAGAGTGTGAGGGAATGAACTTCCACAATCCCAGGTGAGTTCCCACTTTGGGAGTTGGAGTCTTGATGGATTCCCAATTTTTCAAAAAGTAATTGCAAGAGTCAAAACCCATTGGATTGAAGAGTTTTTTATATCCTTGAAAAGCTCTTGGAACGTACATGTCTAAAATGAACTTGCATGACCCATTTGGGTACTCAAAACAAGAGTTATGGCCAAAAGAAGGGCCAGGAGTCAAATTGTCAATTTGACTCTTTACCACTAAAAGTCAAGAATTACCCTGATTTCCTTGCGTGTAGGTGACATGCCACATGCCATGGAAAAGATTTCAATGGAGGCTACAACTTTTCTTCAGACCTCACCTCAATTGGAGGTCTCCACACAAAACTATGGGCCTCCAAAGTTACGGGAATCCCAATTTAAGGAATTTAAGGACTCCCAACTTGGGAGTCTTGAAACAAAATGACATTTGGGTGCTAGCCCCGTGACCAAGCGTAAGAATATTATAAAGGGGAAGGTGGTGGTTTTCCTTAAGTTTGGTTTGTGGTGAATGTTGTGAATTTGTGTTAGTTCATGGCTTGTCCATGCACCAAAAGTGTTCCAACTATGCACTAACCAACTTATTGTTTGGTTTGTGCAGGTCTCTGTGAGTAATTGATTTGCTTGTCAATCTTCCTAGTCCCCATCCTGAAGCTCCAACACGCCCTTCTACCTCTGAAGTGCTATGAACTAGGGAGTGCACCCCAACTCATTCTCCTTCCATTGTCTTCACCTTTAGACTTATAGTTGAGTCCATCAAGGAGTCTAAGGATCGAGCGAATTTGGGCCATTAAATCGGGCTTGATGTCATATCATGCATTCAATGGCAACCAAAGGTGATTGAAACAGGCTTGGGTTCGATCCTGGGGCTTTGGGCATGTATGGGTCCACTATAAGACCCCCATTTTTTCATTTCATGTATTTTTTTCCCTACGTGTGAAGACTCTATTTGTTTTGAACAATTAGTGCGATACACTTGGAAAAAAATGGGATTCCTTTGGAGGGCTTTTAAGTTCACAATGCCAATTGTGAAAGTAATTGTGTGCTGGACTTGAATGTTGAACCTCTTAGAGGACCCCCATATCGATTTATTATACATTTTTTTTTCTAAATAACCTAAATTCACCCCATCCTTAACCTTATTTTTTTCCTAACCTTAATTTACATTTACCTATTTATTAACGAATGGTGGGTACAATGGCAAATGATGGGGACTGAAGGAAAGTGGTCACGGGCCACGGTGTGAAAGGAAGATGACATGAAGCAAAGCTTGAAACGCTTAAAGACCCAATTGCCATAACAAATGTTGGATGGCAAAACCTTCCCTGGCTTTGGTTGTACATGCTATGTTCATAATATGTGCAGTGGTGCCACATTGATAAGAAGTGGCCATTTTCTAAACATGAGACCCACATGAAAACTAATTCTACCCAATATACAAGTTGCATGGATAAACATATGAAGGCACACATGTTGGAGGTTCACATGGCCATGACATGGAACCATTTTTAAATCCAAAAACCAAATGCCTTTAACTATGGCACATATGGTTTATGTGGAGGTGGTGTTTGGGGTTTAGGTCAATTGGAAGACCGCTCTAAGCAACCAAGCTAGCAATGTGCCTTTGTACCAACTGGATAGATCTATGGGGGCAAGTTTGTTGGCTCCTTGAAAAACTTGCCCACCTCCTACAACAATTCCTCTAATTTTTATAGGATGACTTTAAGTTCTTCCCATATATGCCCCTATCATTCCCCATTTTTCTTTTCAATTGGTACCACCAATATTGGTTGTTCCCAAATCAATAGGATCGAATATTTCTTGTACTCAAGGTTAAAATCTTGTGATGAACAATCGAATTGTTTAGTGCCCTTGGGAACAAAGTCCCCTTCAATCACCATTGATAATGGAATACCCTAAGACCCATGGATGCAGACCAATTGGATGTTGTGGTTTGTATGGCATCTTACATGTCATTTCACTAAGAGAAATTTGAAAATCAATGACTATATTTGTGACTCATTTACAGTTGTAATGGACACATGTGACTAAAAATAACTTAGTTGCCTTGGACAAGTGCCATAAAACATGATCCCATTTATTTTGTTGGGGACAAGCCTTTGATGGGTTCATCCCAAATGGCACATGCATTATGTTTATAGTGCATACCATGAATCTAGTCCATTCCTTCACCTACTTATATACTTTACAAGTTTGAAGTTATAAATAAAGGATATGGGACAATTTTAATGAAAAGGAAATACTACAACATTATCACATCCTTTGTCCCATACAAAAACATTATCATATGTCCACACAATAAAATACCTATTACTTAACTTAACTTCTTACTACCTACTACCTATCTTACTTATCACATACTACCTAGAGGTTACATACTTACTATCTACTACCTAGCCTACCTTATAAATTAATATCCTAGCCTACATTTAATAAATTAATTGCTTAACATAGCTAATTAATTAATCAATTAATACAAAAACACTATGACATATCCACAAAATAAAATACCTCTTACTTAACTTATAATCTACCTACCTACTAATAGTTATCCTACTTATTACATACTACCTATACCTACTATCTACTACCTAGCCTACCTAATTAATTAATTACCTACCTTACATTTAATAAATAAATTGTTTAACATAACTAATCAATTAATCAATTGATATAAAAATATTATGACATATCCACAATATAAAATACCTTTTGCTTAGCTTACCTACCTACCTACTAGTGCCTATATTATTTATTACATACTACCTATGTTACATACCTACTATATACTACCTAGCCTACCTGGGAAATTAATTACCTAACCTACATATAATAAACAAATTGTTTTAACATAGCTAATTAATTAATTAATTGACACAAAAACATTATGACATATCCACAAAATAAAATACCTTTTGCTTGACTTACCTACCTACCTACTACCTACTAGTACCTATCCTATTAATTACATACTACTTAGGTTACATACCTACTAACTACTTCCTAGCCTACCTAATAAATTAATTACCTACCCTACATTTAATAAATTAATTATTTAGCATAGCTAATTATTTAATCAATTAATACAAAAACATTATGACATGTCCACAAAATAAAATACCTCTTGTTTAACTTACCTACCTACCTACACCTAGTTTACCAGTTAATGAATGACTTAGCCTACCAACTACCTACCTGGCTTACCTAGCTTAACTAGGTTTAACCTTCATAGCCTAGCCTATTAGCTACACCTAATAAACTAGCCTACTATTACCTATAGATAATTTAGGCAAATTAATTAAATATGCAAGCTAAGCTAGGCTACCAATGTGCATATGCCTACTTAGTTTCATGTAACCTATTAAGCTTAACTAGCTTAACTTACTAATTAACTAAGTTATAATAACATTTGCTAACAAACTATTAGTTATTAGATATTATATCATGGAATACCCATGGATAATTGCAAAGAATACCCATGGAAGGGTAAATTGAAGGGATAATAGTTTAATTGAAATGGCAAAGTTTGCCATATGTGGTCTATGTTTCTTTGTTCATGTGGTAGAATTATTATTGCAGTTGAAAAACCTTTCATTTGTAGTTATAAAAATAATTACGTTATCATCCATGAATGAATGCAATCAAAATTGGATGACATTGTTCACTTTTCATCTACATTTTCAATGAAAATCATATTAGTCATAAATTGTAATCACATTTGCAACAAAAATTTGGTTCAACCCTTTTTATAGTTACATATGCGACTACAACAAGTTGCAACTACACGGACATGTAGGACTAACACACTACTAGTTGTAAAATCAATTGGTTTGAACATTAGTCGCATAATAGTTGCAAAAATATGGTCAAAATGGACAACATTTCTTTTAGTGTTTGACACGATAGATAGTCAAGGGCGGTTGGCACAAGATGGTAACATATTGTTTTTCACAAGACAATCTAACATTGTAGAACATGTTCTAGGGGTGTTATGAGGGGAAATGGGTGTAATGTAAACGCAACTTTGGGAAGTGACATTGAAGCACAATGCAGTACTGAAGAATTGGATGCGTGCCAAACAAAGTGTCTTGGGCTAGAACAAAACGTTGCCACTCAACAATAGACATTACAAAAAGGCATTCAGATGGACCATTAAGGCGAAAAAAGAATGTTTGAATTTTGTGGAAGACATTGAACACTACCATTAAACGTTGATGGATATGAAGGAATAATATCGAAGAGATATTGAAGCATTTGTGAATGGGACCAAACGAAATTTGAACCACATGCATCTTGCATGTATTTTGGCAGCATTTTGGGTTATACATATGGAAGTGGAGTTTGTAAGAATGTAAGCAAAATATTGTGAAAATGGGAGGTTTAGATCACAAAATTTGACATCATGGCCTAGGATATCTAAAATGTTTCTTGACAATTTACCAAAGATTTCATAAAATGAATTTTTTTGTTGGGATATTTTTAAACATGACATATGTTGAAGGAGATTTTTAAAACATATATTTAAATAATAATATAATAACCTTTATGAAATTTTAAGGTATACTGAACCATGCCATTTCACATAATTTGAACCATGTTTAGATACCATGTGGTTAATTTGAAAACTTTCATATTAAAAAATGATTTTTTCCAACAAAATGCAAAAAATGTGTGGTAAATTAAAATTTTGACAAGTAATCACATTCACATGAAAGATGACAAGCATAACTAGATGGGCCATATATATATATAATTTATTATTTTAAATGACTAATGGAACCTAAAAATTAGTGTATTCAAAACGAGATAATAACCCTATTATACCAATGCATATCATAAATACCATGGATCCTTCAATATAGATAATGAAAGTCATCTTTATTTTTAAAAAATAATTATCTAACATTAATTTTGTAAAAATAATAATTGTAGGGCCCAAAAATAAAAAGTGATACCCAAAATTAAATGTACAATACTTTTAAAACATTTATGTTGTATGTATTATAACATTAGACCCAAAAGTGCCCCCATAATGTGCTTTCACCCATGTAGACTTCTTCATGCAAGATGCCATTAAAAATGTTGTTTTGACATCCAAATGTCCAATGGTCCAATTGTTCTTTATTGCCAATGCAACAACTATGTGAATTGTCAGCCACTTGATGGTGGGAACAAATGTTTATTGAATGTCCACTCCTTTCTATTGCTCAAGTCCTTGTGCCACAAGACGAGATTTGAATTTTTGCACATTTCCATCAATGGTCTTTTTCACCTCAAAAACCCATATTGTAGTTATGGGTGTTTACCCAAGTGGTAAATCAACCAGCTTCCAAGTATGATTTTTGATGATTGAGTCGTATTCTTGTTGCATGGCATCCCTCTAGCCTGCATGTTGGACAACTACATGGAAGCTAGATGGTTCCTTTTATATCTAGTTTCGTTGAGTAAATGTAATATTTGGAATAGAATGGAACATTTCACAACTTGTCAAATGGTGTTCTTGTTGCTAGATCATGAACTTTAGATTGTCTAATGGTAGAAATGAAATTCAATTCTTGCATAATATTTCATACTATTGTAACAACATATTTACATTTCACATGCATACATTCATTATTCCTACCTTAATTCTCAACATACTCAACACTACCATTCATTAAAACATCATATTCATGGTTATTTCATATAACCAAAATCTACACATTAGAATACATTGTAAAAAACTCTAGACACAATACTACAACCCATTTCATCATGTTTTGATACAACAGAAAATTCACACAACAATATATACATGGAATTCACTACAGCAGTTCATGCTTATTTTTATTACTGAAAACATGCATCAAAATATAGCAAAATCCTATGTTTTGTTGAAAAAAATCCCAAAATAACAATTAAAATATGTGGTATTTCAAAACAAAATCTATGGATTTCTATTCCAAGTACCTACAACTCCTCTTACTCTTCCCAAAACTTTGTGTCTAAGAATCCCGCTCTTTTCCAAAACCTCCCCCTTTGGGCAATCCCCAATCCTCATCATGATTTAAAACCAACAAGAATCAAAAAATTCAAACCAACAAAGTTCCATGATCAATCCCTATCCTAAATGCCTTGTTCATCCAAAATCATGTATTCATCCTACCCCTTTAACATCTAGCTCTCACAAGAGGCATGTCTTCATGAACCTCAACTTTAGTATTCAGGTAATTGTTCCATCTTAATGGGTTGTTCAATGGGCTCCTCCCCACCTAATTTAGTCTATGGCTGTATTTCTGGATGTTGTATATTGGATACCTTTTCCTCTAGTGTTGGAATAGCCTCCACCTTTTCCTGTTCTTGAATTCTTTGTGGTTCTTTTTTTCCCTGACCCCTTTTTCTAAAGTCCTATGGTTTCTCTAGTTGTACATCCTTTTCCTAAGCTACTCCACTTTTGAGGTTTTGTGGTTCCTCAATTTGCATTTCCTCCTCTTACGTTATTCCACCGGGCCATGTTTTTGTCTCTTCATCCTAGCCCGATACCTCTATACTTATTGGATTGCCATAGATGAAATCTAGAAAATTCTTTTGATAAGCTTCCAACTTGTACTTCATAAATTTTCTATCAACTTTATGCTAAGCTAGATTCTTCTCCAATTCCTTTGTAAAATATTCCTTTACAACCTCTTGCCATTCCTCATATTGTACCTCAAACTCCTACATCTTGTTATTTGTCCTCATCAAGGTATAGGTTTGGAACATTTCATAATCCTCTAGTCATTTCTTAACACGAGTTGGATTTGGACTCTTCGTTTGTTCCTGTGCCATTTTTAACTATGCTTACTAGTGTCACAATTTTTTTTTATACTCCTTCTTGTCCTCCATTAACTTATTTCTTTTTGCCTCTGTTGTTTTTCTTCTAAGTTCCTCAAACTGTAACATAGATACATTTTTCAAAATTATTAATTCCAAATTTATCAGAACATTCTCCTTTTTTTTCTTCTTGAGTTAGTGCTTTCACATGACTATCCAAAACTTTTTGTTGTTTTTTATGAAAAAACAATGCCTTTGTCCACTTCCTTTCTATGGTTTCCCAAATTTCAGCCTTTTACCTTAAATCTTGCAATTTTTCATCCTTTGACTTTAGTCGTGTTATGCTACCCTTGAGCTCCTCATTCTCATCTTCTAGTTTCTTAATGAGCATTTCAATCTTCTACTTAGCCTTTGCCCTATTCTTTCTCCAAATTTCCAAATTATGCTTATATCATTTATGGGAATCTCCCTCTTTATTCACTTCCTCCTATAACATTGGCTTCTCCTTCTCCCCTATAGCCAATCTATTCTTTAGAATGTTTACCTCCAGAGTTAAATTCCCCATATTTAGACTCACAATTGCCATGGTTTGAAATAATTCAAGTGTTTTATATACTTTCATTACTTCTATAGCTACCTCCTTCGCAAACTTTGGTGTACTTGTTTATGTGGTAGGATCTTTAGATATTTTTGCAAATGATCCCAACTCCTGCACCATTTTTCTCCCTAGTTCAAATTCAAATGAGAATCCTTTTGCAAATTCTGGTCTACTAGCTGGTACTTGTAGTTCTGTTGGTTTGAACTCTTCAAAAGCAAGTTGTGTTGCCACTTTTTCTATCTGCAGTTTAGTAGCCTATAGACCTTCATGTGTTTACTATTATTGTTATTACAAATGTTGTTTTAATGCTGCAGATGTTGTGGACTTGCAATGGTCTCCATCCAATCTTCATATACATTTGCATCAAAATGTAAATGCTCTTCACCCTTTGGAAACCTTGTGTCATGATCCTTCTTAACTTCTTGATTCTACTCCTTCAACTATCTTTCATGTGGAAATGTCATTTGTGGTACTTCTTACATCTACTCCCTTAGTTGTGTCTCATGTGGAGTTGTCATCTATGGTGTTTTTACAATCTTTTTGGTTGCTTGTATCATTGTTGGTAATGCCCTTACCATTGTTGGCATTACTCATGATGATTCCATTGGCCCCTCATCATTTTCTATGCCCTTCAATTTGGGCTCTCCTATTCCCTCTTCACTCCTGGGCCTGAAGTTCCTCCTTCCTAAACTTCATTCTTCCTTTTAAAAACACTTTTTGGAAAGTTTACTACAACTTTCTTTTTGTTCTCTAGTGTTGTCTGCATTTCCTCCCTAGTTCTTTTAACCTTGGTTGGTGGTTTTGGTGGATTCTCCTTTTGATGCACAAACGAATACGAAAAGATCTTTGCCAACACCAATGTAGATTGACATGTATCTTTTTTATCCCTTTATTTTCCTTGACATACTTATACCATTGATCTAGCTCATTACATAGACTACTGAATATAACATGTGCTTAATTTACCTTCTGCCCCTTTTCTGCTTTCACCAATGTAATAACATTTTTGTTGCTAAAATATTATACTTTCTCCCTCTGATAAATGACAAATATAATGGTAGGATATTTTTAAAAATATGGTAGATCTAGACTCTTTGCATTCCATTGATCTACAAAAGAATTTGCATGTGCAAGTCTACGACTTTGTAATGCCTAAATTATTAATGACTTACTGACCTGCCCTTTTAATTCCTCTACATACCCTTCCACACACACTCTAAAAACATCTATAATTAGTTGTTTATTAATTACATACACCTTATCCTTATGCCCAAAGTACATATATGCACCTTTGATCACGAATGTGTTCAAAAATTCCAACATTACATTGGGCATTGGTGTTTGCCAATCCATTAGAAAAAAAGTAACTAGTCTTGCTTTAAAAGCCTAGTCTTCTTCCTCAACAATATCCTTCCAATTCTGCATTCACTCAACATGTTTGTCATAAATTTGTTTTGTCTATGTCCACATAAATCACTTAGCATCTAGAATTTTAATACCTTTCTCTATAAAATGTAGTTATGTCTAGGATTACACATCTTCTCTTTGCTATAGCTTTCGATTTACACCTCTCTATCTCAATTGCCCTTCATTGTGTTTTGGCCATCACTTGCACCTTTGTGGCTTGTTGTACTTCCACCTGCATTTCTATGGATAGTTATTCTTCTACCTCAACAATGTTCTCCTCCCTTGCGTCCTTTTGCACCATTTGTGCTTCCACAAAGTGCTACTCCATAGCTTCGACTTCCTTTGATTCTTCAATGAACATTGGATCTACTAATGTAGTTATTAGCTTGTTTGCTCTCTTACATGCTAATGTCTTCTGCTTTTGTGTAAAAACTCAACTACAGATGTTCCAACTGTATTTATGTCTTGAATTATCATCCACATAAATTGTATCTTCTCATTATATCCTTTCCCTTTTGCACATTTAGAAGGAAATAATGAATGCAACAACGACCTTTCAACCAACAGCTAAATATTCAACATGCCTTCTCTCTCTACTCTTCTCGATCCTCTTCTACTTCAATTTTTCTCAACAATTCCGCTTCCTCTTCATGCCTTTGTTTGTGTTCATTCTTCTACACTTCCTTTTCCTTTGTTATTCTTTGTAGTTTTTCAATGGCATTCTTTGCACTCATGCTATTGTGAACTCCAAAACTTCAAAAATGTGCACAACTCTAACAACAAATGTAAATTGCTTTCGACAATTACCTCTTTTTTTTTGTCCTTGAACCTCCTACATGTCGCATTCATTTTTTACATGCCTACTGTCTTTTAATTAACACATGATCCTTGAAATTAATATGGCCCATCACTACAAGTTTATGTGTTTCTTATACAGCCACATGGAAGCACTTCACGTCATCATTATGAATGAATGTCGCAAATTTCATTTCTTGATTATTCCAAATCACTAATCTCCTTTTATTAGTTGTACTAACTCCACCTCATTCACCTTGTACTCTTTTTGCTGATTATGCCCATTCATCTGTTGATTATGTCAATTCATCTGCTAACTATGACCACACATATGCTAACCGTGTCAATTTATCTGATGATTATGTGAATACCCCTGATGACTAAATGAATATTGTTATTGATTCAACTGATATTCATGACAAATTATCTTTAGATCTTTGCATCCCAAATCCTTCATTTTTACAATTATTACTCATTTACAAATAAAAAATCATTATTGTGTTGACCACAAGATCTTCCATCTATTGTTAATTTTTTGTACTCTGCATCTATGGTTTTTTAATTTCATAATCTTCATCTTCTTCCTTCGTATCATAATTATCCACTTAAATTCCACCTGCACTTTGCTCCCAATATATTAACATTTGTTGTTCTTGATTTTGAACTTCAGATTCCATGTACTTGTAAGGTTTGAGCTTATTCACATTAACCAAACCATGGTTAGTTTCAAACTTTTTAATTGTCACCAATAACACAATGTTATTTGGCAACACATATTGTACTCTATACAATCCAAACCATTTCCTAATAAACTTTCGTAGGTGTGACTTATTGCCCTTTGGAAACCACAAAACATAATCACCAAAACTGAACTGTTTTTTTGGATTCTTTGTTGCCTTCATAATGCTCTATTCCATTGCTAAATTCTTGTAGTTTCTGCAACCTACATTTTAGCTTCTTACAACTTCCCCAACTTTGTGATTCTGCTAATTAAAATTCTCATCGAAGTACTATCTTTTTCATTTCCACCAGCAATTGGAACTATATATTCTATGGGCATCAATGGATGTAATCCATACACTCATTGATATGGTGTATACCTTGTTGTTACTTTGTATGCAAATCTATATGAAAATAATATTGTAAACAAATTTTCATCCCAATTTATTCTATTTTCACTAACTAACTTAGTCAACAATGTCCCAATTACCTTGTTAGTAGATTTTACCTGCCCATTCCTTTGAGGATAATATGTTTAAAACTCACATGTTTCAACAAAAAATGATATGTCAAATACTTGATGGCGTCATTAATGAAATGAACTCCTTGATCCGTGACTATAGTCAAAGGACATCCAAACATGGTTAATATGCACTCATATAATATTTTGTTATGACTACTACAATCATTACTACAAAATGCGTCCTAGTTCACTTTGGGTTTCACTAAATTTTGAGTGAATGTGAACATTTTACCTTGTGAAATTGTTTAACCCCCTAGTGAATGGGGACCAATTGCTACATTAATACCTAGTGTTTCATTAGTACCTAGTGAAACAAGGTTATTTTAAAGTGAAATACAAATTTACCAAACCATTCAGTTGTTGATTAATTAACTAACTAACATGGAAATCAATTAGAATTTAATTATTTAATATATAATATTATTGATAATTTCATTATTTTTAACCTATGATATATTGACACGTCACTACCTAGGCTAGGTTTAACCTAGCCTAAGTAGGTAGGCCATGTAATCAACCTAGGCATTTATTATAGGAATTCGATAGCAGAATATTCAGTCAACATACCATTGTTCACCACACACGACCCATTCATGAGGTTTGATCCCTTCACCTTTGGAATGGAGACAAACTCTCTTACCATCAAGCCACCTCACTTGTTGTGGTAATATGTTACATTACATTCTATCTATTAAATACTTCATTTTAAACATTACGAAAACATAAAATTTGAAAATTCATATCTTATTGAGATTTTGTTCAAATGAAATGATTTGAGTTTATTTTAAAAACAAATTCAATAATGTAAATAATTAAATTTATTTTTTTTTGAAAATTTAAAATTATTTGAACAAAAAAAATTTGAATATCATTATTCATAAACATTTCAATGGTCATTCTTTGATTTTTTTT
>Ga0209208_10000581_pt1 | contig 48248 bp, 47 predicted proteins | sample S1TSphfallax_3_FD_187694 | JGI IMG/M metagenome (GOLD analysis project Ga0209208, IMG submission 187694) | Host-associated microbial communities from peat moss isolated from Minnesota, USA - S1T2_Fd - Sphagnum fallax MG (SPAdes) (version 2) | ecosystem: Host-associated > Plants > Peat moss >...
GTATGTGGGGACAGCCGATGTTTAGATGCGTTCTTTCCGAAATGAAGTCAGGAAAGTCGGTGTTCTGAGGTGGTCACTTGTTTGTTTGTGTTTTTTCTTTTTTTTTTTGGAGGGGGGTTTTTGTCGTGATTCTGTCGCTCCCGCGAAGTTCGTGTATGTGTCCTCCTCTATACTCTATATAGCTTCCCGTCGGTGTGTCTGCCCCCCCCTCCCCCTCGTGTTGTGTCACCGTTTTCCCTCACGAACTCCGCTTCATTACCCCCCTCAGCAGCACTGATTATATATAGCCGTTGTCTGAAAACTGCTATTGCTGCTGCTGCTGCTGTCTCTCTCTCTCTCTCTCTCTCTCTCTCTCAGGTTTGTTACACTCTCCTTTGCTCTTCTTGCAGCTCGACGACAGCCCGAGGCTTTGTAGCATTTGGGCAGTCTTCAAATTGATGAAACTTTAAAACCTCTTTCGCAAGACCGGCCAGATTTCTCCCGTTGACAGTTTATCTCGTGCAGTAGCAGGCCCCCATTAGCTATTGTGTTTGGAAACTTTATCGGGGTTTTTTAAAATCTTAGAGCTGGTGTTAATCATCTTGGGATTAATTCTCGCCAGCTTGTGGCCATTGGGGTCCTATTCTACGACATCTTGTGGCCATATTCCGCATTCCTTTTTTGTTCCCCAATGATCTTGTTTTTTTTCTTTCTTTTCCTTTCTAGTGTGGTTGCATCTTGCGGCCAGTCAGTGTGTGTCCCATATGGGTCTTGGGTGCGTCTTCTCTAGTTTGTAGTCATTTATCTTTATGTACGTCTTGTGTCCATTTGTTGTTATCCAGGTTGTGTCCATCTTGTTGTTACAGTCTCCAGCGGTTTGTGTGCATGTCATGTGCATTACATTTTAAAGTTTTTTCAAGCCATGGCGAGCACTCCATATTTCTTATACCTGTAGCCGCCATGCAGCACATAGCTAAATGTTGTTGTTACCGACCGATGATGAGCAGAAAAAGAAAATTTTGAAATTTCTTGTTTTCGTCTTTCTTCAGCATGATCTGAGCTCAGGAGGCTGGCTGTTTTGTGTGCAGCTGGGTTGTGTTCAGGACGACTCCGTAGAGACTGGAGTATCGGAGTTGTGAGAAGGAAGAGAGGAGATAGGGCACTTGTAGCAAAGTAGGCCAAAGAAAAGAGAGGAAGCCTGCGAGCGGTAGGAGGGCCCTGAGCAAAGGAGGTGGAAGAGATATTGTCCTCATTTAGTGCCGTTGTCGGTTGGCTGGGAAGGAGGGCCTTGCACTGCGGATTTCTTAAGTTTCAGAAAAGACATTCAGCTCCAATGCTTTCACGTCAGCTCTGTTCGAATCCTCATTGCAAGCGGACGTCTCCAGGAGATGGACCGTGAGTCTCCCTGTCCTTCACTTTGTCCACCCCTATTGGCCCGTTTGGGATGCCTCTCTCTCTCGCCCCATATGTGGCTTAGCCAAGTGCTGCCATTCCCCAAAGAAACCTGCAGGGCTGTAAGTCAGTGTGTTTCCAATGTTGGTGGTAGTTTCTTGTCAAAATCAATAAAATGCAACATGCATGCATTGAGGGAGAATCGTCCTTCACAGTTCACTCTCCTCTTGAGAAGCAGTGATGCACTGATGCGTCTGCACAGTGCGCAAGTAGGAAGATGCAGTGACAATGCTCCAATCTCTGTTATAATGCACCACTGAAGTTGCAGTGTAATCCTGACTTTAATTGTGGTGCTTGACACTTGGTCTTCTCTTGAAGGACTTGCCGGTGGCATGTGCGCAATTATGGAAGTGACAAGGAGCCTAAGCATGTCACACTTTGCAATGCATGTAAAATCAACTTTGATCAGGTGAGCCATTTAATCAGAGTGCTGAAGACTTGAAGTCACTCCTGGTGCCATTGACACTAACTTATTAAGGAACACAGTGCACACAAGAATCACATAAAGGGTAGTATTATTCATGTGCATTGAGTAGTTGGAGCTCAAGCACATGTCAAAAATTAAATACAAGTCTGTGGCTTGGCCTGCAGGGAAAATACTGCCCATTCTGTGTTCAAATATACCGGGAGAAAGATCCTGACAGCTTTGATGGAAAAGAGGTACTGAAGAATGGTGGTCAGTGGGAGTTTTGACAGTCTATTGCAGTCTTTTTCACAATAGTCATCTATTGTCCTCCTTCCAGTTTTTTCAAAACCTGATCTTTCATCTGTGATCACTATTGTCTTTATTTTGAAATTTTGAAATTTCATTTGACTAGACTTTTCCTGTTTGCAGTGGGTTGGCTGCGACAATCGCACATGCCGGAGATGGGTACATGTGGATTGTGAAGTCAGTGCAGGCAACAAAGTTGATTCAACTGCTTTCTATCTATGTCCCAGCTGCCGAGAGGTAGCATTTTTCTGTAGACATGCATCTGTTGTAAGTCTTTTTTAATATAGTGACTAGTCTTTGTTATCTCTTTTCCTGTCACTGCTCCACAATATATTGTATCACCAATCTTTCCCAACTCTGCTCAACTTTTCCTCTGTACTTCAGTTTTAGCATATCAGACAGTGGTGTGGTATCACTCTTACCAACTGCTTCAACAAGTAGTCCAAACCAACATGAAACAGCTGATTAAAACCTTATCTATCCTGCTCCTCATCCACTGTGGTTGTCACATCTAAACTTCGGAGAGTTGTGGCATTAGGACCCTTGCTGACTTGTGACAAACCAGAATGTGGAAGAATTCAGTGAGGAAAAAGGGCTCAGTCATCCTCCTTCTCAGGAGCAGTCAGTTGAATTTAATAACCAGACTTATGTTAACATACCTTGGTGAGCATGTGGAAAGCAGCTCAGATTTTGTTTTCCAGAAACTGTACATTCAGATTATTAGAAGGTTATCTGCATACATCTGTATTTGTGGTGATAGAAGTTGTCATATCATGCAGGAGTTCAACCAGAAATTGAAGGGGCCATTGTCACTGAAGAGTTCCAGTTCAAGACGGCCTCTACATGTAGATCTCTCCAAACTTGAGGTGAGCAGTATTCTTGTGCCAAAGATAATTATTAAACATTTGGTTTAAGTGCTGTTCCACTTTGCTCGTTAGCGTAGAAGTGGAAGAATATTGGTTATTTACTGGAACATATAGTGCTGGAATCATTTTGTTGTCTTTTCCAGACATCCTCCCTAAAGCGATACAGTCGTGTGTACAACTTACGAGAGGTGGCGAGCAGTTGCAAGGTAATGAGACCTAAGCAGTGCCAACTTACTGTAAGATTGAGCAAACTGAGTGCTTATTTGTGTGCTGTGCAAAGTATTTCTGAGTTTGGTGCTTGGAATGTCACTAACTGCCAGGTTACATTATTCAAAGCAAGTGCAATGCTTCCAATAGGACTTCAATAACATGTTTTGTTACTTTTCACAGGAGGAGCTTATACCAGCTGTAGCTCAGCATTTTGCTGCTCAGGTTTGGCCTCTACAACCAATGTAACTTGCTTGTGCCTTTTGTGTGTGGTGGGAAATTAAATACTGGCTTACTATACTTCTGGTTACGATACGCAGCTAACTGGTCATATGTCAGGTTGTGGAGGAAAATGAGACACTGCTGTCCTTCGAATTCTTTCTGAAGAAGCAGCATTTGCAAGCTCCACAATATCCCAGCATCAGGTAGCTGCCCGCACTGCAGCCAAATGATAAACTGCATGCGATGATAATAACCAGTTTAGGACTATAGGACTCTAGAAACTTACTTGCCTCCCCAAAATCTCATCTTCATTTTCCTAGATGTTGACGTGCTCATTTTGTGTATATTGGCTGGTTGCATTTGCTGGTACTGTGGTGTGCCAGCATGTGAGGTAGGTATATTGTACCATAATTGCACTTGGGTAGTAACAGAAAACTTCAGATGGTTGACAATGTACCTGGATCAGACTCTGAACATTGCCTTCGGGTCTATCTCAGCACTTTCAGTACTTCCCTTCTATGCTAGCTGTCGTAACATGCATGGAATACATTTATTTCCAGATGATACATCTGTGTACCATTGTGAGTGTAGTTTTTTTGTTCAGGTTCCAAGTTACAAGGACTTGTATGCTATTGTGAATTAGAATTGTTGCTTATGTAGCAGTTTGTAGAAATGTATTTGCCCTTAACCCATAAACGGCACAGCAGGCTATACAGAGAGGACCATATTGGGCACGTTTGGGCAGATCTAATAACTCCAACTTCCAATGTTTCTCTAATCTACCCATGATGGGATAATAGTGGGAATGTGGGAGGGGTTGGGTCAAAAAAACAGTTTTTCAAAAAATTGTCTTTGCTCCATTATTATTTGTGGATGCATTCTCTATGCATCTTTGATCATGCATTTCTTCCTCATCTAAAGCTCTTTCTTGTGCAGTTTTTTTTTCATTCAATTCATATGGATGCCTTTATCTACCCATGAAATTTTTCTTTCTATCATTGAAGAGTGATAGTAAGGTGAAAATCTCCAAAAACTTGGAATTGTCAAGGCTACCCAAAATCAAAAAGATTTCACTTTCAAGGGTGGGGGTTTTCCATATTTCCACCAAAACTTACTCTTTTTCACATGGAAAGATCCAGCTTGAAGAGTCACCTACAACTCTATGGAGTTGGATCTCTCAAATTCTGACATTTTACGGAGCTTTTAGGAAGGTTTGTATGTGCTGGTCCCTTTCTCAAATGGGATGGTTTTTGGTCAAATGTCGTTTAAGGGTTAAGTCACTCAATCTACGGACTAATTTCAATGTATTTTATATTGCTTCATCTTTATCCAAAGTTTCCATAGGAGGTTAGGGCAAGGGTTCTTGAAAACTTTCTGATTGTCATGGATTAGGGTAAAGGGTTTTTTCCATCATATCCCCATGTCTATGTCTCGGGGTTGGCTTTTTAATTCATACAAAGGTTTTGTAGTCCTATCTAATTGTGGAGGTCAGCACCAATGTTGGTCGGATATCACCTTGTTGGGATATTTACTAGATAAGGATATCTACCTTCCTTTTATCCCTTGAATAAGGATATTACATTTTTTTGAAAAATTAGATTTTCTAGCTGGATATCAGATTTTTCACATTTTTCAATTTGACCCAAATATCAATGTTCCTAGATGTTTGTCATTTATTTATTAGTCCAATATTAGCAACCAATTATGTTGAGTGCCACCCTTATTTTTGGGTGAAAAAATCTTCAAAAGGCAACATCCTTTTTTACAAGGGAATATTTTGTTACAAATATTTATTTTTCTAAAAACAATTCACAAAATTAATAATAATAATAATAATAAATTTAAAAAGCATAACCATAGTAATAACTCAATTGACTACAACTTTGAAGATACCTCTAAAATGTGTCCCTAGACCAATCTAAAATTGTTTAGAGACTTTCACCACCTTAGCTACATTAGAAAAGTGAAAAATAACATAGCTAGATATGTGAGCCTACAAACCTAACCTAAATTATTTAATAATTATTAACCTTGATATCTGGCTTTGGATTTTATATCCAGGCTGAATATTAACATCTTTGATATTTGGCATAGTTTTTTGGATATCAAGGTGATATTCGATGATAAATTAATGATATCCACAAAATGTCATTTTTTATATTTAGGGTGATATTTGAGACGGATATTTGGAAAATTTGGATATATGCCCAACACTGGGCAACACAATATATCTTGATTAGGAATTTTTTCAAGGAATTTTTTAAATTATTTCTTCGATGTCCTATATTATAATATACAAAAAAGGCCATGACCTTATTGCTCATATACCATTCAAATTTCAAATTTGACCCTGGGAATTTGGAATAGAAATAAAATATTGTAAGGTATGTGTTTTGAAAGACAATGACAATATACATGTAAATGGACAATGATCTTGGCTAAAGGTTCATGGACAATTGCTCTTTGTGGTATAAAATAATAGAATGGCCATGATTTTGGCCATGGGATTATTGGTAATATAAACTTGGGGGTAGTGCAAAAGAACAATAGGGTAGGGTAGCATACTATACATTGGTCCATCTAAAAATATATGTTTATTGTCTCATTAAAAAAATGTACAAAAGATGGTATGTTTGCTATAAAACTTATTCAGTATATATACAAGAAGTAGAATGGTGCATCATCTAATCCATCATTTATTTTAGATAACCTGATTAATTTTAATTTTGACTATGATATTTGTTTACGGTGTTGCAATGCCTTTAGATATAGTTATGCAAGTCATCATAATATGTTATTAAAAAATCAAAGTTGCAAATCAATTATGCCCAACACCTTACGTCACACTTGATTATTTTCTAAACCAAAAATTTTGTTTGTTGAAATATGTGGATTGGTATGATGCAAATTGAGTATGATTATTATTGATGGGAATGATTTTCTATATCGATTCTATTTCCAATATTGGAATTTAATCCCTCCAAGTATTTCCCCTTTGAGCATTTTTGTCAACAAATTCACTTTCTATTGATTCATTGGTGTGTATTCCACTCCCAATACTAATCTTTCTCCTTTATATAGTGGTGTTGTAGTTCAATATGTTTAATACACACATGGTGTCCCCAAATTTAATACTTCACAAGTTGTCACAAAAAAATATTGTTGAACCTTCCAAGTAATTTAGTTCTAAAAATGAACTCTTAAACATGAAATTTCCTTTTATGTGTTTCATGAAGAACAATAATATACTTTTAATACAATGAACACAATAATGGGCAACAACTCATTGTTTTAGCTTATCAAACATGAACCAAATTTGAACATGCTTGTGGTTGATCTTTTCTTTTCAAGTTATCTTGCCCAATCAAAGTCAACAAAATTCACAAATCCTGCGTTGATCAACTTCAATTTCAAAAAAGGATCGTAAAAAACATTGTCCCATCACACACTGTTAAAATCCTCGCAATTGCATCCAAATGAGATTGTTGCATTGCATCCACGTACATGCTCACGCAAGCTTACAACAAATGACAATTTTAATATAATTTGTTTTAAAAAAATTAGGCTCTAAACCAAACATTGGAAATGATTATGGCTTATCAAGTTTATCCCCATGTCAATACACAAATGTATTGATTCTTCCATGGGCATTGTATTCAATTTAAATTTTTCCATTCCAAACCTCTTGAAGATGATTTATGCATAATAACCTTCGTACTAACATGAAACTTTATCAAGAAGTAAACAAATTGTACTCCTATGCAAAGTTTCATCAAACCTAGTTTAAACATTTCAAATCTTCTTTCAAGTTGTTTTTCAATGTGTGCCAATTTGACCAAATTGTTTCCTATTAATAGTAAATTTTCAACATAAAGAATTATTATGGCATACATCTCTCCTTATATCAATGTATATAAATTATGATAAAAAAATTTCATAACCATATTTTTTTCTTGAAATAATGAATTAATGTGGGAATACCAAGCACCTTTTCATCCCTTCACATTACACCAATATGTGGTATATATTATTTCACATATGAATACATTTGTATTAATATATGGCATTAAACACTAAATGACTATGTGTAAAATCAAACTCATGACTTTTGCCATTAAAAGGTTTTTGGTCATAATATTTTATGTTATTTGTCATGTGATTTCTATGTTATGTAGTTGGGAAAAACAATGATTTTTATTAGGACAACTAGAAAATATAATTAAATAATAAATATTTATTAACGTATGAAATGTAAACATGTATTTAACCATAGTAAACCCACGTAGACAATCTAGTTACAGTTGTTTATTAACTTAGGACTAGATAGCCTAGAAGCTAATATAAAAGTTGAAGTAGGTCGGTAGTCCTAGATAGGTATTTGGGTAATTTTAAGTAGGTAGATAAGTAGGCTTAGGCTAGGTTAATAGGTAGCTTAGGTGAGTAAGATCATATGTAATATGTTATTCACAAACCTTTTTTATTGGCTCATGTCGCAAGTGGTATTTGCACATTGAATATTTTGAATGCATGTGTTATGTGTAGGTTAATTTTTCATGTACTTATGTACTTCACAAATTTGAACTTGTTGACAAAACATACATAATGAATTTTATGAAATGGAAACACTACAACATTATCTCACATCCTTTGTCCCATACAAAAATAACCTATATCTTTACCCAATTTCCTACTACCTATTATTCAACCTACTTAACATAATCTAAGTTTAAGTTTTTAAAAAATCACATAGGTAAATATAAATGTCTAGCCTACCTTATCCTATAACTACCTACTTACATAACCTAACTAGCTGTTTATTTAGTATAGATTACATAAATTTGTTATATTTAATTATTATCTATCTAACCTACCTACCTAGATTACCTACTTAAGTAGGTAGGCAAGTTGAATAGGTGATAAAATTAAATAGATACAAAGGTACATAGGTAGGTTAAATAGGTAGGTGGGTACGTAAACATAGGTAGATAATTTAAGCTAGATAAATACGTTAAGTAAGTAGGTAGGTAGGTAGGTAAGGTATGGAGGTAAACATAGGTAAGTACGTAAGTTAACATAAGTATGTAGATTTGTAACTTAAACAAGGTAGGTAAATACACATAAGTAGGTAGGTTTGTACATTAGGCGAATAAATAAATAGGTGGGTAAATAGGTGGGTAGGTAAGCATAGGTAGGTAAATTAGGTAGGTGGGTAGGTTAACATAGGTAGGTAAGTTAAGTAGGTGGGTAGGTAAGCATAGGAAAGTGGGTTAGGCAAGTGATTAAGTAAGCATAGGAAAATAGGTTAAGCAAATGTTTAAGTAAGCATAGGAAAGTGGGTTAGGCAAGTGATTAAGTAAGCATAGGAAAATAGGTTAGGCAAATGTTTAAGTAAGCATAGGAAAGTGGGTTAGGCAAGTGATTAAGTAAGCATAGGAAAATAGGTTAGGCAAATGTTTAAGTAAGCATAGGAAAGTGGGTTATGCAAGTGATTAAGTAAGCATAGGAAAGTAGGTTAGGCAAATGTTTAAGTAAACATATGTGGGTAAGGAAACATAGGTAGGTAGGTTAGGTAGGTGCGTAAGTAAACATATGTGGGTAGGTGGGTAGGAGGGTTAAGTATGTAGGTAGGTTAAGTAGGTTGTTAAGCTATGGAAGTAAATAAATAGGTGTATAAATAAGCATAGTAGATAGGTAACTAGAGTAGGTAAAATAATAAGACTCCCTACTTATGTATGTATTCAAGGCCTTTGTTAATTTTGTACAAATAAAAATTAATTGTTTGAATTAGAATGACTAATTTAAATTAGTAATTAATGATTAATTCTAATTAAAATTTCCATAATTATTAAATATTGAAATATTTAGTTATTTAAAGATTAAATTATTAACTCATTAAGTAAATATTTATTTATTTAATAAATCAATTAATTAATGGTAAAAAATCATCAACACATATTAATTAGTTTATGAATTGATTATTTAATACTTAATTATTTAATAATTTTTTTGAAGTAACTGATTTAAAAACATTGATTATTTCTTAGTTGATATTAGTTAAAATTTAATTGATAATAATATCAATTCATCAATAATTAATATTCAATTGATAAAATGATTATATCATATTAATATGACTTTGTGAGCAATATAATTTAATCATACCTTAAAATAGATATAGTATATTTTAAAATAAACCACATAAAATCAAAATGATTTTAAAACTTTTAGCATCACCATAATATGAACAAATGTATGTTCAATATACCTTGAATACAAACTAAATGTCTTTAGATACCATGAATACAAATTGAATATGTTTAATATATATTGAATATGAGCTAAATATATTTTCAATGTAATCCATAATATTTTCATGTATATTAAATGTATAAGCACACCATAAAAAGTAATTAATTTACAATTAATTTTGCAATTAAATGAACATAAGGCATGTTATTGGATAAAAAATGCAAGAAATTAATCAATATGAAAGGATGTGCAATTTAATATTTACACCATAGTTGCAAAAATAATGATTAAAAAAAATGGGGAGTAATGGTAATGAAGATAAAACATAATTGCAAATGCTATATAATTGATAAAGGATAAAACATATTTGCAAATGAGAAATAATCGCATGTATTTGCAAATTGAATGGTTACATAATGCAAGATTTTTAGGAATGAAAGTTTGTTAATGTCTAAGGTTTATTAAAATGACTTCAAGTGTATTAGGGTTCATATAAGGTTTGTTAGAATTTAAAGTCTATTAAAGTTTAAGGCTTTGAAAATATAGGGCTTGTTAATGTTTTCAAATTTTGAGTATGTCTAGGGTTTGTCAGAAAAAATACTTAGACAAGGTTCAAAAGTTGAAAGGAAAAATTATAAAGAAAATTGAGAGAGGTGAGGTTGGATTATGATAGGTAATTTGTTAGATCTCAAAATGATTGAAAAATAGGGTCAAGCCTTGAGAGGAATGACAAATTGAAAGGATTCAAAGATTAAAGGATTGAAATGGTTTGTTTATTGAGAAAGGAATTTACTTTTGATGAAGGGTTGTTAGATTTGAAAGACATGAAAAAATGTTTATCTAGGGTTAACATGAATTAAAGATGTTTAAAAGAGGTGTCAAGGGTTCATTAGATTTGAAAGAGGGGTTTAAGAGGTCAAAGAAGATCAATCTAGGTTTGAGAGAAGTGAGATGTAGTTTCTTAAGGTGGTTTAGGGGTCTTTTAGACTTGAAAGACATGAGCAAGGATTTGTCAAAATGAGAAAAGGTTTGTTTTAAGTGGAAGAGGGGTCTAAAAGGTGAAAGACGATCCTATGAGGGTTTGTTGGACTTAAAAGATGTGAGAGATGGATTTGTTTAGGTGAGAGGACATGAAAGGTGAGAAAAAAAGGAAAAAAAAAGTCTATCAATTCAAGCATAACATTTGCAATTCAATTCATAACATGCATATTGATTAAAATATTTTGCAAAGTTTTAAAAAAAAATTCAATTTAATTGCAAGGTCATTTGCAAGTCAAAATAAAACATTGCAAAATTACAACTGGCACCTTCCTTGGGATTTTTGAATCACTACAACAATATTGATAAATTCAAACTTTGATTTGTAAAAGCTAGGGTGTAGGTCATTGGAATGCGGCACTCCTTCAAACACTCAAGCTTAAATTTGGAATGTTTTTGGAAAGATGACTTAAAAGACAACCATTTTTTACAATTGATTGAAGGTAAGATTTATGGTGAAATCTCATTATCTACAATAGATTCCAAAGGACACTTTGGCTTATAAAAGCAAACCATGTTTTGTTCATTTGCCTTACATGCCCAAACATGGAAGCTATCATGGGTAAATATGGGAAAATTTGTGCAACAATAATGTAATCCTCGATAGGAAGCAATATGCACTCATATTAAGATCCCATTTATGGTTTAGGGTTGTGGGAACATGTGATTATAATGGACTCAAATTGATAACTTTTTTTTCATAAGGCATGAATGGAGTTTAAAGTCAAGATTGAACTAATGAGGTGCTAATTGATGTTTGCACTAATTTAGTTGGCTTTTCGCAAATGGAGGAAAGAGACCACACACATTCAAGGAATGTTTCCCAAATTGTGAAATTTCTTGTACAATTGTAAAATTGTCTTCACCTTCACAAGTTGTGATTAAGGTTGACCATGTTTAAATAATGTTTTGTTCCTTATCAACTAATATTTGAAAGGCATTTTGAAAAGTTTTTGAAGAATTTGATTCGCATTCCATGCTATACCTCTTCTTCTTTGTTACGATTTGCTTATGCACTTTTGGCTAGAGACACACAAGAAAAATTCGTGCTTGTGCATTTGATTAAAACCAAACCTTCATAAAGCCTTTGAAAACCTCTTTGTCAATCACTAACTTATTGTCTTTCCACAATCCTCCAACTTGAGAGTTTGAAATTGACAAAATCTAAACCTAAACTTCTTAGCACCTCTTTCCAAAAACCTCTAAAAACAAGTTTAAAAAAGAAAAATTGAGATTCAAAATCCTTCCATTCTTTTTGAAGCCAAAATCAAAAGTTCTCTTCCAAAATGGAAACCTCTATGTCTTTCACCGCTTTAACTTCCTTCACAAGTGCGAGCTTCAATGCGAATTTTATTTTATGTTCACAATTTCATGCACCTCACCCACAAGAAAACATCACGCACGTTGTTAAAACTAAACTCAAGGTGAAACTTGATTTTCATTGACATTGAAGCATTTCCAAATTTCACCTCACATGTTTTTCCTTTCTACCTCTTTCTCCTTAAGTTTGATGAGTCAACTTTGCCTTTTGCAAAAAAGATCCTGAGTTTGGTGGACTTTGCAAGAGTTTTGTGGACTTTGCAGATATCTCTAATATTATTTATAAAGGGAAATTTCTTCATGAAGAGTCGTGATTAATAAAAACCAGAGATCCCTAAAAAAAAAAAGGGTAAATATTTCCAAAAAAATTAAATCGGAACTGATGTTTCTTTGATTCTGAATTTTGTTAAAGAACTGAAACCACCGGTTATTAAGGAAAAATCAAATAACCGCACCACAATTGTTCTTGTGAAGCTGGTTCTTCCACGAAAACCGTTGACGCTTTTCTTTGATGTTTTGGAAATACCCGTAACTGGCGGTTTTTGTCTACCTAATTCCGATTTCCGCCCTCTAAAGTAAAACCAGAACCGGTGGTTCTTTGATTCTGAAAATTGAAAAAGAACCAAAACGACCGGTTATTTTAAAAAAAATCAAGTAGGTAACCAGAACCGAGACCGCCGGTTATTAAAAAAAAAAAAACCATTCTCCAATAACCGCTCGGCAACTGATAGTTTTGACTAAATTTGCTGCGTTGGGAACCCAAAAATTTCCTCAAATCTTCGACAATTTTCGACAAAAAATGAAAAAGCAGAGCGCGAGAGAAAGAGACGCTGCTGCTGTCGTTGAGAAGACGCTGCTGTTGGTGAAGAAGAACAAAGAAGAAGAAGAAGAAGAAGAGGAGGAGGAAGGAGCTGCTGGTACAGGTGAGGCGGTGACGTGAAAAGGGAAGTGGGTGCCGAACGAAGGAGTGAAGGAAGTCGGATTACAGGAGCTGTGTGCGTTAACCAGTTTTGGGACACACGGATGGACGCGTGTATCCATGGCTCCGAGTTTGCGGACAACCCTGTGCCTCAATTCTTCATCATGCTCCTCCTCCTCTTCCACCTCCCCACTCTCTAGAACCGGACCCCCCAGGGGAGAGAGACAGAAGAGAGGGGAGAGAGATTGTCGAGGAGTAAAAAAGAAGCTGAAGCCCGAGTGCTGATCCTCACGATCTGCCCGCTGGTACTGCAAGATTGTGGGGTACTTATAAAACTAGGGTGACTCAGACCCTTCCTTCCACATATGAAGCGCTAGAGAACAACGAGGTGGAATGCCGGGAAAGCGAGGGTGCAGCGTGGGTGTCTGAAATGCTGCTCTGTGCCAGTGCTTCTTGTTGGTGAATGTTTTGCATCTGGATATGCTTTTTGAACATGCTTTGGGCGTTTTTCATATGGTGGAAGCAGCCGGGAAGGCGTGAGGAGGACTACTACTACTACTACTACTACTATTACTTTGGAACATAAGTCACCATGTTTGAGGCTCATGTAAACATGCCTCCTCTTCTTCCCAGCTTATTCGATGTCCAATCTGTTTTCTTTCCCTCTCGATTTTGCAGGATCTATTGGATCTTGCATCTTTTCAGCACTCCTTGGATCCGCCAAGGTAGATAGAGATTGTGGAGAGTGGGATCAATGTTCGATTATATATAGTTGAGAGGGTCGGAGGAAGAAGGGTAGTAGTTTGGGATGTTATTCTATCAAAAATAGGATTTTAGGTTTCAAGATTTGGGGAGCAAGCGGAGAGTGTGAAATTGGCAGTGGTACCCACACAAATTGTGGGTTTTGGAAGCCAGCAGGTCCTGCAAAATTCTATCCAAATTGTTGATTGAATCAGATGGATATTGAGCAAGTAGCTTAATATGATGCAATGGTCTTGTGTGACAGGTGCTCCATCTTCTCCGCCTTTACCTGGGTGAATATGTGCGGGGACTGTCTGTGGAAGCCTTGAAGATCAGTGTTTGGAAAGGTGCTCAATGACCTTTGAATATACCTATTGGTTGTCATGCATGTCATAGCATTTAGATAGCTCAGATGGCCTTCTGGTCATAATAGTGTTGGAACCTATCACGGAGTGAATGATGACTATCTTTGAAAGGGAGATTTTATCTGTTGATTAATGTATGTGCAGGCATTGCTCAATTGCTGCCCATGGAAGAGGGTTTAGAAAATGAAGGGTTCAGCATTCCAAAGTGCATGATAATTAAGTGTCTAAACTTTTGGTTATGGGGATTCTATCATCTGCTACTAATGCAGTTGGCTACTTTGTTGCAATTGGCTGGGGTACAAACAGGGGATGTTGTTCTCAAAGATCTGCAGCTCAAGGCAGAGGCGCTAAATGCCTTGAAGCTTCCTATCACTGTGAAAGCTGGCTTCTTAGGTTCTGTTACATTAAAGGTACAGTGTGTGTTTGTGGCTCAGTTCAAAGCTGAGACATTATGTGCTGGGAACTGTTATATCCTCAGTTTGTGTGATATATTCCAACCTTGATATTTCTTCCAAGGTTCTCAGTTACTCCTTAGTACTGGCTGGCTTGTAGTATTGAGCAATTGTGGCAGTGTGCAGGTTCCCTGGAATCGATTAGGGAAAGATCCTGTAATTGTGCTGTTAGACCGTATATTTGTGCTAGCTGAGCCTTTGCGAGATGAACGGTCATTTACGGTATGTGCTGGCATACGTTCTCTGTTCTTGTTTTGAGTTGCTTCAGTATTAAGTGTGCTTTTAATGTTGCTTGCATGTGAACTAAATGCTTCCAATCTATAAGAGAAGAAGAAGTGACAGCTGGTTTTGACTGGCTGTATCTGCAAGATGTTATTTGAGGTGAAAACATCGAGTAAATGTTTCTTGTCAGCTTGGAACGAAAATTGTACAAATGACAAAAGTTGCGTCATGCAAGCTGGAGACTTGTTTTGAGGCCAGTCTGTTAAATGATGTGCTAGTATGTGGTTGTCTTCCTGATATGAACAAGGGATTGTGACTCTCCAGAAAGAAGACAAGGATAGGTGGTTTGAAGTCAAAAGACGGAAGTGTGAGGTAAGGGATGTTGCAACTGGCAAGATGAAAGACCTGCTGTTCATTCATTTTGTGCATCTTGTTACACTGGACCAGGCTGACTGAATCGGGAGAATCTTGTAGTCTTTAGGATGATTGGAAGTATAGTAGCATAAAGAGAACTACTGTTTGTGAGCTGTACAACAGTTTAGAAACAACTCTGCATGAACTCTGTCGTAATAAATGTCTGTTGCTGGCACAGGAGGCAGAACTTGCAAAGCTTGCAGCTACGGACGTGAGAACTGCTGGAGCAGAACCTGTATGTTCCTAAGCAATGTTTCTCCAGTTCTGCCTGTAGCAGTCTGGTTATGATACTAGGGGTCCATACAGAAGAAGAACTAATGCCCCATGGATATAGGGAAGATGGAGAGGTGAAGCAAGAGCCAATGAACCTGGTTAACTTCACCAGCTCAGAGAGTAAATGTGATAAATTATTGAGTGGGAAAAACCTCCCAAACTACTCAGACTATACTAAGACTCTTGATAAGACATGTAATTGCCAAGACAGTGGTCGGATCCTTTGGTCATCATTCTGTTGTTTTTAATGAAGTGAGTTTCTGCTATGTATTTACAGGATTCACTTTAGATTCACTTCTCAGACAGCACAAATATAATAGTGTACAACAAAACCTGGAAGATTAGCTGGAGTTGCATTATGATGTGATTAAACTGGGGTGAGCGTTCTTAATGTAGATAATGGACTCCAAGTCGATCAATTTTAGTTGTTGGAGGTGGACTCGATGCATTCAATGTGATTACTTGTTTTCCTGATTTGTAGGCATCAAATTCAAACACCTGGTTTGGTTCTCTGATAGCGACGATTGTTGGTAACTTGAAGATCTCTATTACCAACTTGCACATACGATATGAAGATACTGTCAGGTAGGGTTCCTGCTATGTCTTCATACACTCAGAGCAGAATTATGGCTGGTCTGCAGGAGGCACATTTGTTCTTGGCTATAGATCCATTTCCCCTAGTTGGTGAATTCCATTGGGCTACTATCATGTACTAACATGGTAAGTGCAGCAACCCAGGGCACCCATTTTGCTCTGGAGTTACTTTGGGGAGACTTGCAGCTGTCACAATTGATGAAGTTGGGACAGAGACCTTTGTCACTAGTGGAGCTCTTGAAAGACTCCGCAAGGTGTGATTTGTCCTCTATTGCAAGTTTTTGTCTTTGGTATTGCATTCAACTTTGTGCATCTGTTGACTTGTCAAGGAGTGTTAAGGGAACTTCAAATAGCACTCTGTCTGGTGTGACTTGTTTTACCACATAGTCATGAAGAAGTAGTTTGATGTCCGTCTGAAGATTTTAGGGGTCAGCACAACTGGCTGATACGACCAAGTTTATTAATGGAGGTAGCTCTGTTCCTTGCAGTCTGTGCAACTGGAGCGGCTATCTGTGTACCATGACTCTGATAGCCTGCCTTGGAAACTTGACAAATCTTGGGTTGACATGTCACCACAGGATTGGAGTGAGGTACTTTTCCTTTTTCCTTTTATTTTGAGGTCAATGTTGACATGATGTCTTCAAGACTTTGCTCCTGTGATTCTAGGAAGCTGAAAAGGGTTTGGAATTGGGTAGATCCATTCCAATGCAACAAGGGAGTTTTCTCTGTAATCTCACACATTTGTCTGCTAGGATGAAAATTGGTGAGAATTGTTGTTGTGAATGTACAAGTCACAGGATAATCATGTTACCTACATTTGGACCTAATTGAGATTGGACACCACTTGGTCAAAATTGGGTTCTGTCATGTTTTTGCATTTGGGACTTTTCTTTTGTGACACTTCATGGTGCATTGACCCAGGAATTATTTTGTGATTTTTCACTTCCATGTCACTAGAATTAAATTATCTCTAGAGATGTGACCATGATTTTATCTTCACAATGGCTTTCAGATTTTTGAGGAAGGCATCGCGCAAGATGCACGCACAAACATGGTTCCGTCCAAGTGGGCAACTGGTCGCCAGTATTTGCTGCACCCTGTAGGCGGTTTGTTGACACATTTTCGCCGTGGCAAGCGTGAAAAGCGGAGTACTCATGTCCCATTTCAAGAGGCCTCACTTCTGTTGGAAGCTGTCACTGTGACTGTATCAGAGGTACTGCTTGTACTTCTTCTCTGCATGGTATATTTGGTACACTGTTGTGCTCTTCTTGGTCAATTCACCTTATAATGGTGATTGACGTTGCTAAGTATTTCTGCAGTTGGTTAAACCTGTGCTCTGTATGTAAACTGTGTGGATGACGGTTGTCACAAGTTTCCATCTTATTTGAGTGTCCCTACCATATTCCTGCAGGCTCAATACTGTGATGGCATGAAGCTACTGGAGGGTATATCTAGTTACCGTAATCGCTTGCAGTATGTTCAGTTCCGTCCACAAGTATCCGTTTTAGAAGATCCAAGGGCTTGGTGGCTCTATGGTTGCCAAGCTGTACTGCAGCAACAGATGAGAGTGTGGTTGGTCATCCATCACCATTCTTCATGGACTTTCATCTGCTAAAGGGGTTCATTCAACCAATGCTCGAGAATTGCATGTTCTGTTTCTGGCATTTTGCAGATTGCTATGAAAGATGTAGTGAGGGGCTACCAGTGTTTTGTCTCCCTGATTTTTTTGCTGATGGCAGTAACAATGCTGCTTTCAGGTATCGTTTGAGCTGGAGCAAAATAATTCGCCTTTGTGGCTTGCGACGGAAGTATGTACAATTGTATGCAAGTTGCTTGCAACAAAGCTTCAAAGTTGACAATCAGGAGATTAAGGATATGGAGAAGGAGCTTGACTTTGATGTAATCTTACTTTGGAGGTTTGCTTCATGCTTTCACATGAGTGGCTCTTTTGTAATTCTTGCAACTGAATTTGGACCTAATTAGTTTTATCCAGTTCTTGTCCTGGAGTCCTTGTACTTTCTTCTCTCTTTTTTCTTTCTTTTTCTTTTGGTGGGGTTCTCATTTCTGCCCTGTTTTCCTTTCTGTGTTCATTTTGTCCCTGGGTTTCTGGTCTTCTTTTTCTTGAGGGAGCCAGCATTATGGCTGAGTTTTCCAGTTACTACGAGTCTTTTGACAGAAATTCAGACCGTTGGTTAATGTTTGACATTAACCTGCACCTCACTGGGGAACTGAGGAAGTCAGTGGGAATGTTATGGTAGGTGGTCAATGCCTGCCATGCTGCTGTTGAAGGTCCCGGAACATTCATATGACTGTTGTCCTCATTCAAACCGCTCCTTCCTTGTGGTCTTTTTTTCTCTTTTCTTTAGGGGTTTTGTTTTTTCCTTGTTTGCTGATGATTACTGGTCTTTTGTCAGATCTAAAATAGCCATTTCCTTATAATGGGGTCATCTGTCAATTCTTTTCAGGTTGAACTTAAATCATGAGTATTGGGAAATTCTCAGTGATTATGAGATATCATGCCTGGTGGTTCTGCTAGCGTCTTCATTTAGCTATAGCATGATAGGTTTTCAGATTAGTAGTTAGTTTGTAAGTGCTTGTGGACTTTTTGGAAATATGTCCACATCTGCAGTTCCATGGGTACCTTCAGCCTGTTTGTTGGCAGGTTCACATTGTTGCATGTTAAAGATTGGTTGTTTGTACAATAATATCCTGTTTCTGGAAGTGTTTTTGTGCTGCAGGCTGTTAGCTCATGCTAGGGTGGAAAGCGCTAAATCTAAAGAAGCAGCAATTGAGCGTGAGCGGCTCAGAAACAGTCCTTGGTGGACATTTGGGTGGTAGGCTGTCTTGTTACCTCTTTATCACTGGCAGCTTTTTCAATGCTATGGAGGTGCTTTCAGTTTAGAAATGGGCTTTTGTGTTGTGCATGCAAGAGTTGGGTTCTGACCTATTATTTCCAGTGTTTCATTGTTCTTTACAACATAGAAAATATGTTTTTCATCTCTTATGGATGGTTGTCATGCAGGGGTACATTGAACCCAGCTGCTACAACCCATAAAGAAACAGAAGCGACTCCAATTGGACACTTGACCAATGAAGAGTGGAATAAAATCAACAGCCTACTGAGCTACCAACCAGAAGAGGATACATCAAAACAAGAAGCACCTGACATGATGCAGTTTGCCTTGGATGTAAGAGTCCAACAGTGCACAGCCCGAGTGCTAGACAGGAAGAAAATGGAAATTTTGTGTGGAACTTTTGAGGACCTACAGGTTGGGCTGAAAGTGTACCCAAAAACTTTGGCATGTGAAGGGAAACTTCAGTTTTATGGCCTCTCTGCACCAGAAGGTGTCCTCATTGAGGTACTGTTAATTTGATGTTGTTGGGAAGGTGTAAATGGTTTGGTGAATCTTTGCTGAAATTGTGTTAAGAATATCTGTAGGCAGACTATACAGGATAACCTAAACAAATTTGGACTTATTTCAGGGGATCTGAAGGGTTGGATCTTTTTTGATTGATTGGTCTCAATTGGTTGGATTAGCAATTACCTCTCTGTAAAGTCTTGTTCCCCTTCTCAATGTCATTAGAGACTGTGCATGATTTTTGCAAGTGTTGGCCTAGTAGACTATTGTGGAGGTCTACTGTGAGCATCAGGATGCATTGAATCTTTGCAGAGTGTGAGTCGAGAAGGACGAGACCATGCATTGGCCTCCACATTTGTTCACTTGCCATTTGAAGAGGATTTGGACTGGAAGTTGACTGCAACAATGTCACCCTGCCATGTCAAGGTATGGTTTAAAGTGGATAGTCAATATGCCTGGATGTGGTTAGATCTGCTGAGGAGTATGCAGTTTTGACACTTGAACATAGTGTTGATTGTGATTGGCAGATCTGGAGGGTGAGTTTTGAGAGGTTTCTGCAATTTTTGAAGAGCAGCCAAGCTCTAAGCCCTGGAGTGGCTCTGGAAACGGCTGCAGTCTTGCAGGTTAGTCCACAACTGTCTTGTGTCCAGACAAGTTGTGCTAGACCACTTGTGAATCATGTGCATCAAGTGCGGCATTGTGCTAAAAGGCATTTTGGGTAAGGTGGGACATTGTTATGTCTGGCCCTTATGCACAAGGATGGCAACCTTGTGCTTCAATTTGGCTCTCCTCTTCATATTCTATGGATTTTCTTGCTTAAACTATTCTTGTCCTTCTGACAATTACCTCTGAATTCAGTATCTTGAAACTTAGGGCTGTGTCTTGATACTTTGGTTGCTTCCCAGATGCCAGTATCTTCAGCAGCTTTGCCAAAGGAGGTTGATACTTATTCATTCACAGCATTCAGTGTGACTTGAGATGATAGCTAACAGGAATGTGATTGGTTGGGTGGTCTAGAGTAAGCTTGAGGAAGTCACTCGCCGTGCCCAGGAGCAGTTGCAGCTTGCTATTGAGAAGCAGAGCAGGTATGAAGCATGATTTTTAGATGTGGCATGATCATTACAGTTGTGTGCCAGTATCTGATAAAGATGCCTGATCATGTTAGGTTCTCCGTTGATCTTGATTTGGACGCACCAAAAATCATGATTCCAGCCAGAATTGCAAGGACTGGTGGTGATGACACTCAGCTTCTGCTGGACTTAGGGCATTTCACACTTCACACTGCCCATGTAAGTGGTACTCCCTGTGGTGACGAGAAATAGTGACATGGAATTTGAATCCTGGCTGGTTCAATTATGTGTATGCTGACCCAGAGTTGGATTGTGGTCAACAGGATGCTCTTCTGGATACTAATATGTCAAGAGCTGACATATATTCCCGTTTCTTTATAACTGGAAAAGAGATTTCTGCATTTTTGGTGGATGGAAAGTTACAATGGTCAGATATTCCATCCCTCTCCTCGCCATCATTCCGAGGTTGCGTGGTTGGTCATGATTTGGCTGCTGATTCAGTGCAATCCAATCATGGGGGCACTGTTTTACCAGTTCTTGACCGTTGTGGAATGTCACTTGTGCTTGATCAGGTCAGTTCTGCAAGGGCTTGTCAATGAGTCCCTTCTCTCACCTGTGTAACATGGTTGCCTGTGGCCACTTTGTGCGAGACTCCTTGTTGGTGTGAACATATGCTGATAATGCTGTCAAACCATCAGTGTGCCAAGAATGACCCTTTTGATGAGGAAAAGTGAGACAGATGAAATTGCAATGATGACTACTAACAGAAATGTTATGAAGAAGTACTTTTTGTAGATGAGACCAGTTCAGAGGGTCCTGGAGCAGGACTAGCTGAATGTATTGAAAAGCTATCCTCCCAGTGGTAGAATTAGGACAGTGTTTCACCTGGTAATTCCTGCATTAGGAGAGGCATTTTTCTCTGTAGAGGATGCATTGTGGTATAAGGTAATGATTGCCCCCATTGGTAGACTGACAAGCATTCAAAAGTTTAGTGTGGTCCTGGACTACAAGACTATTGTAGTGGGATATTGCACTCAATTGCTGACCTAGTGGGATAACTGATAAAAATATTTGGAACCAGTTCCCTGCTGTATTTGACTAACATTGATTCTTGGAGATAGATGGCCACTACTTTCTGTTTTACAAGACAGTAGTTTCCAGGAGGATGCTCCATTTGGAACAGACATTATTGAAACCTCGACATCTGTCTGTGCCATTCCATCTGGGACCTTTGAATGGATATTAACATAGGGTTATTTGTTGACACTTGTGCCCCAGATTCAGGTGCAACATTCATGTTACCCTTCAACACGGCTTGCAATTAAAGTTCCACGACTTGGTTTACATTTCTCTCCTGCGAGATACAGTAGGCTTATGCTTATTCTCCATGCCCTTGGAGCTGTCAGCCAGCTTGAGGAGGGATTGGATGCTGAAAAAGATACAGCAATGCCAGTACAATGGCAGCATGGAGACTACTCTGGGGAGGCTCGGATTTTACTTTGGGGGGTATGTCTGTTCTTTTGAAGAGGTCTAGGTCTGGAACAAATCACTTTGTGCTGGCTCTTCTTGAGCTCGTTTGCATTTGACATGTTGCCTAGTTGTAGGTCCTTGAGGGCTCATATCAAGGTGCTGAACCTTTGCTCAACTGGTGGTTTCTGGTCTGCCCTGTGGACTTGGTAGGGGATAGGTAGTACAATTGCAGAGTGGCAACCTTGCTGGGTTGTCTTGGTGGGGACTTACCTATATATTTTGGAGTCAGAAAATGCAAAGACTTACCTGCGTTGCTTAAGGTAATTTATTCTTGTCCTTGGATCCTAGTGTGGTCCTCAGTGCAGTTTCTGTGAGGCTTTTGTGAAATTCTCTGCTGGATATTGCCAATGTGTTGAACAATTTTTGGATTGAACGTTGAGTGATTTCCTTGTGAAATCATGAGCACGAATTCACACTGATGAGTAACATAGTCCAACAGAGGCTCCTGATCAGTATATAATATCTGCAGAAGAATGGTGTGTTCTGTGTTTGGCATATGGTGAATCTTCATGGGGTTGGCGATGTGAGACTTCAATTGACAGTGTGTTCTAACTCTGTATTGTTTCTGAGTTTTTAGATTGAGATTCTTCTGCGATGAGGATGTTTTGTGCCTTGATGTTGAATTGCAGCCTAGCTCACATAATTCTTTGTAGCTTTTCTGTTTTAGTCATTGCTGTCTGATGGGTAATTTTCTTATTCTTGGCTGGCCTCAGCATGAGTGGGAAGCAGGTGATGGAAGTGCCCTTGACAAATATTGGTGGCTTCGAATGTGTGATTGCTGTATGCCATCGAGGAGTTGACCATCTGAAGGTGAGAAAATTGGTTTGTGCATGGATGTCTATCTGAGTGCTCTCTTAAAGTATTGTTGGAGAACACAGGTCTGTCCTGTTGTAGATTGCATGGGAGGTGCACTGAAGAGCAGGTATTCTTCACATCATGGTAGAGCAAAGGAGGCCCATTTCTAGATTCCTGCAGACACTAGAAGCAAACTTTCTACCAAAGACAACTGAAGCTTCTTGTACAGTGGTCTTGGTGGATATAAGCATCCTCACATGAGATGCACCACTGCTCTTGTTCTTCTCTTGCAAAGTATGAGCTCAAATAGATCTTTCTTGAGATTCCATGTTTGACATGTTCTTGTCCTTTGGGTATTTGCAGGTCGTAGAATCCTCTGGTTCTCTGGTGATGCAGTTAAAAACCGAGGAAGTCAAAACTGCCTGGATGTACTATATTGCATTAGCAGCATACAAAGCATCTGTAAGTTGAGGAATTTCACATCAGTTCCATACTGTCTGTTGTTTTGCTTGAGGTGCCAGTTGCATTGAGGGGGTCACATGCACCCTGTAGGGTAGGCAGCATTTCTATAAGGTTTGTTTCTGAATGTGGCTTATGTAGCATGACTACTGCTCATGCTTCAAGTCCATGTCACCACACATGACATAAAATTTCTTCTGGCTTGTTGTGTGAATGGATTGGTTATCTGTGAATGTGTCCTGGGTCACTAATTTGCCTTGCCTTGTCTTCATGTATAGGGACCTGTGCCTTTGCCACTTCCTTCAGAATTGAGTGAGAATGACGACACAAAGAATGGTGAACCTGATGCACTTGAATCTGCAAAGCAACCCCAGTTGTTTGTTATGGGCCACTTACAGGAACTAAATGTTTCTATCGGCACGCTGGTATGTTACTCACTATTCTTTGGTGATCACACTAGCTTTTTCTCTCTTGTGTGAGGTCACAACAGACAGCTGGCAATATCTGGCCATAGATGACATTACGAGATTGGTAGAAGACACGTGGTATAAGGAGGAGAGAATGTTCTAGTGCATGTATTTTTTTTCATATAAAATATGTCACATTTCAAAAACAAGCATGTGAGTGGAATTTAATAGTGTATGTAGTTGAATGTGTACCTGCATGTGCAGTGCTTGGTTAAGGAATGTTTGCACTGATCATTACATGAACAACACGGTAGCTGGAATATGAATCACAATACTGCATGATAAAATGCTTGAGAAAGTTTCTGCATGGGGTCTAAATGTAGATTGTGATCATTCAAGTTTCTGCTTTCTCTTACAGAGATCAGTTGGTTTAAATAAACTATGACTGTCTTGGTGGACATTTGTGATGCAGATGGATGTTGGTGGGCATCCTTCAACTAGTGGAGAGAAACTCATTCTTGAGCTGCAGGCATATGGTGGTAAGGTAAGCTTAATCTCTTGCTTTGTAAAGTGGTCATGATTTCTTTGTGTTACTGTAGGACAATGCTTCAAAGAGCACACACTTGGGAAATAAAATAATACTTTGGGATATAGATTAGCCACTTTGCAGTGCTCCATTTTTTGTGGAGAATTCTGTACCCTATCTCTGTTTTGTGTCTGTTGATTCTTGTAATGTTTTTCTTCACATTGCAATGGCATTGGCCTCATCTTTAGATCCTGATGATCGTTCCTCACATCTAACCCATGTCAGTTTCTATTTCTCTTTGAAGTGGAATTTAAATCCTGCTGAAAGTGTCATAGGTGGACTTGCTACAACGACAATATGATACATCTGTTTCACTAAAGTTGCACTCTTTAAGAATTGAAGACAAACTGCAAGGTCATGTGGCCCCATCATGCCAGTACCTTGCTCGCTCAGCACTGTCTTCTACCGGTAGAGTGGACATTGAAGAATCCAACTTACCTGATAGGCCTGCTCATGAGGACATAGGGACAGAAGAAGATGAAGATATATTTGATGATGCATTGATGGATTTGCCAGTGCCAGACTCTCCCTCATCAAGCGACCATGGGTCCTTTCATCGTCTTTTCTCTTCAGGTAAGACTGATTTGACAGGGAACCAGGAGAAGGCTCTCCATCAATGGGAGGTGGAGTTGCTTAGCCTTTCAAAGGTAGGAACAATACAGGGACTCTGGGATGAATCTGAGGATGAAGAAGCATTTGATTTTGTGAACATGCGACTCATAATCAGACATACAGCATCACCAGATTATGATGGCTCAGATGTACAGGTAATACATCAAAACCAGTACTTCTGTATTTGGGGCCAAAGAAAGCATTCTTTATTAGTCAAGCAGGAATAGACAAAGAGAACACAAGGCCTCCTATTGACTTGTGAGGAAACCACATTTTCTGACAAAAAGACCAGGTGGTTGCATGTTCCACCCCACTTGATGACACTCAAATGCAATGCACAGCAAACAATTGTGGGTTCAAATTGTCTAGACCTTTATTCCTGAGGCAACCTGAGCTTTGAGCTTGGGACATGCCTATGGGGAGTAGTTTGCTGGATGCAGGATCAGTTACCCAATCCTGTACTCAGTGTTTATGCACAATGAAACTAAAAGCAAAGGAATCAATCTCCAGAGAGCATTGCACAAGCCATGGACAGGGTACAAAGAGAGGTAGACTACACTTGAAATTGATGACTAATTGCATGTGAAAGTTCGTACCTGTCACAAGAAGCCCAAGTACCTCTCCTTAACAGATGATGGAGCTCCATTGGAAGAGCAAGAGCTGATTTTTAGTTTTTCAAGTCCCATCTTCATACTTCCACACAATGGTTTGCTGAAGGAAATGTAGGAACAGTGTTTTTTTTTTGAAGCCAAAGTATGACTGCCATACTCATGCCCATTAAATGATGCATGTTCAAGCAGATGAGTATACGAATGGCAACATTGGAGTTTTTCTGCAACCGTCCAACTGTTGTGGCTTTAATAAAGTTTGGCATTGATGTGAGCGAGTCATATCCAGGGGAGACCCTCAATGCTGCACAGAGTGGAGAGGATAATGCAACCCAAAGGAGCCCTGTGCCACGTGATATAGTGAAGGGATTGCTGGGTGAAGGTAAATCCAGAGTGATATTCAGATTGAAGCTAGATATGGAGAGTGCCCGTATTTTTGTGAACATGGAGGATGGTTCTCAAATTGCAATGCTTGCACAAGAAAAGTTTCGGATGGATCTCAAGGTGGGTGGATGATCTGCTTCAAGTAGTCATTGTCTTTTTTTCTTAAGCTGTATATCTTCCTTGTTGGACTTGTAGGTGGTACCCACAGGTTGATGACCTGAGAGCTCATGCTGGATAGTACAACAACACAAATGAGAACTCATGACATTAACTGTGAGGCCAAATGCTTAACTTAAGGATTATGGTTTAGGAATGATTTTGTGGTTTTGACTATTCTTGCAGGTCTATCCAGGTTCACTTAACATATCAGGCACACTTGGAAATCTGCGTGTTTGTGACATGTTTCTTGGTGCTGATCATCAGTGGGGTTGGCTATGTGATATCCGTGATCCTGGTGCAGCATCACTTGTTGAGGTTAATCCTTGCAGACATAGTTTGAGTTCCAAAAACTCCTCTCCTGTAGCTTCAGCTCTGGTTTGGTTGTGTTCTTTTCAGTTTTACTGCTCTGTTGTTTGTGTGAAATTGCCTTTTTCCACCGGTGTTTCTTGCTCTGAAGTATTTGTGTGACCAGCAGTTATGTTTTATATTGGAACTGTGAGATCCCTGACAAAATATTAATAATTTGCCACTTGGTTCCTGTACACTAGTTGAGATAATGTTGATGTCTTGACATCAATGTTATATCAGCAGAACTCTGTGTAGGAAAGTACAGACCCAAATTTTGTCTAAAAGATTTTTGAACTGAAGTTTGTGGTGAATGTTGCAGCTGGAATTCCAATCCTATAACAGGGATGAAGAAGGTTATCAGGGATTTGACTACTCTCTTTCTGGAAGACTTTCAGCTGTGAGACTTGTGTTCTTGTATCGGTTCATTCAAGAGGTATTGCTGTGACTGATATGTTCAGTATTTCTCCTTTCACCACCACTGTGCTGACTTTGCCTGGATCTTGAACTTGCCTCATTTGATTTGTCCTTCATCAGTCTGATGGCCATGTATGTGTATCAACTGCTGATGGAACAGATTACCACATATTTTGTGGCTCTTGCAACTCCAGAAGCTCCACATGTTGTAACTGTTGTAGACAGAGTGGGAGGGATAGAGAAGCTCATACAACAAGCCGATATAAGGGGTGCATCCCCTGTCAAACTGGATTTTTCCCTTGACACTCCAATCATCATAGTGCCGCGTTGTTCCAACAGCCGAGAGTAAGTTGCTTATATCCCAATTGATTATCCTGGGTGCAAGAGACATTGGAAGTCACTTGCATACATATTTACCAAGTTAAGTGCACATATTTGTGGAACCCTCTTAAGACAGATCAGTTCTCTGGTTGTTTGATTTGTAGTTTTGGCTAATTATTCTCTAAGTCCCATGAGGCTTTTAGTGTTCCAGTAGGTTGATTTCTACTTGTCTTGTTTTTGCTCATGTTTTCCAAGGCACTTATGGATCTTGCTAATGCTAAGTCCACTGCAAACCCAGTTTCTTGCATGGTATGAACAACTTTTTTAAGTGTGGAAATCAGGTTTGATGTGTTAGTATTGTGTTACAGGTTCATGCAGTTGGACTTAGGCCACCTTGAGGTACATAACACTTTTGAGTGGCATGGTGGTGGAAAGGAGGTCCCTTCTGCTGTCCACCTTGATGTGCTTCATGCTGAGGTATGTCACCCAGAAAGAACTGGGTACACATTCCAAGCTCAGATGAATTGATTTACTTTCTGGATGGATTTCATTCCTGAAGCCTGAGATGGATATATGCTTGTATAGTATACTGTTTGGGTGCCTGGAATGGGTTTGGCACCCTTACCATCAGGAGTTTGTTGTCCATAGCATGTCATGGTGGTGCGGTGCAGTTCTGTACTCTTATGTGATGGTCCTTGTTTGTTTACCCCTCTTGTCTGCTATTCTATGTTTTTTCTTCTCATTGTGTGTGCTATTTGGTTCCCCCTCTTCTTATCTCTATGGCTTTTTGCCTTCTATGTTGTTATGTTAGTTGCTAGCCAGTATCATGAGTGAGTCTTCCTGATGCTTCTTAGACTTGCAACAGAAACTGAGTGGGCAGGGTAGTGGTTACACTGACCTATATGCACCATAGGGAACTGATGAAGGCAGTGGGGAAGTTGTGATAGATAAGTTGCTATCATATATGTCAACTGTTGACGGTCCCTGGACGAGTGAGGGACTGTCACTTTTGTTCATACTGCTCAGTTTTATTGTTTCTTCAATATAGTTTGTCCCTTCTGTGTTGTTCCTTGTTCTGAGTCCTGAAGGTCCTTATATGGAAGTCTTTCTTTAACTTCAAGGAAAAGTTTTAACCTTGTTTTGGCTCTTTTAATCATGAGTATTGAGATTTCTCAATTCTCATGAGAGTTATTGTTATCTTATGTAATACCCATGGGTGTGTGGTGCAGATGACAGGTATCAACATGGTTGTGGGTATTGATGGACAGCCTGGTAAATCCATGATTCAGGAAGCAAGGGGCCTACAGGTCAAAGTGCAACGACCACTAAGAGATGTGTTCAAGAAAGTGCCAGAAGTCATGGTGGATGTACAGGTAAATTATCCTTCCATGTTATCAGGATGTGGAAATTGGAACATTTTGTTAAGAACCACTGGTGTGCTTAAAGGATATGTTCATGGTGCAAGGGGCTGCAACCACTACCCTTTATGTAGGCCTCTCTATACCTTAGGCTGAGATGCTTGCTTTTACAGGGCCATCCTAAAATTAAATAAAGCTGACCTTCAGAAGCTGTTGTAGCTTGAATGAGGACATTTTTCATAACTCTTGTGCTAGCCAACATCTTGACTGAGTCTTCCCAATCCTTCCAGAAATGTGACAGAAACTCAGGATGCAGATGTTTTTGTAATAGTTTGCCTGAAATTTGGGCTAATTATTACGCACTTATCTAATTCTGATGAGGGAAATGTCCTGCAATCTGATGAATATGTTAAAGAATCAATTTAAGGGCCTGCACCCAAACAATGGATTGCATGTTTTGGAGGTAGGATGCCATCACCTTTGTGAGCTTAGGATGACTGTTCACCACAGGAACAGAAGCAGAGAAAAGTTATCCTGTGTGCAGGTATGAATTAGAGTGTCCAGAGACAGAATTAAGATCTATGTCCATCAGTTGAGTTGAGGTTGTTGATGTCATTGACACAGCAATTTACCTAACCACTTCATGGCTAGCAGGTAATGATGCTAAGAGGAGCCATGTCTCATCAGGAGTATCTGGTCATTATTGAGTGTGCTTCTACAAATGTATCAGAATTGCCGAATCTCCCACCCACTTTCCGAGAGCCTGTGGAATTCAGTGAAATTTGCAATGAGGAAAGGATGTTACTTGAGCTGCCTGGTGAATCCAAGGAAGAAACATCGGCAATCATGAGTGACCTTGAGGCTTCCTCAGCAGCTCCATCCTGGACACGTGTTCGTGCAACTGTTGATGTTCAATATGTGGAGCTCAAGCTTTTTACTGGGGTGGATTTTGAGTCTTCTCTTGCCCGCATAGAGGTAAGAACTCCCACCAGTTCTATTTTATGTGTGCTGAAGTGTCCTGAAAGTGTTTTGCACTAGCAGTCTTCATGCTTACCTGGCTGGCTAGATTTATTGATCAGAGGGTGGAAGGAAAATAGGCAGGATAGAGCAGAGGCAAGTGACATACATTCATTGTAAAGCTCAAGAGCCAATGGTCACCATTGTGCAAGAGTTGACTTTGATCTCTGTATCACTTGAACAATCAAATGATCTGCAAATATGGATTAACAACCACCTTCAGCCTTCACATGTAAGCATCTTGCAAATTGATGAGCAAGTTTTCAATCCTACCTGACATCAATGGAGAGGGGATAATGCTTTCTCCTAGCTCCTGAGGTTGCAGGCATCATGCTCTCAGGGGTGTGTTCGGCAAGCACCGTTCTGAACCTAAAGAGCAGCATTCTTGTATTTTGCAGCAGTCTTATGGTTGCCTTGCATCTGCATGGATGTACTAACAATGAGTCCCCTTATAACATATTGATGTCATAGAGGTAGTTTTGCTATCTCTAACCTCATGCCCGCATGGTGAATGAAATGCAGATCCAGAAGTTATGGCTCAATTACTGTAATTCAACCACTCTGAGCACAGATCTTCTGATCACCCTGTCTAAGATTTCTGTGCTAGATCAACGATGGGACACAAAGCCTGAAATGCGACTGATGCTAGGTTCAATGGCAGACGTGGAGAAGAATGGGCTGCCCTCACATGTTCCCTATGTGGATTCAGAAAGTAGTTTGCCAGATGATTTGTCTCCACAGTTGACAATGCTGATTATGGACCTACATTTCAAACCCAACTCTCAAGCTGTTGTGATACGTGTGCAGCGTCCCCGGCTCCTTGTGGTTGTTGACTTTCTTCTTGCTGTAGCAGTGTATTTTGTTCCTTCCTTGGGGGATGTCACTGGCAGAAATGACTCTGAGAGTTCTGAAACTGATGAATTGTTTGTGGACAATCATCTCCGACTAAGTACGCGAATTTATGAGCAAGAAGATGAAATGGTCATTTTGTCCTCTGACCGGCAGCTGGTGGCAGATGCTTATGATATTGATGATTATATCTATGATGGTTGTGGAAAGACCCTTTGCCTAAATGTGAAGGATGATGGATATGATTCTTGGGAACCTCTTATCATAATAGGCTGGAGGAAGAGACTTCACTTCAAGAATGTGTATATTAAGGCAAGAAACTGTGAACAAATTTTTTTCTCTTGTCTAGTGCTTCCATAATTATCATGGTTGGATGCAGCTTGAGTAATGTAGCTGCAGGAATGGGTTTGCACCTGGAAAAGTTTCTTAGATGCATCAATAACTGACTTAGTTTTTTCTCTTAAACATTATTCCAGCCAGCAGAGGATTATGATTCCATCACAGAAGACCTAATCAACTTTGATGATTGTGCATGTGTGCAGAATGGTTTGTTATTGAGTAATTGCATCCACCTCAGCTTTGACAGCAGCTACAGTGCTTCTTTCGATGATGGAGTTGTTCTGGAGGGTATGGGTACAGATACTAGTGGGGGCTACTTGATGCAGAGTCTAGGGTATAATGATCTATTTTCATCCCCACTTGCAAGCCCAACTACAAAGAAACAGATGGCTGCTCTTGGAAACTGTGTCATTGATATCCAGGTGATATTTTTCTTCCAGCAAACAGTAGAATGCAGTTGCATTGTAACACCTTATGCTGATGATTGTGTCAATCTCTTAATTGGTAGTCTTTGTCTGATTTTTGAATTGTGGGTGTCAATTACAGGCAGTTGCACCAGAATTCACCTTCTATGACAGCACAAATTGGCCATCTGGAAGTCCAGGACGAGAAAGGGTCCTTAGGGCAAACTTGGATTGCTATCTTATGTAAGTGCACTAAGCATGCTAGTTGTTGATAATGTCATCTTCACCCAGTTTCATCAGAGGGGGATGGCTGAAAAAGAGGCTGTAAAAGGCAACAAGATCTGGAATGAACCACTGTGATTTTATCATTGATGTAATTTCTGGAATTTTTGGTCCTTTTCTGATGCAGGGTGGCATTCAAAGGGAATGACAGATGGATCAGGGGCCAGGTGAAGGGTCTTACCATCGAGGGTGGGTCTGGCTTGGTTGTTGTTGACCCAGTAGATATTTCTGCTGAATATGCATGTGTACAAGACAGAATGACAATGATGGTTGCTGTCTCAGACATCTCCATGCGCCTGTCTTTTAGTGTGATTTCTCTTGTGCTCCGCTTTCATGATGATGCCCTCTCAACATTCCACTTGGCGGGGATGTCCCCTCTCTCACGCTGCACACATTTTGACAGGATATGGGCAAACATCTCTAGTAAGTGCATCTACTTGAATCTAATCTTGCATCACATATGTTCTTCATGCAAAACAATGCCATATGCTCATCATGTGTCCAGATTATAATGTGTTTGAATCAAACAGGTGTCTCTCTTATTGACAATAAGGAGCTTTAGCTGGACATCTGTTTCTTTTCAATGATTGTAGATTCCAGATCATCAGAGGTCTGGCAGAAATATAATCAATGGCTGCATATCTTTGATGGATATGATCTGAGTTCTGATCCTGCATTTGAGATGAGGCGTTGTGGCTATTTCTGCAGGTGAAAATCCCTCCCAGCAAGTTGCAATCTGGCGACCACGTGCACCACCAGGATACATGATTCTGGGTGATTGTGCAACATCTGGGTATGAGCATGATCCTTTTGATGGTCAGCGTGTTGTCTTGCACAGTGTCCTCATCTGATGGTTGTCCTGAAGTTGTCCTGGACAACCATCAGATGCGACCCTAAATTCATCACAATAGTATATAATACATTGCCCAGGTTGAGGAGAATATTAGGGATGGATTGGAAAGCTTGTTTCAGAATGGGTAAAGGTCAACAACTGACATAATGCTTGTGTGTGGCAGAGTTGCGCCTCCTGCACAGGCAGTCATGGCAATCAGCAATACATACCCATTTGCTAAAAAACCTCTTGCCTTTAAGCTCATCTGGTCCTCTCAGGGTGACACCTCTAAAGCAGACAACATGGACAAAGATGATGACCAATCTGAGCATTGTTGTGTGTGGATGCCAGTGGCACCCCCAGGCTACTTGGCACTGGGCTGTGTTGCAGAAAGGGGTCACATGCCACCATCCCCAAGTGTTTTCCGCTGCATACATTCTGATCTAGTCACTTCAGGGTCTCTCAGTGACTGCATCTTTTACATTCCGCCAGATGAGAGGTAATGCCTTACTTGCTGGAACAGGTGGTATCATTTTTAGGGTAACAACATTATCAGGTTTCCAAGTACACTGAGAGCTGAACAGTCAGTTCAGCTTAGTAAGGAAGGGATTTGTTGCAATAGAGAAAGGTGTGACTTCTGTCAATGGCTGGGGTTGATGCAGGGGAGAGCATGAAAATGGTTGCAGCATTTGGCGGATGGAAAATGTAGCTGGCTCTTTTTATGCACATTCATCCATTGACCCTCCAGCAAGGTCACTTGCAATTGACATTTGTGAAATGCTTCAAAGAACTACTAGCTCTACTATTGACACAGAGAGACGGGACCTAAGGCCTGATGTGGCCTCTCACAATGCTTCACTGAGGAAAATGCCTAGTAGTTCACGCCTGGATTCTACACCAGCTGTTAAAGCTAGTTCAGGTAGATTCCTTCTTACTACTTCACAGTTTGAACGCATGTGGTGGGATAAAGAAGCAGAAGCACGACGCACTGCATCAATCTGGCGACCTGTGGTGCCTGCAGGTTATGCCATCATAGGTGACTGTCTGGTTGAGGGGTATGTCTCTTTACATATTTTACTGTGTCACTGGTTATTGCTGCAATACTTATCAGAAGTTCCATAGTGGAAGTTACTAAAATTTCCACTCCTGGTTTTCAAGTTGTATGATGGAAGGGAATTTCACTTACATATCTTAAGATTCTGTAACAGATTGGAACCACCAGGTGTTGGTGTTGCATTGCGGGATGAAGACTCAGGTCGGCTCACTAAGCCTCTTCGATATCTGCAACGCATGCATACGATGGGAAAGACCCTTGAGGATGCAACATTCTGGTTTCCAGTGGCACCACCTGGTTATGTGGCATTGGGGTGTGTTGTCACAAAGACACCAGTGCCACCCCCTCTTGATCTAGTCCGTTGTGTTCGTGTTGATCAAGTTTGCCAATCCCAGCTGTCGAAGAATGCCACATGGTGGCTGTCGTCTGAGAAAAAGCCCAATTCAGTCTGGAGCATGCCAGGGAGTCGTCCTGGCTACAACTGTGGATTGTGGAAAGTTGAAAACCAGGTAGTCTTCCTTACTCTTCTTGGCTGGACAGCTTATTTCTTTCCACATATGGGTCACAGCCTACCTTCATGAGGCAGTCAGTCCAGTTGGTCCAGGCACATTGTTTCACTCCTTTCTGAGTTTTTTTGCTTCTTCCTGAGGAGTGGCTTTCACCTTTCCTTGTTAAATCTATTTCACAAGAGCAGGAGAACAGGGGCTTGAGCAGATACTAATTCAGGTTTTACATTGAGTTAGTCTATGTCCTGCTCAAGATTTGCAATACATAGGACACTATACAGCTTGTGTTTTTTTGTTGCTTAAGTGCTTGATGTTGGCTGTTCATGGTAGGCATGTACCTTCATTGCTCGAGCAGACTTAAGGAGGCCTCCAGGGAGAATGGCCTATGCATTGGCTGATGGGAAAAAGAAAGTACGAGACAAATTGAGTGTTGAAGTAAAAATTAGTCGTATTTCAACCACCATTTTTGATGATATGGCTGGGCTGGTAAGTGACTCCATCTGATGTGTTTTGTAGCAACTGGGATGGGCACAGTCAAAAGGGTGCCTGCATTGACATGCTCAATCTGAATCTTAGCAAATGGATATACACCTCTCATTTGGCGTGATATTTCTCAAATGATTCAGATGACTCCACTGGTAGATTGGACCATAACAAACATCAATCTTGCTGCCCATGGACGAATGGAGGCAATGAGTGCAGTTGTGGTCACAAGCATGGCTGCATCAACCTTTAACACCCAACTGGAATCTTGGGAGCCCTTAATTGAGCCTTTTGAGGGGATTTTTAAGTAAGTTATGTATTTGTTTGAGAGTTTGTGTTGGATGTGAAGGTACCTGGCAGTTTTGAGTGTCTCATGGAATGTAAGTTCTTTTGTTTATCAAGGGTAGGTGTTGGACATTAAAGTTCCTAGCAGATTTCTGCATATGTTTTGAGGGTTCCAAGTCACAGTCACCAAGGAAACCTGATATTGGTGATGCACTCAACAATTGAGTTGAGTGTGTTGATGAGATGTTATGTGCAGTCACATTGCCAACTTCCTTAGTCATGTAGTTGGTGTTTTGAGTTTCCATTCTTCACCGTAAGCCTTTACTGAAGACACATCTCATACTAAAGTTCTTATGCCTTTTGCAGATATGAATCATTTGATGTGGATACAGAGGCAACATTGAGGGTGGGAAAGCGAATCCGAATTACTGCAGCCAACATTGTGAATGTGAATGTAACTTCAGCTGGCCTTGAGTCACTAGTGGAGGCTGTATTATCCTGGGGGAAGCAGATGGAACTGGAACAACAAGCTCGAATGTCTCTGGAAATGGTCTGTACTCCATATCTTGCAGAAAGATTATTTGTCTCATCCAGAAAATCAACACTTTTCACCCTCTAAGTTTGCCCTGGTTTGCTTCTTTGTTTCACGTAGGCTCTTTGTGTGCTGCAGGGGGAGAGTGACTACAAGGAACCCTCCATCGAAGGCTTGAGTTCTGCGCTTGAAGAAAATGAGTCACAGAAACTTGTGTTTGAAAACAGATTGGGTTGTGACTTGTACTTGCGAAAGTTGAAGGATAATTTTGAGCAGGTAGAGCTTGTGCGTAAGGATCAGAGCAACCTGGTCCATTTGCCACCACCTCGCTTTCCTGACCGATTCATAAATGTTTCAGATGCTCGTCCACCCCGCCACTTTGTTGCCATCCATGTCTCTGAGGCCAAGGTAAGAGAAACACATGGCATGTATTTTGAAATCTTGCAGGGTATTCTGTTGTTCATCTGGACTGACCAATGTTTTTAGCAGAAAGAACAAGCAAGTCAGCAAGTAGTGCAAAATTCTTGTCATCAATGTGACCTACGTATTGTGTTTTGTTGGGGTGTTTAGGGTCTCCCTGTGAATGATGATGGGAACAACCAGGATTATATGTGTGCTTTACGACTGGTTAACACACATTCAACTGATGAGCAAAAGGCACTTCCTCAAACTGCAAGGTCACGGTGTGTTCGGCCAACCACCATTAATCAGTGCTCAGGCTGTCTTCTTGCTGATGCAAAATGGAATGAGGTGTTTGTATTTGAGCTTCTGCAGCAGGTAAATGGAAGTCACTACAAAATTATTCCATGAAACTTCCCAATTGTCTCTGGTTTGTAATTTTGGTGCATTATGAGCATCAATTTGTTGGAGCTCTTTTTTCACATGGGTTCTTGAGATTTATATGTGGTCTTGTGCAGGCATCAGTGTTTTTGGAAGTTTTAGTATCTAATCAGGGTGCAAAAGGTGGCAAAGGTGATCATCTCAAAATATTCTCTTGTCTCTTGTCTGAAATGGTTTGTATTGTAGCCGGAGGGAATGAGTTTGCTGTACAACAGTTGCACCCTAACTGTGCCAAAACAGGGTAGTGATTCAAAAATTCTCCTTTTGATTTTATGCCCATTGACATCAGTTTTTCCAGCTGTTTACTTGTAGATGACAAATGCAATATCCCCAGAACCTGTTAGGGTCAAATCAGAGTGAGCAGAGAATCTGCTTAGCTGACTCTGCTGGTTTGTGTGCCAGGACAAGCAATTGGTGTTGCTGCAGTCCCACTAAATAAGCTAAATGGGGATCAGAACCTGCAACCATCTTCATTGTGGAATTTGGTTTGTCAGACCCTGAGGCAGGGTCCTGCGAGTTCATGGCCTGCAGTCAAGAGAAAAGCATTCTCTTTGGTGCGAGCTCACAAAATGGTAAAGTCCTAGCCTCATTAGTCTTTTAATGTGATGCTATGAGTGCCAGAGATGCTGTTATAGCATTACCCAGCATACAAGTAGTAAGACGTTACTTGATGTAACTATTCTCATTTCCATTTATCTTTCACCAGCAGAAAGCATTATGAATTTACACTTAGGCTAGTTCTATAGTTCCTTGATGTACTGAAAGTTGCCAGGAAATGCAGATGATAATAGATGACCTCACACCTTCCATGGTGTTGTCTTGTGTATCAGAACTTGCCAAGTGATGCTGAGTGCGGGAGCTTTGACTGTGGTCAAATTGTTGTGAGCATGTATTTCTTCTCAGCTAAGGGGAACACAGTGGATCAAGGATTGAGATCTGATACCAAGGACATACTCAAGGATGCTGATATTGGGCTCTCATTTGGCACAAGTTCAAATGGTCCTTGGACAGGAATCCGTTCTGTCTTACCCCTTGCTACAGTTCCAATCGAGCTGGCCGGACAGCAGTTAGCTCTTGAAGTCACAATGCAGCAGGGACACAAGAGTGTGAAAGTGCGGAGCCTTGTTATGCTTCGGAACAACACAGATCTACCAGTTGATGTGTGCCTTTGTCCTTTCTCTCTTCTCAATGTTCCTGATAGATCTTCTAGCATCACTGACAATCAGCTCTCTTCTGTTGTTGAAGAGGTATTTGAGAACCAGCGCTATCAGCCCCTTGCTGGTGGGTGGGGCAGCAGGTGGCCTGGCCACTTGATGCCAAATGATCCCAGTCGTTGGAGCAATCAGGACTACTCTAGGACTTCCCAGGTAGGTCAATCATCCCTTGGCCCCTCCCCAGCAACATTCATGTAATACCTAGCAGTATACAAAGATAATCTTTCATGTTGCCTCATTGATAAACATGTATTATTTGACTAATTTGACACGTTATTTCTTGCAGGACTTCCTTGAGCCCACTCTACCACTGGGCTGGGTTTGGACATCAGATTGGTCAATTGATAAGACCAGTTATGTTGATGCTGATGGTTGGTTTTATGGAGCAGACTTTCAGAGCTTACGATACCCCCCTGCTTCCATGAAGACCTGCAGGAAATCAGCATTTGACTTTGCAAGGCGCCGTCGTTTAGTTCGCACTCGTCAATGTGTGCCTGAGACACAATACATGCACACAAGGCAAATGGTTGGAGTAGTTCAACCAGGTGCATCTGTTGCCCTGCCATGGGCTGACAGTAATGCCAAGGCAGACATTTGTGTGCAAGTCCGTCCTCATTCTGACTCTTCAGAATACAGTTGGGGCCGGGCAATTGGTGATGTCATTGCACAGAGCAGTTCCCAGAATGCCAGTAATGGACCAGCCCTTTCAAAAAATGGTGTGCCAGTTTCATCACTACCATTGAGAGGACTGGAAAAGACTGAGGAGATATTGCTCACTAAGGCTCTCAGAAGTAGCAGCTTGCTTGGCATCTGCTGGTTGAACATAGATGTAGATGGCACTGTGCTTTACAGTGAAAATAATGCTCCGATTCCTGATTGGACAATAACAGTGAATGCCCCTATAAAGCTTGAGAATCGGCTGCCTTGTACTGCAGAGTACTTGATTTACGAGAAACCAAGAAGTGGAAACTTACTAAAGCAGCAGCATGGCATTGTTGTTGCTGGGGGTAGTGTGCACATATATGCTGTTGATGTGAGGAGACCAATATATCTTACATGGCTTGCTCAAGGGAGTTGGAAACCAGAGAAGGTACTCCGGCTTTATATTCTCCTTGGTGTGTGGCTGTGCACAAATCTCTCCTTATTATGTTAATGGATTGGCTGAAGAGCAGAAAGTAGTTTCATGACTCTCATTCCTTGTGGTAATCTTTTCTGTAGGAGGTGGTGGTCATCTCTGATCCAGCAATGGAGGAACTGCCTTCTGGCTTTTGGATGATCCACCAACAGAGTGGCAGGTATAGTTATCTTTGTCCCTGTGCCCTGCAGCTTTTCCTGGATTCTTCTAAAAATGTGTTAGATGTCTGGGACTGAAATGCCTGGCTGACTGTATAGTTCATTGTTATCTGGAAATCTGTTGGTCAACTCCACAAAGTAAGGTGGAAAATTCTGAATTTTGTAATGCAATTTTTTACTATGAGCTTGGGGAGGAATGGTGTAGGCGGTTGAGGGTGAGCTTAGAGCATGACTTTGGGGGCTCAAATGAAGCAGCAAAAATCATACGACTTTTTGTCCCTTATTGGCTCCTGAATGATGCATCCCTACCACTTGCCTACCGTTTGGTGGAGATTGAACCTGATCGAGGTTTAGGTGGGGACGCAACATGGCTGACTCGAGCAGCAAAAGCTGCCAAGCAAGCAGCACGTCGGCCTAACCATGCAGGGGCAAGAAAAGTGATGCAGATCAACAGAGTGGTTCAACATCTGGAATGTATTGAGGATCTCCAGGGCACACCAGTTATGCTTTCACTCCAGGCCTACTCTGACCGCATGAGTGGGCTCTCTCTTTCTTCTCGGTCAGAGGATGGCTTGCTCTCACCTCGCCTTGGCCTTTCTGTTGCCATTGCACAAAGCAATGTGTTCAACCATGCCCTTTCTTTCCGAGACTTCGAAAACAGTGTAAGGCTTCATCTGAAGTTTTACATCACATGTTAAAGCTTGCCATCTTGAGTTTTCATTTCCTTCTGTGTGGAGCTACAATTTAGTCTCAAAAAAGAGTTGGAATGATTCTGACATTCTCTTATCAGTTTTCATGTGCACTTGACAGTGTTATGTGCTTGTAGTAGAGGCTCATGGATAGGTTGCATATTTTGCATGGATCTAGTGTCTGTTAATGGAACCACCAAGTGTTCCTTATCAGTTTGGTTCCTCCCACAGATGGAGCGGGTCAATCTCAATGCTGTCAACTCAAGTGGAGCCTACTATAAACTATCAGTGTTTTTGGATATGTCATCTGATCGTACAAAGGTTGGTTAGAAACTCTGTGATCTTCTTATTTTCTGGTAAGCATTGAACAGATATACAATAGCAGATGTCAAGATAATAACACAATATATGTCCCAATTTCTGTATTGACGTGGATATTTTTCTCAATTTGGTTCAATTCTCATCTATGTTTGCAGTCATCTTGACATCAATTCCTGTTACATGTGTCAGGTCATACATGTGCAACCACACACACTGTTTGTCAACAGGATAGGCCAAAGGCTTTCTCTACGGCAGGGTGACATTACTTATGAGGAAATGTTGTACCCTAATGATCCTCCCAAATCTTTCCTTTGGCAATCAACAAGAGAACTTGAGTTGTTGAAGGTGCTATGTGTCAACCACTCTCAGTGTTCAATGGTGAAGAAATCTTTTAGATTGATTCAATACTGATTTTGATGTTTAAATTCCAGTCTATTGAATTTAATCACCTTACCTCATCCTCTTAGATTGGATCAGTTGGGAAACTGCTGACTATAAGTGATGATTTGGTGGGCTAATGGTCAGTTTATGTTGGGACTTGGCCAAGATATGAATCTGTTGATAAGTTGTGCATATGATACTGTTCATCCAGGATACTTGCATCTACTATGAGTCGCCAGAATTTTATTGACAGTTGGTTTTCCCTGCAGATATGTGTGGAAGGCTACAAATGGAGCCATCCATTCAGTGTAGACAGTGAGGGGCTGATCCACATCATCCTCCGTAGAGAGCATGATGATGCTCAATTGGTAATTCGTGCTGAAGTCCGCAATGGTGTAAAGGGCTCTCGTTATCTTGTTGTCTTCCGTCTTGCTTCACGCCAGAGTCCTTACAGGTTGTCAACAATTCTGTGCTCATGATCTTCAACACTTCCCACTCACTGAATCAATTTGTCAACAGCAGCTATTAGATGTTTCAGTGCAAGATGCAAGATACACTGTTCATGTTTTTCTTTTTGTCAGTTCTATTTATGTGTCTACAGTTTTGGTTTTCAAGAATTGTTTGCACAGAAATGCACTCTCTTTCTCCCTTTCTTATTGCCTTCTCTATGGATGTAGAGTGGAGAATCGCTCTGCAGTCTTGCCCATCAGGTTCCGCCAAGCAGGCAGTGGCGATGATTCATGGCAGTTGTTAAGCCCTGGTTCAGCAGCTTCTTTCGCCTGGGAAAATGTTCTGCTAGACCACCTGCTGGAGATTCTTGTGGATGGACAAGACCCCCTGCGCTCTGTCAAATACAATATTGATGAACCAACTGATTACCGGCCAATGCCATCATTCAAAGGTCCAGCTGTTGCACTTCAGACAATCGTCTTCAAGGAGGGGATGTTTAATGTGTTCAGAGTGGTTGACTGGAAACCGAGCAATGACAACTTGTCTATTGTGTCCATCGGTGCTCCTAACACACCTCAAACTCCCACACCAGAATCTGGCAGTTTGGAGAACCAGTTTCACACGGTTATTGAACTGGATGAGTTTGGGTTGTCAATCATTGACCATACCCCTGAAGAACTACTCTATGTGTCCATCCAGAACCTTGTCTTCAACTATGCAACTGGTTTGGGATCAGGAACTAGCAGGTAATATTCATGGTAGTGTTGTACAAATTCCCTTCATCTTGTGAACCAGCTAGGAATCCATAGATAGGGAAAGGAATCTGCTTACCAGAGTTTCTACTTGGTTTCTTTATATAATAAGAAACTGGATTCCTGTCATGAATGAAACAAAGGTTGAAAGGGAATCCAAGATAGTTTGAGTCTCTTACAATTGTTTCTGCATGAAGGTTGAAGTTGCGGATGGACAATTTTCAAGTTGACTGTCAGATCCCTTTGACTCCTACACCTGTTTTATTCATAGCTCAAGAGTCTGAGCATCGTGACTTCCTGCTGAAGTGCACTATTACAATGCAAGACAATGGAGTCCCGGATTACTTCTCCTATCCATACATCAGCATCCAGGTGCACATTGTTGTCTCAGCAGCATTCCAGTTGGTAACCAGTAGATGTCTTGAACTGCATCTATTGTGTAGCCTTCTTATGGGAAAATCTTTGGATGCTGAATCTTCACCTCACCTGGAATGTCACATTCACAGGAGCATGTCTCTATGTAGGTAATAGAAATTTTAAAAGAAAGTTTGATTTCTGTGGTTGCCTGCAGGGTCCAAATGTGCCCAATGTCTCACTCCTTGTGAACATTCATGAGCCAATAATTTGGCGCCTGCATGAAATGTTTCACCGGCTGAGTCTTGGCCGCTTAAGAAGCAGTCAAACAACAGCTGTTGCCATTGATCCTATTATTCGTATTGGGTAAGACTCCAGGCACATCCATGTTTTAGCAGCTCAGTCAATTTTCATGGCCTTCATGTGACTTTGGTCAAGATTCTGATCTAATATTAGATTTCTCCTTTTGGTTTTCAAGGCTTCTTCACACATCAGAGATTCGGTTTAAGGTGACTCTCGCAATGGCTCCTGCACAGCGACCACGTGGCATCCTTGGGTTCTGGTCAACCCTAATCACATCTCTTGGGAATACAGATGAGATGCCAGTAGGTGCTTCAAAACCTAATGATCATGTAGTATACAAAAAATATATTACATCATATAGGGTTTGCGTCATACAGTCTGCCAGTAGATGACAGTTTAAAAACTTCCTGATAACTGCAATGTGATACAGAGTAGAGCAATCATAATTTGACATGTGCTTGTATCTTTACTGGTGTCAACTGTCACACAGATCCGCATCACTCCCCATGTCCATGAAGATGTGTCAATGCGGCAAAGTGCCCTCTGGGCTGCAACCTTTGCCAGTATACGGAATGATTTGCTTAGTCAACCATTCCAGCTTTTGACTGGTGTTGACATACTAGGGAATACAAGCAGTGCTCTGGGAAATATGAGCAAAGGCGTGGCTGCACTCTCAATGGACAAAAAGTTCATTCGAGGTCGTCAGAAACAGTTGCAAGTATGAAAGAAATCAGATAAATCCCTCTCTTTGTTGCCTGTTCTGATTGTAAGATGGCTAGCACATAAATGTTTCCTTTGTATTGTCAGACTTTGCATCAAAGATGTATGCCCCTGGATAGAATTGCAATATTTTGATGTCCTTTTTCTGCAGTGCAAATGGTAGTTGATGAGACTAAAGAAAAATTGCAATATCAAATGCCAGAAATCACAAGATCCCAGTCCATGTTTTCTTATTTGATCAAGATATTCCATAACCATATGCTTGTGTTTAAGATTTTGTGGCTTAACTCCAGAGTTATGAGTTTTATGGGAAGCAGGGAAATGTAGAGGACATCAGTGATGGAATCCGTGAGGGAGGAGAGGCCTTTGCCAAAGGTTTATTCCGAGGAGTGACAGGAATTGTGACCAAGCCATTTGAAGGTGCCCGGTCATCAGGCATGGAAGGTTTCCTACAAGGGGTGGGCAAGGGAGTCATTGGGGTTGCCATTCAGCCTGTTAGCGGAGTTCTGGACTTTCTATCCAAGACAACAGAGGGTGCTAATGCCATGCGCATGAAGCTTGCTGCAGCCATCACATTTGAGCAGCAGCTTTTGCGACATCGGTTGCCTCGTGTGATTGGTGGAGATAATGTGCTACGACCTTATAATGATTGCAAGGCCCGAGGCCAGGTACTGGTTTACTAAGGACTTGACAATTGCATGAAATTTATAGCAGATAAATGGATGAAACAATTCTAGTTGGCTAACTGCAGCATGCTCCAATTCCTTGGCATGCAAGAAGGATGTGAACAGATTTGACAACCTTGACAGTCTTGTGCTCTTTCAGGTATTGATGCAATTAGCAGAGCGTGGAACAATATTTGGACCAGTTGACTTTTTCCGTGTGAGAGGAAAGTTTGCCATGACAGATGCATATGAAGATCATTTTAACCTTCCTAAAGGCCGCACCCTCATAATCACTCACCGTCGAGTCATCTTACTACAAGTAAGTTGTTTTATTTCATCATATGAGGTCCTCATTTGAGGCTTCTCTGGAGACATGGTATGAAACTCCTAGACAACTCTGTCAAAGCATTCAGTTGAGCAAAACTCATTTGCTTCAAGGGCTGGAGTGTCAAATGCAAATTGATTCCAATATAATTTTTTTAGTTTCAGAAAATGAATACTATACGTTTTCAAATCTGGCCCAATTCAGTGCTTCTTGTATTGTTTACTCTACTGCCTGCAGCACCCAGCAAGTCTCATACAGCAAAAAAAGCCAGACTTGCTGAAGGAACCATGTACAGTGACATGGGATGTGACATGGAATGAGATGATGACAATGGAGCTTGTGCATGCAAAGGAGTCATCCATGCAATCACCACCCTCTCGCCTCATCATTCATCTTCGCAATTGGTCTCAGGACTCTCGCCTTTTTGACTCAAAGGAAATTACCAGGGTTGTAAAATGTCATCCAGGCACTCAACAGGCAGCTGAAATACGGAATGCAATTCAGCAAGCCTATGATTCTTATGGCAATGCAGCCCAGGTATACCTTTTAAGGACAACAGTTTTTTTCATCATTTGTCAATTTGCTTGTGGAGAAATAGTGGATTTCCTCAGCATTTCTAGGCAAAATGAACCAACATGCCCATCTACTTGTGGTGAGACAGGGTGTGCGTGGGAGGTTCCCAGCACGGAAGCCATATGCAGGTGCCCAAGGAGGGGCAGCATCTGGTACACTTGCACTGACAGGAGGTCCAGCTGCTCCAATATTGACATCTTTTGGTGCTTTAGAAGGTCCTGCAAGTCAAACAATGCTGGATATCACGAAGAACCCTCAACCACTAAAGGCAGATGGAGATCAACCTCATACCTCCAGTACAAATCACCACCAAAGAGCAGCTTCAGAGGGACCTGTACAGAGGGGCATATTTGTTTATAAATTTGAGCGTTTATGGTGGGACAAGGTATGTCCTTGATCATGCATATATGCTTGTCAGATGAAGTGCACAAATTGTACAAATGCTTCAATTGCGTGTGGTGAGCTCTCTGGTTTTGGTGTAGAACATACAATCACACATGTATATCCAGCACTCAAATACCATGATATGACATTCCAGGGTGCCCCATGGAGCAAGAAGTTCCAAGTCTCCATTTGGCGCCCACAACTGCCTTCAGGGTATGCAAACATCACTTTACAAACTCAGGTTGCATAGACTGCCATAGAGGTCATGAATTTGCAGAGAGGAAATGTGATGAAACATAATGTGTGTCAGTAACTCCTCAGTGGCCTCTTCATCAACTTTGGTGGTCTTGGTTCTTGTTTGTCTCAAGCTCAACATTTATGCACAAGAATATTTACTCGCATCAGTCCACTTGCACTACCCTGCAGCACTTATATCAGAATCTGAACTACTTGGTAATTTTGATGCAGGTACATCTCAGTGGGTGATGTTGTGCAATCTTGCTATGATCAACCAGAGCATGCTATGGTGTACCATGATGACCATAGTGGAAAGTTTTCACACCCTGAAGGCTTTGACCTGGTAAGTATTGACTTCACTCCTCATGATACATCCACCTTACCTGAGCTTGGTGCTAATATTCTACACAGATTATAATAATTGTGTTCTTTTGTTGCAACCTACTGCTTTTGCTCCTTGTGATTCAATTCACATCAGCTATGGCATGATTAATAACTCATTTATAGCTGATTCCTGACAATCGATGTGCAGAAACTAACTGTATTGGTTAAACATGTGCTGAGAAAAGAATGGGCAGAAAGCCAGTATGATCCAGGGATGTATTTAAGACTTTGGATAGGCTTATTTGTATAACATATGTGACCCTATGGAATGATTTGACTCTTCATAGACTACGTTAGTCTATGAAGAGTCAAATGGTTCCCCACATTGCATTTTGAATGTATCTACAGACTCCTCCTTGGAATAGCACCGTTTTAACATAGAGATTTTGAGTGAACAGGTATGGCGAGATACAGAGAGTGGAGCTAGGGACCCTGTAACAATTTGGAGACCCCGACCCCAGCAGAGATATGTTGCAATTGGTTGTGTGGTGGTCCCTGAATACTATGAGCCAGACCGATCTGTTGTGAGCTGTGTACATGAGGACTGTGTAGAAAATGTTCCTCTTGGACAAGTTCCTTTGTGGAGAGACTACACTAGTACTGCACTGTGGCCATGCAGTTTGTGGAGAGTGCAAAATGATGCTGGCACATTTCTTGCCCGCCGAGATCACCAGGCTCCTGCACCACATCTGTCATACACTGTGCGAATCTGAAGTGCTCTTGCTCAATACCACTGGTAATTAGTCATCTACTGAACATTTGTTTTGCCAGATCCAGGAAGGTCAAATGGCACATGGTACAGGGGAAGATTTTAGGAATCCTTTTTCTGTACCTTACAGATCAATCACTAGATAACTCCTTCACAACATGATTCTAGGTTTGATGAGTGCAGTCGGCATGGACTCTAGTCTAAAGGCAAAGCTCAGGGTTTTGTACTGCATGGTTAACATAGTTTCTATGATGTAACAAATGAATGAATAGCTAGATGAGAGGGCATGTAGAAAATAGTGTCATGGCAATCAGATTATCATAGGGTGTTCAAAAGGCAGTGCTTATTCTGCTTCCATTCATTTAGCATTGAACAAATGGCTGAACACCCAAAATTTGACTCAAATTTTGTGGTCCCCATACCTTAATATGTCAGCTTCCAATGAAGCTTTTGCAGTGAAAGGGTACCTCTGGCTGTAATTTACCTCTAGACTTTAGACAGACCTGCAAAGATGGAGGTAAAGCTTCAGCTTTCCACTCATCCAGTTGATGTAGACTGGTGGGTTGGAATTCATGGACAGAAACTATTGGAGAAACCAGGCTTCATCAATGTTCTGTATTCTTTTTAAGTATGCACCACACCTCATCTTGAACCTTGGCAATTACACCATGTTTGTACCAGTGTTGGGTGGGTACCAAATTGTGGTACAGAAATGACCTGGTTCTCAACCAGTTCTTTTGCAAAGAACTGGTCAAGTATCACTCCAGGTGTTACCTGGGTTGAAACCAGTGTTGGGCAGTTCTCAGGAATTGGCTGAGAATCCGTTTTCAAGCTGGTTCTCACCCTGAATCCTGTCAGTTATCACTGAATCTCATACTCAGGTTGGACATTGGGCATCTCATTTAAGCTGAGAATGGAGCATTATGAGAACTTGGCTGGTTCTGTTTGTTAAAAAAAAGTGATACCTAGGTAAGGTAATGGGACCCTACCCATTTCTAGTTCTCAAGCCTTATGCAGAGTAAAAAAAATATAAATACAATCAAGTGACCATTTTATTTTGAAAATTGGAGGTGGGTATCCAAGGTCCTGTACCTTTTCAAAAGTTGCCTTAGGCAAAAAACTTCTTCAAGAAGTCGAGTGGTTTAAGGAGGCTAGGGTTTCAGTTTGAGGCAGTGCCTCTTTTTCTTTTCTCTCCCCCTCCTCTCAACAAAAACATCAACTTCACTGAGATAAAAGCAACCCAAGCTCAAGTTTGGACCCACTTTTTACTTTCTCCTTTACACATTGTGACATGTTAAATTTTCAGTGTGCATTATTAAGCTTTGGTTTTTTTAATCATTTTTTTGGCAAGTCTTGTTTTTTACTTACTTGCTATGTTGTTGCTCATTGTGTTGTTGATTGCTGCTCACTCATGTGCTTCTCTTGTTTGTTGCCTATTCCTACTTGATTGTCTTATTCTTGCCTACTTGTTGCCGCCTTGTGGTGTTTTGACATTTTCTCACATCATTCTTTCCTACTCTTCATCTTCTTGGGCAGCTCTTGCTTGCTTGTTGCCTTTTCATGGTGTTCAGTGAATATTCATTGATGCCTTAAATACCCACTAAAGTTTTTAATTCCCACTCATCATTTGCTTGTTGCTATTGTTACCTACTCAATGCCTCCTATGTGGTACTTGCTTTTTCCTACTTGCATAGGTTCTGGAGCAAGGAGGTAGTGCATCATCAATGTTAGCAAGTTTTTTTTTCTTTTGTTTTTTTGTTTCTGTGTACATTTAGTGGTTCAAAGGAGGTTGAATCCCAAGGGAGGAATTATTTTTTATGGTGTCCAAAGAAAAATTAAAGTTGTCATCTCGGCATATGCAAGGCACTAAAACTTGTCAAAAACGAATAAGAAATGAGAAAATTATGATCCCTAAAAAATAAAAAGTTCAAAATGGAAAATCTTACAAGACTTGGAAGTTGCAAACCAAACATTCCATGGAAGTTGGCTCTCCAAGATGATTTGTAAACCTTAATTTGCATTCCCATAACACTTTAAATTATGTTAAATGAATAAGAAATGAAGCAGCTATGAGTTTCAGAAGGAAGAGGGAAAGATAAGCACATTTTGTAACTTGGAAAAGTTTATTTTCCTTCATGTTCTTCTCATTACATCCTTTCATTCTAAATAATTAACAATTGTTTGTCATGGTGAAGAGAGGAGAAATGAGTTAGTAATTTGTCTTTTAGCTTGCATACTATTAGTTTTGTAACCTTGTAAATGTTTCTTACTCCCTAATGTCTTTGATATTGTTAGGTTTTCTTCTTTTTATTGTGATTGTTAAAAAAAAATGGACTAATCATCTGGAATAAAAATACGTTGTTAAAGGTTTTTATGAATGAAGTTGAAATAAACAATGAACAATTTGAAGAAATATTTTTTAATTTTTCAAATCCCCAAATTGAATCCAACAAAACTTCACAAATTGAAGAAGAAAAAACCCAAAAAAATCCTTGAACAACTGCATGCAAAAGAAAATATGAAAACCCCCTAATCGAAATTCATTATGTTGGTCATTTATTATATAAATGACAATGCAAAAGTTGATAACAAAGTTTTTCAAGTAATGAAATGTCACATATGTTAGTTTAATATGA
>Ga0209208_10000582_pt1 | contig 48189 bp, 34 predicted proteins | sample S1TSphfallax_3_FD_187694 | JGI IMG/M metagenome (GOLD analysis project Ga0209208, IMG submission 187694) | Host-associated microbial communities from peat moss isolated from Minnesota, USA - S1T2_Fd - Sphagnum fallax MG (SPAdes) (version 2) | ecosystem: Host-associated > Plants > Peat moss >...
GTTTTTTTTTTTTAGTGTTATTGTGGTTTGGTCTTAATAAGTTCAAACTTCCACTTGTGCTTTTCAAATCCACATTGGCCTTCGTGATTTGTTTTCCATGTTTTTTATATGTTTATACTTTGGTTTTAGTTTTAGTGATATTAAATCATGTTCTCCTTTGGTGTTCATGGTTTCGGTGGTGACCGTATGAATTTCTCATATTTAGTCATTAAAAGATAAATAACTTTATTATTCAATGCCTTTTTACTTACTACTTAACCTTTTGTTGAACCCAAGTTATGCATCCAAGATTGGCACCCATGTACTTGCATGGATTTGTTCACATGCCTGCTTAAAAGTTCCAATGAGATTTATCATCAAGGCATATTCATAATCAAAGTACCCAAAAAGACGATCTAACAAAAAAAAAACTGCAAAAATACTATTTTATTTTTTATTACATTTTTAATTTCATGATTATAGGGGATTGGCATATGACTATAACTAATATGATGTCATGTTAATTTATGTTTTTTAAAAATATAATATAGATGTCATTTTGAGTCCTTTTAAATAATTTGAGTCCTTGTCTTAATTGCAATTTTCATCTTAAAAGAATCAAAAGGAATGTATTAAACAATGCAATTGACTTCAATTTTTGTTATTGGATAAGTAATGCATACATTTATGTTTGGCAATGTTCACATAATTTGAAGGTTACATAATCCATTTTGAAAGGGCAACAAGGAAAATGATTCCTTTTTTTATCCATTTGGTTGATTTTTTGTATTCATTAGGTTTAGAATTTGTGCCCCCAAGTGTCAACAAAATGTGCAAAAAAATTTCATGTAAAAAAAGATGTTAAGTTGTATATAAAAGTGCATGTACCCATTTTCTACATTTTTTGTTTTTTACCAAAATATTTATGCATAATTACATACAAATGTGAAAAATCACCACCACCATGAAATTATCATAATTTGAATTATTCAATATCTTTCACTTAAATTTATTCAATTTAGATTTTATATTTGGAAGATAGCAAAAAAAAAATCCTTGGATCCTGTAATCAAAAAGTGGTACCCTAATTGAAAATATGCCCATCAACTTCTTTAATAATTATTGGAGTCCACGGTGTAGTAAATTGTGAGCTAGCATGTTTTTCAACAATTTTGATAGGTGATCTATTTACTATAATCCCCAAATTGGTTTATTTATTTGGCTTGTTTATCCTCTTTTTTCCTTTTTTTTCCCCTTCTCTAATTTCCTTTGCAATTGCCTTGTTTAAGGTTTTTCCCTTTAAAATATTTAAATATTAAATAGTAATCATAACATGTGATTGAGAATAATCAATTAATGGCTCCTTGCCCCTTGTGTGTTTTGCAATTAAATGAGGCAATGAGAAAAAATTATCCAATTGGGTAAATGCAAGCTACAATGGTTCATTTTTTGTGTGCTTATGGACTTTCTACATAGTGTACTTTATTCAAATGCCATAAACACATTGTAAAATCATCAATTTGACAAAAAAAATTATGGATTATGATTGCCAACTTGAATAAGAATATTTATTAAGGGGTGAAATTCAATAAACATATACCAACCATATAGTAATGGACTTTTTAAGTGGACACATGGACTATAAATTAGGTTTTCAATCAGCATTCAAATGTATTTTTTGTTATGATTTCGTCTCAATATTTTTTTTAAGGATTCAATATATGATAGATGATGGGAAAATAAATATGGATTGAAAAAAATTACAACAAAAAATGTAATCAACAAATAATTATGGATTTTTGAATGACCAAATTTGGGCCTTATTTTCAAAAGTCCCAATCTTTATCATTTTTTGTTGGATTGATATATTTTTTCCCGTAACATGTATAATAAAAAGTTTTCTAAATGGGTAACCTTTCATATGTATTTTATTAATTGATTAATCACCCCATATGGCCCCCTCAACATTGATTTTTAACATTTTTTTCCATTCTAGTGTTATTTTTCCATGTATATGGACTTTTGGGATTGGGACTCTTGTCACTTTTGAACCATTGTTGCTTGCATCTACCCAACTTCATCACTTCTTGGGTTAAATTTGGAGGATTTTGGGTTTCCTACACAATTTAAGAATAACTTCATCTAGTTTTACAATCTCTTTTAGCTAATCTTCTATCACAATAACGCTTTGAGGCATGTCTACATAATAATTTTGGTCAATTTCTAACTTGTTGGTTGGATGATCTTTTGGTATTATTTGATGCATTATTGTTTTAAGTATATGAAAAAAAAGTCCATCAACAGATTCTTAAGCCCATTTCCATTGTTGTTAATGTTTGTTGTAATGTAAATTTATGAGGGTCATGTCTTGTTGTCCATTACCTTGGGGTTGAAAGGCCAAATACATGTAATCTTGAGCCCAACCTTGATGTTGTTCTTTGTGAGAGATTGATTTATGGCCTAGTTTACCCATCCAATTAAAATGATATTATTTAGTTCCATGTGACTACTTCTAAACATAGCTACATCCTTAACTTTTAATGGTTATAAAATATATGATGTATGAGATGGTAAAGTAATCATGCTTAACCCAAATTCTTGTGCATGTTTTATTGTTTTTAGGGTAACATGATTGCCATGCCCATCCAAAACTAACAAATGTTGATTGGTAAAAACCATTCCACTTGGAATAAACTTCTTGAAAAAAGCTAAAAATTCCTTGAACAAAAAGAAAGTCATCCAAACTGACGCACCCCCAAGCTCCTTGATGGACTCAATTGTGAGTCCAAAGGTGAAAACAACAGAAGGAGGAGTTGGGGCACACTCCTTGGCTTGCAACACTTCGGGGGTAGAGGGGCATGTTGGAGCTCCAGGATGGAGACTAGGAAGATTAACAAGCAAATCAATTACTCACATGAACCTGCACAAAACAAACAACAAGTTGGTTAGTGCATAGTTGGAGCACTTTGGTGCAGAAATGAGCCATGGGCAAACACGGAGTCATAAAACTCACCACGGCCCAAACTTGGGAGAAGCCACCACCTTCCTCATTATAGTATACTTTATGCCTGGCCACGGGACCGGCACCCAAATGTCATTTTGTCCCGGTGGGAGTCCCAAAATTCCCAAAGTTGGGATTCTCGCAACTTTGGGGGCCCATAACTTTGTGTGCAAACTTCTAATTGAGGTAAGATCTAAAGCAAAGTTGTAATCCTCGTCGAGAGCTTTCCAATGGTATGTTTCATGCCACCTACACGTAAGGAAATTGGGGTGATTCTTGACTTTTAGTGGTCATAACCCTTTCTTTTGGCCATAACACATGTTTTAAATGTCCAAATGGGTCATGTGAACCCATTTTAAACATCTACATTCTAATAGTTTTTCAATGATATAAAGAACTTTTTGATCAAATGGTTTTTGATCCTTGCAATTTCTCTATGAAGATTTGGGAATCCATCGGGACCCCAACTCCCAAAATGGGAGCTCACTTGGGAGTGTGGGGGTTCATTCCCTCGCACTTTCCAACACTTATGAAACCATGAAATGTGATTCTCGGGCTTCACACTTGGCTCGCACTTTCACAAGCCCTTGCCTTGGTTGCGATCCTAAGGCTAGGGTTGCAACACAAACTTTTTTTTGCATTACCATGTAGGTTCCTAATTAACAGAATTTGATTTAATAATCTTGTAGTTTTTCACCTTTGAAAATGTAGAACCTTAGTAAAACACCTCTTGCAACATTTTTTACATAATTTATAGTTAACCATTGTTGAAACTCAGGGATGGTGCTATAAATTGTATTTGATCCTTTCATAATTATAACCCTTGTAGGATAATTTGTCTACTAACATGAATGCATGTTTCATCTGAATTCCATACATGATTTGCAATGTAATTATGTTAGTTGTATAATGATTATAAGTTGGTGTAAAATGAATTGTAAGAAATGGGTGTCAATCCTTGTGCTCTGTATATTTTAAATCCTTCTACTTATCAAATGTTCACCTTTGGATATTTTTCTTTGAATCAATACCACCAACTATTACATGGTATTCCATTTCAAAATAATGCATCCCTATTTGTGTCAATTTTGCAATGTTCATTTTTAGTTGTTGTAGGCTTGTGGATAGTCCACATTCTTGTATATCTAAAGTCCACTTGACCACTATAATATCCTCTTTTTTTGTAAGCACACCTCCTAGACCCATCTTTCTAGACCTTGTTTTTCCATTCAAGTGGTCAAAAAGTGAGTTCAAAAGAATGTTCCATGACCTATTGGCCCTCCTTAAATAACATGTCCTTCTTTCAACAACATCCATTGTTGCTTCCAATGTTTCATTTGTCCACATGTGTCTTCTACTTGTTATAGGGATTTGATTCAAATGTGGTGGTTTTCCAAGTTTTGGTCTATGATTCATGAGCGTGGGACTTTGTTGACTTCGAGGCACATTTAGATTCATGATTGTTGATGTTTTCTAGATCCCAACCTCCATGAATTTAATTGTGTGCATTCTAGCCAAATTAATGGTATTTTTTTTTTCCTTGTACACATTCTAAGAATCCAAAAAATGTTGTAAGTTTGGAAATGTATGCATTGGATGTTCAATTAATTTTATAGTAGAGTAGATGAAAGTATAAAAATTTGCAAATTCTTCCCACATTAAATCAACATCTTTTGTTAATGTACAAAACATGGGAAGAAATATATATGAACAATTAATATGAACTAATTGATCCCTTACTCTTTTGAATCTTCTTGACCCAATGTCTAAGACTATAGATTGTTGAATTTAATGATAATTTAAATATTTCTTGAACCTTTGGTAGTAAATATGATCTATGATTTCTATCCTAGACTTTATTAGTGATCTCTCTTGTATTGGTTTTATATTGAGATCTCTTTGATGCAAATCTTCCTTTGAACTAAGCAATTGGTCAACTACTTGTTCTATTTTCATTGTGAAAATGAATCCAACCCACCCTTAAACCAAACATTGCCTTTGAAAAAACATTTGGGAATTTTTGTCAAACAAATCTTAAACACACCCATAAATAAACCAAAAAAATTTGACATTAATATTTTTCATCTTATTAATTTTGTCATTTTCTCACACCCATAATTGCACACAAAACCAACATGATGTATGGGTCACCGAAATTCAATGAACATATTTTTTGAAGATAAGGTGTTCAATGATAAAAACATTCATAAACATTGACCCAAAAGTCCCCAATTGTAGACTAGGGCTAATTTGCATTAGATCGATGTTTGGTTACCATGTGATGTTTGGTGGGGGGCATGTTTTTGTATAAACATGAATATACTATTGAGGTTCAATAACCAATATTGGTGTGGCTTGTGCCACTTGCCCAAATGTGAATAAAATTACATAATTATTTGAAGTGTGAACATAATTGAAGATAAAGCCCAATCATGAAAATAAACTTCCAATGACAAAAAAAAATCAAAATTCAATATGTCTCACAACTTAAGTTTAAATGGGAGTCCCGAAATTCTCACAATTGGGACTCTTACAACTTTGCGGGCCCATAACTTTAGGTGCAGACCTTCGATTTAGATGAGGTCCAAAGCAAAGTTGTAACCCTTCTCAAGAACTTTCCAACGGTATGTCACAAGCCACCTTCATGTGAGGAAATCAGGGTGATTCCTAATTTTCAGTGGTTGAGATTGTAATTGCCAATTTGACTCCCGACCCTTCTTTTAGCCATAACTTCTATTTTAGATGTCCAAATGAGTCATGCAAGCCCATTTAGACATCTAAATTCCAAGAGATTTCCAATAATATAAGGAACTCTTTAATCCATTGAGTTTTGACCCCTGCAATCACTCTCTGAAAATTTGAGAGTCCACTGGGACTCCAACTCCCAAGGTGGAAGCTCCCTTGGAAGTGTGAGGGTTCATTCCCTCACACTTTCCCACACTCGCGGGAGCATGCGGCATGACACATGGCTTCCCTCTTAGCCCACAACCTTGCCATCCTTTGCCTTGGTCACGAGCCCAAGGCTAGGGTTGTGACATGTTTATTGTATAAACATGAATATGCTATTGAGGTTCAATAACCAATATTGGTGTGGCTTGTGCCACTAGACCAAATGTGAATAAGATTACATAACTATTTGAAGTGTGAACAAAATTGAAGATAAAGCCCAATCGTGAAAATAAAATAAAATAAAATAATTTCCAATGACAAAAACAAATCAAAATTCAATATGTCTCACAACTTAAGTCTAAAAATTACAAAATTACCTCCACAAAACCTTAGTTGTTTAAGGCTTTTCAACAATACAAGGAATGCACCCAAAATTTTCAACAAAAATTTGAGTTTTGATTTTATTGAATTTTTTTTTAAAACTCCATATTCAATAACTCTATACATGATAAGTTTAAACATTATGAAATAACCTTGGTGCACCCTTTCCTTCTAGGCTTTGTAATGAAACCAAGAACATGGTGGTGCATTGTGCTTTGGGAGATTTCAAGGTGTCAAACAAACAAACAACCTTCCTTAAAAGATATATAAATTTACAAAGCATTGAGTTGACATTATGAATTAAATCAAGAATTGGACTAATTATTATGTGACAAAGCTTTCAACCCGTACTTGTTATTTGGGCGGGCCTTTTTAGTCCAACCTAACCTCTTAAGCAAAATTGATTTTTTTTCATGGGTCCAAATCATATGTGAACTAAATTAAAAATTGGATGCATATTGGGCATATAGGGAACTTTAGCAACCCAAGGGTAGTGAATAATGTTTTTCTTTGATAAATTATGGTTTTTTCCCAACCCAAAAATTGTGAAATTTTATTTTTCTAGTGTAAATTGGACAAGTTTACCTTTTATTTTTGCAAAATGTTACCAAAATTTTGATACCACAAACTTAAAGAGAAACCATGATCGTGAGGGGTAATTAATTTTGGTAGATGTGGATTAAATCCCTTCAAAACTATTCCACATTTATTGTAACAACATATTTGCACTACAATATGCACACATTCACAATTCATGCCTTGATTCGAAACACACATGTCTTAGTAATTCATTAGAACATTAGATTTATGGTTATTTCATATACCCAAAATCTATACTTCAAATACAATGTAGAAAATATAGAAGCATAATTACAATTCATTTTCTTATATTTTTGATACTTTAGAAAATTCATAGAACAATTTGAGTATGAAAATCATTGCAAAATTTTGTACTTATCTTATTTACTGAAAACTTTAATCAAAATACAACAAAAAATTCCACGTTCTATGAAATGAAATCAAATAACAAGATTAAATTTGTGGTATATCAAAAACATAATTTGTAATTTATGCTACAAAGTACTTACATCTCCTTTTTTACTCCCAAAATTGTGTGTATAAGAATCAATATCCTTTTCCCATAACTCCCATCTTTGGGCAATCCCTAAGTCACTGTCAACATGATTCAAAACTAAACAAGAATTCAAAATTTAAACCTCCAATGTCCAATGATCAATCTTTATTCTTAACACCTTGTTCATTCAAAATAATGTAATCATCCTACCCTTTTAACATTACTGCTTTTATATTTTGAATTATGACCTTGAAATGCTTATGAAATCACATAAAATGAATGAAAGCACTTGGTTGTTCAACTGTAATTTTTGTAGTCCCAACTTGTACAACTAGTGGTTTTGTACCTACCTTTGAATTTGCAATTATCACCTCTTCCTCCACTAATTCCATATGTGGTTTTACTTCTAGGGGCTGCATCTTTGATTGCTCCACTTTTGTTATTGGCATAATTTCCAATTATTATTGTTCTTGAGTTGTTTGTGGTTCATTCTCTTCATGGCCCCTTCCTCTAGATTCACATTGTTCTTTATTCTACACTTCCTCCTCCTTAGTTGTCCCATTGGACCTTATTTTAGTTTCCTCATCTTGGCCCAATGTCTTTATACTTGTTGGACTTCCACAAACAAACTCTAGAAATGTTTTTAAATATATCTCCAATTTGCACTTGAGGTTTTTCTCATTAGCTCTATGTTGAACCAAATTCTTCTCCAACTCCTTTCCAAAGTATTCTTTTCCAACTTCCCACCATTTCTTAGACTCTATATCATATTCCTTCGTCTTTTTTTCCGTCTTCGTCATAATGTAATACTACAACATTTGTTCATAATCCTCCAACCTTTTCTTCACGCCAATAGGGTCTAAAATGTTCTTATGCTCATTTGTAGTCTCTAATTGTGCATGTAGCTATTGCATATTCCTTTGATACTCCTTATTTACCTCGACCAACTTCTCTTTTTATTCTTTTAATGTCTTCTTCTATTTTTTCAAAATTATCAATTCCAAATCTATCAAAACTTTCTCCTTGTCCTTTTTCTCCTTAGTCAATGCTTCTAGCTAACTACCTAAAGCTTCATGTTATTTGTAATGGAACAATGTCTCTACCCATTTTCTCTCCATAGCTTCCCAAGCTTTAGCTATCATCTTTAATTCCTTAAATCATTCATCCGGTGATTTCATCAAAATTGTTTTAACCTTGAACCCCTATTTCAATGTTGTAATTTTTATATGAGCACCTTGATCTTCTACTCATTTTTTGTTATGTTCTTCCTCCAAATTTCTATGTTATGCTTATATTCCCTTTGGAAGTCCCTTTCCTTGTCTAATTCCACCTTCAATATTACCTTCCCCTTTTCTTTCATGGTCAATTTGTTCTTTAAATTGTTCACCTCCAAATTCAAATTCCCCATATTTAGATTCGCAATTGCCATGGTCTGAAATAATTTAACTACCTTATATATCCACTTGCATTAGTTCTACAACTACCTTATCCACAAACTTTGGTGTATCTGTCTATTTCGTAGGATTTGGATCCTTATTTAAAAGGTCCCAACTCTTGTACTAATCTACTCCCCAACCCAAATTCAAATGTGTGTCCTTCTATAGATCTTGGTCTATTAACTAATGCTTGTAATTTTGGTGATCTAAACATTGCAAAAGGAGGTTGTGTTTCCATCCTCTCTGTTTGTAGTCTAGTAGTTTGTAGACCTTTTTGTGTCTATTGTTGTTATTATTATTGTAAATGTTGTGGAATTTCATGATTGTCCATTTAGTTTTCATAAATGTCCCCATCTATCAGTGGATGCTACTCCTCAACCTTTCGAATCCTAGTATCATGTTTTTTTTTGACCTTTTGCCTTTGTTCCTTCAATTGTCTCTCTTGTGGAAATGACACATGTGGTATTTTTGCACTTTGCATCACAAACTTCATGGGTCACGATTTGGTAATAATAGTTGTGCGAATTTTTTTCATAGGTTTGTATAGAATAGACATGAATGTCATTCATCTATTTATACATCAATGTTGTGTGCATTGTTTCGACATGAATGTCATATACTTGTTCATATTATTTAAACACAAATGTTATATGTATATTCGTGTTGTTTACACACAAAAGTTGTGCACACGACTTTTATGTTTAAATAATGTATGACATTTGTGTTTAAATGATATGCACCCTTGAAATAACATATTTTGCACAAATTTGGAACGAACCCATGAAGTTTATATATTTGTGATGTGCCTATCCACACGTACCAATGTTGGCACTGTAAATGGTGCCACTCTACCCCTCATCATCTTATGAGCCCTTGCTTCTATGCTCATTTATTCTTTTTTAACTTTTGATCATGAAATTGAGTCAACCTTCCTTAGTTGTTATTCCTCTTGCAAACACTTCTTAGAGATTTGCTACAACCTTCTTTCTATTTTCCAATGCTCCTTGCATTTCCTCTTTAGTTTTCTTGACCTTGGCATGTGGTTTTTATGGATTCTCCTTTTGGCGAACAAACATATATTTTAAAATCTTTGCTAATATTAGGGTTGATTGACAAGTGTCCTTCTTGTCCCCCTTATTCTCCTTGGCATACTTATACCACCGATCTAGCTCACTACATAAACTATTATATATAATTTGTGCCCAATCCACCTTCTTCCCCTTTTCTATTTGCATCAATGTGATGGCATTTTTATTATTAAAATATGTCACTTTATCTCTATGATAAATCACAAATATGATTACATGGTATTTCACAATGTATGGCAAACCCAAATTCTTTGCATTCCACTGATCTCCTGTAGAATTTGTGGGTCCAATTCTACAACTTTATAATGCATGTAATTTTATTATCTTACCAACTTGCCCTTTTGGGCCTCCTGCATACCTTTTTGCACAGACTCCAAAGACATCTACAATCATATGTTTGTTAATCATATACACCTTGTTTTGATAACCAAAATAGATATATGTGCTTTTGATAACAAATGTGTCTAGAAATTCAAGCATAATATTTAGCATGGATGCTTTCTAGTTCATCAGAAATGGACTGACAAACCCTACCTTAAAAGCCCACTCTTCCTCTTTGTGAGGCATTCTTGCACACCTTCAACATGAAGATATGCATTCACAAAACCCGCTTGGAAGTGGAACTACTATGTAGTTGTAGTCTAACAAGTAAGGTGGTTCAATGTAATGCAATGAAGTTCAGTAAGAATTTAATGCGTTGTGTCCACTTGGAAGGTACAAAGACATTGTGGGAGAATCGTAATTCACCATGATGGAATGTGAAGGGGCATTATGTTGATGTTCATTCAATGTCACGCTTGATGGTTGAACCCCTCTTGTTCCATTCGTCATAACATCTACATACAACCTCATAATCTAACATGCATTGGATTTTTGAAAAGCTAATCTAAAAGGAGCCATGTTACAAAATTTTATAAGTTTTTTTTTTTTGATTAAGAGTTAAGCCTTGGGACTAAGAATCACTTTGCTTAGATTGAAGGAAAAAAAATAGACAATTCAACCCCCTCTACTTCCTGCAAGTGTAGCTCCCTTACAACCAAACAAATGATGCAAAAATTTGGAGAGAACCTTCTAAACCTCCTAAAAAATAATTTTTTTAAGTTTGACACAAATCCAATGGTGGATTTAGGAGGAACAATTATTTGAAATAAAACTCTAGAGGTTTTGTCATGGAAATCCTTCCATGAACTCCATTACAACACCCTCCACTTCCGGCAAGTGTGGTTCCCTTACAACCAAACCGATGATGCAAAAATTTGGAGAGAACCTTCTACACCTCCTAAATAAAAACTTTTTTAAGTTTGACACAAATCCAACGATGGATTTGGGAAGAAAAAATATTTGAAATAAAACTTCAAAGGCTTTGTCATGAAAATCCTTCCATGCTTAATTCTTGCACACATCTTTCCATGAACAACACCTTTCCACACATAAGAACTAATATTTTTTTTGTTTCACACATTCCTTCTCTTCCTTTTTCCTTTCCCCAACCCAAGAGACTTCCCTCTCCTTTAGTAAGCCTCCATGACCTTTCTTTGAGCTTGTCCCCCTTACCCAATGGAAGCTTCGAAATCCTCCCCTTCAATCAATGGCCATCTCATCCTTCAAAAGCCAATGAGAATTGAGAATGATTTGCCCTCCAATTGATTTTAGGATGAAAATTCTTAGGCCCAATGAGACACAAAAAAAATATTCCATCCTCCAATCAAATAGGATGATAATCCTCATGACTAATGGGATTGGAGGACCCATCCTTTCCCTTATCTTGGATATCTTGATGAGGTTCTTGAACTTGATTTTTATCTTTTTTGTCTGTTGACCTTCACATCTTACTTTTTCATCCTAATTATTTCAAGTAACTAACTATTAGGACAATTTATCGATAGTAATAAGTAAACATCATTGAGTCCTTACTTGACTAAAGCAATTCAATGGTTGAAGTAACATCCCCACGTACCATTTACTCTTTTGATATCCCCTACTTAATTTTTTTCTCCCATGCACTAATTAACTATGTAATACATAGTAAATTAAAATTAAAATTTGCATCACAAAAACCCCCACATACTTTTAAATGCATTGTCGAACTTAGGGTTTGATGAATCCATTAGATCTAGGATGTTCGAGTTTTCATGAAGTTTCGCTATCACTCCCACACCTTACGCCTACCCTAATTTGTTAAATAAAAAAGCTTCGACCCCTTCTTAACGCAAGTACCACATTATTTCTGCTACCCTCTTGGTTTTATGTTAATGTAGGTGAGAATTTAGTCATGGTAGATGATGTCGCTAGGCCCTCAAATCCTCTAGTTTCACTAGTAGAAAAGGAAAAGCTTGAAAAAGCACCACTTGATGTGAATGTCTCTCAACGGTCGTGCAAAGAATAACCGTAAAAAAGAGTGGTGCGCACTCAAGTCGATCGTTTGGCATGGGATTGTTGATTGTCTCCTAACCCACATGCTTTAGTAATTTATTTAGAATTTGTCATTGCTTGTGGAGCCGCATTAGAAAGGTTTGAAGAGTGTCAATGTGAAGACGACGATGTTCGTCTTCATTATCAAACTTGGGTTCCCGGTGATGGCCATTATTGTTAGTTGTGAGGCCTAATCAACCCCCTTTCCATGGAGCATCGAGCCGAAATACCTAGCTCGGACCATTCGTCGCATTTTGGAGTTTTTGCAATTGTGATCTATCCCCTTAAAGTTGTTTACTAAGTTGTAATTCACTAGAGGCCACTCAAGTGGAAATGTTAATACTTAAGTTTGATTTTGATTATATTTAAGAGTTTGATAGAAGTGAAAACTAAATAAAGATGTATTAGGACTGCATCCTAAAAATCTTTCAAGTACATCATTCGTGCCTGAAGATTATTCTACAAATTAACTTAATATTGTCATGGAAAAATGTTATTGTTAATTATGGGCTTATATTCCCAATATATTAGTAAAATCCCATTTAATTATACATCCCCTTTCACCTCTCTACAACATAAAAGGATAATGTACTAAAAAAAGTTTACTAGGTCCTAAAATTAACTAAGCCTTACATCAATTTAAATAAAAGAGTCTTTTATGCTGAAATATCCAAAGGCTAATTCAACTCTTAATAATTATTACTTGGAGATTTATCAGGATTCAAATCATTAACACTAAGGAAAACTATGGAACTAAAGTTTAACAATTTGTGGTATTATAATCCATGACTCACACTCTTCATTGATGTCCTTTCAATTTTCCATCCTCCAACACGTTTATCATAATTTTGTTTCGTTTATATTCACATTAATCGATCAAGATCTAAAATGCGAATACCTTTGTCCAGATATGTGGTTTTGTCCATGATGGTTTGCACATCTTCTTGCCTATGTAACACCTAGCACACTCATATTAATCTCCATTACACTTGGTTACACTTCTATTAACGGTTGCACTCCCACCTCAAATACTTTTTCCTTCTTTGCACCTTATGTGTTACTTGTGCTTTGATAGATCGTCATTCCACACCTTCATCTTCCTCCAATTTTTCAATGTTCATCGGATTTGTTAATGTAGCTCCTGGTTTTACTTGCACACTTGAACTTTTACCTCTTTTGCATCTTTGGAAAAAAATTCAATTGCAAATGTTTAAAATTTGTATATATCTTGAATTATTGTTTGCACAAATTGCATCTTCTCGTTGTACGCTTTTCCTTTTTCACACTCTAAAGATGATGGTGAATTCGGTGGTCACTTATTGCCAACAATTGAATGTTTAGCACTCTCACATTCTCTGTTATTTTCAACTTCTTTTCAACTTTTTTTTTTTCAAAACAGTTCCGCTTTTTCTTCTTGTCATTGTTTGCGTTCACTCTTTTGCGCTTCCTACACATTTGCTATTCTTTGCAACTTTTCAATTGTGCTCTCCACACTCATGCTTATGTGAATTCCAAACCTTCAAAAATGCACATAACTTATCAGTAGTAAATGAAAACAACTTTCGACAATTACTCCATTTATTTTCATCCTTAAGCTTCCCACTCGTCCCATTCATTTTTTGGCCTACCCACTATCTTTTTATTATCACCTTGTCCTCAAAATTATGATGGCCCATCATTACCATTTTTTGTGTCTTTTTTATAACCACGTGGAAGCACCTCACATCATCATTGTGAATGAACGCTTCAGATCTCATCCTTTGAATGTTCTACATCCATAATCCCCCTAAATTGACTATACTAATTCCATGTTGTTTTCCATGTATGCCTTTTACTAATTGTGCCAATACATCTATTGATTGTGTCGACACATCTACTAACTATGCCAATATTTTTACTAATTGTGCCCACACATCCATTACTATGCCCACACCTCTAATGATTGTGCAAATATATCTATTGATTCATTTGATGCCTTTGATACACCAACTTTAGATTTTTATATTTATCTTTATATTTATCGTTTTAGTTAATTTAATGATAGGTGCCATAGTAACAACAATTTTTATTATAAAACATCTATAAAATTGTGCCATCTCATTGAATACTTGAATTTGATGTGGATTTTAAAGTGGTGGCATGTTTACTATTGCTTGTATCTTCTTTGGATCTAGTAGTTTCCCTTCTTTGGAAATAATATGTCACAACCTTAGCCTTGGGCTCGCAACCAAGGCAAGGGCTTGTAAAGGCACGGGCCAAGAGTGAAGTTTGGGAGTCACATTTCATGTTCTTGCGAGTGTAGGAGAGTGTGAGGGTGTGAAGCCCCACATTCTAAGTGGGCTCCCACTTTGGGAATTAAAGTCTAGATGGACTCCCGAATTTTTAGAAGGCAATTACAGGAATTAAAACTCATTATATTGAATATTTTCTTATACCATTGGAAAGATCTTGAGACTTGGATGTCTAAAATGGGCTTGCATGACCCATTTGGGTACTTATAACATAAGTTATGGCCAAAAGAAAGGCCGGGAGTTAAATTCCCAATTTGATTCCCAACCACTAAAAGTCGAGAATCACCCTGATTTACTTGCGTGTAGGTGGCATGACATGCCACATACCATTGAAAAGCTCTCAACGCAAGCTACAACTTTGCTTTAAACCTCATTTCAATTTGAGGTTTACACAAAAAATCATGGACCTCAAAAGTCACAAGAGTCTCAATGTTGGGAATTTCGGGACTCCCAACTTGGGAGTTTCGTGACAAAATGACATTTGGGCGTAGGCCATGTGGCTTTCACCAAGTTTGGGTTGTGGTGTGTATTGTGAGTTTGTGTTTGTTCGTGGTTTTTCCACGCACCAAAAATGTTCCAACTATGCACTAATCAACTTGTTGTTTGGTTTGTACAAATAATTGACTTACTTGTCACTCATCCTAGTCCCCATCCCAGAGCTCTAGCACACCCTTCTACCCTTGAAGTGCTACGAGTCAGGGAGCGTACCCCAACTCCTTATCCTTCCATTGTTTCACCTTGGACCCACAGTTGAGTCTATCAAGGAGCTTGGGGTGCATCACAATAAAACCTAAGATCATCCCTGAAAATACCATGAATGTACATTTGTCTAGATTTATATTGATGCCATATTCTTTGCACTTTTGAAAATATAATTTGAGCTTCTATAGATGAATGTCTTCATCATTGTACATTGTAAAATCATCCAAAAATATCTTCATAAAATTATCCAAATATTCTCTGAATGTTTTGGTAACAAATTTTTAATATATTAGAAGTCCAATTTTAACTCCAAACGACATCATCTTCCATATAAAAGCTTCCTAGTTTGTAACAAATGTAATCTTGTATCTGTCTTTTGGAGTTATAAAAATGTGATGATATCCAAAATACCCATCTAAAAAGGAATATGATTCATGTTTTATTATTGTGTTCAAAACTTCATGTGTAAAAGGTGAATGATACGGATCCTTCTTTGTGGTTGCATTTAATTTTTGAAATTTATACATATTTTTAGTTTACCATTCTTCTTTATTATTACCATTATATGTGACAACCATTTGGCTTCCTTTACAAATTGAATGAATCTGAATGTTAACAATTTATTGATATCTTGTTTGATCGTTTTAACATAATTTGGATTTAATATGTACCTAGCTTGATGTGCTAATGGTATAGCAATATTGAACTCAATTTTGTGGTGTGTTAGCTCTGGTGGCATCCCTTTCATATCTTTGTATGTCCATGCAAAAACATCTTTGAGTTTCTTCAACAATTGCTCTGCTTCCAACACTTTGTTTGTCTCCAACTGTGCATTCATCTTCACCAACTGTGGTTCCACATTAGTTCTCAAGTTGAATTTCATCAATTGTTGGCTTTTAGGTAACATCCATCCAACTATTTGTAATTCCTATGCTTTGATTTTTGTTGGAGTTTCATCGACCACAACATTATTTGGCTAATGATTATAGTAAGTCTCAGGATACACCTTATCCTCTAAAACTACTTCTAGCTCATATCTGTTGTTAATTGTTTTCTATTCTATGACTTGTACCCTTGATTTTAGCTTTAAATTACTAGTCTTCACATTAGTATCCATGATCTCCATCTGTGGTTATTTAGTTTTCTATCCTCAAATTATATGGTGTAGGTTTAGGCTTTGGAAGCCCCAACCCCATTCTCAATGTTTTGTGACAATATTAATTCCAAAGCCTCCACCTAACAACACATGCTCTATTGTATTCTTCCTAATCTTTACTTGGATAACTACCATGTGATTATATATTACTACAACAGTTGTCCCTACCTCTAGTATTGAATAATTAACTTGTTTATTCATGGTTGTTTTGTTTAGATTTTGAGTTTTCTTTGGTTTTAGCTTTTTCCAAAGATACATTTTAAACTCAAGAGCTATTTTAAGCAACTATCACAAGTTTAAAGTATAACTTATTTCTAGCATCTACTTACCAATGTCTAGAAAAAATCTCTTCTATTGTAATCAATTTTTCTTGTGAATTTACTACCTCTTGAGATTTTTGTGCTTCCATAGGAGTATTATTTGGCATACTTTGTTAGGTGGTGTTCCATCCCTCCATGGATGTGGATGGCCCTTTTGTCTAGGTTTGTGTTTTTTGAATTTGTTGAATTGTCTCCACCATTGACTTTTTCAACCATTTTTCTTTCTCCTAGTCAACAACACTCTTTGCTTTCTTTGGTTCTCTTGAACACATGTTTTTCAATTGCCTTACTTCTTGTTGTGACATTAACATCCACCACATTCACTTCTTTAATGATTGTTTATATTTTAACAACATGTTGAACTTTTGCTGTTGTTACACATTTCCCATGAAACATTTTCTACATCTCATTAAACTTTGGAAAATTTGTCATTTTATGTCCATTCAAACCATAGATGTAGCATGCATATGAAGATGTCTTTTGTGGTTTTTGATTCGATTATGCTACCTCCATGGCTGCCACTATGGTCTACTCCTTCTTTCTGCATGTCTCCACATTGTGATTAGTCATTCCACAATTTGTTCAATACTTGTCAATCTTCCCTATATTACTTTTTTTTTTGGTGGTGCTGCTTGTTTAATACTTTGTGGTACACTGAAAATGCACTCCTTGCTTTTGCAGTAGTCATGCATTCCTCACATCACATCGATGCCTCTTTATTTTATTCTAGTGTTGACCTTTTCATCCCTACAATCGTAATTATGAGGTATGATTGCAAGCCCGCCTTAAACACAATAGTCAAGAAATTGTTTATGGTTAGTATTTGTAAACCATGGACCAACTTTTGAATCCTTTCATAATAAACCTCCAACCTCTTAGTCTCTTCTTGCTTCATGTTCTTCAACTCCATGTATATTTGCTTGTCATTTTGAGTTTTCCAATGACATTTATAAAATGCCTATGTAAGCTCTGAAAAAGTATAGTCAAGAAATTTTTACATGTAATTGTGGCACCAGTTCGATGTTATATCTCTTAGCGTATAACTAAACGCATTGATGATATATTCTTTAAAAGTTTTTGCATTAACCTTCATTGCAAAATTGAATACTTTGACATGAACATCTAGGTTAACATTTTTTTTGAAGTTAGGGTATTTAAAAGCTACCTTATTTGACCTTATAGAATGGCCATTTCTTTGATCGAAGATTTCTACAAGTATGATAGGTGGTTCTCGATATATTCCTCTTGAGCTCATTGATGGTCAATCTAGTTTTGTTCACACGAATAGTCATAAACATATTAATAAACACCATACGGGGTGTCCCAACATCTTTAGTAATTATTGTTGGTAGTTCAGAACTTCTACACAAAGTCCTTCCTTTCAATACCCCTCTCAATCCATGACCCAAGTTCATTGTAGATCCAATTAGTACTCCACCTCTGATAGCATTTGTGTTGGGTGCAACACAAATTTCCATTCATGTGGTTGGTATGACAACATTAAACAATTGAGTAACTTCTATTTCAACATGGTGTTTCCATATTTCAACAACTACTTTTTTGACACTCTTGGTGAAGTTGAGTTGATTCGAGTTTGATGATGCCACGTTATGTGGTTACCCATTGGTATCCTCTGTGGTGCAAAATGTGGATGTGAATGCACCTTTTTTACTCTACTCTTAGATTGAATGGATGGACAAATCTATTGATTCTTTGGTCCCAATTGAACTACCAACTCCATGCCTCTTAGTTTATTATGGACTACATGAATTCCTAGTTCCTAGTCTTGTGATTGATCCATTAATGCTCCTACCTTATTTTGTAATTCCACATGTTTAGCAATACTTGTTTTGATGTGAAATGGCACAAAACAACAATCCATAATTACATGTCCTTCTTCCTCACATAATGCCTAGACTTTTGAAAGTAATTTGGCTACCTCCAAATCCATAGATTCATGATCTCATGTTTCAGTTGTGTGCTTTGTTTGATCCAACTTTGGATTTCCTTGATGTGAATATGATTGTGGTACTTCATCTAACACATTCATTTGTGCCTTTGCATATTTAGATGATTGTAGGTAATTTTCCTTAGTCTCCTCAAACATGTTGATATTGGTGTTATCTTCCACTGGTTCATAATAATTTGGAGATGCAAAACTAATACACAAACTTGGAATGTATACCTCCTGTAATATCCCTTCCTTGACTAGTTACCAATTTTCAACTAGAGATTTTTTTACAGTTGATCAAGTACTATAAAAGGGTGCGATCACAATCAAATGAGCCAATGGTAACGAAGGAATGTGGTTCTTTTTGTGGTCATTTTCACTTTTTCATAAAAAATATTTTGAGATGAAATATTTTGCAATATGTTACTAAAAATACATATATATTTTTCAATACATCACATTTTTGGTATTAACTTTTCATGAAGAACTTTTTTAAAAAAAATTGTACATATTCTACCAAATTATACGTTTCATTTTGAAAAATTATCTTAATTTCAAATTGTATGAAAATATGTTAATTTTTTTATTTTTAATTTTTTTATTTCATAAACTACAACTTTGTTTTAATTGTCATGTTCATTACACCCCATTTACATGTGGTAAAGGACTTTTGAAAATTTAAAAGTATATTAAATAGATTTGTAATTAAAAAAATTCAAATTTCATAACTTTCAAATTGTGATTTTTTTTGAATGTGGATAATCAATTAACATCATCTCAAAAAAAATCTCATCAAAATTCCTTCATAAATAGAGTCTTTAGCTTAATAATTTACAAATTTGATGTAACTATTGTTCAAGTTCAAATGTCTTTTACTAAAACCAAAACCCGAAATAATTTTTTTTGAATTTTTCAACATTCATATTAGTCATTTAACACAACATTCCATGATTAACATGACATTAAAGTGGCACCACAAAATATATCTAACATGATTATAGTTCTTATTAAGTTTTGGGAGTCACTTGACATGCTTTTTGGCTCATTTGATTGTGATTGCACCCAAAAGTACCTATTTTGTCTTGATCCCTGTGATTCAGAACCACAGATTGTGGTTGAAAAGTGTATTGCACCCACTCATTTTGGGGAGTATTTGATTGCATTTCTTTCATGGAAATCATCATTTGTAATCATGCATTTTCTAAAGACCACCAATCCATATTTCACACCTTACCACCTCTTGTGGTAGAAACGACATGTGCACTACATGTCTTTCTTCTATTCTCAAAACTTGTCTATCCAACATCATATTCCAATATGGGGTTTTTGTAATGCCCACATACTCCTCTCCATTTTCAAGATTGTTTTTTGTTTTTTGTTTAGTAACTTGACAATTTACCTCCAAATCCAATTGTCGTTGTAAACTCTTGGGTCATCATTTGATTCATCTTATTTCCCAATCCTTCTTCTTCATAATCTATAGATCGTTATGCAATCCTTACAATGTCAATTGTTTAAACTTTTGATGTTTTCCAACTTACCCCTTTTAAATTTGAATTGAAAATTAAACCACTTCTTTTAAACACCCTCATCTATATTATAAACAACAGAAAATGTATAAAACCTTCTTGTCCCTCTAAAAAAATAGAAAAGGCCCGAAAAGATGGTTACCAAATGGTAGATGTGGATTAGCTTGTTGCAAAACTATTCCACACAATGGATTTGCACTACAATATGCACACATTCATAATTCCTGCCTTGATTATAAACACATATGTGTTTGCAGTTCATTAAAACACCATACTCATGGTTATTTCATATACCCAAAATTTGTACTTTTAAATATAATATAGAAAATCCAAAAACAAAATTACAATTCATTTCCTTATATTTTTGATATTCAAAGAATTTAGACAACAATTTGAATATGATAATCACTGTAAAAGTCTATACTTCTCTTATTTATTGAAAACTTCAATCAAAATACACCAAAAAATTCCACATTTTGTTGAAATGAAATCAAACATTAAGATTAAATTTCTGGTATATCAAAAACAAAGTCTATAGTTTCTGCTACAAAGTACCTACATCTCATTTCTTACTCCCAAAATTGTGTGTTTAATAATCAATATCCTTTTCCTATAACTCCCATCTTTGGGCAATCCCCAAGTCACTATCAACATGATTCAAAACTAAACAAGAATTCAAAATTTAAACCTCCAATCTCCAATGATCAATCCTTATCTTTAACACTTTGTTCATCCAAAACAATGTAGTCAACTTACCCCTTTAACAAATTATAGAGGTAATTGTTGGATATTTGCCTCCAAATAATGAAATTAATTAGTGGTAATAGCCATCAAACCATTAATCCAAGGTTATATAATGTTAATTCAAAAATATATATAATTAAATATTATGATTCCACTTGTATTAGCTTTTACTTTCATGACTTATGTAATGTAATTTCTAGAAACATTTTGCATGAGAAATAGTTGTATAAAGGCAAATAATTTTTATTATTAATTTACAAATAAATGAGAAATGTGAATTATTTTTAATCACTTTTCCCAAAAATCCAAATTTTTTTTAGCTTAAAGGTAAAGTTAAATTAATTTTTGAATCTTACTTTTATGATCATTCTTAATTTTTCTATCACTTTTAAATGTGAAATTGAATGTAAAAATGATGGTAAAAAAGGTGGAGGTAAATATAAAACTCATAATCAATTTCAAAAATTTATGGAATGTAGTGTAGTAGTTGACTAAATCTTCAATTTCAAATTTAAGCTTCACTTTGAAAAGGAAGATTTGAAAGGGTATGTGATATGAAGTAAAGATAATAGTAAATGAGGCAAAGATTTTCAATTTAGGTATTTGAAAATTAATGGAATGTACTGTAACAGTCAAATAAATCTTTAAATTTGAATTTTAAGCCTTTTTGAAAGGAAAGATTTCAAATGGTATGTGAAAAAGAGGTAAAGATAATGGTAAAGGAGGTCAGGATTTTGAAAGGGTATTTGAAGGTTGTGAAGGTTTTGTCTTTTCATATTGGTGGTAGGGGAGAGGAGTGAGCTAGTTATTTTACTATATGGCATATTATATCTACATATGTGATGACTAAGAATTATGTCATGAATGGCTTGAAACCATAGACTTTGGATGAGTAAATTCAAAAAAATATGATAAGAATTATGTGACTACCATAGTCCAACAGCAACTTCAACACATGTTTAGCACATTTTTGAAATGAATATGAATATTCCATGTAAAAAATTTAGAACATTTAAATATATATTGCCTTTACAAAATTTTGTTCTTCAAAAATTTTAGCATTTTATAAATAATTTAACTAATGTCAAAGCTGCCAAGGTGCTGCAGTATGTGATGACTGGCTTGAAGCCATAGACTCCAGAGAACAAGCATCCCAACTTAACACTACTAGTTAACACTATTGGGACAAGTGACCTCGTTGTAACCTTCCACACTTGGTTCCAACTCATAACATTGGGTAGGCTAAACATGTTGTTCACAGTTATGCTGGACACCTCTAATTTGGGAAGGGATTTCATGATTCTTCACCCTTCCTGAAATCATACTTTCACATGATGGTAAACTTGGAATGTTCTCTAATTGCACCGCCTAATTATTAGAAATATAAACAATGATGTATTTAATTATTGGTGCCAGGCCAGTTCTTTATAATATTATACAATAATAAAACTTTAGAAGCATAATAGCAGACCCAACCTGACAAGCTGTTGGCAACCCCAGGTCAAGCTCATTGGCAGAGGCCCGGAAGGAGTTTCACCTGCATGCCACTGGGTTTGAATTGCATGCAATCTTGAATTCATGGAACAGCCAAGGCATTTGCACACAAATTCCCTACTATCATCATTCATAACATCCTTGTAACTTCATTACAAAACATAACCTCCTGTTTATTGATCATGTTCCCTTTAGAATGTTTATACAAATTTCCAACCTGTATAGCCTGCAATTTGTGATGGTACTCAAATTGCCTAAAGGATAGATCCCACAAACTATCAGTGTTCTGACTGTTGTTACCAGTGTTTTTTTTAACAATTTTGTGATAGTGCTAAGATGGCAATCATCAAAAGAATATTTTCAAATGCATAGAACACATGACTCTTCATAGACACAAAACCATTCTCCCATACCAACAGTGACCATTCAATTGATTTTATGGTGGAAAAAAATTGAATGAATTTGGTGCTTTGTATGGTCTTAAGCACCTTGTAATGTGACCTCTTCTGCATCAATTGGCCACCATGGATGCTAGATTACAATTGAAGCTCCAAAATATCTCACCATAAGTTGTGGACAAAATAGGAGAGGAAGTCTACATGTGGGTGACATCATTAGGATCAATATTTTGTCAATCTTTCTTAAGGTTACAATTAGAATGAATGAATGGTTGGAAAATTCATGAAAAGTGTTGCATGTTTGGAAAGGCAAAAGGACTAGTTTTAAGAACATATTGTGTGCCATAATTTTCTAAAATTGCTCATGCAAAAAATGACAACTAAACCCTCGTTGTCATTTAGGGGGTTTTTTGTTTGGGTGGCTTATCAACATCATCATGGTATGCATGGCCAATCACATCTTTCACATCCATCAACCACTTGGCACCTGTTGTTTACACCTCAAATGGAAATGCTGCTAGTGCAGCCTAGTGCTAAATTGAATCTATTGCCAACCAAAATTGTTGCTCATTCATTGCCTCAGAGGAGGAAATCTGAACCAATCCAACACATGATTCTATGGAATCCATATGCAGACCTTAGTGTTCTGAACACACCAACAACCACAACACATTCAGCTGGTAGGTCTGTTCCATTGCAGTTTTCAGGTTACAGAAAAGGGGATCACCTAACATTTGCCATTCATAAAAGAAAGCTCTCGTGCAAATTTTCTCAACCCACTATGGTATGTTTGCAAAGTGATTAAGAACATCTCCATTGGTGCTCAGTATGTGACATTATTTTTTCAAAAACATTTTTCACATCCAAGTTTAGTTATTTATTTTTTTCCAACCTCACCCATACAACTAAAACTGGGACTGCAAATACGAGGGAGACTACTAATACCAACCCACGCGGACCAATCAAACTATCTAACCAGTCAACAGCAGGTGTTAGGCTTCGCTGTGCCTTGCACCAGCCTGAGCAAACTGTGCAAAAATGCTCGGCCAAACCGACATGTTTTGACTTTTCTTCATCCAATTTTAATTTGCAGGTTCACATACTGAGCACTGGTGGAGTTGCTCTAAGCAATAGTAGCACAATGTTGCTAGCACAACCTGCCCCAAATTATGCAGCCCCATTCTAACAAGTACAACACATTTGCAGAACCAGAGGTTTTGCACATGACAGTATCATTGTCGTGGCTTAAAATTGTATATCAGTGTGATTGTGGAGAGAAACAAGAACCTCTAATGCAACCCAAGAAATGTTGAGATAATTCCAGCCAAACCAAAACAGAGATTACAACAATGAGTGTGACCCTTATAACATTACCTTGTGGCAGCTCAATGAAATTTGATGCACACAATCCCAGATGCATGTGAACTTTGAAATTAAGCATTCAAGTGAGGAGCAAATGGGATGGTGACCAACCTGAAAGACTGGTGCAATTTTTATTGAGCCACTTCTAAAAGGGGGCAGCACTCTTGACTTGCATCCAGGTTTTGCTTTTCAGTTCTCTGGACAGTTGTCAGCCCTGAATACCCAATTACGTGTACCTTGGTGACGGTAGGGTCATGTGCAACATGATGAAGTTTGAGAGTGGATTAAGAGTTCTGGACACAGTGTTGAGAAGGTGCACTATCAAATACTATTCACCACTTCAATCCTCTACCCCAACTGTCTGATCATGCCTCCCTCCTCTTCTAGATTGTGCATGTACAAAATCCCAGAACACATGACTTATTTGGACTCATGACAAGAATGCCCAAGGCACACATCAAATTGAACACCTAACCAATGTAGGAAGCATTGATACATTACTAGAATGATCTGATGCCCCAGGGCTGAAACTTGAAGTGACAGCTTTGTCAAATTATTAGCCTTCACAACCCATTCTTGAAGTAGTGTACTCCGCTTATGAGAACCAGCTGCAAAGAAATGATTCTAATGTCTTTCATAACTAGAACAAGCAACATAGGTAAATCAGATATCATCAATTGCCAGATCCACATGTTTGTATCAGCCTTGGAAACTCTGAAATCTTTTTTCCAATCAAGATGATTCTCATTTTTTCATGCAGTCACATTTCAGGTACATGTTTCAGGATTAGTAATCATATTCCAAGCTCAGATAGATTCTTGGGAGAGAACATAAAATGCTAGCACTGGGTTTAAACTGGAGAAAGTTTTAGTAATTCATGAACTATGAATGTGCCTGCAGGACTGTGTTTCAACATAAATCAGCCTGAGACACAGATCTAACTTCTTCTGTCCTTGAGACATGAAGGCCTGAATGTAGTAAGATTTGAAAAATGTGTCAATGATAAATTATCTGCAGAATTATGCTGAACAAACATCTCTCAGTGAAGTGACTGAAACAAACAATGATGACCTAAAAAAACTATGCAAATTGCGATATTTTAGGAAATTTTTGTTTTTCTAGTGTAAATTTGATTAAGTTTGTTTTTTTTGGGGGTTAAATTTGGCCAAATTTTCAGTATCAAAAAAATGAAAAAAAATGAAAAAAAACACTGATACCCATTACTGCCCCCTTGACTATACCCAGCGTGTTTTCCAGTCAATATATGACCAAAACATAGATGCAAAAGTCTCCATGGAATAAGCCAAATCTGCTCATATAGCACTTGGAAAACCAAATCTGCTGCTCCTCAATCCTTGTGAATTACTGTATCAGTCTTCACATGCAGCCACTCATCACAAGGAAACCCCACTTGCTTGTTTGTTGTTCTATGAAGAACCCTAATCTCAGAAGTTGATGTCATGGATATAAAGTACCCTTCAAATACACCACAAAGTTTCTCCAAGTGGTTTATGGTAACACTACAGTGGTCTGTTTAAGGACCTCTTCAGTTGCTCCTGGGCAGCAAAGCCCTACTAACCAAATGCTGTTGACTATCTTCAATAGGTGCCTCTATGGAGTCTGATAAATAATGAGGCTTGAGTTGTTCCATTTTAGGGCTATGGGGTGGGTGTAATCCTCATTTTTTTAGAAGGCAAAATCTACAAAAAGATTAGGTTTTGTTTTATGGCTTTTTGTTGGTCATTATATTCTGTCACTTCTTATGGCAACATTTTGAACATGGCTAATCTTTTATTGTTTTCAATTTGAGGATTATAACATTTGTTACCATTACTGTGTTGTTAATTAGCTACCATCATGGAAAATATTTGGTATGCCATCTATTTTACATCTTTTCTAGCTCAATGCAAGTTTCTAATAATCACATTGAAAAAATGGTTACATCTTCACCCTTTGTTTGCAAAACAATGGTGAAAACAACATATAATGCAACTAAGGGATGGATTAGGATCGGTTCCTATTTCTAGTTTGTGCATTATCAACTTGATTTATGTTCTTTATGTATTACATTCACAAATCATGGAAAATACAAACATGAAGCTTGTTTTGATTGTTTTGGGCATTGTTGATAACAATACAATTGTTGCATCATTTTGGTGATTATGTTTTGTTGTTCTTCCTTTGTTTTAATGCATTGTTAATTTTGTAAGATTAGGGTTATGTAGTAAATGTTCTACCATAATGTTGTTAGAGGCGGTTTTCAGTCTTTGTACAAATGACATTTGTAGAGGTGTTAATGGGTAACTTTTTTCTTATTGTTTTTGTCTATTCTTATGTAGGTCACATAGTTTGTTAACTTCCATTGATAAGGGTTCAATTCATTCCATGTACCAAAGACATTGAATTGAATATTTATCATTTACAATCCACCATCGCCAAAGTGGAATGGAGTGGTATAAAATGTGGGATATTAGTGAAGAACATGGGTTTTTTTTCTTCAAATTCCTCAAGTAGGTGCATTGGCTAGGATCCTTAGCAATAATTAACAATAAATGGTGACTATCCTTGGTGGACAAGGGTTTTTTGGAATCCTACCTAGTTTTGGTTACCTACATGAACACACTAATTAAACATCACAACTTCTAGCCTTTTTTTCCCTCAAGATATGGGGATTTGTTTTGTATATTTTTTCCCCCAAAAAACCCTTTTTGGATTTGTTAGCCCTTTTTTTGGTCAACAAGTAACAAAAAAAATTCCAAAATAAAACATTAATGATGGTCCAAATAAATTGAAAACCAAGTTAATGCAAGGATAAACAACAATGTTTTCATGTTGCAACAAATAGAATTTTCTTGTTTTACAAAAAATTGAAGTGATCAAACAAAGTCTTTTACACATTTCCACAATTATGGGAACAAATATTATCACAAAATAATTCCATTGTTTTGTTGACTCCAAAGTGATTTATAGCTAATGGGTCTTGCATTGGGTTATAAATTGTCAAATAATCAGGCCATCAAAGACACATAATAATTATACATATTGAATTTTGGCTATCCTACAATTGACTACATGGACTATAATTGACATATATAGGTGGATAGAAGAATATCTTCTATCCTACAATTGACCTACATGGACTTGCAAGCTTTGAAATGTAGTTTGAATATCAAGTTGCACAAAAAAATATTTTTGAACGAGCTACTAGGAATAATGCACAATGAAACACCAATAAAAGTTAGTGAAGTGGAAAGAAAAAAATAAACATCATGAATGAAGATGGGTTGAGCACTACAAGGGTTTATGTGAATGCCATCATTAGACAAGAAGTATTCAACATTCTATGGATTTCACTTTTATGGATTTATAAATTGTGAAAACATCCAACTTTCTCAAAATTTCCAAAACAATGGCATGATCATAATTAAACAAACCAAAAGTCGCATTAAATCCAAATGAAAAATTTCAAATTTCACACATATGTTTATGCATTGCCATGTGAAAATCATGGTAGTGATTGTGTTAAATGAGTGATACGAGTGTTGAGGAATTAAAATTAAAATTTCATTTCGTGAATGTAATGGGTTCTAGACTAAGCAAAACCCCCCCTCTCCTTTTTCTTTTTTGGCCCTTTTGTATGTTCCCATATGTTCATCGTTATTTATGTCAAATCTTTCATGTCTATGTATATGGTTTAAGTGGATAGGCTTGAAAAATGTAGGTTATTAAATTATTTTAATATTAACTTGTGCCTTTTCATGTCCATGTAGGTGGATAGAAGAAAGGTGGTAGTTATTAGGAAAGCATTGAAGTAGATAGGCCTAGAAGAGGTATATGTGAATAGCATAAATAGATAGATAAACAAACATCAATATTTTTATTATATATATTCAATTTTAAGTTTTGGTTTTAATTAAATACTTTGAACTTGAACAACATTTGCATAAAATAAGGATAATTCTCCAAAGGACTACATTGAGGACCTTTTTCATCCAAAAAATTTTGAAAAGAAAAAAATTGAGATGATAATAACCTACTACCCACACACAAAAAACACTCGATTATTTAAAAGACATGAAATTTGAATTTTTTACAAATTTAACATTCATTTAGAATCTCATATTAAATTATGAGAAATTTTGTTTGTTGCAACTTGTGTTTGCAACTACAAGTTACAATGGACATGATTTCTCATAATGTTTCAAGAATCCTTTACAACTTGTAAATGGGTGTAATGTACATGATATATAAAACAAAAGTGTAGTTTGCAATACAATAAATTGAACCATAAAATAATTAATATATTATTGGTATGATTTGAAATTGTGATCACTTGTTTAAACTAAAAAAAATGTTGGGTGAATATCACAAAGACTAAAAGTAAGTACTCAATCAGTTTTCAAGCTAGTTTTTTCACTTAAAATTGTTAGGTATCAAATAAAATTAATCCTAGCTTAATAACCATCGGGCACCATTTTTTTTGTTTTTGCTTTTTGATTTTAACTAAATTAGCCAAATGTGGCCATTATGTGAACTACAATTGCCACGTGGACATATTAGTGATGAACTCTCCAATTACATGTTAAACAAATGTGTAGTTTTTCAAAGACTAGGAAATTTTTCTTATCAATTTTAATTTGTGAACTTAGAGAAATTTTTAATAAGTTTTGGAGCTACAAGCTTTAACTTTCTATTAAGTCTTTTGCAAACAAAAGGGTTATTTATTTCCAATTTTTGGTGACAAAGCTATATGGAGAAATTAGAATTGAACCTTGACCCATAAAAGCCTTTCCCATTGCAACAAAAAGAGAAATTATAATTGAACCTTGACCCATAAAAGCCTTTCCCATTGCAACAAAAAATAAACATGCAAAAAAGAAAACATTGGTTTTACATGTTTGACATGAAAACAAAATCCTAATTCCTAAGGGCCCAAATGAGGGTTGGTCAAAGGTTCACCATATCCCACAAAACATGAATCATGGAAACAAAGGGCAATTAATTTTTTTAACAACATCAAAACTCAAACATTCATTATAGCAACTATCATACTTTAAACTTCATCACTACACAAAGAAGTTAGCTTTAAAACCATATGCCATAATCCATGGCCCACAACTCATACCAAAAATGATATCATAATAATTATGGACCATTAAACACCTTCATAAAAAAAAACTTCATTGATAGATAAAGGTTTATGTAACAAATAGTTGAGGAACCTTCCAAAGAAACTTTTGGTGGGCCAACATAAAGGTGAAGCAACATGTAGACAAAGCATGGACAACTTTCGAACATTCCAATCAAATCACCAAAAAAAAGGTCATAAATACAAGAGGAAAAAAAATGTGAAACTTGGGTAGCCTTGTTGTGATCCAAATTCTAGAATCCACATTCACCTTCAAATTGTTGCACCATACCAAGTTTTCTTATCTTTCCAATTTTGAATTATTGTTTGACAAAAGGAAAAAAATTCAAGGTGATCAAAAACTTTTGGCTAAACATTTGAATGGTGAACTAGTTCCAAGTGTATGGTCAATTGATTTTGTAGTTTAGGTTTCATTAATGTGAATATAGAAAAACACCATTCACCCTTTACCAATCCAATAACTTGCACAATAACAAGCTCAACTCCAACTTGATGTATTCAAGGATTTTTCCACAAGAATTTGTGATGTAGAAAATGTCCTCCATAACTTGGTAAATGGGTTCACATCAAAAGATTTGCAATGTATGTGTGCATAGGTCAAATATGAGGTTTAATGGTGGGTAGGATTTAGACAAAGGGTACTATGTTGTTACCTTTTGATAAAGTAGAATGTATGGTGACAAAGGGCGTTCTCGCAGTGAAAAGGGTACGAAACACCTAATTACTTTAGGGGAGGGTTTGGAAAAAAGGAAAAACTATAGCATATACTATAAACCAAATTCCCTTAAAAGGACCTATGCCTCTCCAATTTTTTTGTTTATTTTTCCGTTTCCTTTAGTGATGTGTCAATTGGTACTATAAAAGCCATAGAATGGGAGGAGGCCCACTTTGGACTAGTTGTTTGCTATTTTTTCTTCTCCATAATAAGTTGGGTAATTTTTGAGTACTTATAGGAAATATACCAAATGCCAATAGACCATGGACTTTGGTAATGTATCACCCCAAGTGTATTGAATTCATCTTAGGGTTCTTTAATTTAAAGTTTGTGATTTTTTACCTTTTTCTATTTTAGTATTTTGATTATTGTACTCACCACTAACAATTAATAATTTATACTGAAATGATTAGAGTTTTTAGCAAAAGGAATTCAATAGTCACATTTTTAAATTTCCAAAATTTTGACGATCAAATGATAAGTATACAAGGTGCATCATTATTTCACAATGTACAACATGCTGAAAATAATCATTATTTTGCATGAGGTTAAGAATTTAATTTTCTAGATTTCTAGAATTAACATTTTTTTATTTTTAAAAAAATTAGTCTTTCCTTCTATGAATTATTTATTGTCAAACCTTAGTGAGAAATATGGGCATTGGGTGAATCAACATTTGCATTAGTGCTAGCATGAGATAAATGATGTGAAGATGTTAAATGGTGAATGAAAGGATAGGTATGGCTCCTAGGTTAGGTGTTATTGTTTAGGACATTAGATTTACTTCAATTAGTTTAGATTATGTGTCATAATTTAGGGCAATTATTACCTAGGCTCCATTTTTAAACATTTTTTTGTACTACTTTTTTTGCACCCACTATTGATAAAGCCTCATTGCAACATGGCTATTAATTTTTTCTCATAGTTGCACAACCATGGTTGTGTTTGTGTTTGTGTTTACCATTGTTGCATTCATCAACTTCATTTGTTCAAACTTGTGTTAGTATTTTGTACCTCTAGCAAGTTCATCCATTTTGTTTGTGTTGTTTCCATGGTCATATTCATGGTCTTTCCACCTACATGTCCAACTTTCAAATTCATTTTCACTATCAACATTTCAAGCTATTTGTGTTGTTTGTAACAACAACAAGAACATTAATGTTGGGCAATGGTGGAACTTTTATAAGAAACTCGATTGTTGTTTTTTCAAATTTCCTTGTTTTTTAGTCTTTTTGTTTTATTTTTAATATTTTCTCCATCACCTTGGTCTGTTGGTTCCTTTTTTGTATTTTAAATTTTTTTTGGAGGGGTACCACCAAAAATCACGGGCCCATGGTGGAAGAAACTCAAGTAGCTACCATAATACCTTGGCCAATTTGACAGTCAATTATCAAATATTTAATTAATTCAAAAAAACTCAATTCAACATTTTAAAAATAATTATTCCTATTTTCGTCAAAAATATTAAATAAATTTTTAACATTTCAGTGAAAAACAATTTTTGTATAAGGTAAGTCTATGTTGTCAAGGATTTACTATGTGAGCACCAAGGGTGGAGTTCGAGGTCCACACAATAAATCCTTCATAATAAGGACTTACACTATGTAACAATTGAGGTAATCAATGCCTTACAAAATACTTCCCTCCCTTTTAGAGATCTAATTAAATTATATCTTTCGCCTTAAAAATTTTACAAAATTACCCTATCCACCCTAGGGAACACTTTCGACATGTGACAACTAGGATTTCCTAGACTTTTGACACGATCATGTAATAATTATTAAAAATTGAAAACATCATAAATAATATAATTAGTGTTGAACCAACGAAGAAACTATGATAGTCAATGGCAATTGTGTAAGAAACACCACTTGATTTTAGTTTCTTTTCTTTTCCCTTCATTTCTTTCCACTTCTTCTCAAGTAGGTTTTTTTGTTTTGAAGAAGCATTTCCTTCTTTGTTTGGTGTTTGGCCAATGCCTATTGATGATCATCAAAAATAGAAAATCTAGGAATTTTTTTGAAACACAAGGTTTAGAAGGCTCAAGCAATTTTGGTCGACAGCTTGTTTGGAAAATGTGTTTTTGAAGGTTATAAACTTTTAACTCATGCCCAATTGACAAAAATATTTGTCATTTTTTGATAGATTCCTTATATAGTTATGATTGATGTTTTCTTGGGGGTGAAATTTTACACCACAATGACAAAAAAAAATCCCTTATGTTCAAAGGGTTTTTTTGGGGAAAAATGCACATAAATCACCATATTGTGAGGGGAATAAAATTAGAAGGTTGTTAATAAAAAATCTTCTAATTATAAAAAACTCGTGGAGGTTGTTAGGACAAAAGAAAAATTACTGAAAATTTCTCTTTTTTTTGTCTAACCTCCAACCAAATTTAGTTCATTCCTATTCTAAATGATCACTAGTTCACCTACTTGACAAAATTGGGGAAAAAACCCTTTGGTCATGATTAATTGTGGAAGAACAAGCATTTTGAATATTTTAATTTTGAAATTCTTGAAACATGATGAAATCTTAAAATAGTAATTCATATTAATAATGTAATTTTGAAATTTGAAATTTTTGAATAATGTAAATTGGAAATTGTTTCCTTTGTGGAGGTGAAGGTGCACTTGTACCATAATATAAGGCTAGCTTCAACACATGTTGGTTGAAAAATTAATTAAATTTGAATATTCCATGTCAAAAGTAAGATATTTTATAATATTTTATAATATTTATAAAATATTCCTTCACAAAAAAAAAATTCTGAAAAAAAAATTCTTTGAAAACTTCAATGTTACTACTTGAATAATATGAATAATGCGACAATTGTTAAGGTATTATAGTATTATTATGTTTGGATGGACAATTTCATCCAACAACATTGTTTCATGTTCATTGTATGGCATTTTCTTTCGTATGTGCAATTGCTATAAGAATCTAAATTTGACATTTGAACATGATGATTTAAGGGGATATTGTACATGGAACTTTACACATTTCATAAACATTAAAATGTAGGTATTGGCTTTAGAAATGTATCATCATGTTTTTTTTGTGGCTATTACCATGACTTTTTTTGAAGTATATTGTGATGATCAATGAATACATACTAGTTTTTATATCACACAAACTTGAAGAACTTAGGTTGTGTTTTGATTTTTCATTTTTTCATTCACATTTACTTGAAAATTAAAAATTGTATACCAACATTCAAAACTTAGTTCAGTGTATGCAAATAACATTTTTGTATCAATTGTGAATACAAACCTTAAAATTAAGTTATTTCATTGTGTCAACTAGTATAAACAATATCCAATAGCCAAAAACCATGTCAAATAGTGGTGAAAATAATAAACTTGTTTTACATTTTTTTTGTTTTGACATTTAAAAATTATGTTAACCATTCACATTTATTCAAAAATGAAAAAAATAAAACATCTAATATATTGGGGCAACTATATACATTGTTAATAACAAGTTGCAAAATATTTCATTCAAATTTTCCTTCATATAAAAAGGTGAAAATGATTAAAAAATGACTCATAATCCTTTTATAAAATAATCTCATGGGCTCCTTTAAAATGTATTTGCGCCCAACAGGTGTTCAAGATAGGTAAAATAACCACATCAAATATAATCAAAAACTAGTAAGTGAAGACGAATGTCAAGGTTTTATATCATGTATAACATTTCATCAATGGTGATGGAGATTGTTAATATTATACTTGATGTAGAAACTTCAATGAAAGTACTTGGGAAATGTATCGAGGGCATTCATAATAATCATAGTATTAATCATTTCACACATTAATTGAAGTATATTGATCCTATCTATTGCATTTGCATTGTGGGAATACATTTATGAAAAATGTTGTAGGTAAAAAAATTTAAAATTTTAATTGAGTAAGGCATTCACATAAGGGTGAAGCCTTCCATGTACATTATTATTTGACATTTCAATAGTTGTGCCATTTGGGCTCACATTGCATTAATGGAAAAGGAATCCAAAGAAGAAAGTTACACATGATGCAAAACTTGATGTAGTGGCACACTTGTGTCATATGGGTATGTCATTTTGGCATGGGGAACCTAAAACATTCAAACTTTGAAAAGGTTTGTAAAGAATGAGAACATATTTGTCACTTGAGCTCTTTGTAAGGTATTTTGAAATAATGTGATTCTAGTAATGTTATATGTATCCCAAACACAAAGCCACTAAAGTGCTTTTAAAAAAAATCTATATCCTCTCCCTTTGAATTGTGAAGGTTGTGTGCAAACAAAAAATGACATATTTTTAAAAGGACAAGTTCACAAAAATCATGTTTAGTTTAGTTTGAAGTTTTGTGGATCCCAAAGTCATGTTCTTTTGAATACAAATTGCCTTTATACCATCAGACTTTTTTCATTTCACGTGGCTTCATATATCATTTAATGCATCAAAACGACATGACTCCTATTGAACTATTTGTATCTAGAAAATAAAAACAAAACATGAATTTTATACATCCTTGATAAATAAGATTGAAGTAGACATGGGAGGTTATTGTGGGATAATTTTATTAAAATGTCTAAAATAATGATACATAGCCAAAACATAAGAAAATGAACTAAAGAGGTTAGATAAAAACTAAGATGGAAACCGAAGAGGTTAACTAAAAAGTAGGATGGTACATTATGTGTGGGAGGCCTAGAGAGAAGGAAAATGAATGACTTTTTGAAATCATCCATTGCCTTTTTTCACTACAAGTATTAGCGTAGGTATTGGTTCACCCTAGCCAAAAGTACTTGGTAGTTATTGAGAATGTTTACATATTGTAATTGTTGGGTCCCCTATGAAGTTATTTCCCATGCAATATATAGTAATTCGTATTCTTGCAACCCTTCTCCACAACTTATTTCTTCATTGTTGCTTCAAAGGATGACATATAACATGTTTCCATTTGCATAAAAACTACAATGCATGTTTTAGATAATGATGGACATGTTAATATTGATCATTTGAATTACTAGGTACATTGGAATAAGGTGCAAGAATGTGGTTTGTAGTACAACCATTATAGGTGAAAATTAATTGATGTTTGGTTAGGTTATAACGACCTTAGACAGTTGATTGGTTATCACATAGTTGTACCCATGGCGCACTTGTGGCAAGTTCACCTTAAAAGGCCATTTCATGGATGAGTCCATCTTTATTATGCTCACTTTCTTGGGCTTATTAATCATCTTTTTCCTTTGTTTTTTTGAAGTCAATTCTTAGACTCCATTATTGAATATTCTCCTTGTTCCTTGGCCACATTTTTTTTCTATAGGCCCTTGGTACAATAAAATGGCCCATCCCCCATTTCTTTGTCTTATGCTTACCTTAAAATATTTAAAATGTTATTTATTCTATTATTTAAATGTGATATTAAAAAATTCCCAAAACATATCATTTAAAAATATTTTAAATATTTAAAAAAGTCATTTAAGTAATGAAAATCATTGGTTATAATGTTTAGGAATGATTTTGGGTATTTTACATTCACTAGATTCATTTCAAAATTTTCACATGTTCCCATAATATATTAAAAACATTGTTGTATAAAGTATACCAAACATTTTAAACATTAACTTGACTTATCATTTTAAAACATGTAAAATTAACCATTTAATTACACCTTGAATGGGTTCTTTTATTCTATTCACATTCTACATGTTTATTCTATATTATCTAAAGAATTTGTTGTTTATGCAAAGCAATTGAAAGATGCATGTACCCAACTTCAACACACTTGACAAGCATGTCACAAGTGGGCTTTTGATTTATTGATTTTTCCCCCATTCTTGTTTGAATGCCCTAGGCAATGTTTTTAGCTATGTCCTTTGCCCCTTCTCTTTCATGAGTTGAATTTTTAAAAAATGAATACAAGCAATTAAAAGCCCCAAATTTATAAGATGTTGCATAAAGAAAGTCATAATTAACAAATGATTTTTATATGTATTACACAAAAATAGATAGATCTTACATATATACATGTTTTCCCCTGAAAAAATATGTTAACATGGTGCCACAATATTCTTGGTCAATATTGAAATCACAAAAACATGTATGTAATTAAAAAATTTTGTTTGTTTGTTTGTGCCATTCATAAATACCTACTCCAAGCCTAATTAATTAATACCTACCCACCAATTGGACATGAAAATGTACATGTTACATGCCTTTCCATGTTCATAATATTTATGTTATGAAATCTTTGAATTTGTTTGTGTTTTTTATGTGAGAATTGAAACACTAATTCAATATTAAATTGAAACAAAAATTCAATATGGTCACAAGGAACTTGAGCAATTCAATAAGACATTGAAACAACAATTAAAAACAATCTTGAAGAGTTGAATTGAATGAGAAATTGAAATGATAGCAATTCAATACAATCATGAAATTTGAAATTAAAACAAGTCAATATGGTGATGGGAGATAATAAAACATCAAAACAAAATTGAGTATAAACTTGATCAAACATTTGGAATCATCATGAATGCAAATGATGATGTTTTCCATGTGAATCACAAGTATCTCAACTAATGTTTGATAAGAATAATGTTGACATAAGGGTGTAAACACAGTTAAAAGGGCTAGGGCATCAAGATAAAGTTATTTTTTCCAAAAACTACATGTGACTTCTGGATTCATGTGTTGGTATATAATTGTAAATTTTATTATTTTCATACCCAATTTATCACAATGTGTTATATATATATTTGTTACATATTGATCCTACATAATGTATGTTATGCATTCGTGCTTTTTATCACATAGAAATGAATAACTTTTGTTGCAATGACATTCTCAAAATTCATAAATTTTAGGGCCAAATGATTGTTTAAATTAAATGTGTTAAAATGTGTTGTAATTTATTTTTTCACCAATTTCAATTTCTTTTGTTATTTCAATCATTCAATGCGCAAAAGGACTTTTGATTTGCATTCAAGTCTTGAGCATTGAAGCTTTGCAAGTAAGGAAGCGTATTTCAAAAAATAAAAATAAAATCCAAATTATTGTGACCCCTTTATGATTTTTCAAAGATAAAAAATATTAATTTTAAGTAGTGTCCATCCCTTTAGGTGACTCCTTTGACTATGCTTTCATTTGCAAATTACTTATTCATTGGTCATATCAATGAAATTCAATTTGACTTACTTACAACTTGTCACAAACAAACTTGCATCATTTCAATAATTACATTGATAGAAAAAAAGACTACATTTGAGATTCAAAATATTTAATTAATGCCCAAATCCAATTTATTGAAGGAAAATATGGGTTTGTTCATATATATGTTGAATCACATAAAGAAAATGAAAATAACGATTTTGAATATCAATCATGGTTGCACAATATTGTACACCAAGATTGATTTTATTCTTATCATAACCTAACGTGTATTTCATAAGGTGGAGAATGAGAAAATATGTTCCAAAAAGATTCATTTAAAATATAAAATATAGATCTTATGAATGGACCATCTGTTTTCCAACATTTGATGAATCATGTATTTCAATAGTACTTGGATTAATTCATGGTTTATTACATCAATGTGATCCTTAATGTTCAATACTTTGAAAGGACATAAACATTATGTACCACAACTTTTGTTTAAAAAAGTTAAAAAAGTTGAGCATTACATGAGACATAGGTAACATGTGAATTTCATAAATGTGAAATAAAATTCCTTGGGTACATCATTTTGATCATGACATTTGTATGCACCCTCATCAAATTCAAAATATTGTGAATTCAGTTACCACATCACACTAGCGTGGCCTATGCCATTGGCCCAAGTGTTACCATGTCTTCAACTGATTTTTTCTTTCAAAACCTAGTTTTTTGGAATTTATTTGAATTTTCAGTGGTAGAAATCATTTAAACATCTATATTTTATTACATTCTGAATCCAAATCTTACCAAATAAATTCCATTAAATCTTCCTCATCAAGATCTTTCCAACAACACAAAAGGCACATTCCAATTCCTCCAAAATTTTCAGCTACAATTTAATTTAATTTTCAATGAGAAAACCATTCAATATTCAAGAAGTTTTGCATTGCAAGTCCAAATATCATGGAACCAAGCTGATGCACCCCTCCTCCTCAAGAGCTTTCCAATGAGACCAAGAACGCAATTTGAAGCATCCTGATTCAGTGGATTTCATAAGAATAAACAAAACAAAACAAACAAACAACTTTTATAGATGGTGTTAAATGTTTTGTTAAGTTTTTAAAACATTTATTGAATTTTGCATTTGATTTAGGTGTGAATGAAAAAAGAAAGGTGAACATGAATTGCATAGATGGAAAGCCTTTGACACTAATGTGACCTTTAGGTGACAAAAGAGGTTGAGAGCATCAAGAAAATAAGTAGGAAAAAATGGAACATGTGGAAGCCAAATAATGTCATCCATCCTTGAACTATTCAATCTAGATTGTATCATGTGGGTAGCTCTTGAGAATAGAACCATGTCATTTTCATTGTGTTGTAAAACTTCACATATATTTGATAGTCATTGATGTTGATACCTAGTTTCAATGGTGGATCCTGACCTTTAATTGTAAGGGCATTGGTTGATATCTTAACAAAGTTCAAACAAGGTGTGTGTGACACTATGGCCTTGCCATTTACATTAAAACATATCTTAGGGCAAAAGAAGAATTATGGAAACTCAAACATTTCACCATGCAAAAATATAATCTTCAAAAAATCCTCTACAAAAACCAAAATCCTTCAAAGTATTATAACTCTATAACTAATCTCAAGTTTCAACACAAGCCAAAATATCATCTTTCAAAAATCCTCATATAAAAATAGACCTATTACCTAGGGGCCAAAATCCTTTAAGCTACCATACTCTATAATGAATCTAAACACGATATTCTTGCTTATCAAGGCAATGCCAACAAAATTTGATAGCACATAAAGGTGGAGCTTGGCTAGCATTTGGATTTGAAAATACATTGTTAATCACCAAGGTCAATGTTCAAGGGAGGGAAGGCAAAGATGAGCGGCGCACTATTTTCATTGGTTTCAATTGACGGTGGGGTTTGACTTGTACTACCTACATCTTCCAAGTTCCTTGCTCCCATCTAGGTCTCTAAACACTTGGATGTGAAGCATGTATGGTGATTGGTCTACATACCATTGTAGGAAAAGAAAATATAAATGCCTCTAGTGTAAATAAAACTCCCAATCACATCTAATAATCTACCATACCTACTAGTAATGTTTGGCATGAAACATTTAACAAAAAAATAGAGAAAAATTTATTCATATTTGTCAAAATTGTTAAAAATTGAAAAGCATTGAGTTCCTAATACAAATGCACAACAAAAGATGAATCTCGCAGACTTCATCCTCAATTGTTGAAATTATTATTATAAAAAAAAACTGCCAAACCCTGGTTTTAAAAATAAATAAACATTTGGCAAAGAAGTGCCCAACATCAGTTGTAGCTACTGTATTTATTGTTGTTAGTTGAATTATGAACTTTTATTATCGACATTTGACAGCTGAGATTTGGCACTTAGCAGCCTTTACTTTTACTTACATGCTTTGTTTTGCCATTCACACTTCCTGGTTGTTGTTGTAATGGCTTTCTTGTCATGAAGTCTGCCAGGTAAGGGAAGGGAAGGGAAGGACTCCTACTGATACATCCAGGTTCTTAACAAAGGTAAAGACAAGTTTGAAAAAGGACTACAGAACAAGACAACTCAGTCTCAAAGCTTTGTACCTTCATTTGAAATCACTTTCATGAAAAAAATGTTCACTTGTCATTACGAAGTGAAGCCCCCAGTTTTTGGCATGAGAACGAGCCACTTTCCAGTAGGTATTATTCGAATTCCAAGGCCGTATGCTATGCAGCAGAGGAGGCCACGTTGTATACTTTTTTACACGGGAGTAGTAGGTGTAAAAGATAACTTATTTACAGCTTTTGTTGTTGTGTGGTGTTTGTTTAGAACTTTTTCTAAAACCCATTTGCATACTTTTTTGACATGGGGGATAGTAGGTGTAGAAGTTAACTTACATGCAGCTTTTGTTGTTGTTCTGTGGTGCTTTTTAGAACTTTTTCTAAAACCCATTTGCATACTTTTTTGACGTGGGGGATAGTAGGTGTAGAAGTTCACTTACATGTAGCTTTTGTTGTTGTTCTGTGGTGCTTTTTAGAACTTTTTCTCTAAACCAATTTTTTGGACAGTCGGCAATCCCTTTTCTCCTTATATATAGTACATGGATTTGGCCATTTGGAGAGTGTTCTTTTTTTGTTTACTTCTCTGTGGAATTTGGGCCAATTGTACCCTAGAAATTGGGAAAAGTTTTGTGCTACCAACCGTTCAAGACTCAAGTGGGCTAAAAATCTGGGGGAAGGTTCATATCTTGTAAGCACCACTGAAATAAAAGCTTGGTCAATGCTCTACAGTGATGAGCAAAAGGGAATTTATGCTGTATATTATAGCAAAAGCACTGCCAACATATCTTGGAGGATAGACTTGTTGTCTCCAATGAACGGAGTTGGACAAACCCAGATCTTTCCTTTTTGGTGGCCAAATCGGAGGAGATTTTGAGTGGGAGAAACTTTAGCGGGGGTGGGACAAACTTTTTGGATCATAAAGAGTTTATTGGCTTGACGTAAGATGGACTTTTTTATTTATTGTAAAGAGTTTATTGGCTTGATGCAAGACTGAACTTTTCTTTATATTGTAAAGGGTTTATTGGCTTGATGCATGTCCAACCCGGATCCCAGCACCTGAATTGCTTTTCTAATATGCAAGCATTTGCATGGTTTCCTTTCCAGATTTCAATGAGTTTCATTGTGATGCAATTGTGCCTATTGGTTATTTTTTCCCCAAATTTTCAATGATTTCACAAACGTGATGAGGAACAGCTGAAAAAACATTGTAAAAAAAGAGTCTTTCCAAGATTTTTTCAAAAAGGATTTCACAATTTGTCACAAAGATATCATTGGTGGTGCCTAGAACTCTTTCAAAATTTATTAAAATCTACCAATTTTCTCAAACAAAAAACACTACTATAAAGAGGAAGTTGAGATGGAGATAAGAAGGAGCTAAGTCCACTCTTTCCAAATTGGACCCTCTTTTAAAAAATTAGAGATTGGGATATTTGTCTAATCTAGTGTAAATTCGACTGATTCTGCTATTTTTTGGGGTATTGCAAAATTGGAAATAAAAACAGAGAAACAAAAAACCCTGGTGATGAGAAACCCAATTGACTGGAAACCATTGTGCCACTCAACTTGTACTGTGGTCTGGCCTCTAGAATCAGCCTCCAGGAGTGTTGATGCTAACTTGTGAAGCCTCTTTTGAAAGAGACCAGAACAACAATGGAAGCATTGGAAAACAGAAAAGAATTGGTGACAAGATTTAGGGTTTGCTAACATCAAGTGATTGGTGATAAAAAAAATGACAAGAACTTTTTCATGTTCTGAATGGCAAGATAAACAACAAGGTTCAGGGTCCAAATTAAGAAAGGCTAGTTAATCTTTTGGGGAATAGTGTCACCACCGCCCAGGAATTCTCATGTGCAGACTTGGGTGGCCTATGATCTGTTGCCTGGTGCCACCTTTGCAAGAAAAGATCCAGGGAACCCTAAACCTTGGGGAAGGTTCACATGAATTTTGAAACTGAAGTAGATTTTCCCCCCAATTGACTCTGTTTGTGTGCCTGTGCTTGTGGATATTTACACATTAGTTGAAATTAGTTTTTATCCAATAGCATAGTTTGCTTCTACTAGCTAGTGCAATAGTACATTTGTTACTACCTACTCACGAGTTGCTTGTTCCTATTGATCATGATTTCTAGCCAATTACATTTGTTGGCAATTAATTGTTGCACTCCCTCATGAGAAATGTTTTGTTCAGGAATTTTTTAGTGTGGCTCAAGTGGTGATCATGAATAGGAAGGTGTAGAAAAAGTGGCCTTCATCCATAAGAAGATTTGACCAAATCTTCTATAAACCAGATCTGAAGCACACATTTTTCATCCTCCTTCAATATTTCTGGCTAGTTACTGGAAGCAAAAATAGCAGTTTGCCAAATTTTAATTGATTTTCCTGACTTCTGGCAATTGAAAATAACTTACCTACTCTTTGAGTTTTTCATTTTTGATTTAGCCATTTGCCAACATTTTGGCAGTAAAACAAGGCCGTTCATGAGTTTCTTAAGATAAGGGAGAATAGCGTTGAATCTTTGATGAAATGTCAAGATGGTCAGATTGTGTATGTTGTTGTGAAATTGTTGGCTGATCTGATGATGCTTCAATCCCATGCAAATAGCACCATGCCATTATTTAACTGTGTCAAATAGAAGGGGGAAAAAAAAAGTTTCACATACTTAACCACATACATTGTTGATTGTATTCCAGCCACTTTTATAGATTCCTGGCAATCAATAAAAAGCCAACATCCAGATGAATATCTCAAGCGAGGTGGTTCTATGCTCTCCTACTTTTGGCATATTGCAAGTCAATCAATTAGCTAGGGTCCTTGGCCATACAATTGCAATATCTGTTGGGAAGATTTCTTTGTGAACATGGTTTTCCTTTCCTAGTGTCATTACTTGCATTAAGAACGGCCCAAAAAGATAACACCTAGGCTACTAAGGATGGAATTGGGCTGTTGTGGTTGCATTTCAAAATGTCTTCTCTCCCTTGCCCACCCCCCCCAGGGTGACTTTATAGATCAACAAATTTTGATGTTGCATCTGTTTCCATGTGTATCATGTTATAGGTGTTCAAACCAGTTCATGTGATTTTGTTGCTGCCTTGCAACACGTTTTAAGTATACACACACATTATTATGTGCAATGTATTTGAGGCGTTGAATTAAATTCATAGTGTGCTACTATGCCAACACCACAAATAGGATCACACACATATAACATGCAATATCAAGTATACATGCACATTATTATGTGCAATGTATTTGAGGCGTTGAATTAAGTTCATAGTGTGCTACTATGCCAACACCACAAATAGGATCACACGCATATAACATGCAATATCAAGTATACATGCACATTATTATGTGCAATGTATTTGAGGCGTTGAATATCTACGATAAAATGGGTGCTGTTGTGCCTAAAACACTTATACAAGTATTGTGACATTTCGAGGGCTTTGATAATATGGTTACTTGGTACCATATAAATGCAAACTTAGTCAAAATTTGAAAGTCTTGGAGGGATGTGATGATGTGTACAAATATTACTTGCCATACATATAGTAGAACAGCATGTGCATCTTTTGTGTTGAAGTGTGATTTTACCTCTGTTTCATATTCTTCCAAATGTGAGTGTTGTTTAAACCTATGGAATCATTCTATTCATGTGTGAAAGAAACTACGCAGACACAAAAGAATCGAAGTTTTTGGGAAATTTCAGTTAACATTGGTAATAAACTGTAAAAGTTGGCGTGAAAACAATGTTTTCTTTGGCCAATTATATTATGGAAGGCAACTGGCAAAAATTATATGAGCTCAATTTCATGAGAACTATCTTAAAGTTGTTGAATGATAATTGGCTTTTGGAGGTTGATGATTGATTGGATAATGTGTGTTAAATTTAGTGTAAACTTGAATATAATCTGAACCTTTTTCTAAGGTTTGATCTTGCTTAAGTACAAGGTAAACAATGCTTTCTAAAATCATTCTTCAAGGGGAGGTGTGTAGTTAAAAAGTATTTTCACATGGAAAAAATCACTGAATGAAATCTTCTGCAAAAGGAGTCATTGAAAGACATTTTTAGATGCCAAAGATTGATTCATAAGCTCATATTTAAAGGAGGGCGATCCCCAATAGCATTTCTTTCACATTCTCAAATGGTATTTACATTCCCATGGTGATGGGTGAATTCAAATTTCCAATATTTGTGTTCCAACTGTGGAACCAATGATTTCCATGAAACAACTTTCAATTGGTGAAGAACTGGTGGTTCTTTCCCCAATTCTTTCACTTTTCCATATTTCTGAGAACCATGGTTATAAACCGAAGGTGATTTTTTTGAAGATTTTGAGACTGGTTGAATAAGTAGGTATAATATGCAGGTTGATATCTGGCAGGTATCTGTCCCTAATTCTAAGAACCGCAAAACACTGGTTCAAACTAGATATATTTACCTCCACGTTGAAATCTTATTGAAATTTGGAAAAGGAAATTAGTTATTAGATTTAAAGGTACATTTACTACAATCATTTGTAATATACCAAAAGTGTCTAGTCGATCACCCAAGTGGGGTCATATTCATGACCAACTTGCAATTGGTTGTCAATTAAAGTTCATACTTGGCCATGCTAGATGTACCTAACCTATTAGGGCCAACCCAATCATAATATTATCGAAAAGGTCACCAAAAACCATGTTGCTAACTTGGTACCTTGATGAAGGGATGGTAGGGCCACCACTTTGCATAGCCTATGATGGTTAAAAAGTGACCACCCTTGTAGAGATAATAAGACGAAATGTGGGATGTTTTTATAAGATGAATTCTTAATAAATTGTTTAGCTTCAACTTCAGTTTTTCCTTTTCATTATGATAGATGAACAAAATTGGTGAAGTGAATAATTGTTTGAAAAGAAAATTTGACAAATTAACTTGGTGAAATGTCACGTAATATCGTAGAATAAACACTTGGTTAAATAATGCAATTTGTTCTAATATGCCAAATTCAATGGTGAAACATAAAGCGATAGACATTATTTAGTGTCATGTCTGTATTTGTCAAACAATCAAAATGAAGTGATAATGTAAGGTTAAAAATTTGAAGTTTGATATTTAAATTGTCCACCAACTTCTTTTACTTGGATAAGTGGTAACCCTTAAAGTTTTCCAAAACCTTAAAATAAAAGTTTGATAATTGGGGTTATTTTAAACTTGCTAAATTTCGCATTACTTTACCTATGTGAAGTTCTCTTCATTGTCCTCTCATTGAGAAACATTTGGTGTTATTGTTGATAATTCAAACACAACCCACTTAACCATGATTGAAATGTGGAACTTTGGGCGGTGGTTTGAAGACTAGTTTATGCTAGGATCAGAAACCTACTTCAGACGATGAAATTTGAACAATTTGAGTCCTTCAAAGGAACTTTAATAGAATTTGGACATTCCTTTCATTTGACATTATAATTTCCTTTAATGTTGTGTTGTTTCTTTAATGTGGTGGGGTCATACGTGGTAGATAGAACCACGTCCTGAGTCCTAACTTGTCCTAAGGTGCTTTTTGTTATCCAAGAAAAAGAAACCAACTTAAAATATTGTTTTAGAAAAGTCACCTACACATCAAAGTGGATTAATACTATCTCCAAAAAAAACAATAGATCAACTGTATTAATTTTTGTGTATTTGCTCACTTCAATTTGAACCCAAACAAATGTTTTAAAGTGACAAGTTGATTGGTTGAAATTTCAAGATCCGGATAAGGTATTACTACCTTCAACGTTTAGAGAGTAGTAGTAAACATAATGCTTTTCAACTCAAACTCTGCACCAACCCTGATATACTTGCACTATACTTGCACTATATATTTAACGTGAAATATTAGTAAATTTTTTTGAAGGATTAATAGTTCATTATGTATTCCACCCAAGCATGTTATTAAATTAGCAATGAAATTGTACATTCAACTGTGTCATGTAAGCTAGAAAAAAAGAAGAATGGAGATAATTAATTTGCTACTTAAGTCTATCACCCTACGCGTAAGGGATTCCATAGTTCCTTTTTAAATCCCACAACATAATTGCTTGACCTTTGGTTGAATTTTGATCCTCAGGTGTAATCAAATGGCTTTTGGTTTTCAAGTGAAGTGGTAACCCTTAAGTATTATTACTCAACTACCATAAACAACATGTAGCATGGCATGGTTATGGATTGAACACACAACCACATGGAAGCTGGCCACATGTCCAACCCATTTGGCCTACAATGATTTTATGACAATTATGTAACCACAAGCACTATTTACCCCATAAGGGATCATGGACCAACCAATTTTGGTAACCTATTCAAGTCTTTCAGTAACATTAACCTTTTTCAAATGGTTTCCACTCAAATTATTGTCAAATTGCAAATTTCATTTGTCAAATTTTGTGCTAGATGACATCATCTAAATCTGAATATAACATCATATGTAGAAGTTACATGCAAAAATAGTTTGAAGACCCCCCTATCACACCCATGTGATAACAATGTTGTAGCACATTGAACCCACTTGTAATCATAATAGGGCCACTACCACAAATATAGTAGTTGCCTTGTGACTAGGTATTTAAAATTGCATTCAAGATGGATTCTCAGATGGTTATCAAATGTGTTGCAATGTTGGGTATTGGGTGTAGGATTTGTATGTGTAAGTATATGACATGATGATGCATCAACTTTGGTTGAAATGGGTTTATGTGCTTGATTTGGATGTGTCTATGTGGCTCAAATGTGTGTGTATATGTCCACCCTATTTGCATTTCATTGTTTGTGCTTGTCAAGTGTAAGTATGCAAAGGTTATAGTTCAAAATGTAAATATGGCAAAACATTTATGAGATTCTAATTTGAGGTTTAAGAATGAGAGCATTGTAGAGCATATCATTTCTTAAAGGTGGAAAATTCATTCCGTTTTGGATTTGTGAAAAAAAGAGGCTTTGAAAAATTTATAAAAAGATCATACAAAGTGTATTAGGACATTGAAGTGTTCTTTTTTTAAAACTGAAGGTTAACTCCATTGATGTTAGCATGGCAATGGATGTAAAAGGTATGAAAATCAACTAAATGTGCAATTACATTGAAATATGATGTCATTAGTTGGCAACGAACTAATATTGATTTTGAATTAATATTTTTTTTAAAAATCACCACTATTATTATCAATTTGCAATTAAGTGGTGAAATGTGTATATCAAAATTGAACCCTAGTTTTATTAACATTTTGCACATATTAAGACTATAATATTTTTTAATTTCTTTGAAAATGTGGATACCTTTACCAATTCATATTTTTAAAAAACCATATTAGCCCAACACCTCTTTGAATAGAGCTAATGCCATACCAATGTTGGTTGGATATCAATTTAAACTCGATATCAACATGCATAGTTGACATAAATGGATAAAATCAATCTCAAAGTTGTGCAAAACATAAAATCTAATGTTATAAAAATCTAATGGATGAATAAACATTAATAACTTGATGTGTATTCATATCCACTTGTTGAGATGGTCCCCTTCATTAACTATATCCACTTGTGAAGATTTTTAAATTCCCAAATTTGTATCCCATGCTATGCATATCCGGATTTTGGGGTTTCAAATTGTTTTAAGATTAGAGGATATGCATATGCAACTTTAGATTTTCAAATATGTTTTGGGTGGTTTGAATATACATTTTTTTTACAAGTAAAAGCAAAAAGGTAAAGCAAGTACGGTTAGTTGTCACATAATGATGAAAATCAATGGAGTGTGATGCTATGGCACCTTACTTTTTTCTTTATAGCTTTCTCCTTTTTCAAATGTGAGTTTCAAATCAAATCACATATGTCCAAGGTGTGTATGTTTAGTTTGCAACTCTTGTGTCTTTCCTGTTTTTGCAAATATTTTTATTATGTTGTGTGTTCATGGCAAATATGAACTTTAAAGTGTTTGTGTTTATTGTGTGTGTGTGTGTTGAACATTAAATTACATGAATGTGTTGTTTGCTTTTGTTAAATTTGAGCTCCAAGCTTTGAATTAAGTTCTTCCATTGTTGTTTGATGTTTTTCACATTTTGCACCAAGGGGTTTGTGTTGATGCTTATAAATCATTAATGGTTGTGAGCTGAGTTGGTCTTGACAAGCATATTCAAAAGCTCACATTTTTATATTTGCATTAGGTGAGCACAAATATGACCTTTTACATTTTCCTTTTTGTTTTGAAAATGTTTTTTTTTTTTTTTTTTTTTTTTTTTTTTAAAAATTTTTTTTTTTTTTTTTTGTTCCTTATGTGATCAATGAAGGGCATGGTACTTTATTTGATTTTTGTTTTTGACTGTGGGTAGGGTATAAAGTTTTCGCTCCTTGTGTGATGGTTGAAAAATAGTTC
>Ga0209208_10000583_pt1 | contig 48162 bp, 24 predicted proteins | sample S1TSphfallax_3_FD_187694 | JGI IMG/M metagenome (GOLD analysis project Ga0209208, IMG submission 187694) | Host-associated microbial communities from peat moss isolated from Minnesota, USA - S1T2_Fd - Sphagnum fallax MG (SPAdes) (version 2) | ecosystem: Host-associated > Plants > Peat moss >...
TTTCCTTGTGATTAATTGTGAAATCACATGGGGAAATATGTGATGTTGTTTCCTTGTGATTAATTGTGAAATCACATGGGGAAATATGTGATGTTGTTTTCTTGTGATTAATTGTGAAATCACATGGGGAAATATGTGATGTTGTTTCCTTGTGATTAATTGTGGAATCACATGGGGAACTATGTGATGTTGTTTCCTTGTGATTAATTGTGGAATCACATGGGGAACCATGTGATTTTGTTCCTTTTGATTATTTGAGGAACCATGTGGTGGATAAATTTTAGGAAGTTTCTTGATTAATTTCCTTTTGGTTAGTATTTAAAGAGGTGTTTGTGACCTTGAGAAACACTTTCATTGGTACAAAATCATGATATGAATACAAAGTTTGTGAGAATTGAAGTTTTGATTTTGAAAGGCTTTGGTTTTGAATAGTTTTGGTGTTGTTTATGTGTAGTTCATGGTAGGAGAATGGTGAGGTTTGCATAGCCAATAGAAGAGTGGGAAGATAATTTTACAACCAAGAACATATATTTCATAGCTATGTAGTAATCATACATAGTTTCGATCTTAAACCCGTTCGTGTTGTACACTCCCATCAACTTTCACCAGTCTTCTACTATTCTTTTTATTGAAGAACCTTGTGTCAAGGTTTCCACACTATATATGCATTTTATTTTATTGGATTTCTCAAGTAAGAGTTAAAGTCCAATTTTTCCAATTTCTAAACCTTTCAGTTTAAGTTTTAACCTTTTTTTTTTCCAAAAAGTCATTCCGATTTTGCATAATGAATTTGTTTTTTTTTAATTCATGCCAACTTTTGTTTTCTTGAAAATTTGTTATATGTTGGATGTATGAATGTACTGGATTTGGCAAATGATGGCATTGAATGCATGGTTAAATGTTGCACATCCTTCTTTTTTTTATATAGGGGAAGGGTTTGCCGGAAGACCTTTTTGGATTTTGAGATGTTGTCCTAAGGCCAAGGGGGAGACATCAAAAAATTCGGAAGGATCTATAAACAAACCTTTCACCGACTTAAAAGAACTCCCGATTTTTTAAAATTATCTTTTTTCTCTTTCATTATTTTTTACGTTTTTTTCTCGTTCATCATGTTCGCCTAGAAAGTTGCAATAACATCATTTTGATGTCATTTGTCCTTTTTTGGTTTTTTTTCCCTTTGAACATTGCACGTCTCTTTTTACTTGTTTATTCCTTTTTTTTCTAAATTTTATTCCTTTTTTTGAATAAAAAAAATTTAAATAATTAACTTTCATCATGCACATGTAGATTTGAGAGATTTTTAAAAAATATACATCTAAAGAAAGGATAAATGGAAAGGAAAAAAAAACTATATATAGTTTTCTCTTATTTTTCCCTTTTCATATATATATATATATATATATATAGAAAAAAAATAAAAAAGAAAAATATATAATAAAAATGAAAATTTCAAATTTTGCTTTGGGAGGGCTGCGAAATAGTTGGCCAGCTTATTGTAGGCCAAAAGATACATAGACATGTTGACTACATATTTTCCATTTTTGAAAATTAGTTTTCAAATCTTCCAGTAGATAAGAAAATCCAAAATACATTGGAAAAAAATCCCGAGCTTTGACAATGTAAGATGTTGTTTAAACACGTACAAATAGTCCAAGTTCTGCATAAGATCAAACCACAAGAAAGAACAGACACCTATCACAATGTTGATGCGTCTAGAGGACCAAGGATGACATCAAAATAATCACAAAGACAACCAATTTCACTTATACAAAAAACTGAAGTTGTTAAGTGGATTGCTTGCAAAGGGTGATTGCTTTATACAAATGCATATAGGCTATTTTGTGTCAACAAATTTGGTCATTAGAGAGTTGAAATTTCGTCACATTTTTGTCACCTCCAGGCTCCACTTGGACATTTTTAGAAATTTTCATTTTATGAATTTTTGAATTATTTAATGATGAAACTGACCATAGGCTAGGGTATTTAGCTATAAAGTTTAATGTACTTTTCAACTTTAAAAAAAAAATTCAATTTGCCTACCTACACCTAAAGACAAAGTGTCCTAGAGACCATGGCCACTTAGGTTGCATTAAAAAAATCCTTGAAAGAAAGCACTTCATTGTTCTGGTTATGTTGGATTGCAAACATTTTATGCTGATGTTAGGTCATATGTGCAACTCCTTACTTGACATTTGGGGTTGATTCTTGAAATGCTACAGCACCTCAGGACACAATTTTTTGTATAGTTTCTGCCCTAAGGGGTCTAGCATATAATTTCTATATACCAAGCTGCATGCCCTATGGTGAGCTGATAAAGGCATTGGGGAGTAATGGCAGGTAGTTGCTTTGATTCATGTTAAAGGTGGTAGTCTCATAATTTTTCTCTGGGTTATGACCACATGCATTTTTTGTTGTCTGTTTTGGTTTGACTGGAACTGACACAATGGTTAACTTGAAGTATATTGTGGAGCTTTTTCTGCACTCTCTTGAGTGTTTCTTGAAGTTGTGGGCATACTCTCATATTTACATTGCTGTGCACAGGATCTGGGGGGCCGGACCCTCCAAGTTTATTATACTGGAGAAGGGACTCCAGGAGACCGACCAGTGGGTGGAATATCCTTGGGAGTGGAGACCAGAGCTTTGGGGGAAGTTGGAGGGGAATATAAAATCAAATTCTTTCACTAGAAAACACTTTGATCATAATTCTTGGTTGCCAGAATCTCTTGTCATTAGTGCTTCTTCTTGATCTTGATAGTCCAGTTAGTTGTAGCTTTCCTACTGCTTTCCACTTCAAGATTCCAGAGTTTCATTAATGTTCAGTGCTGTTCAGTGCAGTTCTCTGATTCTGTAGGGTAAAGGTAGAGGAGCATTGCCTTATCATATGACTGTGATTGTATGGGTTCAGAGGATGAGGGCAGACTCAGCTCACAGTTCCTCAGCCATGTCAAATTTAGCATCCTCCACAAACTGGAAAGTGCTTAGGTAAGAAAGTTATTTGTTGGTTTTGTGGGTATGACATACCTGAAGCTTCAGAGAGCTTAAAAGTTCAAATGTTATAGTCTATCAGTGCATTTCTCCATTGAAAAAGTCGTTGATTGATGTCCATGGCCTATGAATCAGATTGTTTAGTGGCAGTTGTTAATTGAGAATCAAGTGGGTAAGTTTGGTAGCAGGAACAATTGATTTTTGCAAAATCTTTGGATGCTTCTAAATTCTTTGTCTGAGTTATATTGTGTTCAACAAATGATACATGCAACATCTGGGAATGTCAGATTTTGGCAATTTCTCTTCACACTCTCTATACTACCGTAGCCTAGGGTCAGTTCAGTTTCAACATTGACAAAATGAATAATTATTATTTTCAAAAAATGAAATTGTTTAAAAATTTTGAAATTATATATTTTTCCATCATCTACTATAATATTGTGATATGAGTAGTGAAACTATTTAGAATGTAGCCTATGATAATTATGATGATTTTCAACATGTCAACTTCATATATTCACAAAATTTCATTTCACTATTTTGAGGATTATTTAATGATGAAACTGACCTTAGAGTAAGGCAGTCTTCAGATTTCAATGTGTTCAACAAGCAATACGGAACACATCAAAATTGTGAACAGGGTGGAACTTGTTTCTGGGGGAAATGTGCAAAGTGGGCATTGCTCATGGCTCCAGACTTTGAATTGGATTGGGTGATCAATAGAACTTCAACTTCCATATTTTGTGTCAAGAGCTTGTGAAATATTAACCAAAGGGAAATGTAAGTCTCATGGTGTAATAGTGCTATAAGGAGTTGTGAGGAAGAAAATAATTAGGTGGTACAAATTTGAGGTTCATAGCTTATATCCTTCACCTTCTAAGTGTCTCCCCAACCCTGCCCAACCCCCAAAGGATTTGAGAAATTTCCTTCTGAAATTGGAGGGCACCTTATGTCCATGAATATCCCTCCTACAAAAGATTGTGATGGATCTTACATGAATACCCCTCCCTAAAGAACATTGCTATGCATCTTACATGAATATCCCTCCTAAAGAACATTTGCAATGCATCTTACATGAATATCCCTCCTAAAAAGGATTGCATTGGACCTTACTCCTAGCCTCCCCTGGGATGCTTCTTGATCAAAGTATGTTCCCAGTTGTGATAACCTTTGCCTCATGCTTATTTCATTAGTCACCTACTACTTAGCACAAGGTACCACCCTAGCTATCGTTGGCCAAATGAATCCATAACACTTCCCTGCTTGGATGAAGATTTCATAACCACTGTCAGTGTGGATGAAAAGGGGGCATCTTCATTCTTACAACGAGTGGTTATGTCCGGTAATTGGCTCTCACGCGCTGGTTTAGGAGTGCTTAGACAATTCCCAATATCCTGTGCGCTCTCGGCAATTAACTAGTCCATATTACTCTTGCAATTGTCTGTTTGCATTGCATCCACGGGGATGCAAGTGTTGGTTCTTTTCCTCCATGAAAGGGATGAAACAAGAGCGTCCCTTCAGCCGTGGAGCGTCTTCTGAAAGGTCCAAGGAAGGAGGGACACAAGATTGGCGGTTAAGATAAGATAGGGTGGGGAATCCGGATAGCAGTCGGCAGCCATTCGGTCAACAAATACTGGGACTTACTTCTCTCTCTCTCTCTCTCTTTAGCATTAGGATTTGCTCCACGCAACAACAAAGGTTTTCCATAGGCATTGATTGCATGGGCCAAACTAAGAACCAAACAGAGACATTCAAGGAGTTCTTATGTGGAACAGAAGACCAAAAAGAATCGTAGTGGAAATTTTATCTACCTACACAAATCTTCAAAACCAACGACCTTAAGAAAGGCTTTGAAATTGGGTGTGGTTTCACTGCATGATAACTCAGCTACTACCCACAACAGCTCTGTGCCATTGGATTAACAAAACTCTCCATATTTGGTGAAATCTGAATCTTTTCCAGCTACATGCGTCTCCAACTTTAAAATTACAAGTTATGCAGAAGAAGCATTGCACTCTTCTAGGGTATTATTATGGCTCTGACCTCTTTGGATTCCAAAAGAGATGATAACCAGCCATTGTGACAACCTGAGCTATACCACTAACTCAAGAATGGAGATGATAAACTTTGTGCAAAATTGACGCAGATTTACTTAAAATTTCCCAAGATATTGAATTGTTTTGACTGCAAAAAGAGTTCTGGAGATTTTCTGTTGTAATTCATTTGAGCTCATGGCAAAGCAGTTCAAGCTACTTGGAGGTCGAAAGGGCACTGCTAGAAGCAAAGTGAAGAACTTGATCCATCATGGTTCTTGCTACAGACAGAAAGGTATTGGTAGAATTTTGAGCTGTTAATTTCTTTAACACTGAAAGTAGTGCAAAATGCCAACTACAGATAAGGGTGGGAAATGCAACTTGCCCAACACAATTCAATGTATATACTGGAATGTGCGCTCCATCAGTGGGAAAAAAAACATCAAACAGTTGCAGGAGTATATCACCAAAAGGCAGGTAAGAAGCTCAGCAGTCTGCAGACACTCCTTCTCTACCCACCTTTAAACAAAACCATGCAGAATAGAATCTTTGAATAAGCCCAACAATCATTATTTGGAATCTCAAGCACTAGAAAATTGCAAAGAGAGCAAAAATCTCTAGCTTACTTTCAAGTTTACAATGCATTGTAGTTCACAACTATTTGGGTTTTCTATATTTTTATCATGATATGAATCACTACAACTGGTATGTGTCGAACTCAAATGATGTTGCTGTACAACTCTCAACATAATATTGCATGTTGGGTGGTGTTAGGTGGATCTTTTATTTTTATCAGAGACATGGCAACGGAAGGGCAAGTCTCTGCCTGACATACAGGTCAGGATTTTGGAACAATTTGAAGTTGATTTTATGGAGTTCTTGTGCAATGATTTTCATGCATGCGTGAAGCAAAATACCCAATCTAGTTCATGTCTCTAAGCTTATACCCTTAATTTCTTTGTCACAACATTCTTTGGTTCAAGCATAAAATCATCATTGAGATCCAAGCTAACTAACGATCCTCAGCTTTGGAACCTTCCTCTGACATAGTTGTGAAGTTGAATCTTTCTTTATTGGTAAACCTTGTTAACAACAACCTACATATGTAGTCATGGAGCTTTGTATGGATTGTAGGGCTATGGCCTCATTTCATGTATGAGTAACCCAACTGGAGGACGGGGAGGAGTGGCATGCTACTTCAAGAATGACTTAGAATCCTACATTTCTTGTTTCAAGAAGGATTCTGATGGTCATTACCTATGGCTCAAGATTGACCACACCATCGGTTTTGAGAAGGATGTATTTGCAGCTATTTGTTACTATCCTCCCATTTCATCTACAGTGTACAAAGTGTGCAACAGATTAGAGGAAGGCTTTCCATATGGGAATTTGAGTAAAGACATCCGTTCTTTCAGCATGCAAGGTGTTGATGATTTCTTTGTTGTAGGAGACTTCAATAGCCGTATTGGTGATGCCCAAGCCCCTGAAGCTTATCGCCATGGTCTTTCTCGAGACTCTGCAGACAAGAAAACCAATCAATTTGGGCTTCCTCTTCTTGATGTCTGCAATGCTAATGATCTCATCATCTGCAATGGTGTGACTCAGGTACATTACTAAACTTTTGCCCCACATTATTAGCTATGGTTTTTTTCCCTCTTTTGTTTGGGAGCTCTACTCTTTGCTTCTATTCTTTGCATCCACAGCCATCAGGTCTTGGGATTCACTGGGTTTTTCTATTAGGTCTTTTTTTATTTTTGAAAAAAACTTACCAGCAACAAATTTGAACACTTTGAAAATTGGACCTAAAGGCCTCAAGAGAGAAGTGCAAGCACTGAACCATGACTTTCCCTAATCAATTTCCTTTTCACATCCACTATAGATAAAGCATTTTACTTTCAGCTTCCCCATTCATCCAAATAGGGCTCATGCCATGGAATTTCCAAATACTTATACTTGGGATTGAGTGGACCTGTTGCTAGTGTGTTCTTGAGGTCTTTTCTTGTGAGGAGCAATACCTGTCTTAACGGTTTCTCCCAAGCTCAAGTTGCATAGCAACTCAATCTTGCACTTAGGAATCACTTCCCACCTCCATCAACTTTTTGTAGAGTTGCCAAATTCATTGCCACCCTTAACAATTTTCTTGAGTTTTGTTTTTTCTTCACAAAATCATTCAATTCAGGAATTGCAAAAAGCAGCAACTTCTTGTTGCAAGTTCATCAATAACTTTGAAATACATTGGTAAGCAAAGCTCTTGATGGATGAGTTGAGCCAATTTTTGCCAATTGAACAATGCAAGTCTATTTTAGGTTGAACAAAAATTATGCACTAAAAAGAGGTGGTTCAAATGACCAACATGGTTATTGGGTGAAGCATACATCATTATGTATGTGTTGACTTCGAGGTTCAATTGCTTGACATTACATCTATGAAATTTCATCCCATGAACAAGAAACATGTACTTATAACTTGGTTTTATGACAAAGAAATTTGAAATTTTGTATATCCATGATTCAATTTGTATGTAACAATTGTAGCTTATAATTGAATTGGGTGTTTGATGGGTTGTAGGTTTGGCCCAAATCTGGAAAGACAACATGTAGGAGTAAAAGTGTAGTGGATTACATAATAGCTCATGTTTATCGAGCACGGTACCTTGTCAAAGATATTGAGATTCTTCCACTTGAAACAAAATCTGACCATAATGCTATGAACTTCACTCTTCAACGATCCAAACAACCATTCCAAACTAAGAGACTCAACCTCCCTCCTCTCAAAGATGACAACAATGATGTATTCCATACACTCATTCAAGAGAATGCTATTCCTCAACCTTTTTTGTTATTGGATGAAACATTCAAGAGATCTAGCTTGAGAAATGGAAGCATGAATGATCAAATTGACAACAATAATCTTGGTGCAAGGAGTGGGGAAACAAAAACAAATCATGAAGGTGACAATGTCATTAAAAAAGTGGGCATGCAACCACCAATGTTAAACAAAGACAACTTTGACCAAATTTTTTCATATAATCCTACCAAGACTGTATTGGCTTCAAATAATGAAATGGCTATTCGAAAGAAGAAAAAACAAATTGAATCTACTGAACAAAATATTCAAGAATTGAACACCCAAGGCTTGTCTCCAAATTCATTACAAACCCCACTCCACAATATCAAAAATTATCAAAATGTTTTCCCGATTGTTGAATTGCAAAAAGAATCATCAAAGATCAAAGAACATCAATTAGAACTTGATGAGCAAACTATTTCGAAAAAAGAATTGAATATTACTCAAAGAGTGGAAAAACAATGTGGAATGGGAGAAAAGATTCATAATTCCAATGCAAAGTCAATGCAGTTCGAAGCAGATTTTGGACCTAATTTTGACCCAATAGCATGGGTTGAACAAAAGACAACCCGTTTGATCCACAAAATTATTTCAAATGGCTTAAGCCCTAACCAAGACCTAAAGAAATCTCATTATCCTATTGTTGTGTCACACAAGAAAAGCTATATGACAAAAAGCGTCAATGGTTCACATATGGTTCAAACAATGAAGGTCTCACCAACAAACAAAATACTACTTGAGAATAACCAAAGCTCAAAGTTCTTGAATCCCATTGAGGATGAAATTGCAGTCCATGATCATGTTATGCTTCATTTGAAGAAAAAAGACTTAATGACAATCAATTCTAGACCAACATTTGTGGCTCCTCCTGGGCTTGTTCATGTTGCAAGGTTTGATTCATCATACAACAATGTTTGCATTATTCACTTTTTAGGAACTTTATCAAATGTTACTGTTCACCTCAAAAAAGTACCATAATTTTGTTGAGCAATTCGCCATAAGATATCTTATTATTTTAAATGAACATAATTGTGTGGTTGAAACAGGTTGTATGGACGAGCTGATATATCATGTAGGGGGACCTCCCATGAGGGCTCAAGGTTAAGCACAAAATCATGGGGTCCTAATGGATTTAAAACAGGGATTGGCTTCCGATGTACATGTATGCACCCAGGAGGTCGAGAATTTCAATTGGATGGTCCAATAAAAGCCAACAACACAGTTGCCATGATAGTCGTGGAACCTTCAAGTTTTACCAATTTGATTCATAAATTAAAAAGTGCATATGATTATGGTCGACTATGGAAATCCATAACCCAATTCAAAATTGCTCAAAAACTTGTTAAAGTTCTTTAATAACATGCAACATAATTTCAATGACACGTAAAATCAACAAAATTAGGAAAGTTCAAAAGAAAACCATGAGTTGCATTAAGGCACCCAAATGTCAGATTCAAGTAATTTCACATGCATGTAAACAAGGTATTGCAGAAATTGTATAATATCTTGTAATTGGATTTCGTTTCACCTTCCAACACTTGACCTTTAGCTTTTGAAAGTAAAAGCACAAATGAATGCCAGTTTTTACACATTTGGTTGCAAGTTTTTAATTTAAATATATAGATTTATGTAGTACAGAGATGTTTTAATTAAGTGCTCAACTTCAAATACTTTCATTTGTGTGCTACTTTTCAATCACATTTCAAAGTTAATTAATGTAAATCAATTTTTTGAAGTTTTTTGGTGATTAATTATTTCAGCATCCATTTTACTCTTTACCTTTAGTCCAATTTGTCAAACCATTAAGTGCATTATCAATGGAACATGGACATTATGCAATCAAGTAGAAAACCAATAACTTTATTGTTATGATTCAATGAAGCTTGCAAGTGTAGCCTAATATGTTTTTAAAAAAATAATATTACCCATTTTTTGAAGGCATGTTGTAGATTGGTTGAAGCTCCTTACTATCTACCATTGAACTTTTCCTCATTAGGTATCAGTCACACATTGAGCCATTTCAGTGCTAATAAATAAATCTTTTATTATAGTTATGCTAGAAGCACACAAAAGATATTGGGATGTTATTGTGGGAGAACATAGTTTATATTGAACATTCATGGTGGAGTGTGAACCCCTCAATAATTTGATCAAGGAGTTAAGAGGTTCACACTGAATAAATTGAGGGGTTATTGTTTGATCAACAAAACCCAACATAAAGGGTTGAGTTGGGTTTTTGAGTGTTGCTAGCATGAGAGGGTGCCTTTGAATTCTAACACAACAGGAAAAGAAGCCATGTCTATTGTCAATGTGAAGATGTCTCCTTTAGATTCCAACCTTTTGATTGCAACCTTTAACATCTTGAAGGCTCCCCATTTCAAGACAATTAAAGTTGCAACTCCTTTAAATTAAAAAATTTACACAAATTTGTGTCCATGGCCAAGAATAATTCAACTACATGTACATTATCCATTTGATCAATGTGGATGAAGCCTTGATTATCAAGGATAGGTGCATTTGGTCCCATGTGAATTTAAAGTTAAGTGTCCTATGTTGGAAATATTTTTGGAAGGGTGAGCTTCCAAGACTTATATAACCCATTTAAGGAAGGGAACTTGGATGCTTTTAGTTGAATTTACTTTCAGTATGTTAAAGTTTTTCTTTTATCAAATACTTTGTCTTACAATAGTGTTTACATTTGGCAACGTTGGATATGACATCAAACAAAGTTTAAAATCCAGAAATTTTAGAATTCCTAATTTATACAACTTAATATGGGAAATCAATATTAAGTGTTGAAAAAGTGAGAACTAATGATGAATTGTAATATTAATACTATAGTACAATGGTGAGTTCAACATTTTTGTGTCAAATAATTATTTTATTTTGAAGATTGCATGTTGAAAGATAAAATATTTTTTAAAAAAATTCTCATTTTTCCTTCAGAATATTTTGTTATTTAAGAAAAGATTTTCTTAAATTTTCACTCAGTTCTGAAAATAGTATAATTAGTGTCAAAGCTGCCAAGGTACTATGTGGCCTTCTTGAGAAAACATGTATGAGCAAATGGGGGATTGCAAGCATGGCAGAATGAGCCACCAGGGCCCTTTCTCTTGTATGATAAGAGCTATGGAAATTCTATGAATCAAATTGTCCTAACTTATTGAAGCCAGTGTTCTTTTCTAGTTGAATTTTCATCATATGGTGACAAAAAAAATCCATTGCAATCCACACAAAGGATTCTTTTGAAAAAATGTGCCAAAATTTAAAAAATCAAAATTGTCAGATTTAGACAATAAGTTCTAGCATGTCGCCAAAATGCACCATGCTTGCCCATTAGGGTAATGGCTTAGTGATATGACCCTTGTTTGGTACCCCAAAAGTCTTATGTTTAAATGGATTGTCTCTTGGGTTAGCCAAATTTGGAATGCCTCTTGTTAATGATAGCCAATGTGGCTACATCACAAAACTGGAAAAAAAAATTAAAAATTAAATTAAACTAAAGAATCCCTAATTCTCGCACATCCCTGTACATAGACTATTTTGGAAAATATTTGTATTTGAAAAGAATTGCCGTTTATTGCTTAAGAATTGATCCCCCTGATTCTGACTCATCACTAACCCAGGTCGCCAAATTTCAACCGCGGTTAGGGTTTGGTAGTTTTTAGGGTTGGGCTCCCTGTCCCTTCCGCTAGTTTGCGACCGCAAATGAGAAGGTACAGAGCTCGGTGTGTTTTCAAAGTTGTTGAAGAGATCGAACTTCTTGTTGTATCTAGCGCGCCATCTTGCTCTTTGTGTGCTCTTCCACGAGAATTTTTTTTCGGAATTTTTTGAACTGGTTTTTTTTCTTTTGTGTCTGGCATAAATTCTAGGAGAAGCAGAGGAAGATGACGCAAGCAGTTGAGCAGGGTGTGACGGTAGAGGTGGTGAGGCCGGAAGATGGCCAGAGGATCGAAGGGGGCGGCCCTGAGGAGGGAGAGATAGTTTCGGCTGAAACACAGGCGGATGGACCAACCGAAGCCCCTAAGAGGCATCCGTTGAAGCATGCATGGACGTTCTGGTTTGATAACCCTAACGGCAAGCAGAAGCAGTCGACATGGGGAAGCTGCATACGCGCTGTGTATACTTTCTCTACCGTCGAGGACTTCTGGTGGTATGTTTCCCCCACTCCATTCCTCCTCTTCTGTCTTTTTGACTTTTTGGATCATCTCTCTCATTTTCCATACGTGTCTGTTTGTTAATCTCTCTCAAGCCCTCTCATTTTGCCTCTGTTTATATCCTTTCTCAGAACAGAGTAGCAGTCCCCTTTTTCTCTTTCTTTTGCTTTGCTCTGCCATCATGGTCATCAAGGACATGTGGTCTGTCATGTCTAGACATGTGGTATCTCCATTAGGGTTTTGTGGGTTGAAGAGCTCCTGTATGCTAGTGCTTGTTTGATGTCTTGCTGCAATTGGTTACTCATTGTTTTTTTTGTTTTTTTTCTGTGGCAATTGTATATAATTTTGCAGCCTATACAATAATGTGCGACAACCCAGCAAGCTTGGTGCAGGCACAGATTTTCACTGCTTCAAAGCAGGAATTGAACCCAAGTGGGAGGACCCTAAGTGCACTCATGGTGGAAAGTGGACTGCCACCCCACCTCGTGCTAATGTAAAAGGCGCTCTGGACATGTTCTGGCTCCATACTGTACTGCAGCCGACCTTCTCTTTTTGTGTCCTACTCATAGATGTCAACCTGTCAACCTCTTGTGAATTTTTGTTTTCTTGAGAGATAGAATAGATGGGAGATGTATCTAATCTCTCTGTTTTTTTGCTTAAGCTACAGGATTGTAGGGTTTGAATTTTGTCTGGAAGTAATTTCTTGGATTAACATCTTCTTGCAGAGAAGGAGACTTCCATCTCTGTTTTCTTTTGCATCCTATTGAGAGTTTGTTTCTTGTTTTGGTTGAAGCTGTTGGGGATGATTGGGGAGCAATTTGATGAAGGTGATGAAATCTGTGGAGCGGTGGTCAGTGTCCGGGCAAAACAAGACAAAATTTCCATCTGGACAAAGACTGCATCAAATGAAGCTGCTCAGGTACAGAATGAAGCCCATGTGTTCTTATCTGTGCTCATGTTTGAAGTGCTTATCATTGTGGTTAGTATCAAGGCTTGATGGGGTCAAGGCAAACAAGCTTATGGGTCAAGGTGGAGAGTAAAGTTTCAGGTTCAAGGTTCAACTGAGTGTTGTATATAGGTAGGACATACATTTACATCAATGGTCCAGCATTCAGATATTGTAGTGCAAATTTAGGTCATTCTTCTTATGAGTTCAACTACAATCTTGGATTTGACAGGTTAGTATTGGGAAGCAATGGAAAGCCATCCTGGACTGCAATGAAAAGCTTGGCTACCTAGTGCATGTAAGCAGATCTTTCTTCTCTACAAACTTCCAAGTGTTTGGATGAACCTTTAGAAGTTTGTTGAGTAGTTTCAGAATGATTTGCAGATATCTGGATTGATTACAAGTCTTCTCTTGGGCCATTTTTGGGAATAATATATGCTTCTATTCAGTTCCATGGGAAACTGATTCTGCATATGTTTGTCTCTGTCTCTGTTGACAGGAAGACTCAAAAAGACTTGACAAATCAGCAAAGGCTCGGTACTCTGTGTAGGGGGCTGAACAGTTATGCAAATAGCTGCTTCCCTCTTTACTTGTAATGGCCTGGCAGGTTTTCTTAGTTACATGTATCAGTATTGAAAATTTTGTTAGAAACATTTCTTGAGCCAACTAAAAATCTTGAGTTTTAAAATCTTTATGTTTTTAATTTGGTTTTCTGGAGTGGCTTTTAGTGAGTACTGAGTAAGTCAGTTCCACACACAGATTTACTAGTTGGTTGTTTTGTGTGTGTGTTTATATCTGAGAATATTTGGTCAGTACAGGCAGTTTTTTCTTTCATGACTTCCCTAGTACTAATGAGATATTCAGAGTATCTTTCCTACAGTGAATGGATCTTTAGTTGACAATTTTTCCTGTTTCAACGACCATTTTGTTACCAGTGTGTTGATTCTGTACATCTATAGTTCAACTCTCAGTTGTTGTTAGGAACAGGAATCGGTAGGTTCAATTCAAATACAGAGAGCAAAGATGTATGGATGGTTCCAGGAGTACAGTTTCTCAATATGAGCCATTATGTCCATGTTTGCATGTTGATGAAGGTGTTGGGAATGTTAATTTGTTTGGGGCTCAATGTGTTTGTGGTGAACATGAACTATTTCTGCTTTAGGGTTGGTGCACTTCGAAGATGTAAAACGATTTGAATTTTGAAGTCTCCATGAAAAGCAGAATGTTGGAACAATGGCATCACAATCATGGTGAAATCAAATTACATTTTGGATATGGTCTACATATTTCAAGATCTGTGTTATGTGCTCATCAGTTTTGTACTTTGTCAAATTATACCCCAAATTCTCAATGATCTGTGATAATAGATTCATGTAAAAATAGCAATATTTTGTTTGTTTAATAGAAGGGGAGATATCCTTAGAATTGCTAAAATGAACGACGAAAGGAATCAGCACCAAACAAAAGAATATGAGAACAAGGACAAGGACCAATATGACACATGCTATTTTGTGTAATAGCTTATTTTCAATTCCCTGATATTTTGTGGTCTTTGAATTATGCCAAACTGGAAACATTGAGGTAAAGGACAAAAAGTTTAGAAGAAGAGAGTAGACTGGTTTTGCAGATTGTTTTTAAATAAATGAATTGTTTAAAGAATCCATGATGACTTAACTACTGGTTAGACCTGATCATGTGTCAATTTATAGACCTAGTGTCACACATTCTAATTGTAAACGCAACTTGTTGGAAGAAAGAACTATATTTGAACTTGTGGCAATTTGCATCAGCAGGCTGTAAACATTTGTACTAGTTGACACATTTACTACCAAATTTTGTTGATGTCATTTTCTCTTTTTACAATCAGCATTTATTATGAAATTGAAACCAAAACCCGTTTGGCCAAACATCAGAATTTACAGTAATAAAAGTACCAGGTGAAGTTTTTGATGCAACAAATCCAAGCTGTGCACTTTCACAACAAAACCTGAACTTTTTTGCACTGTGTCTACTAACCAGACAGGCAAAAGAAAATTGTGTCAAAGAAAATGGGTGCTGAATTGAATTTAACAGTTTCAGACCATTGCAATTTGTTAATCTGAGGAAGTTTAGAATTTTCCTGCATTGGCACCGGACCATGTCTTTTCTGAGTTGATTTTAGACTACCCAGATCCCATGAAACTGAAATTGTAATATCCTTTGTTCCATGTTTACTTTCATGTGTCCTTGCTATAACAGAACTAGTCTGAGCTAGAACCAGAATTGTCATCAGTATAGTGACACATTTGGTCCAGCCTGTAGTTCAGTATTAACAACATGGTTAGTGCTCTGGCTCAGCCAGTCTAAAGGGAGAAAAGACAGTAAGTGGTTCAGCAAACCACCCACAGTCAACGAGTTTGTATGTAAGGTGAGAGAAGTATGGTGATCAGCTGCTCGAACTGGAAACTGGGCTTAACAAACCAGAAGGACTAAGTTTGGCAACAGACAAAAATCGGGAGTTTGAGTATTTCTTGTGCACCACTGTCAAACTTCCTGTACCTGCCTTGCTGTGGAAAGCCTCAATCATTGTTGCACACTCCCTGCAATAAGCAGCTTACTGTATTATGGGAGGAGTTCTGTTCATGGACTGGGAAACAAAGGAGACAAAGAAAACATAGCAGAAGAGCCAAGAAAACAACATAAGTGTGAGAGCAAAGAGATGAAATCACATACTTTAGCTGGGATTTGGTGTACCCAGAATGTAGTTGAAGCGCAGGACCCCAGCAGCAGGTTTCTCTTACAAGAATGTTTAATGCCATGTACACAGCTGCAGCGGCCACTTGAGAGGGACAAAACTTGACCATACTGTACTCTGTGAGGCAGAGCTCCACCAAATACCATGATAACATCTCTAATTGTAGTGCATCAGCCTTCTCCTGCATCAAAAAGATTGCCAAATTGTCAGCTTGGTTTCCAATGATACTTTGTACAGCTTCATGTAATTACCATCAAGTAGAGGGCGATCCATAGTACAGGGAATCTATAAATAAAATACCTCTCTATCTGCAGCAGCAGCTTTGAGGCAACGTGCAACAAAAACATATGGGGTTGGAACTGTCAAGTTGAACTGTAAGGTGTTCAACATTGTCTTCTCCATATGCAGGATTTGCTCTCGAGTGTAGGCATTGTCAGAGATGTGCACAAAATCATTGACCTCAGGGGCCCATATTTCCTCGTACTTTGCAGCCAGAAGGAGTGCTGTCACACCCACTAGCTGCAGGTTCTTGCGGGACACACTTTGCACACTCAGATATCGATCAATCAAGTTTACTGTAAGATACAAAGTCTCCGTCATCAGTTTAAACTTCAAATGGACCTGCACAGACAGAAACCTCATTGTCACTATCTCAGGAGTACAGGGATTTGAGCTTAAGGCTATTCAGCTTAACCGAAAATACAACACAGAACAACATCAGAAAACCATACCTCAATGAGCCAGTCAATAAGAATGGCACGCATTTTCTCTTTGATCTCTGCCTGCCGATCCATGTAATCTGCTGGCACACAGCTTTGAACCTGGACATCACATGTAATACTTTAGAAGAAACAAGATACTAGCAAAGCTCTGCTTTCAGCAGATACCCAGCAACCCAATTCCCTACATGATGAAATCTTTCATGAACTGACCTCAGTTTTGCGGTAGAAGGTGTAGATGTCCTCAATGTAGTCCACAACAGCAAGCTGATTGCCAATATCATGCTGATCTATGTCATATACTGGTACTGCTGCCTCCTGTGTTTCAGCATCACTTCTACCACATGCTGCCTGCACATTCATCTCCAAAGAGAGATGTTTGTAGGAAGTTTTTTCAATCAGAGAGCTACTATGCTCTGTTCATGATATAATCATATTCAGACTGCATGTTGCACAAAAAGATTGAAAACTCATTTCAAATCCAGAAGGCCATCAATCATAATCAGCAAAACATACCTCACTACGGGCAGCCAACAAAGCTGTAAGAGTCTGCTCCTTCTCCTTTTTGACAGCTGCTAAACGTGCATGTGCCTTGAGTCGAGCAGGGCCCACCGCAGGAGCCTGTCCTGGCTTAATATTGGATGCGGCTGAGAGAGCAGCTCTAACAGCCTCTCCAGATATTGCTTGGGCACCAGGAGGCTGGTGGCTTGCTTCTGTAGTAGAGCTTGCAATGTCATGTGCCTTTGCTGATATGACTGTGCGTTTTTGCTTAGCACCCCAGGGTGCAACAGCATCCTCAGTTTTCACTTCCACCTTGAGCTCCAATGTGGGTTGTTCAGCTTTCACATCCACCTTCAGTCAACAAGAAAGGAAAAGAGATTAGTTTTAGCTGTGAAGATACAGTTTCGGGGGGATAAGACATAAGACAGTGGCTGATAAGATTGCATTGGAACAGGAGTGAATGAATGTAAAGGGTTTATACCATGGTGGAGGATTGTTTTGCAGCATTCTGGCTGTTGACCAAAATAGCACCATATCTCCTGTAGCATTACAAGTGAACCCTTGGTTAGAAATGCAGGTAGGTGCAAAACACCAATGGCAAGTAACATTGCACCCAAGATTGAACCATGCTATTGTTAATGGCATCAGGGTTGCAATGGCACACAACAAAGCGCTGCCTACATTCATGGGTTCGGCTTGCAGATCTGATGATGGGCCAAAATGATTTTTCATACCGAGTGATAGGGCGATTCCCATTCAATGCAACTCGGTGCTTCACAAGAGCGTTCCTATTGACATGAGCCACAAATTCCAGCAGCATTTCATCTATGAGCTTCGTTCCACAAAGCTTAAACCCTAAACCTGGAGCTACAAATGGAGATTCCACAGCATCATTTTCTTGTTCTTTATTAATCCTGTCACCATCCATAAATCTTCTTGAGAATCAGTGGAGAAGTTAAGCCATGATGATGATGAAGCAATTTCCAGGGAGTTGAAAAAGTACTTACTCTTGAATGCTTTCCTTGCTCACATTGCTCCGCACAGGCACTGCACCCACAAGGTTGCCAATATCTCCCAGCGCTCTTCGATTGCTAGCCTGGTGCTGTACTGCCTTTGCCACTTTGTGGCTAATGTTGTTGTTGTTGTGCTGCTGCTTCCCTGTACCTGCAGCTGCATGAATCCAAACCAACTCCTCTTCTCAGGCTCTCGTCGACAGATACGAAAGGCAAAAGACAGATGGAAAAGACGAAAAGAGAATCGGAAACTGTAATTTTACGTTTGGAAGGCGGGATGGGCTTGCCGCCATGCTGCTCCACATGCTTGTTGTTCTCGTCAGCGACCGTTGTTTGTTGCTATTTCCACCCCACACATGCATGCACAAACAACAAACCCATCAGCTACCATTTCTCCGGCATCTTCCTTACAAATCAACCAGGAACCTTGTTGAAACCAAAAGTACCCAAAACTCCTGCTTCTTTCTTGCCATAATGCCATGAAACCCACCCTACTAGCCAACATGGTGCCCTTCCTTCCTGAGCTCAGCGTGCGTGGTGAAGCGGCTCCAAAATAAACAAAGCTTCGAATTGTACACGGTTGCACAAAGTCTTGATCACATCCCTCAGACTCAACAAAGAAACCTTCTCTCTCTTTCTTTGCCCCACACACAACTCCAAATCTTTGCCCAAAGCAAATCACATGAACAAAAAAACTTGTAACTGAATCCCAGCACTAGCGTTGCTAGTTGCTCTACCGCACAAGAAAACTTGGCAGTTCGAAAAAAATCAATCAACAACAGTAACACAAAAACACAGTCTAAAACTCTTGTTGAGATGATGATGGATCAATCCCCAGGGAAAGCTTGTGACACAATCCGCTGCAGACAAGAGGATGGATATGTGAAGTAAAGCTATCTGTGTCTCTCTCTGTGTATCTGTCTCTCTGTGCCTGTCTGCAAGCTGCAACGGCCCTCTGGCCCAACGGTACGCGATTTCCTACCGTCCGATCTTCATGCCGACCAACAGTCCGATGCTGTCCAGTCTCCTCAGTATCATCGGACCGTTGGATTTCACCTCCATCTCACGGTGCAAGATATCTCCAATTGAACCGGGTCAGGGATGGACCGGGTGGTCTGTCCGATGACCCCAAGAGAGGACGGGCGGGAACCGTCGAACCGTTGGATTTGTTCTCCATCTCACGGTGGAAGATACCTCCAATTGAACTGGGTGGGTGTTGGACCGGGTGCTGTGTCCGGTGACCCGAAGAGAGGACGGACGGGAACCAAACGGTCGGGAGTTCGAACCCAGATACGGCCACGTCCCCGTTGAGCCCATTTATGGGTAGGGCTCCTGACAAGGGGGAGTTTCTTGGAATGTTGTTGTTCTTTGTTTAAGTATTTTTTGTAATGGTTTTCATGTGGCCTTTTCTCTGCTCTTTTTTAGTGGCCTTTTTACAAGGCACAATAATGGACAGCTCTTCTTAGGTCTACCTCACCTAGCCTAACCATTATTCAAAATTCACATGCCCATTATATCAGTCCACATGCACATTCTGTAATCCACATGCACATTTTGTAAATCCACATGCCCATTTGTGCAAATGATCAAAACCATTATGTTATGGAATGTGCCAAGTACAGGCCATTAGTAAGGCGGTTCAGCACGTTTCACAATACATTTTGGTCCCATATTTTGAGGAATGTTGACTTAGGTGTGAACTGAGAGTTTATATTTTGGGAACTTCATGGAACAATTCCTATTTTATGTTTTGCCGGTTTGTACTTGCCATGAGGGGTAGAGCCATTAACCCTAAATCATGACAGTGAACAGCCTTTCTTTTGTGTGCAAAATTTCCCACTGTTGCAAAAAATTTGAAAAACTTTGTCACAAATCCAATAATTTTTTGAATTTTTTCCCCACAATTCGATAAATTAATTAATTAAATAAATAAATAAAATCACAAGATTACTATATGTGGTTCAAGTACGTAGCCAAAAATATATAAAGGATTTTAATTATTTTGTTAATAGTCGAATTTGGCTAAATAGGCTTATCGATGATTGTCACCTCAGCTAGAGATCACAAATTTGAGAAAAAAACCATGCTGATGATGAAGATAAAGAACCTCATGTTGAGATTTGCAGTCTTCTTCTTGAACAGTTTCTGATGGAATTGGATTCAAAAGATTCTAGATTAAATAATGAGCAGCTTGCCTTCCATGGGTGACTGACTATTCCATTGGTAAATATTCCACCCAAGGTTTTTTTTTTTTTTTTTTTCGGGTACAGTTGTTGCTCATATTTTTCCCATTTTGCTTTCTTTGTATTATGTGGGGTTCAGCCAAATTCTTAGTGTTAGCAGAGTGCATGTTCTAAAGCGAAATTATGTTCACCATAGGGCAGGCTTTTTTCCCAGTGTTGTGTTATTCTTCCTTTTTAATAGAAGCTTCAGTCCCAGTTTTGACATTGTAAAACATATCGGAAGTTCTCTGGGTGGGGATTTTTGAGTTGCAAGATCTGAAAAAATTGTTATTACATGACCATGCAAATGGATGGAGTAGTCATCATCATGTTGATCAACAATTTTGATAATGTGTTGCCCACAATTACCAAACCCTCTTCGTTGCTCAAAAATATGATTTTCTGTGGGTTGCCTTCATTGCTATGCTCTTTTACTATGGCTCCCATTACCAACAATGATGAAAGCTTAAGAAGAAGGCCATTAGTATTGATCTTGAACTTTAAGGGTTTGTATTGTAATAGGATGAAATTTTGTTTTTGTGCCTTGATATATTTAGTTTTGAATGTTTGGATTCGACAAGTTGCAATAGTGACATGTGTAATAGAGGAGCTACAATGGTGAGAGATGCAACAAAGGAGCCTAGCAAGGGCAAAACTCTTTTGTTTTTGAAAATAACTCTTCACAAATGTTTTTTACAACTATTCTCATTCCTACTTTGATCGCATTGTTTTGTGATGTTGGATTCGAAATCAAATCTTTGCTATCCATAGCTTCTTCACTTGTTACCAAAAGTATGCATGAACTTGAATGTTCAAGTTGCAACAACATGAAGTTTTAGAGTGCAACTTGACATCACACTCATTGTTCAAATTTTTCATTGATCCGAATGCTCATTGATTGTTCTTGTTTACAGATCATGGTTCCTTTATGAGTCCAATCCCACATGTTTAGTTGAAAACACACTAAAGTGGAACATTTTGGATATTTAAAAATCAATCTTATTTATTTTCAAATTTTCCATTGTAACTAATTCCAATTCATATGTGCATATGATAGAATGGGACTCATATCAAAAATGAATTCATGCATCAAAACATAAGGATGCAATCATAATCAAATGAGCCAATGGTGACAAAGGACTCGATCATAAATGAGCACTTTGTAATCATTTTGACCTTTTCATAGAAAGGACTTTATGAAGGATTTTTTTTGCAACATATTCTTTAAAACATATACAATTCCTCCAATAAATTGGGTGATTTGTGTTAACTCTTTTTGAATAAATATAAATTGTTAAAAAGTGTATAGATTTTGTTAAAGTTTACTCTTTTTTTTGGAAAAATGATCATAATTTCAATTCATGTTAAAATATGTTAAATTACTTTAAGTTTTAGTTTTTTTTATATTATAAACCACAACTTTGTTTTTATTTCATATATATTATGACCCAATTACATTTGGCAAATGAGTTTTGAAATTTGAACATTTTAAAATTATATTTTGAATTTCTACAAATTTTAATTACTAATTTTTTTTAATTATGAGTGCTTTTCAAATGTGGATGGTAGGGTATCATCATTTAAATTTTATTCCCATCAAAAAAAATTATTAATAAATTCCTTAACCTAATGTTTCATAAAATTGACTTCTTGATGTTAAAGTTCAAATTGTTTCCAATTGGATTTGGGTGCAAACTAGATATCATGATCTAGACCTACCCCCTTGGGTGACTACTTATTGGATGTTTACTCAAAGATATTTTAAGAATCTACTGAACAATTTTTTTTTTAAAAAAATTGAAAAATCTTGAAAATGTTCATCACATTATTATGTTATGGTTTACATAAAAAAATTGTTAAAAATATGTCATTGTCAAAAAGCTTCAAGTCCTTTTACAAGTCCTTTTATTAAAAAAACACTAGTTACAATGTTTTCAAAATGTTTTTGGGTATTTTTCATTCATTATATCAATTTCAGACTTTTAAAATATATATACCAATACATTGAAAATAACATTATATGAAAAAAATTACATTTGGAGTTTTGTTTTTTCTCTAAAATGTTATATACACAAAACCAAGCATTGGTTACACTGCTTATGTACATGTTAGTGTGACTACACCGATTCCAGCTATGAATTTATTTTTATTTTTATTAAAATGTGAGTTCCAATTAAATTGAACCACCAATTAAAATGATAATAAGTTGGAAATAATTTTCAATTGGGGGACCACCTCCTCCAATTAGGGTGACTTTGTCAACTTCCCAAGTTTACTTTTAGTTAAAAGGTCAACTTAAGTGTGATGTCATTAAGTGTTACTTTTTCAATTAGGAGATGACACAACTCCACAAGTCATCTCAATTGAAGATTGTTTATAATTGGATGCCATATTAGGATGATGGATGGATAAATGCAAGGTACATTTATATTTCAAGTGTTGATTTGTGGGGACTACAAATAAAGTTTACATTATTATGGAGGATCGGCTCTTTAATGCACCCTCCAAATTCATTAAATAACAACTACATAAATATCATTATTTACTATAGGAACTTTTTGTAATAGTAGACCATACCTATATAATGTACAATTTAAATAATATTAGTCATTACATACATATTTTCACAAATGCCAACACCATGGAGTTCATTCATTTGAATGTTCATTCATGGCTTATAATGAATTTTTGCTTAATTTTTACTTAGCTTTCAGTTCCAATTCATTTTTAATTAGTTTCTAGTTAAGTTTTAATTCATTTTCAATTAATTTTTAATTAATTTTTAATTAAATCATAGTTTACTTTTAGTTTACTTATAATTCATTTTTAGTTCACTTTTGATTAACATTTAATTCACTTCTAATTGATTTTTAGTCAAATTTTCATTCAATATTAATTGAATCTTGATTCATTCATAGTTCACACATGGGTGCACATGGGCACATATGGATGAACATGGACCACATGTAGGTTGAAATTTTATTTTAAAAATTCATGAGCTAAATGTCCAATAGGTATAAATAGAGGTAAAACTTCCCATGATTTTCAATTTGTTCAACACCAATTTTGAGTATTTTTTCATGTCATAGCCTTGTTTTACTTTTATTTGCAATAAAATCTTGTTGGATTTTTGTTTCACACATATCATGTTTTTATTCTTATTTTATTTTTTCACAATTTAAATTTGGAATTAAGATTGTCTTTGTTTTCATTTTGGTTAAAAAGTCATGTAAACTTGGTTGTTTTCATGCTTATGATACCTACCCTTTAAGTACCAAGAGGTACCGTACTAGGTACTTACTAAATAACTAGTACCTACCTAACTAATTACTAAATTAGTAGTTAGGGATTTTGTTTGTGTACCTAGAGCACTAGGTAGCTAGATCCTTAATAGGTAGTTGGTAGGTAACTACTAACTAAGTAGGTAATTAGCAGGGTTAACACCTAAATAACTTCTAGGTACCTACTAATTACTACCACTAGCATTAAGTTTTTTAATTACCTATGCTAGGTATTAGATAAGTATTAAGTGGTCTAGGCCTAGGTGCCAGCTTACCTAACTTTAAGCCCAACCTAGGTGCCATTAGTTAATGGGTTAATAAATATTAAATCTTTAGGCTACCTATGTTAGGGTTTAAATAGGTACTAAGTGGTCTAAACCTAGGTGCCACATTTTCTAATTTTAGCCCAATGTAGGTGCCACATATGTTACAATAATTAATAGGCTACTTTATTTAATAAGTAGTAAGTTAGGTTAATTGGAGTAGGTTAAGTTACATAGGTAATTCAATTTTAATTAAGTAAATATGTAGCTAAATAGTTGTTAATAGGTAGTTGTGACTAAATTACAATTGGGTTACAATTAATTAAATCTTTTTTTGGTTACAACTAAATTGCAACTAAAACGTTTATCCCATATTGTTTGTCTTCCATGACAAAGTTTTTAAACTATATAAAGAAGTGAATTATGAATGTTGGAGAAACATAAAAATATTTAAATTAATAACAATTTGAGAGGAGTTGATCACAAAAGCTTGACCTTAAAAGGTAGACCTAAAATGAAATAAGATTTTATTAATTAGGTGGCACTTAACTTAAATTTTAACCCTAAATCTAAACCTAACTTAGTTTCAAGCCTAATTTAGGTTTGGGCCTAACTTAAGTTTAAATTTAGCCTAGATTTGGATTTAGCTTAGGTATAAATCTAGTGTAAATTTGGGCCTAGCCTAGGTGATATGTAGCCCTACGTGGACAACATGTCAAGAAATTGTTGTTGCATGTTTGGGCCATACGCCAACAAATTATTAGTTGGACTCTTTGCCTAACCTAATTGTAATATAATCAAAATTACAACTAACATAGTCGAAATTACAATTCAATGGCTTAGTTGAAATACAATTGAAATTTCAACTCAAATTTTTATGACTTCATGATTTGTTAGTGGATGAAGTTCAAAAACAACCTTTGACTATAATGTTGGATGTCATTTCCAAGTAAAATGGTCAAAATTGAATATTGTTATAGTGATGACATGTGGCATTTGGTGTACATTGTAATATTATAAAATTATATGAAATATGGAGAATAGAATTCAAATATGGAAAATGGAATCTTGTTTTTCATTTTAGGATGTAATTTGTTTTTTGAATCACAAAGGATTGAGAAAACTATAATATTTTGATAAGAATTATGTGCATGACATATAAAATCATTGTTACAATCATGTCATTAATAAAAAAATGGAGTGTAGTTCACTAGCTTAAATCGTTATGGGACCTTAAAACTAAAATATGTTCATTCACACTTTAATGATTTCACCTTGATTAAAGTTATTTCATTATAAGGTCACTAGGTAAACATTATGTTTTATTGTTAATTAACATAATTCAATATTGAATTAAATAATTCATTATAATAATGAAATAAGTTCCACCTCTCTTGAAGTTCATTGTGAAAATTGAACAAAAATTTCAATTTTCCCTATCTTTTAATGTCCATTGTGAAAATCAAAAGATCATTTAATTGTCACTAGTTCTTGATGTTTGTTGTGAAAATCAAATGATTGTCTAATTGTTATTATCTCTTGATTAAAGATTTCAAAATTGAATAATCATTTGATTTTCCCCTATTATCCTTGTCTCCTTATTAACATTTTGAAAATTGGTGGCCACTTGATCCTAAAGATTGTTTGTGAGAAGTGTTGAAAGTCAAGTGATTGTTTGTTTTTCAATTTTTTCCACATTATATTTTAATAGTCCAACAATTCCTTGATTTATTATTTTTCTTGCCTAAGGTTCCAATTATAAAATGGCCCTATTTTTTTTTATCTCCCATGAAAGTTCAAGTAATCAAGTAGTCATTTAATTTTCAACTTCTACCGCATTAGGTTTTGATAATTGGAAGGCCTAATTCTTGCTTTCTCTCGCACTAGGTTCTGATAATTGGGTGATTACCCAATTTTTGCCTTCTTTCACACTAGGTTTTAATAAATGGGTTGATGGCTGATTTTTTTTATTGTATTCATGGGGCAAGAAGATCGGTAGGTTATTTCGAAATGGTTATGCTTTTCAAATAGTATGAAAAATTGAGTGTCATGGATGGATTCGACTCCTTGTAACCATTCACAAATTTGTTTTTGTGTAGGGCAACAAACATTTAGTATGGGTCTTGAGCATTGGAACGTTGGTGACAACATTAATATGTGGTATTGGATAAGCAAGTTGGAAAAAACACTTATTAGGCATGGGCAATGCAAAAGAATTGATTAGATTGTTGTACATGGTGTTGTGGGACCTAAAAACTGCATTGTTGTAGTTACCAAATGTATATTTGAGAATTATGATAAACTCAAATTGTTCATTTGAATCCCTTTGTAGAATTTCTTGGTGATGGTGTCAAATCTCTTACTTTTAACTAATTAAAGTTGCAATGTCATATATTGTTGATTTGTGAAAAAAGGAAATGGATTCAAATGTAGCGTATGTTAATTAAACATCTCTGGGAAATGGACTTGTGTTTATGGCATTGACATTGGACGTTTTTTTTTCTAGTGAGGAGGGTGGCTCGTAAAAAATTAAGACAAATCAATTGTCTATGCTAGAGAGCTACCAATGTGATAAGATAGTTCTTGGTATTGGAAGAAAGGACTGGCGTGGAAGGAAATGTGATTTAGTGGATCATGTGGGAAAAACCATTCTTGGAAGGTGAATTATTACATGTTCAACACTAAGGAGCATGTTATTTATGAAAATCTTAGTGAGAGTCATGTTGGAGTCATAACATTGAATTGTCCAAATCACAAGTCACAAATCATGATAATGCAGAGATGACCATTGTCACAAACCATTCTTGATGGTCATTGTTTGTTGTGATTTGCTACACACAATGAACATCATGTTTCAAAAGATGAGGAAGGAACTATTGGTGTGAAATATATATGTTTGTGAAGAAAAAAACAAAGGGATTCAAGTGAGGATTCCAATGTAGCTACTAAATGAACACATGAACATGAGCTATGAACTTTGAACGTGAACAATGAACATGTGAACTTGACTTTGATGAACAACAAGGAATCTTTTATGAATAGTCTTGCCATGTAAATAGAAATTATTGGCATGTATACAAAAATAATTTGTTTGTTTATGTCACAATATTTTCCCAATTAAACCAATGGAACATTCAATTCACAAAAATAATATTCTATGAACTCTTTTTTGGGGTAAGGAGATAATTAAACCACCCAATATAATGTTGAACATAATTATTCAATATTTATTTTACACTCTCAATCTAACGTGTGATTCCTCACATAATGAAACATGATTCATACCTACCATATTTAAAAAATCAACATTAATCCAATCCTTTAACAAATCAAAACCTATTAAATTAGAACATTAACAATTGGCACAATTATCGGCCATGGAAGGAAACACAAAAACATGATGTTCCATGTTACAATGGACACTGGTTTTTTACAAATTTTGGTGTCACTTTTTATTATTATTCCTACTTACGTAAAAGTTATAAATTGAACCAACAAACAATGAATTTATTGCAACTCCAAATTGAGAAGTGAATGAAAATTTCAAATTGTCCACAAAACATGACATGTTGTAGTACATAATATATGTTTTTAAATGGCACCTATTTCCTTTGTTTATCCAATGAGCCTGAAATCATAATAACAAAATCCATGCAAGTGCAAGTAAGAAGTTCCCAATTGGAATTTCATATTGTGTTTTGTTTGAAGTTTCACCCCACAAAATCTTGTAGATTTGATGATATTTAAAAACAAGAATGTTCAATGGTGGTTGAAAACTTGCCACAAGAAGTCAACCATCCTCCCATTTTATTGTAATGTTGGTTTGACATGGTAAATGGTAGTGTGTGTTGAATAACTTTCCCATGTTATATTCTAGGACACAACATTGGATCCTTAGGTCAATTTACTATAACTAAGTTTTCCACACCAAACAAATTATGAAGAAGGATAGGTTGGCATCTATTGAAAACAAAACATGTATCCTCAAGAAATTTCACTTCATCTTTTGATAGATTGGTCCCTTTCTGCACATGCCAAAAAAAAAACCTATCGATCTTTTGATTACATATTTACATTTCATACCCCCTAAGCAACGATTTATATCATTTGCATAGAACCATAACTTGTGAATATTGAGAAATGCACTTATGAACTAAAAGCACATATAAAAGTAAGTAGGAGCAAAAACACCAATGCAATTGACCTAGTAATAATCCTTGTGGTAGAAGAATGGTTGGTGGTTTTTCACAATGTTGAACACTAGACGTGCAAGGTCAAGGGATGTTGTTTTATATGTCAAACTCCATCTCCAAAAGGAATTTCTAGGACCTCAACACCTCCATTGGTGATATTCGCAACCTCATTGTGATGAACGCTACAAAACGGCCACTCAATTTGCATATGCAATTTTCCATTATGGGTGTTGACATGATTATGTCTATGTGAATCCCTTCTAATCTTGAAAGTAAGTTTAGATTTTGCTTGCAAGAACCAAAGATTTTTTCCCATTCCATGTGTGTGATTCTAATTGTGAACAATGAACCTAATGCATATTTCAAAATTGCATTTGCAAATTATTTTGGGTCACTAGATTGGGTTGCCTTCCATAAGAAAAGTTCACTACTATTAGGCCCATAACTTGATTGGCCACCTTTCTTGAAATTACAATACAATGTTATTTGCTTGAAAGTTCAAACATAATCATTAAAAGTTATAACATATAAGCAAGCTCCCATTTTCCTCGATTGTTGAAACTACATGTTATGCATTATTTCAGAGAGGTTGTAGGCGGGCATGTTCACAAGCTCCTTAGAAGTGAATTTCTACAAAACATAATATATGTCTATATACATAATCTTAGAATGAGCTTTAACATTCTGCAAAAAAATGATGAAGGCATGATAGGTTGCAAAATGCAACAAAGGATGTGAAAGTTACATTTATCATAAAACCTCCCCATTTTCTAACACAAAACTGCCAAAAATTGAACCAATTCTCTAACTTGTGAAACCCAACTACATCCACAACCTTCAAGTGATATCACTAGCATTAAATAGCTACATAATGGGCACTACTTCTTCCAATGAGGTGCCATTCTTGTATTCAAGGCACAAGGTCTTATGATGACAACAAATCTTTGGTGTAATTTGTTATTTTGTATGTTTGTCCATAGATTGAGTCAAGTGGAAATAACAAGTTCACTCCCTATCCATCATGGGTTTAATGGGATCCTCATTACCATGTACATGATTGTCACAACATTCCAATTAACTTGGGTAATGTTGGCCATGAAGCCTTTGAACTTTGGATTAGTAACACCCTTCTTTGACATCACCTTATTCAATTTTTGCTAGAGGACATATTGTTGTGTCCGTGCCTTTGGATTATATGTCATATATGGCAATCATCATCACTTTATAATAAACATGATCATACACATGGCATGCGAAGGTTGTCTAGCCCTAGGAACATTTCACATGATCAAACATGATCCAAGTTGTCTAAAGGTCCCCACCAAGTTGCATTGGCTTAACTAATTCACATCCACTATTGTTTCCATCCATAGACATCTTGAACATGAAAACTTTCTTTTCAAAATATTGTTTATTTTCAATGTAATCATAATCACTATTGGCCTTGAAAGTCAAAATGTTAGAAAATACCCCCTATTATTTAGATGATGCTTAAAGGATGCAACTAAGTTCAAAACATTAGGAGAACATTAGGTTGAAAACTTGTCCATCATTTGATGCAATTTTTCTCCTTTTAGAGGCTTTGCTGACCCCTCACCATATTTGTTAAAGAAGTGTTGGGATAGATTCATCTTACTTGTTGTTAAAGCAATTGTGGATGAGGTAATCAATAGGGTGCAAGAAAGCTTTTCATGGACCAAAACTTTGACTTGGTTGATAACTTCTTTGCACGTACCTTTCACAACAAGATGATCATGTGCTCCTAAATGAATTGTTGCTCAAGTCAAATTTTCTTATTTATGCATGACATAATACATGCAAGCTAAACATTTCTTAACACAAAATGACAAGGCATTACAACTTTTACAATAAGGCGGACCAAGAGTGAAACGGTCCCTGGTGACATTGTGAAAAAATTCCAAGTGATTTCATCATGGTTCTCATTTAGAACAAAAATGAATACAAAATTCATTTCAACATTGCAAATGACCCAAACACCTTGTCCTATGGAAAGCAAAGTTGAAATCACTCTTAATGTTTGTTGTTTAAATTTTGTTAGAAAAATACTATAATATAAAAGTTTTGTAAAATTAGTTTTTACTAAAAACATCTATCCATCACAATGCTACATTGTGAAAATTCAATCTTTAGTTGAACTTAAATATTGAAAGAAAAATTTAGTCACTTCAACATAAAAAATATTTGCCAACAAGTTATGAACATACACAAAGTATGATGGTAACATTTTTATAAAAAAATTCTCTATATAACCAATTAGACCCACTATAACCAATTAGACCCACTTGCCCCCCAAAAAAAGAAAAAATCACCTTGACATAAAAGCACTCACAATTTGTAGTGAACCGACCTACCTCAAAAATTTGAAATAGAAAACATTGATCTTAACCCCATTTCTAGGAATGTTTTTCACGGTTCCAAATCTAGTGAAGCCATAGTTCTACGATTCAATTCTTGTCAATTCTTGTGCCGGTTCCAACAAAAGGGGTCAACTCAGGTCAGGGTCACAAGAACCCCCAACCCTCAGTTTTTACCCTGCAAACAGAATGCCCTCACAACATTGGTTATTTGTTTAATCGACACCTGTGCCACCCCAAGCAAACAAGCGCCTGCCAATTGCCACAGTGGAGATTGAAACAAGATATATTTGTAAAAATCTTCCTGTAGAGACGATTGTCACTTTGGTTACATAACAAAATTCAAGAGCCATCAAAAATTCAGGAAAAACTACATCTATTCCAAAAGTTAGGGCAGAAAAACAATTTCTTCAAGGAGCATAATGACTGTTTCCACTGTGTATGGACGATTCAATGTGAGGGCATTGAGGACAAACTGAGAGACTGCAACCCGTTTAGAGTTTCATGATGTTAGGGCATTTAAGAGGAGTAGAGTCCTCACTGCTGCAACATATTTTCATACATTTCTTGAGGAATACTTGATTGGGAACTGCTGCAGATCTTCTTGTCTGACTGAAAAGCTCCTGGAGTAAGAGCCTATCTCCCATTGGGATATCTTCTGGATGAATCCCCATACTGGGTTTGGGTTTTTGTGATCATTCTTATTGTGGATAGAGCAGCAGCTGGCATGACAGGAGTAGCAGCAGCAGCAGCAGCAGCACTCAGGGCATTTTGGAACAGTCCTTTTGTGGGTGGCGGTGGTCCACAAACAACACGTTTTTGGGGACCTGTTACCAACAACTGGGGATTGCTTCTTGTTGTTGCGGTAAGTCCTCCTCTCTCAACTTTGAAATGCTCATTTTCCAAACTTTGCAAGGCAGGCAGGCAGGCAAGCGGGCGGGCAGGCATATGAAATTGATTACAAGCTCAAGTACAGAGATCAGAACATGGGTCTCAACAATTACACCAAGAATGCCCAAATGGGTAGGGTTTTGCTTGTAAAATCTGGATGTAGGTTTTCGTTGTTGTTGCCATTGTTGACTTGCTTCATTATTGTTCAATGAAAGTCAAAACTGTAGTTCTGAGGATGTTTATTCCCCAGAGGACTTGCATCTGAGAAAACTCCCTAAACCCTAAACCCTAGACCCTAAAACCCTGAAAACTTTTGGTTTCTGTCTTTCACAACAGATGAAGCATCCATGTTGGCCAGCAGCAGCAGAAGATTCAACTCCTGGGTTTGGAAACCAAGCTCTTGAAATGCGTCATCAAGACAGCTGCTACATTCATTTTGCGAGTGGTGATGGTATCAGTCCTGCAGGAGCTCTTGATGTTGCTGCTGATAAGAAACCACCACCATGTCAGAAGCTGCTGCAACCCACCTTTCATGGTGAGGAATCAACTAAACATTCTGTTGCTGCTGCTGATGCACCAGTGCGACAGCAGCAGACTTTTGACATGGATGTCGAGAGTACATGCAGAATTCTTGCAAAGGGCATGTGGGGACCAGACAAGGAAGCCTTGTTAAGAAGCTTGAGTGTTGATGTCCGACCATCTTATGTCTGCAAAGTGTTGAAACGGCAGCGAAACTTGGACATGGCATCCAAATTCTTCAATTGGGCAGAGGTGCAGCCTGGATTCTCTCACAACTCTTGCACTTATCATGCAATGATTGGGATTTTGGGTAAGGAGAAACGATATGAAGACATAGAGGCACTGCTTAAAAGCATGCAAAAGAAAGACCGCAAGGTCACACCTGAAATTTACATAGGTTTGGCCAGAAGCTATGGGTCTGCAGGATTGTTGGAGAAAGCTATAGAAGCATTGAATCAGTTGAAGGATGTTGGGTGTAAGCCTTCTGTAGCTGCCTACAACTCGCTTATTGGTGCATTAGCCAAAGCAGGTTTCCGTCAAAAGGCACTTGCAGTTTACAAAGTGATGGGCCAATCCCGGCTCCAACCTGATACCTACACCTTTAACATTCTCATGCATGCTTTCAAGAATACAAAAGACCTGGATTCTGTTTGCAAATTGTTTGAAGAGATGAGGAACCAGAATTGTGAGCCGGATGTAGTTACTTTCAGCACATTGATTGATGCTCTGTGTAAAGCAGGGGAAGTTGATAAAGCAGCCTTGATTTTTGAAGAAATGAAGCATCGAGGTTGTTGTCCAAATGTTGTCACCTTCAACTCACTGATCCATGGAATGGGCAAGGCCAATCACATTGACAAAGCACTTGAGCTTTTCGAAGAAATGAGAACAAGAGGCCTGGTTATCTCAACAGTCACCTACAACACTCTCCTTCATGGTCTTGGAATCTCTGGTCGAGTCCACACAGCACTCAATCTGTTCAAAGCAATGCTAGAGAGAGGATTAATGCCGGATGTTATCACCTACAGCTCTCTAATACAAGGGTTAGGCATGGCTGGTAGAGCCAGTGAAGCTCGTAAGCTTTTTGATGAAGCTCGAGATAGGGGCCATGCTGTGGATGGGTCCATATATAATGTCCTGGTGGATGTTCTTTGCAAGGCTGACAGATTGGATGAAGCTTGGGAGGTCTTTGGTCAAATGGAAGGTGAAATCCCCTAATCCCTGAACTATGAACCAGGTTTATTTTGGGTTTTGGTGTGGTTTACAATTTGAACTTCCATAAGTGTTCATTCTTCAACCTTTCTTAACTGTAGTTCTGTTAGCCCAAAGTTTCAAATAATGCAACTATTTTGCTGGATGGATTTTAAGGGGCTTGTTCATTTGCATTTCTGTGCCCACATTGTTTTCAGAGGATGGGTATGTCCCAGATCTATACACATACAGCACATTACTGGACAGGCTTTGTAAAGAAGGTCGGGTGGATGATGCCTTCACTCTCCTACAAGATATGAAACGTGCTGGGTGTGTTCCGGATGTGGTAGTCTACAACTCGTTGATTGATGGCCTCCGGAAGGTTGACCGGCTGGAGGAAGCTGGATCTCTTTTGCAAGAGATGCAGTCATGGGGGTGTGAACCGGATGCTATCACATACAACACTTTCATCGACGAGTTATGTAGGGGTGGAAGGATTGATGATGCATATAAGCTCTTGGAGGAAATGATAGGCAAGGATTGTGCGGATATTGTCACATACAACACTCTCCTGCATGGGCTTTGCAAGGCAGGACGAGTTGATGAAGCATACAAACTATTTGAGGAGATTCAAGCAAGCAGCACCCTCCATTGTAAAGTCAGGCCTAATTATGTGACATACACAACTCTTTTGAGTGCAACGCAGGAAGCCAAGCTTCCCAAGCTCACAAACACTCTAAAGCAATGGAGGCACAAGGCGAGACTGTAAAAAAAAAAAAGGATTAGTACACACTTTGCAGTGTTAGGATAATTTGTTAGGGCTGGGCGACTGATCTCCACTTGCCCACCTTGTGAAGTAATAAGGTCTTGTTCATTTGGTGATGGAAAGAATTCCATGACCTAGATCTTTTGCCAGATAAATAACTTGGTGTGTTGGTTATTGTTTGAGATCAACCTATACCCATCACAGGGAACTGATGAATTCAATGCAGATGTCATGGCAGGTGGTGGTCAACACCATACATGTTTCCTGTTGGATGGATAGGCTGCAAGCATGAAACTTGATAAGCTCGGTAAGACTTCTCTACTTTTCCTTAGGAAAAATGTGTGAAGGCTTAGAGTAGGGTAGTTTTAGAAAGCCTTCATGTAGGAATCTGCATCTAGATTTCTGAAACATTCAAGCAGGTCTGGAGGGGAAAAGATGGCATGCAGTTGAATGGATGGGCTACAAGCCTGGAGCTTGATAAGCTTGGTAAGGTTCTCTACCTTTCCTTCAAAAAAAAATTCCTATGCGCCACTTTTCATTAGGTACTTCCCTGATTTTGGTGCACCAGTTTTTAGCAATGACACCAAGATGCTCCCCACTCACTGAAATAGTAGATGTTTGTGTTGAAATTATGACCATCTGAAGTAAACTGCCAAGCCTGCCAAAAGAGCAGAGATCAGAGGTATGATATGGAGATTCTTGTTTCCATTTCTGTTAGAACTTCTTGAGGGCTTTACCCATATATACCTCCACATTGCTGCCAGCCACTGCTATGAGCTGGTGAAGTCAGTGGGTACCTATCTCATGGTAGCTGGCTACTAGCTATACATGTTGCTGTTGAAGGTCTCTGAATATGTTGGAGACTGTTGTTTTTGTTCAAACCCATAGGCAATTCTGTCAGCTTCGGGGTGTCCACATTTTCCTTTTCGCTATGTTATTGTTGGATCTGAGATCTCCATAACCCTATGATGAAAAGATTACTCAATTCTGCTCTGGTTGATTTAGGGGTAAGTATGGAGACTTCTCAATACCGAACAAACAAATTAAAAGCATTTAAAACATTTCTGAAAATAATATAATTAGTGTTGAAGCTGCCAATGGACATTGTAGTAGTTTCAAGAAGAAACAACAAAAGTAGGAGAAAATCCCTGTATAATAAAAAGGTGGTATCCACAAGAAACTTGAAAATACAAGTCACAAAAGCACATAATAATCAGAACATCATTACTACATTATGAAAGTAGAAGACCATAAGCCAAAAAGCCACTTATTAGCTAGTGATAGAGGTACACTAGTTGTAATGTGTGGAAGAGATGGTGAATGCCTCCCAAGTGCAGGAACACTTTGAAGAATCACTATGGCTTGTGCATGTTGGAGGGCCATGGACACACATTGTTGATAATAAGAATAAGCATTGTGAGAACTAAAGAGGACCATTTGTTGATGGGCAGGCTATAGTGGCTTAAGCACAAGGAGTAAAAAATAGGTTAAATGCGAATACAACTATAAGTCTCTATGGCAAGGGGAAGTTGTTTCTTGATGTGTGCTTTGCATATGATCGTGTTTTTTATCATGCGCTATCATGTACGATGCACGTTGTAGCATATTTGGGCAGGTTAGATTAGCTATGACAATGTTTACTAAGGTCCAAAAGCCATATCTAGTGATCAAAATATTGACTTGTTGAATGTGGCAGGAGAAAAGGTGGGAAACTTTCTATATATGTGTGCTCCACTTTCCAAATCAATATTTGCAACAATATCCCAGAGAATATTGTAGGTTATGCTACGTTCACTCTCACATAGGCACCAAAGCAAGTGGATATTTAAACCATCAATGGTATGTCCACATTGATAATGTGAAAAATGTACAATAGTACGATGTGGCAAGACAAGGCCAATACTAACATTGTAAGGAAATGATCCAAAACTAAACAAAACCTAGATGTAATAGGATGGGCTAATAACTAAGCATTTGAATTGGACTTGTAGATGTGGTAGGATGGGCTAATAACCAAGCATTCATAATTGGACTTGTAGAAGATTGGAGACATGTTCACATGGCATTTGAAGGAACATTTACTAGAAGTGTGAAAAAATTTTACTTGTATAGATAGTTCATCAAAGAAGCTTGTAAGTGAGGATATGACTGTACCACAAGACTTTCAAAGGGAGGGACCAAAAATTAGACAACTTGGGGGGGTAAAATTCAAATATCCCATAATGCCAACCGGAAGGGAAAATGTTTGTTTCAACATGTGTCATCACATCAAAAAGAATAAGGTGATCATCCTACTAAAAACGAGTGATAAATGCAAGAGCAATCAAAGCCCAACATCCCAAGAAAGTAGGGGCAACAAGTTACACCATTAAGGGAAGGTTAAGCCTTTTTGAAGAAGCAAATACTATGACTTGACGATGAACCAAATGACCCAGCATAATGACGAAAGATCTTGCACCTAATAAATTATCCAATGTAGCTATAGTATGTGAATCAAATTTAATATAATGTCATAAAATACTTCAAGATGGGAATATAGTACGCAGAAAATAGCTTGGATGTTGGACATAACAAAACAAAAACATCACAAAGGCTACTTGTGGATGTATAAACATAGGGAGTTTAACTATGGTGCTAATATCTTTTTGAAATGTTTCTACAACGAAGGATTTCACAAATGGCATAAAACCCATTGGTGCATTTAAAATATCGAAACATGTGTTAGGTGTAAGAAAACATGGTGGAAGTGATATGGATAGGTTTACTCTCTATGGAGACCAAGTTACACACTTTGTTGGCTGAATGGAAAGTACTAATGTTGCAAACTAAGCTTGGAAGTGTAAAAAGGCGGGTACCACATATATGCATATCATATATATGGATAGGACCAACAATATGCGTATCATCGGCTAGTGAAATAAAATCACAAGTAAGGTGGGTTGTTGCACTAGGGTGGAAATTGTGAAAATGTGATAAAACAAACAACATTTTGCCCAAAGGGATCTTCTTATTGTGTACTAAACTTAGATGAAATGAATTCGTGTGTTGAAAAACGTATGAGAAATATAATGGGGATGGGCATGCATAAAATTGTTGAATAAATGGGAAAAATTAATCCAAAGTGCTGGTATAAGATTGTAATTCCTGGAAAATAGTTGTTTGTGATATTGAATTGAAGGCATTGTGGATGTCCATTTATAATACCACCCAATCTAAATGTAGATATAAGATAACACAAACCCCATGGTCCATTGTTTCACACCCACTTCATGTCGCCACACCAAACTAATGAATATTAAAATGTTTTACAAATGTATCCTTGATTTGAATGGTGAGTGTGTAAGTGACCAGTTAATAAACAACTTTTCCAATTGTGATGGGTCAGATATCACCAGTCTATTTATCAAAAACTAGTAATCATGATGCCATAAACAAATGTGATACATATGGGGGAACATGACCACAAAAAATGTGCCCATATATTTCAAAAAATTGATCAAAAGCATTTGCAAAATCATTTGGGGCAAAACAATTTCGTAAAAGTTCATACACCAAAGATGAAGGTTCACTATATGAAAGACATGGTGAATGTGTTAAAATAAAAATAAATGCATTTTAGTTTAAGGTAACCTTTGTTTATAGATGGAAATCATCAACAAAAGGGTGGATGTTGACATGTGCAAATTGGTGAAGAAAGGAAAGGGCTATCATGGTCTCATTAGATGGGATTGTTAGAGTGTTTGGAACCAATGTACACATTGCTCCAACATACTCCCCTACATGTGCAAGTGCTTATGTGTGATGTAATTGTGTCAATGGAGGTGGAAAAGGATCCATAACTATTTTCAAAGATTTTTGGTAAGTTAAAGCATGGGCTCTAATCATATGTTCTTCTTGCAAAGTTTTTCAATTGCTTGCTATTTATCAATAGAGATGAACATGAATTTCTTAGTGGCCTTTTTCACCGCCCCATGGAGAAAAAAATAAACACCAAAAAATGCATTCCAAACTACAATGTTAGATGGATTAGTGGCCATACAAATTAAAAGGATACACAAGGCATGTTGCACATTGATACAAAGAGGATATGGATTATGGTGGTATGAACATGGGTGTAGGGAACCTAGATGGAAAACATCAATGATATTTGTAGATGCAATCCATGCCCAAGAAGAAGAAAAGGGGGAAAACTCGATAATGTTGGAGGCATCATAACCCCTATAACTAACGACTATTTATGAGCAAAACCTGTCAATTGGTGACAAATTAATCATGTCAATGCTATGTAAAGTTGACCATATGTAAAACATGAAACACGAGGATGAAAAAGGGGAAGCCCCATTGTGGACATTAATGGGTGGGGAGTAGCACATGGTTAATGTAACAAATTGGAGGTAGAAAATGCTAACATACCTTGTGAGGATGAAAGGAATGGTTGAGGCAAAGTACATGGGATGGGAATGATAAGATGATGAGGAAAACTTGGATTGTTGTGGTCCATTGAAGCCATTTCAACATTTGATTCTAACATGATGCCCATTATTGTTTTGGGGATGATGAAAATGCAAGGTTTGCCATTCCCAATGACACTGGAGCCATGCCACTTGGTTGAAACTCTAAACTTGCATCACACCTATTTGCAACTCTAAATCTTAAACCCTAAACCCATCATAAGAAAGTTGAAAAATTGGGTCCTTACACAAATTACAAAATACAAACCTTATCATTGACACAACACCTATAAGGTGTAAAAACTAGTCATGGACTAGCAATAGAAACTACAATTCAAACCCTAAATGTATCGAGCATGACATCAATCATCTAATATCTTCCATTATCAAGTACCTCTGATCTTCCTAGAATTTCAAGGTTGCAGGGTAACAACTAATAAAACTCCACTACCCAACCTCTACTACCCTTATAGAAGGTTAAAGGTGAATTCCCTTGCGCAAACATTAAATATTATGCATTATAGGACATGGCCAACAACCTTACTATAATGATGGACATGGTGTGCAGTCTTGTCCTCCAAACCCATGACAGTGACAAGTTGCATAATCATAATAGCTTTGTCATTGTTGCTGATTGCCAACAGAGCCTTACCATATGGAAGCTAAAAAAGTAACGAACTGCCTTGTGTAAGCATGTAAGTAGCTATGTCACATTGCAGCAATAGACCAATTTATGAGCTTTGGAGAATTGACACCCAACCAACATTAAAATATAAATATCTATTCTCTATCTTGAAAATAAAGAAGCGCACAAAACCTCACCACAAGAACAACAATGGGGCAAACAGTGCAACCCATTGATAGTTTCTAGGGAATACTATCACTTGCTGCTCCAAAGTACTAACTTCATTATTTTTTGCAAACTGCAATGAAAGCATTGTTATGCAGTCCATTGTCGGACATAATATCTCCAACTTTTTGTTCAAATTCCAACAATCTTTGCTACTTTCAAACTCCAACTAGCTTCAACCAACACCACTACTCTTTTGATAGAGATATAAAACAAAAGTAGTTTTTCAACTTTGTAACCAGAAGTTTGCTATAGATGGATGATTCTGCCTCATTTTTGAGGTCTCAAATTGGACAGCCTTACATGTCAATGTCCGCACTCCTGATTTGAGATCCCTAGTTAATATCCTTTAGAAGCTGGACGTCCTGATTCGAGATCCCAAGATTGACGACGCACCTATAGTAAGAGGTGAGTACTCTAGAGTTGTAGGGGCCAACAAGTAGGTACGTACCTGAGCAAGACGCTATACACCCACTACGCTGACAACAATGACTATTTTTGGCAAATGCTACGAACTTTCCGTATCCATATTTAAAACTTTTGCTATTTATTAACAAAATTTAATTGCATACTGAAAATGAAAAGTGGGCGTTACCTACTGCCCCACACTAGGATTTCATCTATAGAATGAAAAAATATTTCATCGACTGGTGTGTCTTCTGGAGTTCATTATATCCTCTGCTTCCGGCCCGTACTGGCAACCCACTAACGCACGACCTCCAATGATCCGAAAGCACACAATATGGATGGACATTGCATACAGACGAAAGCAAACCGTCGTGGATGATATATTGACGTATGTGAGCAGGTTTTGAATTACTGTACTTTCACTGGCAGGAAATTAGATGACATCCAAGAAGAGCCTACTTTTAAAAGAATATCTCCTCTGCGGCCTCGGTCCAGCGGTTTCTCTGCAATTGAGCAATTGACTGACAGATTGATTTGTAGTTATCCAAAAGCCCAACATGATTATTCAAACAAGATTGATGATATAGGAGAAGGTGTCTCGTTTAGGCCCTTCCGGATTTTGAGGCGAATACTGAGATCCATAGGCCGAGGCTAGGCCTCAAAAAATCAGGAAAGGTCTAAAGGAAAAACCTTCTCCTGCATAAAGAATCGATCCTATTTTCGCTTTCTTTCTGTCAATTTTATATCTTTTCTTTCTCGACTTCTTTCTCCTTTTCGTTTTTTTTCCCCCTTCCTAAACCTGTTTATCCTTCTAATTTTCGCCCTAAAACATTCCGTCCTCCTTCTTTATGCTGTCTGGGCTTTTGCCTTTGTCCTTCTTAGTTTAGTTTCCATCAATTCTTTTTGTCCTTAGTAGTCTTGTTGTCATCATTTTTGTTTCATTTGATGAAAATTATTAATTATTTGACATTTATTTTGAATAAAAAATTTAATTTCTCTCTGGTAAAGAATTTTTTGTAAAGAAAAAGAAAATGTTAAGGAAATCTAGGGGTTTGGAAAGAAATATGGCCTTAAGGAAAATAAATCGGGAATTAAAGAAAATAAATTGTACCCTTAAAGAAGGATTAAGTTTTGGAAGCAACCAGTGACAGCCGTACGGGTTCTTCCATGTTGCGGAAGGGACCAGTGACAGCGTGGCGCGTTTGGAAGGAGCATTTGAAATCTTCTGCCCCAGAAGCGACCGAAAAGGACACTAGGTTCGGTTCTTTACAATGTGAAGGCTAGAGTGAACCAGCACCCACCCACCAGTGCACCATCGTCGATGGATGGTGCACTGATAGGATTCTCTTTTCTATCCCTGTGCCATCCCTGTTTTTTTTTGGTGGCTTTTGAAACTTTTCCCTCCCACCCACCTACTACTCCCCACCGACCTACTCACCTATATATTTGAATTAAAAGTAGACCCTTCCCTATCTATCTACTCACCTACAAATTTTAAATGTGCTACTCTCATCCCCACCCACCTACCCGCCCTACCACTGATCTACCTACCAACATTTTAAGTATGTACCTACCAAACCCCACCTACATGGCTACATCTACCTACATGGTTGCCACTACAATAGACCCCTAATGGTTGACAATGATGAGGAAAAAATAAAATGAAGGTATTGCATGGAGCTTGCTCTTGTTCATTCAAACAAAATAAATAAGGGGACGATTAAAATATTTAACACCCCTTATATAAAAGTATTGCAAGTTTTGTTCAAAAAGTGTTTTCCATTAGGGTGTTGCAAACCAAGTGGATAATCAAAACGATACGGAGCTCCAATTCAACTTAGATGCATTTAATGCATGTTGTACTTAGGTTCATAAACCAAAATATTCAATGAACTTGTAATACCTCATTCTAGGTACCTCTGAAATAGTTTGGGTTCCATATCATGTCTTTTGACAATTCAAAGGGTATTGCATAGCCCTACCAAAACCTAAAAGGAATGCAATACCCTTGTTGGGCTATAAACTATAATACCTTCATTGGGTTACACTGCAATACCTTCATTGGGCCACAAGATAATACCCTTCTCAAGGTATCCTAAAAATACATTAGGCTACATAATATATCTTTTGACACATGAAGGGGTAATGCACAACCCTACCAAAACTTAGAACAATCTTAATACCCTAATTGCACTACATTATAAACACCATGGGTTGAATTATTTTGGTCTAGGCTATTAAAGGGGTATTGTTCATGCCCAAAACTACTCAATACACTTGTAATACCCCACACAAGGTATCCCAAAAATACATTAAGTTCCACAACATATCTTTTGAAACTTGGAAAAATATTGCATAACCCTACCAAAACCTAGAAAAACTTGCATTATCTTCATTGGGCTACATTATAAAAGCCATGGGCTGAATTATTTTGGTCTAGGTTATTAAAGGGGTATTGTTCATGCCCAAAAAGACTCAATGAACATGCATTACCCTTTTTAAGGTATCTTAGAAATACATTGGGCCCCATAACATATATTTTGACACATTGAGGGGTATCGCATATCCCTACCAAAACCTACAAGGAAACTAATACTCTCATTAGGGTATTCAATAATTAATCACCATGGTTTTACACTATTGGAAGGGTATTGCTCATCCTCAAAACTACACAATACATTTACAATATCCCTAGGTTATCCCATAAATACATTGGGCTCTTTAATGTGAAATGTGGAAGGCTATTGCATAGCCCTACCAAAACCTACAAGTAAAGCAATACCTTGCTTAGGGTATTCAATAAAAACCATGGGCTAAATTATTTTAAACTAAATTATCAAAGGGATATTTCTTATGGCAAAGAATACTCAATGAACATGCATTACCCCTCTCTAGTATCCCAAAAATACATCGGGGGCCGCTCCCGACTTCTAGCACTAGAAAGGGGTAGAGGGGCGTGCTAGAAGTCTCGGGATTAGACTAGGAAGAGGGACTAGATTATCTAGCTTGAATCTGCATCCAAAACCAACCACAAAAGGGTTAGTTCACATTTGGGACAAGCCACGGGCACTTTGACACACAAGACTCACCACGGCCCGGACTCGGGGGAAGCCACCACCTTCCCCCATATAGTATTCTCTGCAACGCTCCACGGTGGCTATATCCAAATGGCTTTTTTTCCCGGGACTCCCAAGTTGGAGTCTCGAAATTGTCCCGAAATTGTCTCGATTGGAGTCCCGGGACTTTGGGAGCTCATATCTCCTGACTGCCAAGTCTGATCAAAACGAGGTCTGAATCAAAGTTATAGCTCTCTTTGAGAGCTTTCCAACGCCATGTAGCACTCCCGATTCGGATGTCGGGAAGAGGTCGATTCCCGACTTTTAATGGTCGAGAGACTCCCAGCCCTTCTTTTGCCCATAACTTGGGCTGTAGATGTCCAAATGACTAATACGAGGGCATTTTGGACATCTACACTTCAAGACCTTTCTAATGACACTAAGAACATCCCAATGCGAGGTGTTTTGGCCTTTGCTGTCGAACTCTAAACGTTCAAGAGTCCCGGAGGACTCCAAATCTCCAACTTTGGGAGTGGGAGCTTCATCCTCCCACTTCACCCAAAGTAGGGTTGCGACAGTTTCATCCTCCCACTTCACCCAAAGTAGGGTTACAACATAGAAGGTCACTTGAACAAAGTTATGGAGTTTAGATGTAATATTTGCATCATCATGGGATATTTGCATTCACCATGAAACATAAGAATATTTTTTAAATACTTGATTCCCCACCAATATATCATGAAATTCATGTTTTCAAAATTATTTATTCACCTTACAATATGATTTAACATATATATAAATGAACGTAATGCAACATTGGTCACACTAATGGTACAAGGGTTTAGGGTTTAATGTAAAATTTACTAATAATGTTAGAATTCAAAATTTGTCAAAATCAAAAAATTAAAAAGTTCATTTTTAATTTTTTTTCAATAATGTACATATTTATGTTTTTCGTTCTTAAAGTTGTAAACTCAATAGGAAATAAAAATAAAAATAATCTAATTTAATAATATTTTAATGCATGTTTTTAAAAAATAATTAAAGCACATGATTTTTTACCTTTTTAATTGGTTCACGTAATAATAAAAATGGCCTCTCCCATATATTAATCTTCTGTATATTTGAAATTTTATTTAAAACTTTTTTGAAATATAATAAATAATTTTTAGCCTAAAATAATTATATAATAGGTTAGTGATATTTTATATTTTATAAAGATATAACACAAGTCCTTATGCAAATTTAATTTTTAATGATTCATAATATTGGCTTAAATATTGGTTTCAATATATTGTTATTTATAACATATCGAATAGTATATTATATATAAATAATGATATAATGGATGTAGATTCATTTTAATGCATATAAATGTCTTCATATTTATTTAAAATATGATAAGAACTTATTAAAAATACATACTAAATTGAAATTATATAAACCATGGTTATGTATAGTGAAATTTTTTTTGTAAAATTTATTTTTAATGATAATTTTCTAAATCTAAAATTACTAATGTTGTATATTTTATTTATGCTTGTAATTGAATATTATTTTATATGTAAATTGAAACATTGTAATTGAAGTTTGAAATATAATTTATTAAATATTAAGTAAACTTTAATTTACAATGTACTAAATGATGATATATTTAGTTGAAATTATATATTTTTGCATTTATAGAGATATAATATTTGCATATTTATTTTAACTTGGTAGAAGTTTTAATTAAACATTTGATGGGGGAGGAAGGTGGGAAAAAGGTGGGGTATTTTTAAGAGGTATATTTTTAAGATGAAGTTTTTAGAACTTTGAATTTTTTTCCAATTGTGGTTGTTTAGAATTTGTGCTCCAAATGCTCTGAAAGTAGCAACTAAACTATGGTATGTAATAATTTTGCAATGGATGCAACATGATTCTACCCAAGATCCATTATTTAAATCCTTACATTTATGACGATTATAAACCAAAATACTATCAATTTATAGAAAGTTAAACCCAAAATAATTTCCCGGTCATAGTTTTATCTCCAATTTCATGCATCCTCTACATCAAAAGTGGTTGTGAGTTGTGAGTCAATTTTTTTAGGTACACTTGCGAAGTTTTAAAATGCAAAGTGAAAATAATGCACCATGGAACCAATATATAAACTATGTAAGTTGTTACTTGTAATTTGAGGCTTTGGAATTTTGTAACAAAGTACTGGCAATGAAGATTTATAATCTATACTAAATGTAACCTCTAGTTCCTCTACAGTAAGTAATGTCCCATAGTAGTTGCACAATAGACACATAATTGTCATGCTTCTTCTAACTAGCAAGCAAACATGAAGAAGGAAATTGCCTACTTTCAAGTCTATTGGAGATTTTCAACCCATCAAACTGACAAGATATTTGAGGTGGAATTTTTTCAATTAGATGATGATGAAGTACAATAGCAATGTTGTAAGTAGATGCATAATTTGGTGACAATAGTATAAACAACTTCAAATAATCCTTCTAGGCACCCATATGTAATCACTTGATAAATGTTTGCACACTGAACATGCCCAAATTCTTTTGGAAAATCATAGTGTGATATAAAAGAACATGGGAGTGTTCCATTAAATCATAAGGTGGAGGAGGTACATTTCCATCTCCCACCACACCATTATCATTGCAACAATAGAAAGAAACAATAACAATATAATTAACTTCCACATTGTTTTAAAAATGATAGCTAATTACTAGGAATTAGTGCTTGAATTGTTTGTTCACAGAAGAGGGTTTGCTCTTGGAAGCTTCCTAGACACCTTCAAATAGTTGGGTATAAAAATGTTCATTAGCTTTTAGAAACCATGCCAAAATTTGTGGGATTCAAAAACTTTGTGAGGGCCAAGTTGTTATGTAATGTTTTTGACACCTTGAGAAATTGAACATGATTTGATCGTGTAATTCCTTGTGCAGATTGAATCCACCAAAGGGTTAGACAACACTATAGTTATTCTGATTAAATTACTTTTACATCAAGCATGATGATGTTGTGATGTTGAATCCTCCAACTCTCATTGAGCACAACAATGATTTTAATGTGAATGGAATTATTTTAAAATGTTCGCCACCCAAATCATCAAATCAACACGTCGATAAAAAAATACAATAGATTCTCCAAGAGAAGACCTGGGCATCAGGTAGTTAGTCAAATGGCTAGTAGAAATCATGTCCTTCATGTACTTGATATGTAAGTTACCTCATGTGGTTAAACTTGTCTATTATGATCAAAGACTAGTATTAGGATCATTTTGGATGTTGGGTGAATGTGCCCAAGCTCCATTTTCATGCAACCCAACTCCAAGTGGATTTTGCTTCTCAAATACCCTTGATTCAGTGATGTCATCATCTTACCTTAATTGAATATAATCAAGTTGTTGCCTTAGCCTTTGGCTTGATAAACCTCTAGGGATTCCCTTTTCAAAACTAAATTCATCAAATATATTAACATCAAAGCAATCATTTCAATAAGAGTAAACAAAAGATGTTCCCTTGTTGTTTTTTCCTTGTAAAGTTAGGACCTTTTGCATTGTTGAACTATGTTGTTTCCAAAATGCAATTGGAATTTCTTACAACATAGGAATGTATTGTATCATTTATCAATATTTTAGGGCAAGCCACAATCATCTTTCATCAACCCTAGCATCAACAAAATCATCTTCCTTGTTGTTTTTTTTTCCAGGAACATAAAAAAAATCCTTTAGTAAGAACCTCAACTTCCTTCAATCAAGTTTTAGGATTAAGGTTTAATCAAGGTTTTAATTGAATTTTGAAATATAAATACTTAATATCATGTATGATTAGTCAATGCATTTTCTTACTTCTATGTAAATTTTACAATATATCAAAATTTGATATACTTAATTAATTAATGTGTGGATTTATTATTATTTTTGCATTCTATACTTATCATATCTTAATGATTATTTTATGTTAAAAATTTTAGGTAAACATTATATATAATTGAAAGACATTTTTTCATGAATGATAAAAATCATTTAATGGACCAATGAAAAATTGCTGGTATATATAAATGAAAGTAATGCAATATTTGTCATAGGCAAACATGGATTCACAAGACTCACCACAGCTTGGACTCGGGGGAAGCCACCACCTTCCCCCTTATAATATATTATGTGCTTGGCCATGGGACCAGCGTCCAAATGTCATTTTGTCCTAGGACTCCCACAATGGGGATTTCTGCAACTTTGGGGGCCCATAACTTTATGTGTAGACCTCCGATTGAGATGAGGTTTGAAACAACGTTGTATCCTTCATTGAGAGATTTCCAATGGTATGTCACATGCCATTTGCACACAAGGAAATTGGGGCAATTCCCGACTTTTAGTGGTCAGAAGTCAAATTGCCAATTTGACTCTCGACCCTTCTTTTGGCCATAATTTGTGTTTTAAGTGTCCAAATGGGTCATGCGAGCCCATTTTAGACATTTAAGTTCTAAGAGTTTTCATTGATATAATGAACTCTTTAATCCAATGGGTTTTGACCCTTGCAATTGCTCTCTAAAGGTTTGGGACTCCATTGGGACTCCAATTCCCAAAGTGGGAGGTCACTTGGGAGTGCGAAGGTTCATTCCTTCACATTCTCCTACACTCCCGGGAGCATGAGATGTGACTCATGGGCTTCCCTCTTGGCCTGCCCCCTTGCAATCCCTTGCCTTGGTTGTGAGCCCAATGTTAGGGTTGTGACACTATAGGTATTGCATTCCTTTTAGGTTTTGGTAGGGCTATGCAATACCCCTCCAAGTTTCATGGTGAATGCAAATATCCTAAGATGATGTAGATATTGCATTTAAACTACATAAATTTGTTCATGTGACATTCTACCATCAATGTGAATAACATTACAATACCCTCATTTATTTGAATCAACATGTTTGGTATGATATAGTGAGCATGGAATAAATATCTTTAAAAAAATCCTTTTATTTCATGGTTTAAAATATTATCACAAAATGATGTGGGTATTACTTTTTTAAAAAGTTTTGTTAAGGCTATGCAATACCTTGCCAAATTTGAAATATATGTTATGGAGCCCAAAGAGGTGTAGTGCATGTGAATCAAATATTTCTAGGCATGAGTAATATATACCCCTTCGACAACCCAAACCAAAATAATTGAGCCCATGGTGTTTGCATATTACCATAAACATGGTATTGCTTTCCTTTTAAGCTTATGCAATACCCTCAAGGTTGTAATCCATATGTGATGGAGGCCAATTATATCACTAGAAGAAAAAGGCCAATATGTGACCATCACATTTACAACTACCTGCAACTATTTGGTCTTTGCAACTAAATTTTTGTTATCTACGCCTATTGTGACATCGTGCTGACATCAGTCAAGTCATCTTCGACTAACCTGCAACTAGTTTGCGACTAATTTTATTTCCATCTATATATGGGTTGGATTTATCATCCAAAAGTAGTCATTTAAAGTCCCATTTAGTCATAAGCGAAATGGTGCTTAGTCATAGTTGGCGTATGTCTATATGTAAAATATCGTATTGTATGGTTTTTTAGTGAAAGTGTTATACAAAGGTGTAAAATACAAATTTGTACATATTCATAATATTCATATGATAAATTAAAATTAAATTCCTTGAATTTAGTGGAAATGTGGTTTGTGGACTAAATTAGTCATTTACCCAGCTTTTTCCAACAAGCCATATATTTTGTTTTATCCCCTGATGGCCATATACAAATAGCCAAACAA
>Ga0209208_10000584_pt1 | contig 48098 bp, 47 predicted proteins | sample S1TSphfallax_3_FD_187694 | JGI IMG/M metagenome (GOLD analysis project Ga0209208, IMG submission 187694) | Host-associated microbial communities from peat moss isolated from Minnesota, USA - S1T2_Fd - Sphagnum fallax MG (SPAdes) (version 2) | ecosystem: Host-associated > Plants > Peat moss >...
GCGCGCGCGCGTCATTTCCCGGCCGAGCTCTCAGGCGGTCAGCAACAACGCGTCGCGATCGCGCGCGCGCTCGCCGGTGACCCGAAACTGCTGCTCGCGGACGAACCGACCGGCAACCTGGATACGCAGATGGCGCGCGGCGTCATGGAACTGCTCGAGGAGCTGCATCGCGACGGCGCGACGATCGTCATGGTGACCCACGATCCGGAACTCGCGATCCGCGCGCAGCGCGAAGTGCACATCGTGGACGGTCAGGTCGTCGACCTGGTTGCCCAGCCACGCGTCGCTCATCCGGTCCAGGCACAGGCCTGAGAGGCTCCGCCCCATGTTCGGCTACTATTGCGGTCTCGCGATTCGCAGTCTCAAGCGCAACGTCGTGCTGACCGTGCTGATGATTGCCGCGATCGGCGTGGGTATCGGCGCATCGATGACGACGCTGACCGTGTTTCGCGCCATGGGCTCGGACCCCATACAGGGCAAGTCAGAACAGCTTTTTGCGGTGCAAATCGATAACTGGGGCCCGAGCGCGTCCGGCTCGGCCAGTGGCAAGCCGGATCGTTTGCAGTCCCAGCTGTCCTATATCGACGCCATGAACCTCATGCAGGCGCATCCTGCCAAGCGCCAGTCCGCCATGTATGCCTCGTCGCTGGCGCTCACGCCGTCCAACCCGGACCTGCACGCGTTTCGCGTCCACGTGCGAGCCCCCTATACGGATTTTTTTGCGATGTTCGAGGTCCCGTTCCTTTATGGAGCGCCCTGGGGCTCTGCGGACGATGCCGCGCATGCGGAGGTCGTGGTCATCACGCGCGCACTCAACGAGAAGCTGTTCCAAGGCGCGAACAGCGTGGGCAAGACCGTCAACCTCGACGGACACGATTATCGGGTCGTGGGCGTCATCGACGACTGGCAACCCATCCCGAAGTTCTACGACCTGAATGACGAGAAGTTCAGTAAGGGCGCCGATATCTACGTGCCTTTCACGCGCGCGATCGATCGGCAAATGGGAATCGAGGGAAATATCAACTGCAGGGAAAATTCGGACAGCGGCTGGGAGGGTCGCCTGCACTCCGAATGCGTCTGGGTGCAGTTCTGGGCGGAGCTGCCGAACGCGGCGGCGGCTGCCGACTACCGTCGCTTCCTGCAGAACTATGCATCGCAACAGCAAGCGAGCGGCCGCTTCCATTGGCCGCCGAACACGTCGATCAAGGACGTCCGCGAGTGGCTAGCCTACGAGGATGTGATCCCCGACGAGTTCCGTATCCTGGTGCTCGTCTCGTTCAGCTTCTTGTTCGTTTGTCTCTTGAACGCGATGGGACTCATGCTCGCCAAAACGATGGGACGGGCGCGCGATATCGGCGTGCGTCGAGCGCTGGGCGCCGATCGCGGCGCAATTTTCGCACAGTGTCTAATTGAGTCTGGCGTGATCGGCTTGGCAGGTGCCGTGCTCGGCTTGCTCTTGACCGGCCTGGGACTGTTTGGGCTGCGGACTTTGCTGTCCCAGGATATTGCCAACCTCACGCATCTCGATTTGGTCGACGTCGGAATCGTGATCGCTCTTGCCGTGTCCGCAACTTTGCTCGCAGGTCTCTATCCGACTTGGCGCGCCACCACCATTCAACCGGCATGGCAACTCAAAGCTAATTAGGCGGGAAAACCATGGAAATTCTGCCCATTCTGTCCGCGATGCGCCGAAACAAGGTAGGCGCCGTACTCATTGCCCTGCAGATCGCCGTAACGCTCGGGATTCTGTGCAACGGCCTATTCATCATGCAGCAACGCCTGGCGCTGAGCCATCGACCGAGCGGCATGGTCGAGAGCGATTTGTTCGCGATCGACAACGAGTGGATCGGTAATCCGGCCGACGTCTCGAGCCGTATCCAAACAGACCTCGCCGCTTTGCGTGCGCTCCCGGGCGTCGTCGATGCCGCCAACACCGATGATTATCCGATGACCAACAGTGGTTGGAGCGAGGGCGTCGATCTCTCGCCCGACCAACAAACGAGCAGCGCGTTCATGTCCCTGTACATGGGTGACGAGCACCTGATCGGTACCCTGGGTTTGAAGCTGGTGGCCGGTCGCAATTTCGAGCCATCGGAGATCCTCGATCGCGGCAGCACCGATCGAGTGCAGCCGGCGACCATCATCTTGACGCGCGCGCTCGCAGATAAGCTGTTTCCGGACGGAAAAGCCGTCGGCCGGTCAATTTATGTGGAAGGCGGCAAGCGGCCTACGCAGATCGTCGGTATCGTCGACCGGCTGCAGATTCCTTGGACCGGCGCCAGCGGCTGGCAACAGAAATACTTCGAGTACTCGGTCATCGAGCCGTATCAATTCGTCGATACGGGTAGTTGGTACATGGTCCGCACGAAACCGGGCCAGCTAGACGCGGTCATTCAGTCGGCCCGGAAGCGGTTGTTGGAGATCGATCGGAATCGCGTTATCCAGAAAATCGAACCTGTGACCGACACGCGTGTCACCGCCTACCGGGACGATCGCGGACTCGCCGTGATCCTCGCCGTGGTCTGCGCAGCCCTGGTCGCCGTGACAGGATTCGGCATCGTCGGTCTGACGAGCTACTGGGTGTCGCAGCGGCGGCGCCAGATCGGCATTCGACGCGCGCTCGGCGCGACGCGGGGCGCGATCCTGCGTTACTTTCAGACCGAGAATCTCCTGATCGCCTCGGCCGGCGCGGTCGTCGGTGTCGGTCTCGCGATCGGCATCAATCTTTGGATGGTCTCGAGCTTCGAGATGCCGCGCTTGAATGTCGTCTGGACGCTGGTTGGCGCGGTGGCCGTCCTGCTGCTCGGGCAACTCGCGGTCCTCTGGCCCGCGATGCGCGCCGCGTCCTTGCCGCCCGCTCTCGCGACGCGCAGCGCATGAACGCGGGTCCGACCGCGGAAGTACGCTAACCGTGTTCAACTACTATTGCCGCCTCGCGCTGAGCAGCCTCAAGCGCAACGCCGTGCTCACGACGCTCATGATCGTGGTCATCGGCGTCGGCATCGGCGCGTCGATGACGGCGCTCACGGTCTTTCGGGCGATGAGCGGGGACCCGATCCCCGCAAAATCCCAGCGGCTATTCGCGCCACAGATCCAGAGCCGCCGGCCCGACGACCGCGATCGCGCCGGCGAGGATGGCGTGCAGGTATCGGTCAGCTACATCGATGCCATGGCCTGGATGCAGGCACGCGCCGCCTACCGTCAGACCGCACTGTACGCCACGACATTATCGGTGCGCCCCGTAGAACCACGGCAGAAGCCGTTCAAGGCGACCGTGCGAGTCGTCTATACGGATTTCTTCCCGATGTTCGATGTGCCGTTCCTGTTCGGTTCAGCTTGGCGCGCCGCGGACGATGAGTCGCACTCGGCGGTCGTGGTGCTGACACGAGAAATGAACGACCAGTTGTTTGGTGGCAAGAACAGTGTCGGCAAAACGATCCGCTTGGATGACGAGTCCTACACGGTTGTCGGCGTCTTGAGCGATTGGTTGCCGATTCCTCGGTTCTACGATTTGCAGATCGTGCCCTTCGGTGTCGGCGATCAGATGTTCATTCCCTTTACGCGCGCGATCGAACGACAGATGGTGGTCAGCGGCAACACGAGCTGCTCGGGAGATGGCGGTTCGGCATTTCCGAATATCCTGAGATCGAACTGTATCTGGCTGCAGTTCTGGGTCGAGCTGCGCACACCCGAGGAAATCGCCAAATACCGGCTTTACTTGAGCAATTATGCGTCCGAGCAGCAGCGTACCGGCCGATATCCCTGGGCACCGCACACACAATTGCGCAATGTGACGCAATGGCTCTCGTATCGGCATGTCGTCCCGAATGAAGTCGACTTGTTGGTCTTGCTTGCCTTTGGGTTTCTTTTCATCTGTCTGCTGAACGCAACTGGGCTGATCCTTGCCAAACTCATGAGCCGAGCCGGCGATATCGGCGTACGGCGCGCGCTGGGCGCGAGCCGTGGCGCAATCATCTATCAATGCCTCGTCGAGACAGCCATGATCGGTCTTTCTGGTGGCGCGCTGGGTCTGCTCTTGACGGCGCTCGGGCTCGCCGTCGCTAGAGCGCTGCTCAGCAAGGATTTCGTCACACTGGCAACTCTCGATTTCGCGGACATCGGCATTGCGATTCTGCTGGCCGTTGGTGCAACCCTGCTCGCAGGCCTTTACCCGACCTGGCGAGCGGCGCGCGTCCAGCCGGCCTGGCAACTCAAGGCGAAATAAAGCCGATGACCATACGTCCCATTCTTTCGTCTCTGTCGCGCAATAAATTCGGCGCCGTGCTGATTGCGACACAAATTGCGATCACGCTCGGATTTCTGGCGAATGCTCTCGCCATCGTTGAATATCGGCTGAGCTGGAGTTCGCGGCCGTCCGGCATGGATGAAGCAAATCTCTTCTCGATTTCCAGCGATTCGGTCGACCACCCCGCAGACTTGGCAGCCCGCGTGCATACGGACCTCGCGACGCTGCGCGCACTGCCGGGCGTCGTGGATGCGTTTGCGGACTACGGCTATCCGTTCAGCGGCGGCGGCTGGATCAGCTCAGTCAATCTAACCGTGGATCAGAAAACCGAGACCACCGAGACGGCAGTGTATCTTGCCGATGAGCATGCATTGAGTGCCCTGGGAGTCCACCTCATTGCGGGACGCAACTTCACAGCCGACGAAATCACGGATCGGCGGGAAGGCGACAAACCAACCCCCGACGTGCTGATTGTGACCAAGACGCTGGCGGATCGACTTTTCCCCGCCGGAAACGCACTCGGCCAAACCATCTATGTCACCTCGGACCAGCCGGAGCGCATCATCGGCATCGTCGATCGGCTGCAAGCGCCCGTAATCGAGGCGAACGGCGCCACGAGCACGATCGCCGAACATTCCGTGCTTGGACCCTATCGGCCGATCGATGAGAGGTCAGACTATCTTGTGCGGGTGACGCCAGGCCAGTTGGACGCTGTCATGAAATCGGCCGAGAAGGCCTTGTTGACGCTCAACGGTGACCGAATCCTGCGTATTCGCTCCATGGAGGAAAGGCGACGCACGGCCTACCGCGGCGATCACGGTCTCGTCGTACTCTTGATCTCGGTCTGCACAGCCTTGGTCGCCGTGACAGGCTTCGGCATCGTCGGACTGACGAGTTACTGGGTTACGCAGCGTCGCCAGCAAATCGGCATCCGCCGCGCGCTCGGCGCGACGCGCCGCGACATCGTGGCTTACTTTCAAACCGAGAACCTCCTGATCGCGGGGCTGGGCGCAGCGGCCGGCGTGCTGCTCGCCATCGCGCTCAATCTCTGGCTGGTCGGCAGCTTCGAAATGGTAAGGATGCCGGGTCGCTACGCCCTGATCGGCGCGGCGATCATGCTCATCCTGGGGCAGCTTGCGGTCCTCTGGCCCGCCCGCCGGGCAGCGTCGATACCGCCGGCATTGGCCACGCGCGGCGGCTAGCGGCTAACATCCGCCCATGCGTACCGTTCTGGTCATCGATGACAACCCTGCCGTGGCGCAGGCCCTGTCATTGCTATTCGGCTTACATGATATTCACACGCTGTCCGCGCAGAGTGCGGCGCAGGCGTTCGAGGTCTTGGCTCAACAGCCCGTGGATCTCGTGATCGCCGACATGAATTTCTCGGGCGATACGACCTCGGGCGAGGAAGGCGCCGAGCTGTTCCGCGCCCTGCGCGAACGGCAGGCCGACCTGCCCGTGATCTTGTTGACGGCTTGGACGCACCTGGAATCGGCGGTGCAACTGGTCAAGGCCGGCGCCGCCGACTATATCGGCAAGCCCTGGGACAACGACAAGCTGCTCGCGACCGTGGAGAACTTGCTCGAACTCGGGGAAGCGACGCGCGAGCGGGCGCGAGTGCAGCGCGAGCAACGGGACCGCCGCGAACGACTCGCAGCGAAATTCGATCTTTGCGGCATGATCGTCGCGTCCGACCCGCTGGAACGCGTAGTGGAATTGGCCTGCCGAGTCGCGCGCGCGCAGGTTCCCGTGTTGATTACGGGTCCGAACGGCTCCGGCAAGGACCGTATTGCGCAGATCATTCACGCCAATTCCGCGGTCAATCGCGGACCCTTCGTCGCCGTCAATTGCGGCGCCATGCCCTCGGAATTGATTGAGGCCGAATTATTCGGCGCCGAGGCCGGCGCCTATACGGGCGCGACGCGGACCCGTACCGGCCGCTTCGAGCAGGCGGACGGCGGCACGCTGTTTCTCGACGAGATCGGCAATCTGCCGCTCGCGGGCCAGATGAAACTGCTGCGCGTTCTGGAGACGGGCCAATTCGAGATGCTGGGCTCGAGCCGCACGCACACCACGCGTGCGCGCATCATTGCGGCGACCAACGCCGACTTGTCCGCGATGATTCGCGACGGTCGCTTTCGTGAGGACTTGTACTACCGTCTCAACGTCATCGAAATCGCTTTGCCGCCGCTGGTGGAGCGCCCGGCGGACATCCTGCCGCTGGCGCGGCACTTTCTCGGCGCGGACTTCCAGTTGAGCGAAGACGCGGCTGCGGCATTGGCGGCGCATGATTGGCCCGGCAACGTGCGCGAACTGCGCAACGCGATCGAACGCGCCAAACTGTTGGCGCGCGCTCAGAAAGTGACTGCGGGCGACTTGAACTTGCCGGCCGCCCCGCGCGCAACCATGGACCTGGCGGCGCATCGACGCGGCGTCGATGGCTCATCCGAGCGCACGCAGCGCGAGCGCACCGAACGCGACGTAGAGGAGCCGAGCCCCGCGGCCATCGAAGCGAGCCTGCTCGCGGCCGGCGGTAACATCAGTCGGGCCGCGCAGAGTCTGGGCCTGTCCCGTCAGGCGCTCTACCGGCGCCTGCAACGATTCAATCTACGCGGGCCCGGCGACGCGTAACACGCCGGCGACGCATAATAGATTCATGCCGCGATCCCGGATCAAGACGCTCAGCCTGCGAGGCAAGCTCGCAGCCCTGATGTTTGTCGTCGCGACGTTCGCCGCCGCGCTCGGTGCGGGCCTCGCAGTGTGGCTGCAAAGCCTGCCGCTTGCCGTCACGCTGAGCGCTGCGGTGTTGCTGCTGCCTATTCTGTGGCTCGCCGCGCGGATTCTCCAGCCGATCCAGCGTCTGTTGCGCGGCTTGGCAGGCACCGTTGCGAGCTACCGCGAAGGCGACTTCAGCCGTTCCCTGGTCGTCGAGCGCAACGATGAACTCGGGGAGCTCATGATCGCGCACAACGAACTGGCGACGGCGCTGCGCGCTCAGCGCACGCATCTCGTGCAGCGCGAGCTCTTGCTGGACACGGTCATGCAGAATTCGCCGGTTGCGCTCGTGCTCGTGGATGCGCAGACCCGTGTCACCTATGCCAATCTCGCGGCACGCCAGTTATTCAGCGACGGCCGCAGCCTGACCGGCCTCAAATTCGAGGATTCGCTCGCGGGGGCGCCGCCCGCGATGCGGCGCGCCACCGAGGAGCAAGCCGACAGCCTGTTCTCGAGCGAGATCGACGGAATCGAGGAGACCTTCCATTTGTCCCAGCGCGCCTTCGTGCTGCAGGGCAAGCCGTATCGCCTGTACTTGTTGAAACGCCTGACGCGCGAATTGTCCCGCCAGGAGGTGTCGACCTGGAAGAAGTTGATTCGCGTTCTGAGTCATGAACTCAACAATTCGCTGGGGCCGCTGTCCTCGCTCGCCCATACCGGCGCCGAGATCGCAAGGCGCGGTGAATACGCGACGCTGCCGACCGTGTTCGCCGCCATCGCCGAACGCGCCGAACATTTGCATCAATTCGTAAGCGGCTATGCCGCGTTCGCCAAGTTGCCGGCGCCGCGCCCGGAACCGGTCGAGTGGCCGGCCTTGCTTGCCGATCTTGCGCGGCATCATGCCTTTCGACTTGCCAAGACCCCGCCGGCGCGTGCCGGTTGGTTCGACCGCGCGCAAGTCGAACAAGCGCTGATCAACCTGCTCAAGAACGCACACGAAGCGGGTGGTCTGCCGGAGGACATCGAGCTCGAGGTCACGAACTTGGGCGATGGCCACCGCATCGAAGTGCGCGATCGCGGCAGCGGCATGAACCCCACCGTCTTAGGCCAGGCCTTGCTGCCCTTTTACTCGACCAAACGCAGCGGCACGGGGCTTGGGCTCGCCTTGGCGCGCGAGATTGCCGAAGCTCACGGCGGCAGAATTCAGCTCGCCAATCGCGAGGGCGGCGGACTCAGCGTGGCCATGGACCTGCCGGTGCCCGTCGACGAAAACCGGCTCACGGATCATCCTTGACGCGAATCAGATCGTGTCCGCGAGCGCTGCGATGCGCGTGCGATCCGATACGACGACACCCCCGGGGCGCTCGATCGTCACCGCAAACAGCACGGGGACGCCGACACTCAGCTTGGCCCTGATCGGGATCACATCGCCGTCCCTGGCCCCCGAGATATTGAATACTCCCCCATCGATGGGATAGCGCTCGTCGCGCCGCGCATCGAAGATCCACAGCTGATATTGCTCGGCATTGGGCTCGTTTCGACGCAGACCGACGAATCGCATATACCCGGTTTGGGTGGCTGGGTCCCACACGATATCTCCGGACACCAGAAGACCGGCAGGATCCGTTCCGGCACGCCAGGCACGCTGCAATAGATGCGCCCCGCGTGCCAGCAAGGCCGCGCGTTGCGCGGCGGGATCAGCAATCGGCGCCGTGACGGCAGAGTTCGCCGGGGTAACGGCGGTCGCGGCGACCGCGGGCGCAGGGATCGCGGGCGACGAGGGAACCGAGACAGCGGGTGGCGACGAAGGCCTCGGCATCTGCGCAACGGCGCCGTTCTGCACAAGGACTCGCGTGGGTCGTGCGACCCAAACGACGACGGCGATGAGCAAGCAAGCCGCGGCGGCGAACCAGGCGCCGTACAGGCTCCAATTCACTTTTTTCTGGGGTCGACCCTCGCGCAAGTATCCCGTGCGCCAGGCAGCGCCGAAGAAATCCGTGGCGTCCGCCGCAAGATGGCTGCGTAGGCGTGCGGGCATGGGCTCCGGACGTACGCCGGTCGCCAGATGCAGGGCGGCCGCAGCGCGTTCAAGCTCGAACTCATCGAACTCGGGGTGCCGTGCGCGCAAGCGACGGTACTCCTCCGCCTCCTCGGCTGACAGCTCACCAAGCATCTGCTCGACCGCAAGTTCCGTGAGGCGCACGAGCTCGGGCGCGGGTCCGCTCATGGCAGATCCTCCTCGGCGACCGCACACGGCAACTCGGGCGACAGAAGCGCACGCACGCGCACGATACCGCGCCGTAGCAAGGTTTTAACCGTCCCCAAGGGCATGCCGACGTGATTCGATATTTCTGCGTGCGACATGCCATGTACGAGGGACAAGGCAATCACGCGCTGTTGCGGCGCCGGCAAATGTCCGAGTGCTGCCCGCGCCTCCTCGACCTCGGCATCCCGTTCGGCGCGCCCGGTGGCCGGCCCTTCCCGCTCCCACTCGTCGTCGAGGGGTATCTCGGCGCGCAGCCTTGGTTTGAAACCGCGCAGGCGGTCGATCAGCGTTCTGCGTGCGAGCAGGGTCACGAATACTTTCTCCGACCCACGCGCGGCATCGAACCTGCCCGCATAGCGCCAAACATCCAAGAAAATCTCCTGAACCGCATCCTCGGCATCCTCCGACGTCGGCGACAACCGGCGTGCAATAGACCATACGAGCGGCCCATAGCGTCGGATGCAACGACTCACGGCGAGCCGATCACCAGCCGCGACCAGTGGTAAGAGGGGCTCTCCGGAATCATCGCTGAATTGGGTGCCGGACAGAGATTGTTTCATGTCCCAATCCTGTTCGACACCCACTGCGATTTGGATTCAGGGACTGGCCGCAAAATCATCCAGCAGGATGAGGCCCAGCGGCGCCCCACCGCCCACGGCATCGCGCGCGACGGCCGTATAGATCCCGTCGTTCTTCAAGGTGACCGTCGCAGGCCCGATCGCCGCGGTCTTCGACCCCGCCGGGGTGACGATGACGTCGTAGGATCCCGCCGGATAGCTGACGAAGCCGGTATCGGCCTTGAAGCTGATGTTGGCGTAAGTTGGGGTCGCACTCGCAATCCCGGCTCCCGGCGCCGTCAAGTAGATATCCACGGGACCCGCGGCGGGGGAGCCATGGATGATGCGCAGCTTCGCCTGCGTGGCGAGGCGACGATCGTCATCGGAAGTCACGAGCGCCTCGATGTTCGCGAGCAGACCGACCGCGTAGACGGATTGCACGCTACCCGCCACCAAGGGCAGGCTCGCCGAGATCACCGCATCACTGGGATTGCTCGCCGGCGTCACCGCGATCGCATAGGTGGCCGGCGGCAAGGAAGCGTAGGTCGACAGACTCGGGAATGCGCTCTCGTAGGCAAGCGAAGGCACCAAGGGATTGGCAACGTCGTTGTCGGCGATCACGCTGACCGCCGGGGCATCGGGCGAGTCGTGCACGATACGCACGCTCGCCGGCGTACCAATATCGAGAATCTGCGAATTATTGCCCTTGGAATCGACCACTCCCAGGGTAATCGGCGCCGTGCCCGGACCGGTATTCTGCAAGGCGGCGACCAGCAAATCGGCGCCGCCGGCCAAGCTGATCGTGCCGGAATCGAACAGCACCGGCGTCGATGCGCCACCGGGTGTCACACGAATTTCATATTGCCCGGCGGGCACCGTTGCCGGCGGCAGGCTCCCCTGGAACGAGAACGTGCCAAGCGGCGTGCTGGAGGAGAGATCCGCACCAGGCGCCGTGACCCAGACCGAGACGCTCGGGGCATTGGGAGCCGCGTGCAGGACTTCCACACGCGTCGACGTCGAGGCGACACTTTCCTCGGGACGCGAAAAAACCACCGGCCCGATCGAGGCCACGGGCCCCTCGGCAACGATCGTATAAATCGTGTTCGCAGCGAGCGTCAGCGAGGTTGGACCGATGACCGTGGTCGGGCTCCCGGGCGTTTGTGCCTGAACTTCGATCGAGTGGCTCGCAGCGGTCAGCGGCGTGTACGCCGTGCCCTTACCATAATCAAGATTCTGCACGGCCGCGGAACCGTCGACGATGACGTTGACCGCGGGGGCGTCCGGAGAGGCATGCAGTACTTGGACCTGGGGCGGCGCGCTGGAGTCGTCGTGGTTGCACGCGGCCAGCGCCAGCGGAGCCAAGACGAGCAGCATCCGAAATTGTCTGGACATGGAGAGTCTCCTGGTTGTTGTTGGGCTGACAGCCGTTCGACGCGCGCGAAAATTTAGATTCAGACAGGCTTCGATTTCGGTCGTGGCGGCCGTGCTAACCTATTGCTGTGTACCAATTTGCCGGCGCTCCGAGGACCCCAGGCGCGCACTACCGCACCGCGGTCTTGCGAACTTCGCGCAGGCGCAACACTCCAACCGGTTGCGGACCGGTCAACAGAGGGTTTACAGACATCGTCATGATTTCCAGACGCGCCGCAGTGTTATTCGCCGGCTTGTTGGCGACCATTGCACTTATCGCAACGACACCGCGATCAGCGGCGTTTGCCGGGCCGGCCCCCTTCGACCTCGCCGGCCCGACGATCGAAGTCAAAGTGACGCGCGGTACCGTGACCTTGCCGATCTCCGCCGTTCCGAATCTCGCCGCCGGGGATCATTTGTGGATCAAGGCGGATCTGCCGCCGTCCCAATCCGCACACTATTTGCTCATTGTCGCCTTCTTGAACGGCGCGACCAACCCGCCGCCGAAGAGTTGGTTTTATCGCTGCGAGACCTGGAGCGACGATTGCGCGCGTGACGGACTCAAGGTCAGCGTGCCTGCGGACTCTCAGCAGGTGCTCGTGTTCCTGGCGCCGGAGACCGGGGGTGATTACCGGACCTTGGTGAACGCCGTGCGCGGGCGTCCGGGCGCATTCGTGCGCACGTCGCAAGATCTCAACCAAGCTGCGCTCGATCGCTCCCGGCTGGAAGCCTACCTGCAAGCCATTCGGACCCTCGACGCCGACGAACCCGCGAAGCTCAAAGACGTGGCGCCGCTGCTGGCCCGCAGCCTCGCGATCAAAGTCGACGACAAGTGCCTGGATCGCATCGCGCCGCTGCAGGCGCCCTGCTTGATGCAAGGCCAGGAATCGCTGATTCTGAATGACGGACACAGCACCTCCATCGTGGAGGCTCTGACCTCGGGGCCGGCCAGCGACCTCGCGATGGAAGCGAGCTACACGCCGCAACTGAGTTATGGGTACTACAGCCCCTATGTCGCGTCGGTGTTGGATATTGCCCGCTTGCTCGACCCGTTTCGCACGGCGCAATATCAATACATCCCCGCCTTGGCCACGGCGCGAGACGATCGTCTGGTGTTGACGCTGAATACCGCGCCGTCATTCTACAATCCGAAGTCCGTGCTCGTGATTGCGCTGCCCGCCGTGGAGAAATCGCAATACCCGCCCCTGCATGCGGTCGCGCCCGACGAAGCTTATTGCGCGCAGAAGTCACGCCTGGTCCTGCCGGTCGAAGGAGCACCGCTCGTATTCTCGGCGGCCTACGCGCACACGATGAGCTTGCAGCTCACGGCGAGAGACGGCAAGAGCATCGAACTACCAGCAAAAGCCGACGCCACGCAGGGCGGCTTCGTGATCGATACCAGCGCACTCGACAAGATTCAGCTCAGCGAAGCGTCGACCGGAAAATTGCATGGCCGCTGGGGTTTCGATCCCTATGACGGTCCGAGCTTTCATTTGGTGTCCGCGCACACGGAGTCTTGGGTGCCCGTCGTCATGGGCCAAAACGCTTTGATCGTCGGGCGACCGACCACCATTCGATTGCAGGCAAGCAATGTGAGCTGCATCGAATCGATCGCGCTCAAGAATCCCGGCGGCAAGGATCTCAAACTCGAATGGCGGCCCCTGAAGACGAACGAAGTGGAACTGCAGTTGCCGCTGGAAAATGCCGAACCGGGTCCGGTCACCCTGCTCGTGTCTCAGTACGGCGCCGCACAACCGCAGCCCGTGCTCCTGCAATCGTTCTCCGAGGCGAGTCATCTCGATCACTTCACCGTCCATGCCGGCGACAGCGAGGGCATATTACAAGGAACCCGGCTCGACCAAGTCGCGAGTCTGACCCTCGGCAACGTGAGTTTTCTACCGGAAAAACTGCTCAGTCACGATGGCAGCGACGAACTTTCGATGACGGTCGCCGACCCTGCGACGCTCACCGGTCTCAAGGCCGACACATCGGCGATCGCGAGAATCGCATTGAAAGATGGACGAATGACCAAGCTCAATGTCACGGTGGCCGCCGCGCGACCGAGCGTCAGCTTGCTCAACAAGAGTGTGCGTCCGTCGCCGTCCAGCATCGACAGCAACATTCAGCTGGCGGGTCAGGACGAACTGCCGCAGGACGCCACCTTGATTTTCTCGCTGCGCACACACTCGCCGCAACGATTTCAACGCGATGAGACCATCGAGATCGCAACCGATGATGAGTCCTACTCGACGTACTTGAGTTTCATGAACGGCGGGCTGACTCTCGAAGATGCCGCAGTGGCTGTGGCGACCCTGAATCCGGAGAAGGCCTTCGGCCTGTCGGCTTTTGGGCCCCTGAAATTCCGCGTCACGGCGAACGGCATCACGGGGGAATGGCAGCCGCTCGCGACGCTGGTACGCTTGCCCGTGCTCAAGGAATTGCATTGTCCGGCGACCCCGGAGCTCGCCTGCAAACTGTCCGGCGCCAACCTGTTTCTGGTCGAATCACTGGCGAACGATCCGCATTTCACGAAGCCGGTGCGCGTGCCCGACGGCTTCCCAGGCCTGGCGCTGCCTGTACCGCACCCAACCGACGGTACGCTGTACGTCAAACTGCGCGATGACCCCAAGGTGATTCACCGCGCGAGTTTGTCGGCCGAGCAGTTACCTGCATCCGAGGATGAAACGGCACGTGCCGAGATCAGACACGCCGCGACTCGATCCGATGTGCCGACCGATGTGCCGGCCAAGCCGCCCAGCGCTGTGCCCGCCACCAATGCCGCCGGTGTGCCTGTCGTGACAACTACCGCCGTACCGTCAGCGTCGCCGTCCACGGCGCCGGCAGTAGCCCCCTCCCCGCCACCGGCGCCGGCGCCGGCGCCCGCGCCAACAAATGCGGCGCCGACCACGGCGCCGCAAGCTCCGACTGCCGCGACTGCCGCGACTGCCGCGTCTGCCGCCTCAGCGGCAGCCGAGCCGGCAGCGGCGAATCATTAGCCCGGCAACATTCGTCTGAGCACGCCGTCGTGCCGAATGAAATGGTGCCAGAGGGCAGCGAGCGCATGTAAACCCGCTAGCGCAAATAAAGCGTAGGCGAGGTACTGGTGAATGTCCTCGGTTGGATGAAAGATCGCTCGATTCTTGGCGACGCCGAAATCCAGCTGGAACAAACCGAAGTCGAAGACGCGTCCATGCCAGACGAAGGTCACGACGCCAATGATCGGCGTCACGAATAACAGTGCGTACAGGGCGAAGTGGACCGGGCCGGACACGCGTCGCGAAAATTCGCCGGTATCTGCCGGTAAGGCAGGCGGCGCATGCCGCATGCGCCAGACGATGCGCGCCAACAGCAGCGCCCAGAGCAAAAGCCCCACCACGGCATGAATGTTGATCCAGAAGCCTTGCGTGCCCTTCGGAAAGGAATCATGGAGAAGACCCAGAACGCCGACCACGACGACCAAACCGAAGATGCTCCAATGGAGGGCGATTGCACCCAAGGTATAACGCTCCGACAGCTGCATTCAGGTGTCCATCACCGGCGCTAGGCCGGTCATATCCTCAACAGACTCGGCCGCCGATGAGGCGTCGAGAATCACCTGTTCGAGCACGGACAGATATTCCAGGTAACGCTTACGGCCGAGCGCCGTGATTTGACAGACGGTGTGTGGACGATGGTCGTCGGTCTGCTTGAACACGCGAATCAGCTCAGCCGATTCCAACACCTGCAAATGTCGGTTCAAGTTTCCGTCGGTCAGCGCGCAGAGCTGCTTCAAATCGCCGAAGCGCAGGCCGCTGGGATGGGTAACGAGCGACGTCAGCAAGCTGAGCCGCGCCTTTTCGTGGATGACGCGATCAAGCCCGACGTAAGCAAATCGAGACGCCTCGCCTGCGTGATTGCCGCGATTGGATTCGCTCATGCGGATTTATCTCCCCAAAAGCCAAATTGCAAAATTCCGGCCACGAGTAGTTGGCCGACTCCGAACGGGATGCCCATGGTCCAGGGCGAACAGGTCCCTTTGAGGCCGCACAGTGCGATGCCCGCGAGCCCGGCGCTAAGATACCAGCCGCCGACGACGAACATCGGCTTCGGCAGGAAACGACAAGAGGCGAAGACACCGAGACTGAAGATGATCTGCCACAGTCCGGGCAGCATCCATAAATTCTGAGGCGCGAAGCGCAGCATGACGACCGTGAGCAGAGCGCCCGACATGAGCGCCGGCACGAACTGCTCCAAGGCGCGCTGGATCATTTCATTGGCAAGTCCCGAATGCACACGCCGCGCGCGCTTCAAGGTCTCGAGAGCCGTCAACAACGCGGCGACGGCCGCGACACCGACCCAAACCGCGAGATAGCTGTGCATGTCCTGCTGGGTCACGCCATGCCAGCGCAGTTCGAACCAGCGGCTCTGGAATTCGGCAACGATCAGGGCCAGGACGCCGGTGGCGGCGACCGATGCCGGACCATAACCACGAAATTGCGTGCTGCCCGCGATCTGGCCGCGAATGGCGTGGATATCAGCGAGGGCTCGTTTCAGTTCTGGCATGCTTGACACCATGGAGCTTTGCGGTACAAAGTAACTGCAACCTTGGTCTGTTGGCAAGTATCGCATGAGTCATCGAATCAAATGAGGCTGGGCGCGCCGTCGTATCGCGATCCTCGCTCATTCCTCGCGCAATTCCTCTTCTTATTGGTTTCACTGCTTGGCTTCGGCGCGGCTCCCGCCGAGCCCGTACTCGATCTCGCGAGTCTGCACGGTCGGGTCGTCTACCTCGACTTTTGGGCATCCTGGTGTGCGCCGTGCCGGCTCTCATTTCCGTGGATGCAAGCCCTGCAATCGACCTATGCGACCAAGGGTTTGACCGTGGTGGCCGTCAACGTCGACCGTGAGCGCCGAGCGGCGGACCGCTTTCTGGCGCAATACCCCGTGCAGTTCGACCTGCGATTCGATCCGGAAGGATCCCTGGCCGAGGCTTATCAGGTGCATGGGATGCCGACGAGCGTACTCATCGACCGTCAGGGCAAGGTGCGCTACACGCACATCGGCTTTCGCCCCGTCGATGGCGCCATTTACGAGCGGCAGGTCCGTGAACTCTTGGTGGAAAAATGAAAGTAACACGATACCTGCTGATCGCGAGCGTCATGCTCGCGTCGGCTTGCAGTTCCGTGGGCGTCAAACCCTGGCAGCGCGACCTGCTGGCGCGCGAGGATATGCAACCGAGCGGCAACTCGATCGATGCAGCCATCGACGATCACCTGTACTTCAGTAAAGAGGCATCCTCGGGCGGACGCAGTTTCGCCGGCGGCGGCTGCGGCTGCAATTGAAGCGGCGCGCGACCAAGCTTGGCGCAGGACCGACGCGAGCCGTCGGCGCGCCGAGCGCACCATTTGCCCCAGTCGTGCCAGTCGCGCCAAGACTCGCGAACGGCGATGTGCGGCGGCGCTTGATCGCAGCGAGTTGCGCGCTGCTTGGTGCAGGAGGCGCCCGCGCGCAATCCGGAGACACTGTTCCCCCGTCGACGCCGAGCATCGCCACGCCGGCGCCGAGCGATGAATGGCAGATCGACTCGGCCCTCGCCTACTATCACGAGGACGGCCGCATTCGCGCGATCGAGCCGGTCGTCGACGTGGCCAAGAACTTGGCGAACGGCCAGGTTCTTGGCCTGAACCTGACCTTCGACAGTTTATCGGGCAGCAGCCCGAACGGCGCTCTGCCGAGTCGCACGGCTCAGACTTTTGCTTCGCCGTCCGGCACCAGTCTGACCGACCCCAAGAAAACCTATACAACGGCGCCGGGCCAATTGCCGGTCGATCCGAATTACAGCGATGACCGGCTCGCTGCGGGCGCGAGCTGGCAAATCCCGATCACGCGTGTCACGCAAACGACATTCGGCGGCAAGCTCTCCTACGAACATGACTTCTTCTCGATATCCGGAAACGCAGCGATCGCGCAGGATTTCAACGACAAGAACACCACGCTCAATGTCGGCCTCAACGAGGAATACGACTCAATCCGCCCCATCGGCGGCACGCCGATTGCGGGCAGCGACTACTCATCGTTCGACAAGAACGGCGGCGACAAGACCAAGAATGGGATCAGCGGACTGCTCGGCGTAACGCAGGTCATGACGCGCAGTTGGTTGGCGATTTTCAACCTCGCAGCCGATCGTTTCACGGGATATCTCAACGACCCCTACAAGATCATCTCCGTCGTCGACGGCGCAGGTAACACGACCGGCTATCAATATGAAAGCCGCCCGGACCACCGCACACGTAAGAGCGCCTACCTGGAGAATCGGGTCGGCTGGGACCGCGCGTCGACGGCCCTCTCGCTGCGCTATATGAGCGACGACTGGCACATCCACTCGGAGACAGCGCAGTTGCAGGGACGCCTTTGGTTAGCCGATCAAGACAAATACGTCGAGCCGACTCTGCGTTGGTATAAACAGACCGCAGCGTATTTCTACACGCCATTTATACCGGCGGGCGAACAGGGTTCGACGAGTTACGCCTCCGCCGATTCGCGCCTCGGCGAGTTTCATGCGCTGACTGTCGGCCTCAAGTATGGTGAGAAACTGGCCGGACAACATCCCGGGATCAACGGCGAGTTCAGCGCGCGCATCGAGTACTACCAGCAGATCAGCGACGGTCATCTCGACGCACCCGGCTCCCTGCAGGGACTCGATCTTGTCCCGAAGCTCAAGGCCGTCCTCGTACAGATCGGCTGGCGATTCTAGGCCGCCGCTGTTAGCGTTGGCGCGTGGCACTGCCCGCTGACAACGCCTCCCCGACGACTCGTGCCGCGCCCGGGACTGTGCGCCTCGAGCCACGCGGCGAGATGCTGGCCGTCGTTTTCGCCGCCATGGCGAGTCCCTGCGAGGTGCTGCTGCCGCCAATGGATCAGGACAAGGCCATGGAAATCGGCCGCTTCGTCGCCGAGGAGACTTGGCGCATCGAAAAGAAATTCAGCCGCTATCGCGACGACAGCGTGGTCGCCTGGATCCATCGCAATCGCGGCCGAGAAATCATGGTCGATGCCGAGACGTCGGGGCTGCTCGAGTTCGCGCGGCAATGTCACGAGATCAGCGAGGGATTATTCGATATCAGCTCCGGTGTCTTGCGGCAGGCCTGGCGCTTCGACGGCAGCGCGGTGCTTCCCAGCGAGGCGACGATCGCAAAGCTGATGCCCCTGATCGGGTTCGAGAAAATTACCTGGCACGCTCCGCGACTGCTGCTGCCCGCGGGCATGGAAATCGATTTTGGCGGCATCGGCAAGGAATACGCGGTCGACCGCGCCTACGAACAGGTCGCTGCAGTCTTCCACGAACCCTTTCTGGTCAACCTGGGCGGCGATTTGCGCGCCAATCGCGCGCCGGCCCAGGGCGCCTGGCAGATCGGCGTCGAGCGGCCAGATACCGATCGCGACGCCGCGCTGCTCTTGAGCTTGGAGCATGGCGCACTTGCGACCAGCGGTGATTCGCATCGCTTCATCGTCCAAGACGGCAAGCGCTACGGCCACGTCCTCAACCCGCGCACGGGCTGGCCTGTCGTCGCAGCCCCGCGCTCGGTGACCGTGGCCGCCAGCAGCTGCACCGAAGCGGGACTGCTGGCCACGCTCGCGCTGCTTCACGGTGTCAAGGCGCGGAGTTTCCTCGAGGAACAGGGCGTCCGCCACTGGATTCTCGAATGAGCATCCTGAGATGAGTGCGTGGAACGACCCCGCTCGTTGGGCCGCCCTGTGTAGCGGCGCGGCCTGCCCGATCTGCCTGCGCGGAACGCCTCTGGACCTCTTGGTCGAACTCGAGGCGTCATGGGCCACGATGCAGGAGGCCGCACCCGTGCGCGGTTACGTGTGCCTCGTCGCGAAGATTCACGCGGTCGAGCTCCACGATCTGCCCGCTGTGGCCGCGGCTGCCTTCATGCGGGATGCACAGCGGATCTCAAATGCGCTCGCAAGCGTCACGGGAGCAGTTAAGCTTAACTATGAAATTCATGGCAACTCGCTGCCGCATTTACACATGCATTTCTTCCCGCGATACCCCGGTGATCAATTCGAGGGCCAAGCGATCGACCCGAAATTGGCGATTCAGCCCGTCTACCGCCCAGGCGAGTTCGAGCGAACCCGGCGTGCGCTTTTGAGCGCGATCGACGCGCTGCGCAGATAGAATCCATCCGTGCGTTCCGACCCCCCCATACCGCAGCGGCAGCCGCTCGATCTCCGTGCCGTTGGCCTCGTCGTCGTGCTTTGCGTGATCTGGGGCTTCCAGCAAGTTGCGCTCAAGGGCGTTGCAGCGAACATCTCCCCGGTACTGCAGCTTGGACTGCGCTTCGTCGGAGCCGCGATATTCTTCGGGATCTGGGTGTTGCTGCGCGAGGGACGCCGCGCGTTCAGCGACGGCACACTGCCGAGCGGCCTGCTGCTCGGCACGATGTTCTCCCTGGAGTTCATTCTTGCCGGTGAAGCACTCGAACATACGACTGCGGCACATTCCGTCGTCTTTCTGTATACCGCACCGATTTTTACCGCGCTCGGACTGCAGTTCCTGCCGGAGGAACGACTCAGCCGCCTGCAATGGGCCGGCATCTGCATCGCCTTCGTCGGCATCGCGATCGCGTTCCTGGGGTTTGGCGAGCGCCCCGCGATCGAATTACTGATCGGTGATCTGTTGGCGCTCCTGGGCGGTGCGAGCTGGGGAATCAGCAATGTGGTGTTACGCCGCGGTCGTGTCGGCCGGGGCGGCACAGCCAAGACTGTTTTCTATCAGGTCGCCACGGCGGCCGTGCTGTTGACCGGGTTCGCCGCGGCCACCGGGCAGACGCGTATCGAATGGAGCAGCCTGGTGGTCCTTTCGCTGATTTTTCAGACACTGATCATCGCGATCCTGAGTTATCTGGTCTGGTTCTGGCTGATGCGCCGCTATTTGATCTCGCGGCTGATGTTGCTGTCGCTGCTGACACCGCTATTCGGCGTGCTCTTCGGCGCGGCGCTGCTCGGTGACCAAATCGATCTACGCTTCGGCGTCGGCGCCGTGTTCGTGCTGCTCGGGGTCATGATCGTCAATCTGCAACAACTGCTGCAGCGGCGCCCTGCGATCGGTGACAGCGCAGCTTAGCGTCCCGGTTAGAGCTTGGGGACCGGAATACGGCTGATCATCAGGGATCCTGAGAAAAAGAAGACCAACGCCAAGGGATGCAGTACGTGACCGCCGATGTAGAACTTGCCGAACCACATCGTGTCGCGAAACGCACCTTGTGAGGTCGCCCAAGTCAGCAGGCACACGACCAGGAACGAGGTCGGGATCGGCGTGCCTTCGAAGTATTTCACCTTACCGGAGCCATCGGACATCGCCTCCGCGCTGACGTTGTAGCGCGCGAGACGCGATACGCCGCAGGCGACGAAGTAACCGAGCACGATGCGATCGTATAGACCTTGCATGCCGAAGCTGTAACCGAGCATCGCGGGCGCAACGCCGAACGAGATCACGTCGGCCAGCGAATCGAGTTCGCGACCCATCGACGAGGATTTCTGGCGCCAACGTGCGATCCGGCCGTCGAGCACATCGAAGATCAAGGCGAGCAGCACGAGCGCGCAAGCGAAATAAATATGGCGCACCGACTCGGTTTGCACGAACGTGATCGTCGAGAAAATGGCTGCCGTGCCGCACACCGCATTGCCGAGCGTGAACCAGTCCGCCAAGTGGAACTCGCGGATCATGGAAAACGGTTTTCGCGGCAAGGAGACCGTCATGGCGACCGATTCGCGGCGCTCGTCGCAAGAATTCGACGCTGGCAATGATCCCGAATCGCTTTGCGATGGCTGCGGCTGGCGCGCCGATGAATGCGCACGAAGCGCGTCGGAACCAAATGCTGCTGGATCTTTGCGAGTGTTTCGCGCACCAAATGAGCCCGCGGCCCAACAGGCGGCGCGACGAGCGGCGTGACGGAGCCCCTCACGCAAGCCGCGCCCGGAATCCGCAACAACTCCCGATCGATGGCCAAGCCCTGCCCGCCGCGCAGCGCGCGCGCCACATTGTCCGGATCGAGCACGAGCAAGAAGGTCACCCAGAACGCGAAGCCGAGGATCAACCACCGCGCAAGCGGCATCGAAGTCTGTTCAGTCGGTTCATTCATGCGGGCAGTCTCGCAAATCTGAGGCGTGAGCGTCTAGGCGCGCGCATTAGACCCTGAGTTTGGTCGGTACGCGTTCCTCGTGCTCGCCGTGCTCGTCGGAATCGGTTTGCTCGCCGCCGTATTTCTGGCTTTGCGGCGCTTATGGACGTCCTTTACCAAACGGTCCGCACGCCAAGCACCCGGTATTCCTCGCAACCCCGATCCCGCGTGATCAGACCCGAGAAAGATGGCGAGGCCTTGCATCCGGCCGCATACGCTACTACCCTATAGGGCATTCGGTTACCCTATAGGTTAATCACTTGGCGGATACGGAAGCAATGCCCGAGCGGCCCGCAGGCGAGCTATACAGCGTCACCGAGCTCGGCAAGGATCTCGGCGTCAGCGCCCGTACCATCCGGCTGTACGAAGATAAAGGTCTGATTTCGCCGCGTCGCGCCGGCAACAATCGGGTCTACACGGCACGCGACCGCAGCCGCATGATTCTGATCCTGCGTGGCAAACGCCTTGGGTTCAGCCTGCGCGAAATCAAAGAATATCTGGACTTGTACGACGTCGACCCGACCCATGCGAAGCAGCTGCGCCTGTTGTTGACCTCGGTCCACAGTCGCATCACGCGTTTGGAAGATCAGCGCGTTGCACTCGATCAAACCCTAGAAGAATTACGTGAAGTGGAAGCGCAGGCCAATGCCGCGCTGGTCAACCTTGGAGTCAAACCATGAAGAATGTCGTCATTGCGGGCTATGTCCGCTCCCCTTTTACGCTCGCGCACAAGGGAGCTCTGGCGCGCGTGCGTCCCGATGACATTGCGGCGCAAGTGGTCGCGGCGCTGGTGGCCCGCACGAGGGTCAACCCCGACGACATAGAGGATTTGATCGTCGGCTGCGCGTTTCCGGAAGGCGAGCAGGGCTTGAACGTAGCCCGCCTGATCGGGCTGCTCGCAGGCCTGCCGCAGTCGGTCGGCGGCCTCACCGTGAACCGCTTCTGCGGCTCGTCGATGCAGTCGGTGCACATCGCCGCGGGTCAAATTCAGCTCGGTGCGGGCGAAGTCTTCATTGCCGCCGGCATCGAGAGCATGTCGCGCATTCCGATGTCGGGCTTCAACCCGCTGCTCAATCCGGCGCTGCAGGCGAAGGTGCCCGCCGCCTACATCGGCATGGGTGACACCGCCGAGAACGTCGCGAAGAAATGGTCGATCAGCCGCGTCGAGCAAGAGGCCTTTGCCGTGCGCAGCCAACAACGCGCCGCCGCGGCCGTGCAGGCCGGTCATTTCGTGGCCGAACTCGTGCCGATCGCGGCCAAGTCGGGCAGTGTCGATGCCGACGGCTGCCTGCGACCGGACACGAGCGCGGCAGGTCTTGCGCAATTGAAACCCGCGTTCAACGAGAGCGGCACGGTGACTGCGGGCACGTCTTCGCCTCTGACCGACGGCGCCGCGGCGGTGCTAGTCTGCAGCGAAGACTATGCGCAAAAACATGGCATCACGCCGCTGGCGCGCATTCGCAGCGTCGCGGTCGCGGGCTGCGCGCCCGAGATCATGGGCATCGGCCCGGTGGCCGCGACCCGGAAAGCGCTGCAGCGCGCGAACCTCGAGATCGGCGCCATCGATGTCGTCGAGCTCAACGAAGCCTTTGCGAGCCAGGCGCTCGCCTGCGCGCGCGACTTAGGTTTGCGCGATGAGACCATCAACATCGACGGCGGCGCGATCGCCATCGGCCATCCCCTCGGCGCCACCGGGGCACGCATCGTCGGCAAGGCCGCGAGTCTCTTGCAGCGCACCGGCGGCCGCTACGCGCTCGCCACGCAGTGCATCGGCGGCGGCCAGGGCATCGCCACCATTCTCGAACGCATCTAAGCGGAGCGCGACAGCATGCAAGCGATCCAAAGAGCCACAGTCATCGGTGCCGGCGTCATGGGTGCCGGCATCGCCGCGCAGTTCGCGAACGCCGGTATCCCGGTCCTCTTGCTGGACATCGTCCCCGAGGGCAACCCGAACCGCAACGCGCTCGCCGAAGGCGCGATCGCGAAAATGCTCAAGACCGAACCCGCACCCTTCATGTCGGCGCGCGCCGCGAAGCTCGTCACGGCGGGCAATATCGAAGACCACCTCGCGCAGATTGCCGAGAGCCAATGGATCATCGAGGCCGTGATCGAGCGGCTCGACGTCAAGCAGGCGCTCTATCGCAAGATCGACGCCGTTCGCAAGCCCGGCACGGCCGTCTCCTCGAACACCTCGACGATTCCGCTGGCACTGCTCACCGAGGGCCAGAGTGCCGCCTTTCAGCGCGACTTCTTGATCACGCACTTCTTCAATCCGCCGCGCTATATGCGCCTGCTCGAGATCGTGACGGGCCCAAAGACCGATGCCGCGCTCGCCGACGCCGTGGCCGCGGTTGCCGACGTCAAACTCGGCAAGAGCATCGTGCGTTGCAAGGACAGCCCCGGCTTCATTGCGAATCGGCTCGGCGTCTATTGGCTGCAAGTCGGCGTCATCGAAGCCATCGATGCGGGGCTCACGGTCGAAGAGGCCGATGCCGTGATCGGCAAGCCGCTCGGCATCCCGAAGACCGGCGTGTTCGGGCTCATCGATCTCGTGGGGCTCGATCTGATGCCGCACATCAACGCGAGCCTCTCGAAAGCGCTGCCGCCGACCGATGCGTTTCACACCGCGAATCGCGATCTGCCGCTGATCAAGAAAATGATCGCCGACGGCTACACCGGACGTAAGGGCAAGGGGGGCTTCTACCGGCTCAATCGCACCGGCGGTGGTAAAGCCAAAGAGGCCATCGATCTCGTCACAGGCGAATACCGCCCCGAGCACAAGGCCGACTTGCCGGAGCTCGCGGGCGCGGCCAAGAACCTGCGCGGCCTCCTGACCTCGAAGAGCAAGATTGGACGCTATGCCTGGCGCGTCGTCGCCCAAACGCTCGCTTATGCAGCGAGTTTGGTTCCGGAAGCAGCCGACGACATCCCAGCGATCGATGAGGCCATGCGCTTGGGCTACAACTGGCGCGCCGGTCCGTTCGAGCTCATCGATCAGCTGGGCGTCGATTGGTTCATCGAGCATCTCGAGGCTGCGGGCCTGCCGGTGCCGGCGCTGCTGCGCGCCGCCAAGGGCAAGTCTTTCTATCGGCTCGCCGATGGTCAGCGTCAATATCTCGGCACCGACGGGCAGTATCACGAACTACGCCGGCCAGAGGGCGTACTCATGCTCGAGGATATCAAGCGCGTCTCGAAGCCGGTGCTCAAGAACGCCTCGGCCTCGGTCTGGGACATCGGCGACGGCGTGCTGTGCTTCGAGTTCACGAGCAAGAGCAATTCCCTCGATGAGTCGATCATGAGCCTGCTCGGCAAGACCATTGCGCTCGTGCAGTCCAAGTACAAAGCGCTCGTGATCTATAACGAGGGCAGCAATTTCTCGGTCGGCGCGAACTTAGGGCTCGCGATCTTCGCCGCGAACATCGCGGCGTGGAGCGAAATCGAGAAACTGATCGCCGCAGGCCAACAGGTCTACAAGTCCTTGAAATACGCGTCCTTCCCCGTGGTCAGCGCGCCCTCGGGCATGGCCCTCGGCGGCGGCTGCGAAATCCTGCTGCATAGCGACGCGGTGCAGGCGCATGCCGAGAGCTATATCGGTCTCGTGGAATGCGGCGTCGGCGTGATCCCGGGTTGGGGCGGCTGCAAGGAAATGCTCTCGCGCTGGACGACGAGCGGCACGCTGCCGCACGGACCAATGCCGGCGCCGACCAAGGTGTTCGAGACGGTCAGTACCGCCACGGTCGCAAAATCCGCGGCCGAAGCGCGCGACCTGCTGTACTTGCGTCCCCACGATGGCATCACGATGAACCGCTATCGGCTGCTCGCGGACGCCAAGGCGCTTGCGCTGCGGCTCGTGCCTAACTATGCGCCGCCCAAACCGGTCGAGCTCAAGTTACCGGGCGCCGCGGGCAAGCTCGCGTTCACCTTGGCCGCCGAGTCGTTCCGGCGCCGCGGGATTGCAACGACTCATGACATGGTCGTCGCAGACGAACTCGCGGGCGTGCTCTCGGGCGGACCCGCCGACCTCGTCGATATCGTGACCGAGGATCAAATTCTCGGTCTGGAACGCGCTGCATTCATGCGCCTCATGAAGACCAAGGGGACGCTTGCGCGCATCGAGCACATGCTCGTGACCGGCAAGCCCCTGCGCAACTAGCCTCGGGAGATCCTGAACAAATGCAACACTACTCTGCCCCGCTCCGCGACATGCGCTTCGTGCTGCACGAACTGCACGACAGCGCGAGCCTGCAACGCCTGCCGGGTCTCGAGGAAGCGACCCCCGATCTGCTCAACACCGTGCTCGAGGAGGCCGCGAAATTCATCAGCGCGGTCTTGCTGCCTCTCAATGCGACCGGCGATGCGGAAGGCTGCCGCTGGGAAAACGGCGTCGTGCACACGCCGAAAGGATTCAAGGAGGGCTACCGCGCGTTCGTCGAGGGCGGCTGGGGCTCGTTGAATTCCGATCCCGCCTACGGCGGCCAGGGTTTGCCCGAGAGCGTCAGCAAACTCGTCGAAGAGATGATCTGCGGCTCCAATCTCTCCTTCGGACTCTACCCCGGCCTCTCCCATGGCGCCTATCTCGCGCTCAAGAGCCACGGCTCCGAAGAACTCAAGAACCTGTACCTGCCGAAATTGGTCGACGGCAGCTGGGCCGGCACGATGTGCCTGACCGAGCCGCAGTGCGGAACCGATCTCGGCCTGATCCGCACCAAGGCGCTGCCGCAGGCGGATGGCAGTTACAAGCTCACCGGCTCGAAGATCTTCATTTCATCGGGCGAGCACGACCTGACCGAGAACATCATTCACTTGGTGCTCGCGCGCATGCCCGATGCGCCCGCCGGCATCAAGGGCATCAGCCTGTTCGTCGTGCCGAAATTCCTGCCGCAGCCGGACGGCTCGATCGGCGCGCGCAACGGCGTGCTCTGCACGGGGATCGAACACAAGATGGGCATCAAGGCCTCCGCGACCTGTCAGATCAGCTTCGAGGATGCGACCGGTTGGCTGGTCGGTGAACCGAACAAGGGCATGCGCGCGATGTTCGTGATGATGAACAGCGAACGCCTCTCGGTCGGCACACAGGGCCTCGGCATCGGCGAGGCCGCGTATCAAAGCGCCGTCGCCTACACGCGCGATCGCCTGCAAGGCCGCTCGCTCGCGGGCGCGAAATATCCCGACAAGCCCGCGGACCCGATCATCGTGCATCCCGACATTCGCCGCGCACTCATGACCATGCGCGCCTACAACGAGGGCTGCCGCGCGCTCGGCGTCTGGGTCGCGAACGCGCTCGATCGTTCCGAACGCTCGCAGGACGCCGTCGAACGCGCCGAGGCGGAAGACTTCATCGCGCTCATGACGCCGATCGTCAAAGCGCTGTTCACGGATCTCGGCTTCGAGGCCACCAATCTCGCCTTGCAGACCTACGGCGGTCACGGGTACATCGTTCAGAACGGCGTGGAACAGTTCGCGCGCGACGCGCGCATCGCCATGATCTACGAGGGCACGAACGGCATCCAGGCGCTGGATCTGATCGGACGCAAGATGCCGGCCAACCTCGGTCGGTCGCTGCGCTGGTTCTTCCATCCGGTCGCGGAATTCATCGAAGCGAACGCCGAACACCCGGAAGTCGGCATGATGATCCAGTCCTTCGCCAAGGCGTTTGGGGCACTGCAACTCGCCACCGCTTTCGTCGCACAGAAGGCGCTCAGCGATCCGGAGGAAGCCGGCGCCGCGGCCAGCGACTATCTGCGCCTCTTCGGCATCGTGGCTTTGGGGTTCATGTGGGTGCGCATGGCCAAGGTCGCCGCCGACAAGCTCAGCGCGGGAACGGATGATGCAGCCTTCTATCAAGCGAAGCGCACGACAGCAAACTTCTACATCGAGCGAATCCTGCCGCAGGCGGGCAGCCTGCTCTACGCCATCAAGGCGGGCAAGGCGTCGATGATGGCGCTGGACGACGCCGCCTTCTGAGCGCTGTTCAGCCTCGTGCCAAGCAGGTAGCCTCTGGGCCATGTCGCCTCTCGAGACTGTAGCTTTCGTCGTTTCGGTGCTCGGCGTGTGGCTCACGACCACACGCAGTCTTTGGAATTTCCCGTTCTCCTTGGCGTCGGTCGCGCTGTACGGCATCGTGTTTTATCAGGTCAAACTGTATGCCGACATGGGTCTGCAGGTGATCTTCGCGGCGACCCTGCTCTACGGCCTGTGGCAATGGCTGCACGGTCGTGCCAGCAGCGGCGAGGTCGTCGTCGAACACGTGAGCGCGCGGGAACTCGGCTTCAGTCTCGCGGCTGCCGTCGTGGTCGCGGGTGCGGCTGGGTTCTTCTTGTATGCGCATACCGATGCGGCGCTACCCTGGGCCGACTCGATCCTGTTGGCCGGCAGTCTCGTCGGCAGCGTCTGGGCCGCGCGGCGCCACATCGAGAGTTGGTGGGTGTGGATCGTGGTCGACGTGCTCTATGTCGCACTGTATCTCGTCAAACATCTTTATTTGACCGCCGTCCTGTATGCGGCCTTCGTGGTGCTCGCGATTCTGGGCTTGAGCCGCTGGCGTGCGGCTTTTACGCGACAGCAAAACACTGCGTGAGCGCGACCGCTGTTCATTCGATGGGCAAGGAATCGACGGTGGCCGACTGGCCACCGTTGCAGCTCGACGAGATACGCGCGGTCCTCACGCATTGGGGCCTGCCCGTCGAGCGCGCGCGGATCGGCTGGCACAGTCCACGGCCGCTGTCGGCAGCGGCCCTGATCGAGCTGCCGACAGGCGGCTTGTTCGTCAAACGACATGCCGCGATCGTGCGTGATGTCGCGGCACTCGGCGAGGAACATCGCTTCATCGCGCATCTACAGGACGCGGGCGTGCCCGTCTGTCGTGTGCTGGTCGCGCCGGACGGCGGCACAGCGTGGGCGCAAGATCCCTGGACCTACGAGCTGCATGAATGCGGCGCGGGCGTCGATCTGTACCGCGACGCCGTGTCTTGGTCCCCCTTCATGAGTACGCAGCATGCACTCGCGGCAGGCGATGCCCTTGCGCGTTTGCATATCGCAGCCGGTTCCTACACCGCGGCGGCGCGCCGCACGCAGATTCTCGTCTCGAACGATCGGATCATCAACGCCGGAGAGCCGCTCGCGGCGATCCAGCAGCAGCTCGAGCGACGTCCGGCCCTGCGCGAGTACCTCGAGCCGCGCCCCTGGCGCAGCGAGATCGGCGCCGCGCTCGCGCCCTTTCACGCGCAATATCTGGGCCTGGCACCGCAGCTCGCGGCACTCTGGACGCACGGCGATTGGCACGCGTCGAATCTCCTCTGGTCGGCCGCGGGCCCAGACGCACGCGTGCGCACGATCCTGGATTTCGGACTCTGCGACCGCACGAGCGTGGTCTACGATCTCGCCACGGCGATCGAACGCAACACGATTCCCTGGCTCGATATTCACGAGGGACAGCCCGGTGCCGCGGATTTATCGCAAGTCGCCGCACTCGTGCGCGGCTATCTCGGCGCGCGCTCCCTGAGCGAGATCGAGCGCGAGGCGCTGGTGGCGATACTGCCCATCGTGCACATCGGCTATGCCTTGAGCGAAATCGACTATTTTTGCGGCATCACGCATTCGGCCGGGAATGCCGAACTCGCCTACGAGGCCTTCCTGCTCGGCCATTGCCGCTGGTTCCAGGGTACGGAGGGCCGCAGGCTCTGTGTCCATCTGCGCGAGCAGTTGGATCGCAGCAACCCCGGAGCCGCGAGCGGCTAGTCGAACCAGCTGTCGACCCAGGCGACCAGCGTCGGATCGGCGAGGGACGAGAACACGAGATCAGCCGGGAATTCGCCGATGCTCAGGGTCGGAATACCGACTAGCTTCAGACCCGCCGCTCGCGCGGAACGCATGCCTGTGAGCGAATCCTCGAAGGCCAGCGCGCGCGCAGGTTCCACGCCGAGACGCCGGCAGGCCTCGAGGTACATATCGGGTGCGGGCTTCGCAAAGCGCACCTCGTCCGCGGATAGGCTGATGCTGAATTCATCGCTAAAGCGGCCGCGCCGCAGTGCCGTATCCAGGAGCGCGCGCGTCGCATTGCTCGCCACGGCAAGCGGCATGCGCCCGCGCAAGCGGGCAAGCAATGCCTGCGCGCCCGGCATCGGTTCGGCGTTCGCCGCAATCGTCTTGGTCGCCCCAGCGATCATTTCTTGCTCGATTGCCGCATTCTCGCCCGGACGCCGGAACGTACGGGTCAAGACGGCGGCCGCGTCCGGAATTGACCGGCCGATCAAGCTCGCCTTTTCGGCAGCACCGAACGGCAGACCATGACGCGCAAACATCGCGCGTTCCGCGATCGTCCAGCAAGACTCGGTGTCCATGAGCAGGCCGTCGCAATCGAACACGACCGCATCGGGCCGCCATCCATCGAGAAGTTTCATGGCAGGAGCCGCGCTCAGTAATGCGGCGGACGCTCGTCCTCAGGCGTGCTTGCGCTCTCAGGCACCTGCGCCGACTGCAGCCGTTCGGCCAGCTCGCGAATTCGTGCGGCCAGGGCTTGTATCTCCCGTTGCTGACGGAAGACCACATCGCTGAGTTCGGTGTTGGCGCGCTCCAGGTGGGCGATCTTGACCTGCACGCGTTCCATGGCATCGTTTTCCATGGAAATAGTGTAGCTTCAAGCAATGGCGAGCACGCGACAACCGGCGATTTTTTTGCCCCACGGCGGTGGGCCCTGCTTTTTCATGGACCCGCCCGCCGATGACCCCTCGCGTTGGCTTGCGCTGCAAGCGTACTTGGCGGCGCTACCGGACGACCTGCCGGCACGTCCCGACGCGCTGCTGGTAATTTCGGCGCACTGGGAGACATCGCGCCCCACCGTGCTCGCCGCGGCCAAGCCGGCAATGTTGTACGACTATTATAATTTTCCGGCACATACCTATCAGATCCGGTACCCGGCGCCGGGCGATCCGGCGTTGGCGGCGCGCGTGCGCGCCTTGCTTGCGACCGCCGGCATCGACAGTGCGGAGGACTTGGAGCGCGGCTATGACCACGGCGTCTTCGTGCCGCTCAAAGTGAGCTTCCCGAATGCGGACATCCCGATCGTGCAGTTGTCCATGCAGTCCGGCCTCGATCCGGCCACGCATCTTGCGATCGGCAAGGCGCTCAGCGCGTTGCGCGACGACAATATCCTCGTGATCGGCAGCGGCCTGAGCTTCCACAATCTGGCCGGAATTGGCAATCCCGGCTTGAGCGCGCCCTCGGCGCAGTTCGATCGCTGGCTCACGCATGCGGTCTGCGAGGTGCCGTCGGCACGACGGGACGCGCTGTTAACGCAATGGACGCAGGCGCCGTATGCACGTCTGTGCCATCCGCGCGAAGAACATTTGCTGCCGCTCATGGTCGCGGTCGGCGCCGCCGACGGCGCTCCCGGCAGACACACTTACAGCGGCCGGATCTGGGGCAAAGCGATCTCCGCGTACCAGTTCGACTAACGACTGCGTCACAAAAATCCGGCGCCTTGCCGCGGTCATTACAAAATGCGCCCCCTTACCTTGTCATAAGCCGCGCATGCTGCTATTTCCTGTACCGATGCTGACCATGAGCGACGAACAGGCGAAGAGTTATATAGTCAAACTGCTGACCGCGATGACCCGCGCGGGCGGATCGGATCTGTTCATCGCGAACGAGTTTCCACCGAGCATGAAGGTCAACGGCACGATGCAGCCGATGATCTCGCAGAAGCTCAACGGCGAGATCACGCGCCAGCTCGCACACGCGCTCATGAACGAGCGGCAGCAGGAAGAATTCTCCAAGGAGCTGGAATGTAATTTCGCGATCTCGCTGCCCGGGGTCGCACGTTTTCGCGTCAACGTATTCGTGCAACAGCAGCACGTCGGCATGGTGATACGCACGATTACCGCGGAGATCCCGAGCTTCGAGACCTTGGGTCTGCCGGACACCCTCAAGGAGATCGTCATGACGAAGCGCGGTCTCGTGCTGGTCGTGGGCGCAACGGGTTCCGGCAAGTCGACATCACTCGCCGCCATGATCGACCACCGTAATCGCTCCTCGCCGGGTCACATCATCACGGTCGAGGACCCGGTGGAGTTCGTGCATCAGTCGCAGAAATCGCTGGTCACGCATCGCGAGGTCGGCATCGACACGCATTCCTGGCACCACGCCTTGAAGAACACGTTGCGGCAGGCGCCGGATGTGATCCTGATCGGCGAAATTCGCGATACCGAAACCATGGAACATGCGATCGCGTTCGCCGAAACCGGTCACCTGTGCCTTGGCACGCTGCACGCGAACAGCGCCAACCAGACCATCGACCGCATCATCAATTTCTTCCCCGAGGAGCGCCGCAAGCAGCTGCTCATGGATCTCTCGGGCAACCTGCGCGCGATCATCTCGCAGCGACTGATCCGCACCGAAGACGGCAAGGGCCGCAAGGCCGCGATCGAGATTCTGATCAACACGCCGATCATCGCCGAGAAGCTTCTGAAGGGCGAGTTCCACGAACTCAAGACGCTCATGAGCAAGTCGCGCGAACTCGGCATGCGCACCTTCGACTGGGCGCTGTTCGAGCTCTACAACGACGGCTTCATCAGCTACGACGAAGCGATTCGCAACGCCGACTCGGCCAATGAGTTGCGCCTCAACATCAAGCTCAACGGCACGCGCTCGGCCGCGACTGCATCGACCAAGTCCAGCCTATCACTGCATGCGCCGGCCACGGAAGACGACGGGGACTCCGTGCCGAAAGCCTCATAGTCCGAGTGCATCGAGGCAGCGGTAGTAAAATACGGAGGCACCGAGAAACCAGGGCACACCGTGGTAGTACGGCCGGCTCGGAAACTCCAGACCATCGAGGGCGGTTCGCCCCTCGGTCAACCCCACCATCTGCTGGCCGATGCGCATACCGAAGTACGGCGCGAGCGGCACGCCCTGGCCGCAATACCCCATGCTGAAATAGAGCCCGTCGTGGCCGCCGAGATGCGGCAAGGTATCGAAGGTGTAGGCAACCCAGCCCACCCAGGCATGCGTGATCGCCGCGCCGCGCAGCGACGGAAATATCTGCGTGAGCATGGCCTGCAGCCGCGGCACACAGACGCGCGGATCGCGCTCGTTCAAGGACGCCCGTCCACCGAAGACGATCCGCTCGCCATCGGGCGAAGGCCGGTAATAGACGACGACGCGGCGCGAATCGCTGATGTGCCGCCCCGAGGGAATCAGCTCGCCGACCCGCCCGACGCCGAGCGGCTCGGTTGCGATCTGGTAGCTGCCGATCGGAATGACCCGCCGTCGATGCCAGGGCGATAGCGATCCGGAATAGCCGTTGGTCGCGAGCAGCACCTGACGCGCGACGACCGTGCCGCGCGCCGTCCGCACCTCGAAACCTTCGCGCACGCGCTGGAGCGCGTTGACGGCGCAATTCCCGATCACTTGCGCGCCGCTCGCGATTGCGCGCGCATGCAGCGCAAGGAATAAACGTCGCGGCTCGATCGATGCGTCGTCGTGATAGATCACCCCGCCATGATAGAAGTCGGTTGCGATCTCAGCGCGCTGTTCGCTGCGTGGCACGATGCCGATGCGCTGCTCGAGGCCGCGCGGCTGAGCTTCGGCATCCCGCGCCATCGCCACGAAATGCCGGCGCGTATGGGCACCGTGGAAGCCGCCCCTGGGTCGCCAATCGCAATCGAGATGCTCATCGGTGGCGAGCCGGCGCAAGTGCGCGAGCGCCTGCTGTCCTTCGCTGCAGATCCGAAACGCCAAGTTGGCGCCGTGCCGTGCCGCGAGATCCTGGTAGGAGGGCTTGATGCTGTAGGCGACCTGGCCGCCGTTGCGACTCGAACAACCGCGGCCAACACCCGACGCGTCGAGCACCAAGGTCGTTCGTCCGGTCGCGGCGGTCTCGCGCGCGGCGGACAGGCCGGTATACCCCGCGCCAACGACGAGCACGTCGACTTGGCGCGGCAGAGCGGCGGTCACAGGCGGCTCGGCGGCGCCGGGTTCCGTTGCGCCATCCAGCCAGAGCGGCGTCGGCGCCGGGCTCACGTGCCGCAAAACGTCCGCGTTACGCGCTCCTCGGGCGGCGACGGTCGCTCGAATTCTTCGCGACCGGGCTGCGGCTCATAGGGACGAGCGAGCACCGCGAGCAAATCGCGAAAAATCCTGAAGTCACCGGCCGAGGTCGCCGCGACGATTGCGCGCTCGATCCAGTGGTTGCGCGGAATGTAGACCGGGTTGACCCGCGCCATCGCGGCCGCGCGCTCCGCAGCCGGTAGCGGCGCGTCCCGGCTGAGCCGTGCATGCCATTGCCGCGCCCAGGCATCGTAAGCGGCCGGCTCGGCAAAAAGCCCGCGCACGGCGCCGTCCGCGGCGGCGTTTGGATCCGCCGCACTGCCCGGAGCCACCGCGCCGTTCCGTACCTCGGTGGCGAGGTGCCGAAACGTCAAAGTAAAGTCCGCTTGATTCGCCTGCATGGCCGCAAGCAGAGCTTGCACGAGGTCCGCGTCGCCGCTCTCCTCGAGCACGAGCCCGAGCTTGGCGCGCATGCCCTCGAGCCAGTGCTCGGCGAAGTGCGCCGCAAATCCACTGACCACCGCACTCGCCGGTTCGATCGCGCGTTCCGGAACCGGATCGATCAGCGGCAGCAGCGTCTCGGCAAACCGCGCCAGATTCCACTGCCCCGCGTGGACTTGGTTCGCATAGGCATAGCGGCCCTGCCCATCGATCGAGCTGAACACGGTCGCCGGGTCGTAGGCCTCCATGAAAGCGCAGGGTCCGAAATCGATCGTCTCCCCGGAGATCGCCATGTTGTCCGTGTTCATGACGCCATGAATGAAGCCGACGTGCAGCCAGCGTGCGATCAACGCCGCCTGGCGCAGGGCGACCGCGGCCAGCAAATCCAGATAGCGTCGTTCGCTCGTGGCCACTTCCGGGTAATGCCGCTCGATCACGTAATCGGCAAGCCTGCGGGTGGCCTCGACATCGCCGCGCGAGGCAAAGTACTGGAAGGTGCCGACGCGTACGTGGCTCGCCGCGACACGCGTCAGAATCGCGCCGGGCAAAGCCTCTTCACGGTACACAGTCTCACCGGTCGCGACCGCCGCGAGTGCGCGCGTCGCCGGGATGCCGAGCGCAAACATCGCCTCGCTGACCAGGTATTCGCGCAGCACGGGCCCGAGCGCTGCGCGCCCGTCGCCGCTGCGCGAGTAAGGCGTGCGCCCCGAACCCTTGAGCTGGAGTTCGCGCAGCAGCCCGTGCACGTCGCGCACCTCGCCGAGCAGAATCGCGCGGCCGTCGCCGAGTTGCGGCGAAAAGAACCCGAACTGATGTCCCGCGTAGGCCATCGCAATCGGCTCGGCTCCGGGCAGCAAGCGATTGCCCGCGAAAATCGCGGCCAAGGCGTCGTCATCAAGTCCCTCGAGGGCTAGCCCCAGTTCCGCGGCCAGCGGCCGGTTGAGTTGAATCAGGCGCGGCTGCGCGACCGGCGTGGGATCCAGACGCGCGAAGAAGTGTTCGGGCAGCTTCGAGTAGCCGCCGGCAAGCGAGGGGCTGCGGGATTGCATACAGAGCCGTACATTAGCGGGATTTCGCGTCTGCAACCAGCGCGCGCCGATAACGGCCGAAGAAACGTGTCACCGTGAATCCCGCCAAGGCGCGCACGCGTAGATCGCCGGGCAGGGACTCGGAGTACCCGTCGAAGGCCAGTTCGCTGAGGCAGTCGCCACAGACAGGCAAGCGTTCGATCGACTCGCGGACCTCGGTGCCGCAGAGCAGATTCACGGCGAATCCGCCGTCGTCGCGCGCGGCGATCGCATGTCGCGCCGGTTTCGGCGCCGCGCGCAGGCGGCGCACGTTGGCGCAGTTCGCGACATGGAAATGCGGCAATTCCGCGGCCGTCGGGCGGCGTTCGGCCGGCAGCGGCACGTCGCGACGATACAGGAACACGCGCCGATCCTTGTAGCCGAGCGTGCGATCTTCGAGTGTGCGCACCTGATCCAGGCTCTCCAGATCGATGCCCTCACCGATCAAAGCCTCGAGTTCCTTCATCGTGAAGCGATACGGATTGACGGCAAGGCGAAACGTGCCGAGGTCGGTCGCGCCCATGCGCTCACGCAATTCGTTGAGGTCCGGATCCTTGAGAAAGTCGGGCAGCTTCATGGTCTCACTGACTGATCGCGAGGATCTTGGCAATCCTGGTCTCGGCATCGGTGCGGACGCGGAATTCGACGCGTCGCGAGCGCTCGGAATCCTCATGGTGATCCGCGTCCAGGATCGGGCGCGAGGATGACAAGCCGTTGGCCGTCAAGTAATGCGTGAGCCAGGGGCGGTCCGCCGCCACGGTAGGCAGACCGAGCACATAACTCAAGGTCGTGCGCGTGCGTGCCTGGGACAGCTCCATGTTGTGGAAGTAGGCATCCTCGGGCGAGGTCTGCGCGGTCCAGTCGGACGAGGTATGCCCCTCGATGCGGACCTCGCTGATCGCATCGCGATACTTGGGCGAGGTCAGAATGCGCACGTAACGCGGAAAGAAGTCGCTCAAGATCGCCTGAAACTCCGGTTTCAATTCGCTGCTGCCGTTGGCGAACAAGATCTCCGGCTCATTGAAACGGATGGTCAAGTCGTTCTTGAGGATCTGCGCCTTCCATCGACCGAGATCGTTCTGAAACTCGCTATGCAGGTCCTCGTAGAGCGCGTCGCGAATCTCGCTGTACGCGATCGCGACCGTCTTGATCCGGTCGGCATCGGCCTCGACCTTGGTCATGTACAGCACGGCGATCAGAAGAAATATCACCATGAGCCCGGTCATCAGATCGCTCAAGGGGATCCAATGTGCCTCCTGGGAATCGCCTTCCGCCGCCTCGAGTTGCCGTAGTGTCATGCAGTGAATTTCCGGTTATGAGACCTGCGCGGACTGCAGCACGCGCTGCAGTTGCGTCGTCAAGGGCGTGTAGTCCTGCACGAATTTCTGCGAGAGTGCGGTCAACTGCCGGCCGAGCGACTCGATCGCGCGACGCAACTCTTCTTCGAGCGCCTTGTCGAGAATCGCGATGTGCTTCTTCGAGTCCTCGGTAGCTTGACGCAAATGGCCGTTGAGCGCCGCGTTCGCACCCTGGAAGGCGGCCATGAGCTGCTCTTGGTTGGTGCGCACGCCCTGTTCGATCTGCTCGGTCATGGTCACGATGCGTCGTTCGATTTCGGGCAAGCCGGTCGCGGCCTTGTCGACCAGGCGTGCGAATCCGCCCAGCGATCCGTCCAGCTGTTCGCGCTGCGTTTCGAGACCATGCAACACCTTGGCCAAGGATTCGGCGACACCCACGAAAACGCCGGACTTGTTCACGAGATCCGCATAGCGCAGGGAGGCTTCGGTCATGTTCTTGCGCGTCGCGGTCTCCTGCTCGATCAGCGCGCGCAGTTGCACTTCGTAATTGGCCTGCCACGTGACGAGCTTGCCCACGGCGGCATTCAGCTGTTTGAAGTTCTCGCCGAACTGTTCGTTGATCTTGGTGTTGAAATCGCGGATCACTTCCTGCAGAGCGCTGATCAGCGTCTTGGAATTCGACTCGGCGACTTTCTCGGCATAGGCCGTGAACGCTGCCGTGAGCCGGTCTAGGCGTACGTTCGAGTCGACGCGCAAACCTTGGACCTGTGCCACGAGATCATCGACGGTCGCGCCGACGACAACCGGCCCGTTGCGCACGACGGGATCCCCGAGCAGCACTTGGCGCGCTTTGATCGTGAGCGCGAAACCGATGCCGGCGACCGAGGCCCAGAACGAGGTGCGGATCCCTTGCAGCAAATGCGGGACGCTGCCGCGAACGTCGTTGGTGTCGAAATCCAGCAAGCCCCAGGCGATGCCCATGAAGCAGAAGAAAATCCCCAGGGTCGTGAGCAGCGTCGGACCCTGGATAGTGCTGCGCCGGGACCAACGAATGTGGAAACCGAGTCCCACGAGGGCGATGAGGACGATCGCAAATTCGGTCAAAGGGCTCAAACTGGCCCAAATTCGATGCATACATGATCGTACGGGACGTCCCCCCTCATAGCAACGCGGCGGCCTGTCAGGCATTCCCTGAAAAATAGCCTTTTTTGGCAAAAGCTGTAGAATCGCGGCCCATTCAGCCGGGCAGTCGTTTCTTAAACTTATAGAGACCTGGCGAACGGGGAGCCCATCACACAATGACGTTCATGACGCAGCGCCGCAGTCAGGAGACAGGCATGACTAAAATTCTTAAGGGTCTAGGTGTGGCATCGGCCGCAATTTGGCTGGCCGCCTGCGGTTCAGGCAGCTCGACCGCCACGACCTCCACATCGACCGCACGCGGGACCCTCTCGGTGAATCCGCCCTTCCGCATCGCATCGCTCGACGCCGCGACCTTCACGGCCGAAGTGTCCGCGACCACGACCGGAGCCCAGTTACTGGAGCTCACGGGCGCACCGAAATGCGGCATCGATTTCTACTATGTCAAATTCTGGACCGTCGGCGGTGCCAACGAGGTCACTCAGTCCTCGGGCGCGCTCATGGTGCCCACGGGCAGCGCAGCCGGTTGTTCCGGACCGCGGCCGATCGTGGAATACGCGCACGGCACGGACACGGACAAGACGACCAATATCGCGGACATCACCAACACCAGCAACACCGAGGGCGTGTTGATCGCGGCCGCGTTTGCGGCGCAGGGCTATATCGTCGTGGCGCCCAACTATGCGGGTTACGATATCTCGACCCTCGGCTACCACCCGTATCTGAACGCGGTCCAGAACGCCAATGAGATGATGGACATGCTCGCGGCCGCGCGTACCGCTCTGCCCAACACCTTGAGTTCGGCCACGAGCGACAACGGCAAGCTGTTCCTGACCGGCTACTCGGAAGGCGGCTACGTGGCGATGGCGACCCAGCGCGCCATGATCGCGAGTGGCGCCAAGGTGACGGCCGCGGCGCCGATGTCCGGGCCCTACGCACTCGAAGCCTTTGGCGATACCATTTTCTTCGGTGGTGTCGATCTCGGCGCAACCGTGTTCTCGCCGCTGCTCACGACCAGCTACCAGCACGCTTATGGCGATATCTACAGCGCCACGACCGATGTCTACTCGACGCAATATGCGACCGGTATCGACACGCTGCTGCCGAGCGTGACGCCGATCGACACGATTTTCGCGGAAGGTTTGCTGCCCGAGACCGCCCTGTTCAACAGCGCGACGCCGACGGCTGCGGCTTACCCCGGCGTTCCGGCAGACCTGATCGCCGCGCTCGCCGTGCCGAGCAACCCTGACAATCCGCTCACGCCGCTGTTCCAACTCGGCTTCGGCACGTCCTATCTCATCACCAACGACTACCGCGTGAGCTACGCGGTCAACGCGGCCACCTTCGTCGACGGCGCCGGGCCGCTCGCGCCGGCGAATTCTCCGCCCACGGTTGCGTCGATTCCGGCGATGAACCCCTCGCCTGCGACACTCTCGCCGGCCTTCGCCTTGCGCCAGGCGTTCAACACGAACGATCTGCGCAATCCGACCTGGGCGCCGAACTCGCCGACCCTGCTGTGCGGCGGCGACGCCGATCCCACGGTGTTCTTCAGTGTCAACACGGGCACGATGCAAAAGTTCTGGGCGGCGCTGCCCGCGGGGCTCGTGACGGTGCTCGATATCAACGGCACGCCGAGCGGTCCGTTTGCCGAACTTCAGGGCGCGTTTCAAGCCAGCCAAGCCGAATTGCTCGCCTATCTGCAAACGCCCGCGGGCGGTGGACTGACGCTTGCTGAAGCGCAAGCCGCCGTCGTCCAAGGCACCCACTCCGCTGAAGCGCCGTTCTGCACGGCCGCCGCAAGCGCCTTCTTCAGCCAATTCTAAAGGGATAGGCCATGACCACCATTTCAATCCGAGCATTGCCGGCCGCGCTGGCACTCTTTGCCGTCACTCTGTGCGGCACCCATATCGCATCCGCGGACGACCTCGATCATCCGAATGACGTCCGCATCGGCTCGTATACCGTGTTTTATCACGCGACGGCCGACGATCTATCGGGACCCTATGTGCCGCCCGGCGTGAACTTCCACACCGACAATTTGGAAACGCTGTACCTTGGTTACATCCGCACGTTCTCGACGCATTTCTCGGCGGAACTTGCCATGGGTTGGCCCCCGCTGACCAAGACCGAAGGCCGGGGCCCCGCGTACTTAGGCTCAGTACCCTACAGCGGCCAGGTGATCTCCACCGCGCGCTGGTTTGCGCCGACGGCCTTCCTCGAGTACTCGTTCTTCGACAGCACCGCGAAGCTGCGTCCCTTCATCGGTGTCGGCGTCAATTACACGAACTTCTACGATCGCACCTCGACGGCGCAGGGCAATGCGGCGAGCGGCGGCCCGACCAAGATCTATCTGCCCGCCTCCTGGGGCCCCGCCGTGACGGCAGGCCTCAGCTACCGTCTGGCCGACCGCTGGCACCTCTATGGCTCTTGGGGTGCTTCGAAGGTCAATACGCGCCTGACCGCGGAGACGGCGGGCGTGAATCGCACCTCGCACATTGAATTCAACCCGCAGGCGATGGTCATCTCCGTAGGCTATGCATTCTAGTCCGGGCGCTCTAGGATGAGCGCCCAGGTCTAGTGTTCATGGTCTAGTTTTGAAGGGGCGGGCGGCATGATGCGAATGCATGGTCTCGGCGGCGTGTTCTTGGCCGTGCTGCTGGCCTTGGGCGCCGGCACGGCGCAGGCAGACAACCAGAAGTTACGCATCATCACCTGGGCCGACTACGTCCCTGCGGACGTAGTCGCAGCCTTCAAGAAGGAAACCGGCATCGACGTCGAAGTCACTTTGTCGAACAACGAGGAGATGATTTCGAAGCTGCGCGCAACGGGCGGTGCGGGTTATGACCTGGCGCAACCCTCCCAGGACCGCATCACGGGTCCGCAGCGGGAATTCGGGATCTATAAACCGCTCGATCTCAGCAAGGTCAAACTCGACCAGTTCCAGCCGACGCTGCTCGACATCGTGCGCAAGAACACGACGCTGGACGGGCAGCAGTACGCGCTGCCGTATCTGTGGGGCACGGACGGTCTCGTCGTCAACAGCAACCGCGCCAAGGTCGCCGACTACACGGATCTGTGCAAGCCGGAGCTGAAGGGCAAGACCGCGATCCGTCTGCGCCGACCGACGCTCATGGCATTTGCGTTCGCGCTCGGCAAGGATCCGTTTGCGCTGTACGCCGACCCAAAGGCCTATGCCGCATTGATGGACCAGGTCGGCGCCACGCTGATCGCGTGCAAGGCGAACCTGAAATTCTTCTACGACAACAAGGACCAGTTGCTCAATGCGTTTCGTGCCGGCGAAGTCGTCGCCGCGATGATGTGGGATACGGGCGGTTGGACCTTGAATCGCGAGAATCCCGACATCCAGTTCGTCGTGCCGCGCTCGGGCGCACTCGGCTGGCTCGATACCTATGCGCTACCGGCGCGCGGTCGCAACGACGCGGCAGCCTATGCCTGGATCAATTTTACGAGCCGGCCCGAAATCGCCGCGAAGATCATCAAGTCGGTCGGCAGCTTCTCCGCCGCGCGCAACACCGAGAGCTTGATCGATCCGAAGCTCAAAGCCCAGTTCGCGGCCGCATTTCCGGATAGCGTGCTGAAGGGCATCCATTGGTATCCGGCTATCCCGCCCGGTCTCGAGGAAATCGAGGGTCGCGTTCTGGATCGCGTGAAGGCGGCCGACTGAACAGTTTCAGCATCGGTTTGAGCAGCGGATAAAGAACCGCCAGGCGCGAGACAATACCCACGATGCGTCGCGTGCGTCCCACCATCAAGAGCCCGGCGGCGCCCACCAGCAACGTCCGCACCCATCCGGAGCGGCCCGCCGTGAGGATGCGGTCGATGACCCCGAACCGGCCCGCCAGTGCCGCACCGTCGCTCAGCAAAACGCCGCGCAAGCGTCCGCTCTTGGCGACCAGCGCGGAGCGGCGGGCTGCGAGCTGCAGCGCGCGCTCGCTCATGGCGCATCCTCGTCCAGTGCCTCGGCATCGCGGCGTAGTTCGCCGGTTGTCGCCGACAAAAAGCGCGGCCGACTTTGCAGTCGCTGACGCACGACCAAGGCGGCAATGACCGCAATCAGCGCGAACGCTGCGGTGACGAGGCCGGCCGCCAGCAAGCGGTGCTGTTCCCAACAGGCGATCACGATCGTGAGCGCGAGTAGCAGTACGGTCAGCGACGCGAAGAAAATCGCGGCAATACCCCAAAGCAGCAGACTCGCCGCATATTCGATTTGCTCCTGGATTTCGACGGACACCAGCTCCAGGCGGGTCGAGCCCAGTTCCAGCAGGGTGGCGAGCATCCTGCGAACCGATGCGAGCAAGCCCGCCTGTGGCGCCGTATCGGCCACGGTCTAACGACGTCCCAGAATCACGCCGAGCACGACGCCGACCGCCGCCGCAATGCCGACCGACTGCCAGGGATTGTCCCGCACGTAGCGGGTGGCATCCTCCACGAGGATCTTGGTGCGCTCCTGCAGCTGCGACTCGAGATCCTCGATGCCGGCCTGCGCCTTCGCAACCGAATCGGCAACCTGCGCACGGGCGGCCTGCGCGCGCTCGCCGAGATCGCCGGCCGTGGCGCCAATGAGGGCCTCGGCATCCGCCACCACGGCACGCAATTCGTCGATGAGTTTTTGAGTTGACGCTTCAGTCATGATGCGGCTTCTGGGTCAGTTGATGAGATCCCTATGTTACCCCGAACTGCGCTGCAGGTATGATCAGGGTGTGCCGACGCTGAAACCCGTCAAGAGAATTCTCGCTGCTACCGCCGTCGGAATCCTGCTTCTGCTGGGTATCCTAGTCGCCGCTCTGCATGCACGACCGCCTGCGTTGCTGCGCATCGCCGCAAACTATTCGGCCAAAATCGTCTGTTCCAACGTGTTTCTCGCGGGTCGCGACCCGGACGAGGTGCTGCGCGACGACGTGCAATCCAGCGGCATTCCGGTGCTGCGGCTGATGCGGGTCAGCGTGGATCGCGACCGGCAGCTCGTGCGCGCGGGCGTGCTGGGAATCATCGGCGATGGCCTTGCCGTGGCGCGACCCGGGGAAGGTTGCGCGGTCTGCGCCGACGGGAGCCTCGCCGCCGCCGCGCGGGCACTCTCGCGGCCCGAAACCGCGGGCGTCGCCGGCGCGACAGCGGCGCCTGCGACGCGGACTGGCGCGCCCTGGCCGGATGGCAATACCGTGGACTCGGGCGACCCACGCCTCGCGGCCGTCATCGGCGACCCGCGGCTGGCGGGTCCTGGCGTGCGCGCGGTCGTCGTCGTGCATGCCGGGCGAATCGTCGCCGAACGCTACGCGCAAGGGTTTACGGCCGACACCCCGCTGCTCGGTTGGTCCATGACCAAGAGCGTCAACGCGGGCCTGATCGGCATTCTCGTCAAGGATGGGCGACTAGCCCTCGACGGCTCTGCGGGCTGGCCAGTGGCGCCCGGGGACGGCCGGTCGCAGATCAAGATTGCCGATCTCTTGGCGATGAGCAGCGGGCTGCACTTCGACGAGCAATATGCGGCGGTCACGGACGTGACCCGCATGCTGTATTTGGAACCGGATATGGCGGCCTTTGCGCGCGCCCAGCCGCTCGACCATCCGGTCGGCAGCGTCTGGAGTTACTCGAGCGGCACGGCCTTGATACTGTCGCGAATCGCGCAGGATGCCGCCGGCATGCCGGGTCCGGTATTCGCGCGGACGCGGCTGTTCGAGCCGCTCGGCATGAGGAGCGCGCTCATCGAGACCGATGAGCACGGCACCTTGGTTGGATCCTCTTATATGTATGCCACTGCGCGTGATTGGGCCCGCTATGGACTGTTTCTTCTTCAGGGCGGCGTCTGGCGGGACGAGGCCCTCCTGCCACCCGGCTATGTCGCGATGATGACGACGCCGGTAGCGGCTTCCGGTGGCCAATATGGTCATGGTCAAATCTGGCTCTGGGGGTCCAACGCCGACCCGGCGACTCCGGGCGTCGACCCGGACCAGGCATTCGGGATACCCAGCGACGTATTTTGGATGGAGGGACACGATGGCCAAAGTATTGCAATCATCCCGTCACGCGAGCTCGTGGTGGTGCGCATGGGCTTGACGCCGCACGGTGCGGGTTATCGCCCGCAAGCGCTCGTCCAGGCAGTCTTGAGGGCGCTCGGTTGAGTACGCCGGATCTCGTTGCCGACGCCGTGGTCAAACGCTTCGCCGAGCACACCGCCGTCGACAGCCTGTCGTTCACCGTCGCGCGTGGCAGCTTTTTCTCGATACTCGGCCCTTCGGGCTGCGGCAAGACGACGCTGCTGCGCATGATCGCAGGGTTCATTGCGCCGGACGGTGGAGATATCGCAATCGGCGGCAAGAGCATGCGCGGCGTTGCGCCGAATCGCCGGCCGGTGAACATGGTGTTTCAGCAACTCGCGTTGTTTCCGATGATGTCGGTCGGCGAGAACGTCGGCTTCGGTCTCGCGCGCCGCGGCATGGGCAAGAGCGAGCGCCGCAAACGCAGCGCGGCCATGCTCGAACGCGTCGGCCTCGGCGGCGCTGAGGCCAAGCGCGTCGACGAACTCTCGGGCGGTCAACGTCAGCGCGTCGCGATCGCGCGCAGCCTCGTGCTCGAACCCACTCTGCTGCTCTTGGACGAACCCTTGGGCGCGCTCGATCTGAAATTGCGCGAGCACATGAAAATCGAACTCAAGCAGCTGCAAGCCGCGTTCGGCACGACGTTCGTCTACATCACGCACGATCAGTCCGAAGCCTTGGTGCTCTCCGATCACGTCGGTGTCATGAACCAAGGACGCTTCGAGCAACTGGGCACGCCGCAGGACTTGTATTATCGACCGCAGACACCATTCGTCGCCGGCTTCGTCGGGGCCAACAATCGACTCATCGGACGCGCGATTGCCAGCGACGGCGAGACGGTGGCCATGACGACGACGCACGGCTGGACGATTCGCGCGCAACGGCATGCAACCGTCACCACGGGCGATGCCGTCGAGGCCTTCGTGCGGCCCGAGGTCGTGCAGCTTGCACGCAGTGTCACGGAGCTGCCTTCGGCCCACCCCGCGCATGCCGGCGAAGTCCGCAGCCTCTTGTTCGACGGTGCGAACTCAGCAGTTCTATTGCATGAGGCGAACACACGGCAGGAGGTACGCATCGCGCTGCCGCAGACCGGACAGTTCGCGGATCTGCGCGTTGGTGAGCAAGTGTTCTTCAGCTTCGACCCGGCGCGCGCAATCTGTTTCCAGGCGCGCGCCGGCGCCGCAGCGATCGGGGCCGCGAGCAGCGATGTCTGAGTCCTCCCTGCCCGCCGGCGCCGCGACCGAGACGCCGCTCGCCGGTCGCTGGTCGGCGCGCCTGACGCTCGGCCTCTTGCTCGCGCCTGCGCTGCTCTGGTTGCTCGCCTTGATCGTGCTGCCGCACATCGATCTCGCACTGCTGTCCCTGCGCGAGCGGGTCGGACCGCGTCAGTACGTCGCAAGTCTCGCGCAATATCGGACCTTCTTCGCGGAACCCTTGTATTGGCATGTGTTCGTGCGCACGGCCGTGATGTCGGTGTTTGCGACCCTGCTGACGCTGTTGCTGGCCTTTCCTATCGCGTGGATCATCGCGAAGCTCGCGCGCGGTCGCGCCGCATCGCTGCTGTTCATCTTGTGCCTGATCCCGTTTTGGGTCAGCGAGACCGTGCGCACGCTGGGATGGATGATCTTGCTGCGCGAGTCCGGCGTACTGCCCGGGCTGCTTATGAAACTGGGTCTTACGAGCGTGCCCGTCGAACTTCTGTATCACGATGCGACGATTCTCGTCGGCCTCGTCTACACGTCCCTGCTGTTCATGCTCGTGCCGCTGATCTCAAGTCTCGAGAGCCTCGACAACTCCTTGATCGAGGCCGCCTACGACCTCGGTGCCAACGGCTTTGCCGTGCTGCGCACGATCGTCATCCCGCATGCCGCACCCGGCATCACGGCGGGCTGCATCGTCGTCTTCATGCTCACGCTCGGCAATTACCTGACCCCCACCCTGCTCGGCGGCAAGAACTCGCAGTGGTTCACGGAGCAGATCTACACGCAATTCATCACGCGCTTCAATTGGGAACAAGGTGCCGCTTTCGGCTTCCTGCTGCTCGGCCTTTCCACGGCGATCGTGATCGTGGGGCTGCGCCTCAGCGGCCAACGCTTCGGCGAAGTGATGCGCCGCACGTGAACGCGACATGATTCCTTCGCTGCCCCGCCCGTTCTGGTTGCGTACCGCGACAGCCGTGTATCTGATCGCGTTCTTAGCCTTTCTGTTCCTGCCCTTGATCGTGGTCGCCGTGTTTGCGTTCAACGATGCCCCCTACCCGGCGCCGCCCTGGCATGGCTTCACGCTGGACTGGTTCGCCGGCAACGCGACCAAGGGTCGGGTCGGCTTGTTTCAGGACCAGGAGCTGCTGGCGAGTATCGGCACGAGCTGCATCGTCGCGGTCTGGGTTACCTTGTTATCGCTCGTGGTCGGCACCTGCAGCGCGTTCCTGATCGAGCGAGCGCGCTTTCCAGGCAAGCAGCTCCTCTCCATCTTTATGCTCGCGCCCCTGGTGATTCCGGGCGTCATTCTCGGTATTTCGATTCTCGCCTTCGCCAGCCGAGTCGCGGATCTCGGCGAGGATCTATTCTCCTGGGAGCTCGACTTCCTGCGCCCGGGGCTGCCGCTCGTGGTCCTCGGACAGTTCTCGTTCATCGCAACGATCGCGACGCTGACGATTTCGGCGCGTCTGCGGCGCTTCGATGCCAGTTTGGAGGAGGCTGCGCTGAACTTGGGCGCGAGCAAGTTCGCCGTGTTCATGCACATCCTGCTGCCCTACCTGCGCCCGTCGCTACTGGGGTCAGCCGCGATTTCGTTCTTGATGTCGTTTGCCGACTTCAACACCACACTGATGTTGGTCGGCTCCGATTCGCCGCTGACCGTCATGATGTACGGTCGCATGCGCGAGGGTGCGACGCCCGTGCTGAACGCAGTGAGCCTGTTCCTGATGCTGGCCTCGGCCGTGATCGCCGTCAGTCTGATGCGCGGCAGCGGTTCAAGGCCCCGGTCCTGAGACTGCCGCCGGCGCCTGCAGCAACTCGAGTCCCGTGTTGTGGTTGCGCTGGAACCCTTTCCAGAGCGTGACGGCCCCGGTGCCCGGACTGAAGGCCGCATAGGGCAGGCTCGCGTCCGCGGGCCAAATGCCATCCGAGGATTCCGGCACCGCCACGTTGAGGTAGGCGGCCCGGCTCGCGTCGCCCTTGAGATATAGATCCAGGAAGGCCGTGATGAAATGCGCGTTGATTTCGTTGACGCGCTCCTTGCGCCAGACGGGATCTTCGAACCAGTCTTCGTCCCACAGATGCTGCTGCATGGACGGCGGCGCAGGATTCAAGCCGATCGAATGGCCGGCCTGCCGGAAGGTCAACAGATAGCGATGCGAATTGACCGCTTGATCGAACAAGGCGCGCGCGCCGGTCTTGTAGTCAACCGTATGATCGTGATCGCCCGAAATCAGCAAGAGCGGCACCGTGATCGCACGCAAGCCATCAACGCCCCAGGCCGCGAGCGTGCCACCGCCGGCTGGTGAGATCGCGACCACCGCACGTAAATCCTGGACCAGGACTCGGTAACGTTCCTGGCCGCCCGTCGTGTACGGCATCAACAGCCCACCCGGAACCAACTTTGCCGGGCCCCCGTTGGGATCCAAGCTCGCGCCTGCGGACGTCAAGACGCCGTAACCGCCGATCGAATAACCGATCAGCGCGACGCGCGCCGGGTCGACCAGGTGTTCCGCGCCGAGACTGGCGCGCAGCGACCTCGCGACGAAAGCGATGTCGAGCGGCCGGCGCAGCAGTGGCTGCGGAAACCCGCGCGGATCGGTGATCGGTGGATCCTCGTGCCGGATCGCCGCGACCACATAGCCCTTCGACGCAAGATTCTCGGTCAACCAGGTCATCGCAGCCGGCGCATTGCTGTAGCCGTGCGAAACGATCACGAGCGGATAGCCCATGCCCGCAGCCTTGGCATCGCGTACGGCGATCCCGGGAAACGAAAAGCTCGCGGGCGGCGCCGGCGGTTCGGACGGAAACGCGGCGCTATAGATCGCCGTGTTTGCCATGGCGCTGGACCGCGCCGGATACCAAAGATCCACCGTCAATTCGCGATCGTGCGCGGGCGCGATGCCGCGCGTCGCATCGAACGCGAGTACGTCTATCTGCGCAGGCTCGACCAGATGCAGGGTTCTGACCCCAACCGAAAACTCGCCCAGCGGCGCGAGTTCCGGCGCGTCGACACCGAAGCGGCTGGGCACTCGCGCCGTGCTCGCAGCCGGCGCAATCGCAGCCGCAGGCGCGGCGTCGGAAGCGGAAGCCGCGCTGCCGGGCCTCGTCACCGCCAGGAACGCAAGCACTGCCAAGGCCCGCGCTCCGTGAACTCGCTGCGTCATTCTCGACCACCTCGTGCATAGCCCTGTGGATCGCCATGATACCCAAATGACGCTCCAGCGCAGGAATGCTAGCATCGGGTTCTTTACCGACCGGGGCGCCATGACACAGGACGAGCTAGAGGTGACGCAGGATGTGGCGGCCGCAGGCCATGCGCCGGGTCTGCCGCCATGGACGATCGCCGCACCGGTCTTCGGCGGTGCCGTGCTCGCCGGCACGCTGCTTGGCCTGGGCGGCTTCTATGTCGCCCTGCTGGGAATCGGGCTCGCAGTCTGCGTGTTCGCCTCGGTTTACCATGCCGAGACCATCGCGCATCGGGTCGGCGAG
>Ga0209208_10000585_pt1 | contig 48031 bp, 33 predicted proteins | sample S1TSphfallax_3_FD_187694 | JGI IMG/M metagenome (GOLD analysis project Ga0209208, IMG submission 187694) | Host-associated microbial communities from peat moss isolated from Minnesota, USA - S1T2_Fd - Sphagnum fallax MG (SPAdes) (version 2) | ecosystem: Host-associated > Plants > Peat moss >...
CAAGAGTAAAAATGTAGGTGGAAATAATCATCAAACACATGATCAATGCTTGAAATGGGAATATATAGATAAAATATGCACATTTAACTAATTAATTTACTAATGCCCTGAACCCAATTAACTAGAGATTTTTCAATAATTATTTTAATAATGTTAAAAAAACAAACCTAGTAAACAAACTTCACCCTTAGTAAACATTTACACCATATAGTGAACCATTTTCACCAATGAAGGTAAGGGTAGTGAAATTACAGTGAACTTAATTCACTTTTATGGTTGCATAGTGAAATAGCCTAGTGAACTTGGGCCGCATCTCCTAGTAGTGTAATAATGTGCCTCAGTTTCTTTACATTTTATTTATTTATTTATTTATTTAAATTTCAATTGCAAGATGATCATTATTCAATAACTCCTACACTATATACCTTAAAAATTATGAAACTATTTCTCATGGTTTGGAAGATCCCAAGGTGACAAACAAACTACTTTTTTTAATAGATTGGTGTGTACGCTTACAAAAATGTATATCCAAATTCAATGATGCATTCTTTAAAGTTAAATTACTCTCATGGTGGGTATAGGGGTGCAATATGTGCAAGGTGGATTAAGACCACAACATCATGGCACAACAAGCATCCAATAATGAAATGTGGGTCGCTAAAAGATTAGACATTGGCCCCCCATGTAAACCCACAATGGTACTTTAACCTTTTTGAATGAGGCCTCTCTCATTGTTTATATTTAGCTTGAGAAATATCAAATTTAGACCAAGAGAACCCAATTTAGTCTTAAGAAGAGATCTATATCAATGTTCAACAATTTTCAAAAGGAGGGATAAATACCCAATGATTATTAATTGGGTATATACCCACATATTATTTGGTTTTCAATATTTATCAAATAACCAATTTTGATATAATAACCATGGTTCTTGAAATTTAAAAAAATCAAGGAATTTTCCAAAGTTCTGTAAGTTTTTTTGGTTCATGACAATTATTTGTTCTTTGAAGCTTTTGAAATTATAACTAGAACTAATGTTGTTTTTATTTTGTTTTTTCTCAAAAAATTGAAACTAACAATTCATGCATTTTAAAATATTCAAAAAATTGGAATTGGCATTTCTTTAAAAATTCAAAGAATTGACCAAAACTAATCCATATAATGTTTACAAGCAGCTATTGAAAAAATGGGCCTAGGGGTTTACCATGGTACAACCTTGGGTTTACCTAATTCTTCAGACATGGTCATAATCAGTTGATGATTACACAAACACAATGTTCATAAGGATATAAGAAGTTGGTAGAGAAATTTTGATTAAGAAAAAATTATAGTAAAAGTTGCCAAGTATGGACTATGGTCAACTAAGATTTGAACTTCAAATTTTGGGTAGGAATTGTGTGCTTGGACGACCCTTCCTATTTTCACTTTCCTTTTCATGAATGTTTGTTGTTCCCTAACCCTAAAAGGGAAAAAAATATGCACACTAGAACCCTATGGCCTGGAAAAGGTTTGGATTAATCCAAGGTTATATAATGTTAATTCAAAGATTTTATAATTAAATATAATTATACCTTATGATTTATATACTGTAAAAAATAAATAATAATAAATAAATAATAATTCTTAAACATCTACAATGGTAGAAAATATATTCCTATCCTTGCTACCAACCCCCAAGGTAAGGTGTGAAAAAATCTCCAAAAAAAATTATAAGTTAAATATCATTGGTTTTGCCAATGATCCATCACAACAAAAGGTTTCCAAATTCTCCTTCTAAACTCCCTTGTTATAATAATATTTTCTATATCTATCTAGTCCCCCTCCTCCCACTTTCCTATTTCCCACTTTCCTATTTCCCTTTCATTTCTCATCACTTGTGTATATATCATAAAAACCAAGCTCCTTTGGAACACAACTAGTTGGATTAGATTACTTTGGTGACGGGGTGGTGGACCCAAAACCAATTGGCAAGAACAAAAGAATGAACAAGTGGGGTTGGACTAATAGGAAACCCTCACAAAAGATTATGGTGGGGTTGGCCAAGCCATCATCATTATTTAATGAAAATTTTCAAGTGGTTTATTTAGTTCACCAACTTTCTTTGGGCGAAAGCATGGTAAAGTATACACAAAATGTAATGAACTAGTGCAAACAACATTCCTCCCAAAGGATCTCCCCTTCATATACCAGATTCGAAAATGACTATGAGATCCCCATGTCAAAAAACCTTCAAGAAATATAATAGAGATGGGCATGCGTAAAACTAATAAACAAATAGGAAAAACTAATCCAAGGTGCTAATACAAAATTTCAACTTTTGAAAAAAAGGTTGTTTGAAATATTAAATTAAACACGTTTCAAACATCCACTTGTAATACCACCCACTCCGAATGTAAATCCAACACAATTCTAAGCCCATGAACCATTGTCTTGCACTTGCTTGACATTGCCACCTCGAACTATTGTCTTGCACTTGCTTGACATTGCCACCTCGAACTAGTGCAGACTAAAATGTTTTGCCAATGTATCCGTGAAATTGATAACTAATGTGTAGGCAACTAAATGATGAATCACCTTTCCAATAATGATGGATCAAAACCTCTAGCTTGTTTTCTTAAAACCAATAGTCATGTTGCAACAAACATGCGTGATATTGATGGAGGAACTTGACCACAAGCAATGTGCATGCATATTTGAAAACAAAAATCAAAGGCACCAACAAAGTTATCATGGACAAAACAATATCACAAAAGTTCATACACCATATTCGAAGGACCGTCGAATGAAAAATGTGATGAATGCATCAAAACATAAATAAATGCCTCTCTATCCAAAACAAGATCCATCTCTGGATTAAAATCATTAACAAAAGGGGGAGGTCAACTTCAACCAATGGATGAAAATGGTGAAGGGTCGCAATGGTCTCAACTGATGGGGTCGTGTGAATGTAGGGGGCCAATGCATGTATTGTTCGAACATTTTCTCCTACACGAGCAAATGCTTTTGCATGATGCAATTGTGTTGATGGAGGTGGAGTAGGATCTAGTGTCATCTCTGAAGATCTCTAGGAAGCCAATGCTTATGCTCTAATTGTATGTTCCTCTTGTAATGTCTCCTAGTTCCTTACCATGTATCAACGCAAATAGGTGTGAGCATCTCGGTGGCCTTTTTCACCACCCTATGGCGGAAATGACAAACACCAAGAATGGAAGAACAAAAATGCATGCAAAGTTGTTGTGTTAGATGGATCAATGGCCAACTGAACTAAAGGGATACACAAAACATGTTAAACCTCAACATGAAGAGTATATGGAATATAATGGTATGAGTTGGGGCATGGTAAATCAAAATGGAAATCATTGCTCATATTTAATGATGCAATCCATGTCCAAGTTGAAGGAGGAGGAAAAGATAATAATGCCGAAAGCATCGACACACCGTAAGCTAATGACTACATGTGTGCGATGCACGATGTTTGGCGATGTGCCAAACCTACTCTTGCTACATATATAATCACAATCAAAACAAGGAACACGCAAATGTTGTGATGGGATGGGTAGACCCCTAATGTAGGTGCAAATGATTAAAGAATAACCCATGGCTGATGAAGTAGACAAGATGTGGAATGTGAGAACAAATTAAATGTAACTAGAACAATTGGATGAGGCAAAGTAGATGCAATGGGAATCATTGGGTGAAAGGGTGGGGATGTCTCATGATAGTTTATACAAGTCGTCACAATTTAAAATCTTGTTGTGATATTCATCAACACTTTGATGACGGTCAAACCATAGTTATGACATTCTTGGTGCGGGAATGTTATGGAAGCCCAAAGAAGCAAGAATTTTAACGAATTTTATAGATCAACCAGTGAACATTGGTAAACATTCGCGCACCAAGAATGTTTTGACAAGGTGCTTTACCAAGAATTTTCAAGAATTTTAAAGTGCAAAATGAAGAATGTCATTACTATGGGTCAAAGGCAAGGCTTGCCATGTCCATACGCATTAACTAATGAAGCCCTAAACCCTAAACCATCACATAAAACAACCCCCTTCTAGTTTTACATCTACTAAAGTTTCCTATATAACCATTGCAATGGACTAGTTACCTTCACGAAGAGGTTTTTTACCGAAAATACATTCCACTTAAGTGCTTCATTATACAAAAGTACATGCCATTCCTATTACGATTTTTTTTTCCCTCCCACACATGCTTATAAAAGCTAAAGGGGCTATGGCTACCCTAGCACATGGTTGGTGATCATGCAAACAATAAAACGAAAAAAAAAAAATGTCAAAAAGAAAAGAAAAAACTCGTAAATTGACAAAAGATCCCTTAAAACGTTGGTGACAAAAAAGTTGTCATTTGTGCAACATAGCGTTGATCTAAACTCCTCCCTTCAGTTTCTTTGCAACCCAAACTTGAAAGGCTTGTAGAGTATGTAAAGGTTTTGTGCCAACAAGTATAATCTAGTGTTATCTTTTGTCATAACTTAGAAGTGTTAGTGGTTTTGAGTAGTCTTTCACTCTTTCCTTTCATGGTTTTTGAGTGCACATAGAACCTTCAAGCTTTGTTAGTTGTTTGTTCATGATGTCATGAAACCATGCCAAAATGCTTGTCCAACCTACAATATTCAATAAATAATCAACTAATTGTTGAAAGTATCAAGGATGGTGTTTCAACACACATGGCAGGGGGACATATAACCAAACATGATGCTACTAAAGAGCTTTTAGGCACTTTGGTAACATCTATCCAAACAAGTGGCAAAAATTTTGCCCAACACCTTGGGTTATCTAGAAGGTGTGTTCTAAACTACAAACAACATTGTCTTCTTATAGATAATGGTGATTTGGATTTTTGGTCTGGACAACCAAAAGACAACAATCAGATGCACTATCACCAGAAGTAAAAGTTCTTGTGCTGGAATGGTCGATCATGGAAATTATCATATCTCCTGATCGAAAGAAGGTTTGAAAAAAAATATTAGGGGTAAAACAAACTGTGGAACATCCTACCCACTTCCTACAAGTCTTTCAAGTAAATAATTCATTATTATTTTTAGCATGCTTTAAATGATGCATTCTTGTGCAAAATACATTACTAATGAATGTTTAATACTTTTTTTAATTAATGAATAAAGACTCATGAGTGTAGTTGGTACTTTGTCAATTATTTTTAAATGTTCACATGTAATTCAATCTTGAAATCCATTGCATTGCAGCTGGAGTTCTTCATTGCATTCAAGGAAAAACATCCCAATATGTTGATCCAACACATGGCCTTCTTTGACTTGAAACCATGGTTTGTGCAACACATGAAAGAATGGAGCACATGTTGTTGCCGCTACCACAAAAAACTTATGGAACTACGCATTGGCATAAACAATATGCACTCCAAAAGTGGGGGTGTTCATGGCCATTGTTCTTGTAAGTGCATAAACATTTACAACCCACTTGCCACTCAAGATGTGGGGTAGTGCTATGCCCATCAAACCTCATTTTCATGGTTATCTAACTTTTGGAATTCTAGTTTTATGTGAGAAATCAGATGGAGAAGGATTGGCACAAAAGAGCTTTCTTAATGGGTGATTGCATCTCATGTGGAATAGAGACTTTGAAGGTGTGCCCTATTGAGGAGACAAAAAGTATCAAAATTGTCCAATGGCAATAGTATGCTAAAGTGGTGGCTAAACAAAAGGACAATGGAGAAGATTGGAAAGTTACACAACTACAATACATGGATACACCAACCCTACAATTGTTGGAATACCTTCGTCCTAGACTAAAGGACTTTATGACCTATAATTTTGTTGTCAAGTGGCTGGACAAGGTGCCTTAAAACACATCCTAAGTTTATTTTCATGTAATCTAGCTTTTATAAGGCATTAGATTGTCCTCCACTACAAGGTCCTTTGTAGTCTTTTCTTGGAACATTGAAACCTTTTTATTCTTTTATAGAAGCCAAACTAAATATGTGGACATGGGATTTTTTCTAACTCCATTTAAATCCTTTGCATCTAGTCATTAATAGTCCACTAATTGCTCTTATTGAAACCAGCCATTCCTTAATAGGTCCTATGTGTGCTAAAATATAAAGTCTTTTTTTGGTCCTTTGCGTCCACTTCTCTCTAGGTCCTTAATTGGCTATAATTTTGTGGTGGTCCTTTGGGTCCACTCCTTTCTAAGTCCTTTGGGTCCATTTTTTTTAAGGTCTCTAAATGGGTTTAGTTTTTTTGAAATCCTTTGGGTGCGTCCCTTCCTAGGTATTTTTGGTCCAACCATGTCCATGTTTATTTTGATTTGCATGGCTTTATATTACAACTTCAAAACAAATTTTCCTTTGATGTAGGCTCCATTGCAATCTTTTCCTAGAATATTAAATCCTTTATGGTTCTTTATTAAAAACTAAGCTCCTGTGAGTGGACATGGAATTGCTTAAAACACCTTTAAGTCCTTTGGGGCTAGTCCTTTAATTCTCATGTTTAAAGAAACAATCCTTGGTGGGTTTCGTGTGTGCTTAAATAGGTAGACTTTTCTAGGTCCTATGGGCCAATTTCTTTGTAGGTCCTTTTCAAGAATTGATGGTGTCATGTTCTATGTCCATAAGATTTTGCATATATGATCAGACGTAGGTGCATTATATTTATTTTTCGTATATTTTTTTCCCTTTTTGTTTTATCGCATGTAAGAAACTTGGTCAAATTACCTCCCCCCTCCCCGTCCCAATTTGTCATTGAAAATGATAAATTGGGCACAATTTGAAGGTTCAGATTGTGGAATATTTAATTTATTGGTAGAAAGTTTGATTATTTTATGAACAAATTTACTGGAAATAAATTGGTTAGAGCCAAATGATTAGAAGAGATGTTATTAAGAAACAATTAACTAATTTAGATTTGTGAATTATTATGAATTGTGCATATATGTTTTCATGATCATTGATTATTGTTTGTTTCAATAGGAATTCAAGAGAATTTTGAAAAACGTTCCAGATAGTTATATTTTATCATGCATTGATTTTTCATAAAACTATGTTTTAAAAACACCAAATGAGATGCAAGACATGCAATAGTACAATTTCTAGATCAACATCCTAGTCCACATCACCTATAGGAAAAACCTAGACTTTGACAACAAAACTCCTAATCAAAATCATCAATCTTGAAAGAGGTTCATTATTACATATCAGACAACAAGACCCATGACAATTTATTTGTCCAACATGCCTTGACCATGCACTAGGAGTAATTTGAAAGGTAAGGGATGTTATCCTAAAGAGCACATTGTATGGAGCGGTGGTTGTTTTACACAATTCAAAAATGCACAAACATGGTACTATGTTGCTAGGTATCTACAACTTACGGTTTGTGAGCAAAGCTCCAAGGGGGTGCAAATGTGCTAGAATTTTTTTGCATCTGGCCATGGGAAGGGTGAGGTTGACAGTGCAAGTGTGCTATTGAAACGAGAGATTCACAAGGAACAAATCAAACCACATGTAGTGAAATTGCAAAATGCACACAATGTTATCATTTTCTACTAGCAATGAACAAGTATGGTAGTTCAATTCTATTGCTTACATTTAGATTGATGATGTCCTAATCTTTGTCCATAAGATTATGTATTTGTTCATAAATTATCCTTTCCAAGCACAATTCACTAATGTGTAAGTACAAGGCATCAAATTTTCCTTTAGTGTAAGTTCCTCTATTGTCCTACCCTAGAATACTTGACTTTAAAAGCCCCTTGTACTTCTTTCTTTGATGGCAAACATATGATGTGTCCTTTTTAAATCCTTATGGTCCAATCCTAAATATCCATGTTTAAACATGTTGTAACCCTAACATTGGGTTCGCAACTAAATGTGAAACGCAACCATGAGGCCAAAAGTGTGTTTAGGTGTGAAACACATGTTCACAAATGGGGAAGAGTGCAAGGGATGAAGCCAATGACTCCCAAGTGCATTCCCACTTTGGGAATTGCACTTGTGTGAGAGTTATGAATGTTTAGAGGCTTGGTTGGAAAAAGGAAAACAAGCACCAAAATGATCCCATAGGACACCATTAGAAAGGTCTTGAAACATAGATGCTTAAATTGTCTCCTTCCAAACATTATCCAATGATGTCTAGGTATAAGGTGCATCGTGTTGTCTTATTTTACAAGGCCCTTTGTAGTCCTTTCCTAGGACATTGACACTTTGAAAATCTTTTCTAGATCTTTATTGGAGGCCAAGTTAATTTGTGTGATACTAATAACATTAAGTCGTTTGGGTTCAATGCTTATTAGTCTTGTAATTACTTTTATTTAAACAAATTCAGTCGTTTTATAGGACCTATTTGTGCCTAAATAGGAAGTTATTTAATTAAGGTGCATTGTGTTTGCCAACTATTTCTAGCCCTTATCATGACCAATTCTTTTTGGGTTCATTTTTTCTAGGTCTTTGATTGGCTGCATTCTTTTTTAGGTCCTTTGAATCCACTATTTTTTAAGGTCTCTAATTGATTTTGAACTCCTTTTTAAGTCCTTTGAGTCCACTACTTTCTAGGTCTTCTGGGTCTAGTCCTACTTCTACTGATCATGCCAGGGCACTGTCCAATGATGTCTAAGTACAAGGTACACATCATGTTGCCACATAGTGCAAAGTCCTTTACATAGTCTTTTCCTAGAATATTGGTGAACTTTGAAAGTCCCTTTTGTTTCTTTCTTGGAGGCCAAACTAGTTTTTGTGGAATCCTTTGAGTTTAGTCCAAGTAATAGTACTGTAATGACTTCCATTTAAAGAAATTCAGACCTTTTGTAGGTCCTATTTGTGCTTAAATAGGTAATCAATTGTAGGTGCATTGTGTTTGCCTAAATCTTCTATTGATCATGCCAATTCACTACTCTTAACTAAGTCGCATATTTTCATTTGGAAATATGGGGAAACTTGCAAAACCTATGTAAAGCATTTGGTATGTTCCAAATTCTTTTAAAGACTACTAGTTGGTTGTACATAAAATATTTTACACTTCAATGTCTTGCCATTGCTAATTTATGTTCACACTTGTGCCCAGATCAAAAGTGTCAAGTTGAGATTCCACATTGATTCGCTTTTGTCATCTATCCTATTTTTGTCACATCTGTAGTGGCAAAACTCTCAGTGACAGAACCTCTAGTTTGCAAATCACTTCTGGGATTCAAATGTACAGAAGCAAATACCTTAGATTGTCAAAACCCACAAATTACTGAGGATAAACACTACCAAGTCTTTTATACTATTAGCAGCAATGACTGATAAAAACACTGTACTGGAAAACCAGCACAAAAGGTTCAGAGTTGATAAAGCCAAAAACTGCTTAAAAGCTGCAGAGCTCCCACCCTTTCTGAGCCAAATAAACCAATGATGTAAATTATGAACAAAGAATATGGTACAGTCATGTGAAAATTTCCTGAAAAATTATGAGCAACTGAAGGTCACCGAAAGGGATTGAACATAGGACTAGCCACCAGGCTAAGGGTATTTTTCAATCTTGAAATGAGCTTGAAAGTCTCCTCAGCCTGAACTTGCTGTCGGGGATCACCTTGTGCAAGCGCTGATGCACGATCAGGATGAAAGCGCAAGAGTGCTTTCTTGTAAGCTGCATTTACCTGTAAGTGCCACAAAGCCAAGGTTGTTGGAGAAGTGAACTGGTCAACTATCTAGTCAAAACCAGTTCAGAACACACAAAAATGACTTGTTTTGTGACTGAAAGTAAACCCTACAAAAAACAGCCCAAACATGCAGGTACCAATGTTGATGATATGTGACAATTAAGAGTACAAAATTACCTCTTGTGGGGAAGGATATAGACCACCCTCCACAGCAATCCCAAGGCGGCGAAGGAGGGTTGCCATATCACTGCATCCAGATGCTTTGCTCTCAAGTTCCTTCTGAACTTGACCTCGTAGTTGCTCCTTCAAACCCATGTTCCATTCCTCCTACCAAAACAACCAGGGAAAGAACATAATAAGCCACGATGCCTAAACCACATCACATCCAGTAGCACATAAATACACTTGCCATCCTATCCCTATATCATGTTCTACTGCGTATAAAATCACACTAGGAGACAAGACGGCCAACCTAACCTACTTCCACATGCTCATCTCACCTACTCCAGGGGCAAGTCTTCCTTGGTTAAATCACATCCATAGTGGCAGTTTCAGCTAAATAGGAGCTGGTTTCAAGAGTATGCCTTGTTGGAAACTATAGTCAAACCCACATGTGCAGAATAATATGACCCAGGAAAGATATAAAACACCAGGATTAAAGCTCAGTCCCCCCAATTGAAATGTTCTAACTGGATCTAACCCAGGAAAGAAAGAGAACTGAGCTTGAAGCTCAGACCCTCTAATTGCGGTGGACAAACAGTTGGCAGTTATGTGGAAAGTTCCCTGCCCTAGTGGATGCAAACACATCAACGTAATTGCACAGAGAACTCCATAAGAACACATAAGGTAACCAACCAAAAATATTCTTAGTTCCAGCTGAATGAAAATAAATGGGACAAGAATAAGCGCAGTCATCACCCTGTGAGTGTTGCTCACAGAGTACTAGACTGTCATGTTCATGATGAATGGCAGTGACTAGTTTTCATCACTCCCCTCAGCTCCTGACAGTGGTTGTAAAAGAGTGCATAGTAATCTGCTCAATGTTAGTAAACAATCCAAAAATGTACTGAGTCTCTTACATTTCTGGAACCAAGGAGAATGCTCAGTCATGATGTCAACTAGTGATTGAGAGTTATGGTGGATGCAAATACCACAGAGCTCTGGTAGGGTTAAGGTCCCAAGGGTCTCTGCACTCAGAGCTACAGCAAGCCAAACTTCTGCAGGTAATAGCATAGAACCACTGTTTCACTTGAAGCTACAGGATAACCTGCTATGACCCGACCAGTTTCACCAGGGGTTGTAATCAGAAGTTAGCCAATTTCCCTGGCCCTTCTAGAGGGGCCTCTGTACTGCTTACACAAAGCCTTAGCTGATAAACAGTTATGGAACCAACGATATATTTGCTTGCAAACACCATCAGCATGCCATCCCCCCTTAATGGATTTGAGATCATACCTTTTGTTGAAGTAATCGAATTTCTTCAAGCCGCTGCTTCTGCCGATTTTCCATCTCCATCTTCCGGTCTGCTTCTGCCCTCTTTCTCTTCCGTAGCTTTTGGACCTCCTGGGCCTGCCAGTGGGACTTCTGGTTTAGAACTAGCAGCTTCTTACCCACAATGAATTTGTTAACATATAACCTTTTGGAAACATGAAGCACCATGATGCTTCCTCCACTAGGATTCATAAACCACAACAAACCATGTTAACAGAGTTCAAAAGTCCTCCACTGACAACAGCAGAGACATAGTGACCACAATAGCCCCATTGACCAAGCATGATCATGCTTCTCATGATCCATTACAACATGAAGACATTTAAAGTATGTACATGAACTTAGAAACTAAAAATGTAGAACAAGACCTGAAAAAACTTAGGACTAGCAAAAACCTGGACCAGTTGATGTGAAAACCATGATCTGTCATTTCAAATGAAGAAAACAACAAGGCAACAAACCAAACTAACATAAATTGTGGACTACAGCATTGTAGACAGTAGCTACCTGTCTTTGCAGCTCAAGATCACGACGTGCCCATTCTTCTTCATCAGCCAGCTGGAATTCAACTGACTGCTTCATCTTTTCTCGTTCAGTAATCAATCCCAACCCTGTAAGGGCTTCAGAACTGACTTCTATAGCTCTTCCATCTTTAATATTCAGATCAGGGATTGTCTTGGGGGTAAGTAAACTGTTATCTGTCACACCTCGGAATTCATCTTGTCTACTTGTGCTTGCTCCATCAATCCTCTGAGGGGTAACCCTTTCATCATATCGGCTTGGCATCCATTTATGCGGCTCCCCCAGTGGATATCGATCATCCAATTCTTCAACCACATCAACTCCTGAAGTTCTTGCTTGAAACAGATTGGGGATATCAACAGGAACCTCTTGCAGTCCTCTAGAGCTAATTGGAAATAACTTTTCAAACTCTTGTCTTCCAACAGAAGATTTACCAAGATCAGGCAATTGCTCCTCATTTGTGCTTGCATGAGGATCAACATCTATACCACTCTCTCCTCTAACTCTGGATTCAATCCCTGTCTGATCTTCAGAATCTGTTGACGTAGCAACACTCTCAGCAAGGCCCTGAGATGTAGTTTGTGCCTGTTGACCTGTATTATTACCCTGTTTTGCTGGTTGAGATGTTCCTTTCTCCTCTCTTCCAGGTGCTGAAGCAGCATTTCCTCTTCCAAGATTTGACACCTGAGCCCCCCCTCTATTTCTGCCTGCCTTCGAACCCTCACTATGCATGGCCCGGCCCATTCGACGCTTGAGAGCAGCCTCTTCCCACTGTCGACGTATGATCCCTTGTGAGCCATGCATGACTTCAATGTCCGAAGACTCCTTCTCCCTCCCAAACCTCTGGCTACTTTCAGGGCCATGTACCTTGGCATTGTGGCCTGGTTCTCTCCAAAATCTCTGTGTCTGCAAGGCAGGCTTCTTCTGTGGTGGACGCCAACTCAAAACTTGGCAATCATCACTGTCACTGTCATCTTCAGAACTGGAAAAATCTGGAAATATATCGCTCAACCTCTTTGCAGCTGGAACAGCTGTAGATCACTCAATATACCATGAATCAATCTACAAAGCTCAAATTTGACAATCTCAAGTGTAAAACAACATGGAAGGTCACATTTTTCCCTACACATGGATCCATACGGCACCTGTGACATGCTATGATTTCAAACAAACAAATCAACAAATCAACATGTTCTGCTCTGCTCTATTTACCCACAAAGGTGTCTGACAGAATGACATGACTCTAGGTCACAAGGATAACCATATTCAAGATTCTTTAGATCACTAAAACTTACCAACAACATAGTGTCAGAAATTGAATTGCTAACATACACTTGTGCAGCTAACATCAAGGGGTAAATGCAGAATTCTAGACTTGCTATACAAACTGTATGCAGCATATAGGTTGGTCATGTGAAAAGCACCTGGCCTACTGAGAGGTACAGGATCAGGTCGCCAGGGGTTCCTCTTTGACCCAGCATCACTGTCTGTGTCGTCAGAGCTGTCACCAACATCAGCACCATCATCTTTTCCCTCTTCATCCTCTTCCTCCTCCTCATCATCATCAATTATAACCACACCCACATCTGGAGGCAGTCCTGCACCTCTAGGCCTATGGATGACAGGTTCCCTAGCCCCTGAAGAGATTGCAATTGATTCTTTTCCCTCACTTTCACTTCCTTGGGCAGCTGCTGGCAATGATCTGCTCAAAGCCTCCTGGCTTCTGTGTGTACCACCTTGAGAGCCAGGGTGGTACACACCTGCTTCAGAAGTGTTTCTGTTGCTTGCACCAGCAAGTTCTTCAGCAGTTGACAAAGGAGATTCTCTCAGCATTTGCTCTTCGATCATCTCCTGCTCCAGAGATTCTTCCTCAGCTACACTAGGCAACTCAACTCTACTGCTTCTACTGGCAGGTGGTGAATCCCTAACCAAACTCTCAACACTTCGGTCAGTCCAGTTCTGGGGAACTTGCGCAAATGATTCCACAGAATTTAGATTTTCCTTTCCCAAGACAGCTTTTCTGTCTTCTGTCTGAAGGGTTGGTTCAGACAATGCATTCCTCCAGTGTTGGCCCTCACCTTGTAACCTGCTGTGTGGCATGACAACATTTGACTCCAGTGGGAGAGTGGCCTCTGATGGTCCATCAACCCAATTCTTTGACTCATCCAGCCTATCATTCTCTAACTCTTGATGAGGAGATTCTAACACACCTGCATTTCCTATATTATTGTCTGAGTGATTATCCACAGGATAATTTAGCATTGAACCTTCTTTGCCTCTCTGTGAACAAAACTGCAGAGAGAGAGATTGTTGTGACACTCCTGCATCATGGATGTCAAGAGAAATACTCTCTTCCAAAACTTCTGCGTACCGCCCATGCTGATGAGATGTTGCATGCTTCTTGCTGGGATCAGAGACTTCTTGTTCTTCTTCTTCACTGTCAGATAGACCACACCTAAAACCGAAGCACCCTCTCCCATGACCAAAGGCTTCATCCTTTACACCAACATTGTTCATCTCATTAGCAAACTTAGTGTCTGCTATTCCTGCAAATGTTTCTGGCATCCGATCAACAAGAACCCGTTTCTGTCTAGAGTCAAGGCCTCTGAGATCTCCCTGTGAGCCAGTCCAACTTCGTCCATTGAGCCCTTTACAGACCTCTCCACTGAATGGAGACTCATCACCACTAGATGCATAAGAAGTTCCCCCTACAAATTCATAAAATTTGGCAGGCTTTCTGTGCCCCAAACCAAACATCTCATTTCCATTCTTGTGAAGTCCAAGTTTAGACCTCCTCTTCATGTGTAAAGAAGGGCTGTCTCGAAGAAATTGATTGACTGAAGCAGGACCCTCAACACCTGCAACAGCACCATCTGAATGCACAGCTGGAGAGGGACAAAGATTTTCTTCTGCAGGCAAAGGGACCTCTTCACACGGAGCTCTCATGTGGAGATCGAGTGAGTAGTCACAAGGATGCAAAAAAGCCTTCCTACAAGGCCCTGGAAGTACTCCTATAATCCCCTCACACAACTGCATACTTGCACGGGAAGCCATCCCAAAGCATTACCCACACTTGTTATCTGCCGCCTTCTTGGGGTCCCCCTCATTTGCCCTTGCTCACATGCTGCTACTGCAAGGTTGACAGCCATATTCTGAACTACTCTGAAAGCTGCTTCCCAACAACCTGCAAAATGGGAAACAGATGTTTGCTCTAAGTAAATTCTTTCTGAGTGTGCTAAGATTCCAAAATTCAACAATTTAATTCTTTCACAGTTGATACAACCCTAAAAGTGCAAAAGGGGAACAAATGTGTGCTCTTATCTCGACTGTTGCACACAGGGGAGAAAGAAATCAGAGAGACAGGGCTAGACGTGATGGCCGTTGTGCCTATCTGATACAACCACCACGAAGGTCGACGAACTAGCACCAACAAACGAAGTAGCCCAAATTAGGGTTTTTTGTAAGACCCCAAGCTAACGCTTTGCCAAGAAGAAGAAGAAGAAGAAGAAATTTACCTGCTCATAAGGCCGTGGAGATAACGATGCAAAACGCAACCCAGTTGCTGCCGAAAAAAACAGCAGGCCGAGAAGAAAAAACAGAGATCCAAACCCTGTCATGCAAAACCGCTGCAAAAATAGAAACTCACCCCCCCTTCCCCCGACCTCCCACCGACCAGAATGAAGAACACTACCACAAGAAAGAAAAAAACGTGGCTACCAAGGGGAGAGGCAAATGAACCAAAGCCTCATGCAACAAGAATCTTGGAACCACCGAGAAACATCCACCGCGAAACAGAAGATGACGATCCTCAAACCAAAATTGCGCAGAGTATAAAGACGACGCGCATGCAGCGGAAGAACGAAGGAAGTAAACGCGTACGAGAAGTACACAGCGCTTCTTCTGTAGCTTGAGGAGGAAGGAGAGAGCGAGAACAGAGAGTCGCGGCATCGAATCCCGCCAGCGACACGCACCAATATGCATTTCATTCATCCACATTCATATTTCATCATTTTCCTCTACAATCATCCAACCCGTTATTTTCAGTGTTAACGGAAATCGGGAACACACCCCGGAGGTTATCAGGCCCGTTCTTAAGGCTGGTAACCACGGTTCTGAAAAACCCAAAGAACCGGTTCAAATATGACAACGGTTCTTAAAACCCTCATCGAAGAACCAGTCTGGATATTTGACCACGGTTCTCAAAATCCTGGAAGAACCGGTCTGGATATATGACCATGGTTCTCAAAAACCTCAGGAACCGGTCCAGAGACATGACCACGGTTCTCAAGCTTTTTGGGAATGGAATCGACTGATCACTCCTATATAAATTCCGGTTCTTTACCAGTTCTTTCGTGGAAACTGTCGGCTGTTTTAGGTTTTTGAAATAATCAGAACTGGCAGCGGTTCTTTGATTGTGATTTTTTCCCTTCAAAAGGCTAGAGCTGGTGGTTCTCTGATTCTAAAATTTATTCTTTTAAATGAGAGGGGCCGGTTATTAACAAAATCAAATACATGCCCGACACTCACTATTTCCTACCACCTTTACCAAAGATGGGGAAAAAGTGCAAGCCCATTTTTCTAGGGCCAAAACCTTTGAAGTGATTGGGAAAGGACCTTGGGCGGTGTGAAAAATGGAAATGTGGGCAAGATCTATAGAAAATTGAATTTTTGTAATGACAATTTCCTTTGATGTTCAAGAATTTAGAAATGTTAGGCCTGCTTTACACTAGGAGTCAGGGCCCATGTTCAGCCCAAATCAAGCATTCCTATTGGTGCAGAAGTCGAAATCAACCCCAATGGCTTTACACTAGGAGTCAAGTCTAAACTAGAAAACATATTTTCAATCTGCCCAAAGTTAGTAATAAATGCTGAACTTTATGGGCTTGTATTGGCCCCAAGGCTGGAAAAAGGATACCATCCAATTTGAGAGGCCAGTTTGCAACCCTTGGGGCCAATGTTTCAGCATTTATTGATATCCTGACGTTACTGTTCTAGCATTTATTAGTAACTTGGGGCCAAACAAGCCAAAAATGCTCAGAGTTGGCCTCAAGTTTTTTTGGCCCTGACTCCTAGTGTAAAGCGGGCCTAATAATGCATTGCTCCCAAGCATTACCTTACATTAAACTTCTTTTCAAAAATTCCCAATTCTCAGTGTGTTTTGTATAAAGTGAGGCATTCTCTTGAGGGTCTTCAAGTATTAAGGTCCTGTGATATGAAAGGTGAAGCCTAAGGGCCACTTTAGACAAGGGTCCAGGGTCCAAAATTCCAGGGACCAATTTGAAGCAAATTGGACCCTTCTTCACATTAAAAAATAAATTTGGGTAAGGTACTATGAGTGTGTGTAAAGGCATAGGGTCCAATTTGAGGGTCCAATTAGTAAAAAATTGAGATTTCCATGTGAGAGGATTAGGTTGTTCTTTGTTTTTTCTTTCTTTGCTTTTTCATGTTTTTTTTTTGGTTTCTTACTTCTTCTTTTTCTTTTTTTTTTGTGCTTTCTACTTTTAAAACACAATGAAAAAACATATTTGAGGAGTGTAGGCACAAGATATTAATGGTTATAATTTTTTTTATGGCCATCCATCAAGTTATTGCACAAGTGGTTTCATTGCAATGAGTAGCTATTACACAACATTGGAGTACGATGAGTGCATTGTTATTTTTTGAGTTTGTGAACATGCCACCAAGAGTTTGGAACATATGGAAGTATGAAAGGGTAGTTGGATATATGAAGAATCAACTTTTTGGGAGTTTTTTTGTTGAAGATGTTTTGACGACGTACAAGGTTAAGCTTTGACACACTTCATGCTTTGATTAAGGTTGTAGGTTCAAGTCTTAAACAAAAAATATATAAACATGAGAGAAAGCATTCTTATGGAAGCTAGAGTTTCAATCGCTCTTGCAAGTTTGGGTAGCAAAAATTCATTACAAATGTGAGGAGAGGTTTGTGGCATTGTAAAAAGTATGGCATCCATTATAGTGAGAGAATTTTGTGTAGCAATTCAAAAGCACTTGAAACCATTGGTGATACATAAATGACTAAAAACAAAATCAAAGAAATTATCACTCGTTTTGAACGTTTACATGGAATTCCTTACATCCTATGTGTCATAAATGGTGGTCATGTTTCAATTATTGCACCTAAGGTAAATCCCAAATCATATTATTGTCAAAAAGGTTTCTATTCCACATTGATTCAAGGAGTTATAGGTGCAAAATGTAGTTTTTAGTTATGACTATGCATGGGCATGTGGTATTCATGATTGGGTTTTTTTCCAAAAAAATAGATTTAAAAAATCGAGTGATGAAAAACAAGTTTTTACCTTACAAGTTGATAGGAAATGTTGTTTATCCAATGTGAGCATGGTTCTACTTTCCATTCCAAAGTGAGAAAAATGGGCTACTAAGATACAAGGCACATTAGAATTCTATCCAATCAAGTATAAGGATGTCAATTGAAAGAAATTTTGGAATGTTCAAAAGAAGGTTTAGAATTTTACTTAAAGGAGTAGACATTCCATTGTGCCCCATGTTGGACTAGGTGATGGCTTATATATGTTTGCATGACATGTGCATTACCAATTTGGATGGCTTTGATATGGATTAGGCTTTGGAGGTTCAAAGAAAAGCACAAACAAAAACAAATTCAACATTTGGTAACTTCAATGGAACTGATTTGTTCAAAGTGGTTGAAGAAATAATCAAACAAATGAAGAGGCTATAAAATCTATGGATAATGGATGACGATAGGATTGACATGGAAGACAGAACATTAAGGTGAAGATGAAAATGTGACAACCATTGAAAAAAAATCCTAGTAAGAAATCAAAAGAAGAAAGGATCATGAAGATGTTGATGTTGATGGAGGTTATGACAATTCATGAATTTTTAGCAAAAAATTCTTTGAAATTCATTTGAAAAAAATGGATTTTGATTTCCTGGATACATTATATTTCAAGTTGGATTGTGGTGAATGACTCAAAGCTCATATGTTATGTAACCTTATAATTTATTTATGAACTGTCCAATTTGGACATCCATATTTTTGAATAAATCATTGGTTTTTACAAATTGTTGGAACATTATTGTTTTATTTTTAGCCATGGTTGAAAAATATTCAAGGACATTGATCTACCTCCTATGTTGTTTTGTAACCTCATCTGGAGTGATTGGTCTATCTAAGGTTTTTTTATTAGCATCATCCTTAAAACCACTATCAAGTTTTATTTGAAATTTTGGACTACCCACAATTTCATCAATTTCATTTGCAGAAGCACTCCCATGCTTCATCACATTTCCTCTTTGGTGCCACCAACTATCCAATGCATCATAGAAAGGACATTCATCATGATCATTACTTGAAATCCCATTTGCAATTTTGTCATCTTCGTATTACTTGTAAATTGCATTGAACTTCTGTTTACCAACAATTGGAGTCCTTGAAAAACCAAAGAATGTAGCCAACATTCAAGTATGCATTTTGACCCATGTATCCACCCTTGAAAGAGAAAAAAATTGAGGTCAAAAACCTTGATTTATGTGCTGAAAATAGCCCTCGAAACAAAAAAACTAGAATTGATTACATGAATAAAGCAAATGTAAATCACATCAAAACACTTGAATAAAGTTGGCTTTGTGGTTAGCTCCTCTCCTTTTCCCAAGGAAGTGGTCGAAATCATGACCTCTAATGGGGTGAAAGGGGGACAAGGGCAAAAGGTAAAGGCAAGAACCTTTAAAATGCCCAATTGGCCCAATTTGAATTTGTGTTTTTTTTTTGCTATTTTTTTGCCTACGTTGCTTTCAATATTTCTATCTTTACATTCAAGTTTCAATTATGAAAACAAAGAAAAAATCAAATCTAAAAAAATAATTATAAGGTTTCAATAAGTTGGAATTTACCTTGTTTCTTTGCATTTTTGACAAATCAAGTTCCATTTCTCCTCATAGTACAATCAAATGTAGAATTTCATCATCCTCCGAATTTTTTCCAACCTTTTCAACCTTCCTCATCTTCCTCTTTCATTGTAACTATAGCCACCTTCTTTTTTATTATTTTCTTTTGGGGAAAGGGAGTTGGTTTAAGGATTTTTTGTAAATCCAAAACTCCTTCCACTTGTGTAAATGAGTGTTTCAACCCTCCATGATCAAAACTTTTTGTCCTCACTTTTCAAGCCCCTTCATTTGAACATTTCCAAAAACTAGAAATGCATTCCTTCTAGCAATAATCGTGTGTGGATTTACAAAACTCGCCATGCCAACACTAGATATTTTCAAAAATGGAATGGTGGGTGTGCACTCAATGATGTCCTCCTCCATCCATGAAATGTTTTCCATTCTTGCACAATTTCAACTTCAAACAAGTGAAAAAAAAACCTTGAAAAATAATGAAAGTAATGAAAAACAATGGAAGAAACAACCTTGGACCCTAGCTTACATCTTGGTTCTCCAAGCTATGAGCTCTCCTTTTAGCTCCATTTTTGGTCCAGACCAATTGAATTTCCCTCCAAAATGGTGCCATGTATACGCAACTTCAATTTGGCTTCAATTGGTCTTGGATCTTGGATCTTCATTTAAAGGCCTTGGGTGTAATTTATGGTTATCAACCAACAAGAATGCTCCATTTTGTTGGGCCTTGGACCTTGGACCCTTGTTTAAAGTGGCCCTAAGTATTACAAGCCAAAATATCATATATATAAATTCACTATGCCCGTCTGTGACAAAGCTCGGGTCCGTCACAGAAGGCCGACTGGGCCCGGCACCCCCCACGGCTGTGACGGGGCTTGGCATAAGAGAGTTGTGTGTGTTTGGCGGGGGAGGGCGGTGGTGGCGGGGGCGGAAGTCTCATGAGTGAGTAATGTAAGTTGTTTGCTTTGCTCCAGAGGCCAGAGGTTGCTTAGAACTGGGAACGGTGAACAGCACGGACCCCTGGGGAGAAAGAGAATTAAAAAAAACAATAATGAGGTCGGCCATCAACGAATTTCATGAGGGACTTTTCTTGCTCCAGAGGACAGATGTTGCTTGGAACTGGGAACGGTGAACAGCACGGACCCCTGGGGAAAGAGAATTTAAAAAAACAATAATAAAGTCGGCCAGCAACGGATTTCATGGAGGACTTTTCAAAAACAATAAATTTAAAAAAAAAAAAAAAAGTTTTGCGCCTTTGTGTGTCTCTCTCTTAGTTTAAAGAAACCAGGGGACTTCACAGTGTCCGAAGGTCACGGGTACCCACTAGTTAAAAATTAATTGAAGAGTGCCTAAATATGTAAAGTAGTATGAAAAAGTTGTTTTTCCAAATTTATTTCTTTTACACCTATGGTGGTTGTGATCTGTAATATATTATAGTACCATCGCAAATTCAACAATTCATTATCAAATAATTATTTACTTTGAAGATTCTTTGTCAAAAAAAATAATCTAACATATTTTCTATTTCTTTCACAAACTTTTGTTCTTTGAACAAAGTATTTCTAAAAATTCAGCATTTTTTTATTAGTGTGGAAGCTCTCAAGGTACTATGATACATGTAGATCCTTCAGATCTAATAATATTCATATTCTCACACAATATTACAAGTTGAAAGAACAATAAATAGTTGATTGACCAAGGAGTTCACACTTGTTTTTCAATCAATATTTCAAATATATGACCATATCAAATGGCTTTCAAGGAACAATTCACAGTATCAGTTATACACTTGATATTGGATTGGTGAACATAGATATCAATGTACTTTTGACATTTTTTTGCAAAAAGAAACCATTTGAAGGAAGAATGAAAGAATTAAGATGAACAAAGCTTCCATTGTTGCAGTTCCTAACCTTCTAGACTTTAGATGCTTTCTTCAAAAATATTAACAAGGACATGCAAAATTGTTCTCCTGCCAGTTTAGGATCCTTTCTGTACAGACTCACATATCCATGGAGGTTGTAAAAATTAAAACCCTAAACTAATATTTGAACATATTAATCTTACAACACCTCCTGCTACACCCCTATTTGGACCTCTAAAATACGCCTCTACCCCAGTTTCTCACATTCTACATGCAGTGCTAGTTGGTTCACCCATCTACCTATGAAAGAAGGTAGTTTGTTTTCTTGTTATGAGATCCACTGAACCGGGATGTTTCAGATTGTGTTCTTGGTGTCTTTGGAAAGCTCTTGACGAGGACGGGTGCACATGGGCTTGGTTCCATGGCGTTTCGACTTGGGTGCAAAAGTTATTGAATATTGAATGATTTCTTCACTGAAAATTAAATTAAATCGTAGCTGAAAATTTTGGAGGAATTGGAATGCGCCTTTGGTGTTGTTGGAAAGATCTTGATGAGCAGGATTTAATGGAATTTATTTGGTAAGATTTGGATTCAGAATGTGGGAGATATTGATTTTTAAATGATTTCTACCGCTGAAAACTCCAATAAATTCCAAAAAAACCAGGTTTTGAAAGGACGTGGTAACACTTGGGCCAACGGCACAGGCTACACTAGTAAACATGAAAACTAGGATAGTCTAATGAGAGAAGCCATTTATACCACCATATGGGCCAATTATTATGGCTGGCCAATCAAAAACAATCATTTTCTTTTAGTAGCCCTTTTAGAAATCTTTGGATCATGTGCATATTTTACAAGTTCAAAATCAGTTTTACACTATTTAAAAACTTGGGCTCCATAGTGGCAGTCAGTGATTCTTTTCCCAATTTTCTCATGTAGCACCATTGGCTAGCATCCTAAGAAGGAATTAGCATTAAATGGCAACAGGACAGGCAAGGCAGTAAATTTTTTTGTATTCCTGCTTTTATTTGGGCGACCCACAGGAGGAGGGCTTCTAAATCTGCCGAAACCAGCTCAAAATCTCTACTTTGTTGGCGATTCTTTTCAAAAATAAGAAAAATCTGCGACAGAATATTATTTTTAAATTTTATTTTTCGCATTTTGGCGAAATTTCGCCGAGAGAAAAAACGCTGGTGCCAGTGAGTCCTGGTGTCCTTTTTGTGGCGAATATCAAACGTTTTTCACTGAAAGTGTATTTAAATCAAAAGTAAAATTTATAGGAGAATTTGAGTGGTCTCTTGGTAGTGATGGAAAGCTCTTGATGAGTAGGATTTTGTGAAGCTGATCTGGAATTTTTTTAGACATGAGGTGTGGGAGATATTGAATTTTGAGTAGGTTGTGTCATTGAAAATCCAGTTAAATTACAAAAATCATTTTGGATGGAAAAATTAGTTGGGTAACCAGTTCACACTTATGCCAACAGCACAGGCTACACTCGTACTAGTGATATTATTACTATTCCAAATCCTATTTTTTGTTATTATAAGATCAAGGATAGAATTTCCTGTGATGGATATCTTGGAAGCCCCCTCCCTTTGTCTTGTGTGAACTGCACCCACCTCCGAAGTTGCGCAGCATTACTTAAAATATGTAGGCTATCTCTACATCATGTCAAAGGCATGCATCTTTACTTGTTTTGCACATGCAATAAAGTTAGACTTATGCATTAATTTCTCAATTATAGTATGTCATTCCTTTTCTTTTTCTTTTTTGCACTTTTGTGATTTAGCCAAAGTAGCGATCATCCAAAAAAAAAGAAATAGGTAAATTTGATTATAAACAAAAGGCCAAAATTAGCAAAATTTAAGCATCCTTCTATATTGTTGGCTACATGTTTAATTTAGAACCTACAATAGACAACATTATGATTTTTTCGATTCTTTAAAAATCTGGTGAATATTGGTCTTCTTCTTTTTTCATAAAATGGCTTTGTATAGATCAAAATCAGATTTTCTCAAGTCAAAATTTTACAAAAAAATTGCACCGAAAATTCAGTTGCTGACAATCAAAGGCTGATGCTAGAAGAAACCAAAATTGTGGAATTGCCTGGGGGCATGTCCCTTTTACGACTTTAAAGGCAGGGAAGGCCTACCAATTGAGGCTCCCAAAGCGGTGTGATTGGTACGTAAAATCAGCCGCGCTGCTGACTCTGCAAGGGGCTCAGTTTGCAGCGCTCCAAGGGTGTTTTCCAAGAAGGCTTCCCTGCCTTTAACCGTGATGGAAAGGACCCACTTCAAGGCAGATAAGGCAGATTTCCAGGCCCCAGTGTGCACGTAGGCTTGCCCTGGGACTTGCTAGGACCGAGCCTTAACCCACTACCTAGCTAGTATTAACAATGTTTTTTTAACGAATTTCTTAATTTGGCCTAAATGGTGATCGTCCATAGGAAGATGTACCCAAAAAAAATGGTGATCATCCGTAGGAAGATTTAGTCAATAGAAAAAAAATAGCGATCATCCCTAGGAAGATTTAGTCAATAGAAAAAAATGGCGATCATCCCTGGGAAGATTTAGTCAGTAAAAAAATGGTGATCATCCCTAGGAAGATTTAGCCAAATCTGGCAATAACCCAGATATGAAGTACAATTTTTTTAATCAACCTTCAACATTCATGGTTTTACACTGAAAACCACCTATAAAAATCTGGTGGTTTGTACTTTTTTTGGGGCCCACTTTTGGGGATTGAAACCTTTCAAAATCATTTCATTTTTGAAGTTTTGAAGTTTAATTTGGCTCTTTGGCGAAATTTCTCCAGTAAAACAAAAGATGCCTACTAAATAGAAATCCTCACCTAATTTTCTAGCTTTATATAAAGAACCTCACATAACATAACCATCCCTTTTGAGAATCTCAACATTTAGATTGGTTGTGAGGTCAAACCTCAAGAGTTACAACCAGTGATTTTTTTTCCAAGTATGTTGAGTTGCCAATTTGGGTACAAAGTTCAACTATCAATTAGCCCAACTGGCTAAATTTTTATGTGAAGCGGAGCTTAATGGGAGAATTTTTTCAATGGAGGGTGGCTATGGTGGTGAGTTGTTTTTCGCAATTGTCTGCAAATTGGTGACAAATAATACTTGTGATCTAAAATGTTGGCAACATAAGGTCTTGCTATGTCATATATTTGGCTAAAAGGTGGGTGGCAAAGGGAGTAAATTTGGCTACATAAAGTCGATAAATCTTGAATATAGTAGAATAATTTATGTGAATGTAGAAGAAACTCCCCAGAATCACATTCATGGTAAAAGAACAATGCATGTGAGGTTTTGATTTTTAACTTTATGAAGGTCATTGCAAATTGTCAAACCAACAACTTCAACACAAAGAACTAGCTAATAAGAAATATCAACAATATTTTCATTCAACCTACAACAAAAAAGATTCAATGTTAAAAAAATGACAATCATATCCTTTGGTCTTGTTGCAACTTTACTCACACATTCAAAATACATAAATGACCATCAATCTAATGTCCAATTTTGATTGCAAATGACATTCAAAAATCACATCATGGTAGCCATACCCTTGTTACAACGACATGACAAGTTCAAAAATGCATAATTATTACCATTCCCATTATATAAACATATGATAGATTGAAGAAATGGAGAATGACTACCATGTGTTTAGTTCAAGTTCAAATATTATCAATGGTCACTAGCTACATCAAAATCACAACATCATCAAAACTCAATGTGCTAGCCAAGGGTTACGATTTAGGAACTCAGGAATGTTGTCAACCTTCAACTAGCCATTTACACAATATAAATGTTGGGTTTGTCACTGAACAATGGTTTGGTTGTAAGGACAAGTTTGCAATGTAAAAAAACATTGATTATGAAATCTAGTGCATAGGTCCAAGTGTGGGTCTAGCGAATTTTGTACACTACTATCAAAACATGGCTTTCATACTATTAATATCATGTTTAAAAGGATTATATAATCAATATCTAAAATACATTACTAGTTTGAAGTGATTAAATGTATCCATCATAACTAAAATCAAAAGTAAGAATGTCCGTTATGATTAAAAAATATAACACTATAGTCAAATATGTTGCACACTTGGTAAATGTGGGTGCCCACATGGATTTGTTTATGTTGATTAACATGACTAAAATTAGTCATAAAGTATGACACACATGATTATAATGTTATTTTTAATGACTTGGTAACATTGAAATGGAAATAAAAATCATGTTTTCATTTTTAATAACTTCATTACCAAAAAAATGACAAAAGATTTAGTTATCATGAGTTTAATTATTATTCATAGTTATTCAAACAAATAAATCACATGGGAAATTTTGAAAAAATAAATGAAAAAATGGAGTATGAATAAAAAAATTGCTTTACCAAAATCATAGAAAATTAATCATAAAAATTAATTAAATGTACATGTTAATCTTGAATTAATCAAATTCCATGATTCAATTAATGTTTGTGATGAATCAATTAAATGCATGTATATCTCCAAATTAAACTAGCCCCAAATTAAACCATTTATTTATTTATGATCAAATGACAAGAGTGGAATGGAATAATAAAATAAATTAACTTCTTTTAACCTAATAAAACATAGAATAAACCTAATGTACATCGCATTGAAACTTGAAATTGAAAACAGTAAAAATTAATTAATTCACAAAATTAAATTAGAACCCATTGTTACTACAAAAATATTGTAATATTGAATTAAATTATTTTATTTTTATTATAAAAATTGATATGAGATTGAAGGCATAGAGATTTTGATACCATAATTTCAAAAGTGAATTTTTGTGATTATGATATTTTAAAGATATTTTGTTAAAAAATTAATTTTTGATAAATATGTGGCATAAATCAAAATATGTAAATTAATGGAATGTCTAAGAATTTGGATTAAAAATATTATAAATTTGACATTAGTGATGAAAGTAATGAAACCAAATGTACCAAAATAATTACATGCAAAATTTGTAACCCAAGCCAAAAACAAAACATTACTTGAATTTTTGAAACAAAGTTGATTTCTCATTCATGTTTTGAAATTAAAAAGAATCACAAAGTTCAATGTAATTATGATAACAAATTAGTTTTACCTAAATAACTATAGATTATTTCAATCAAAGATTTAATACATTATATATGGAATTTTAAATTAAATGATTTAAATTTTTTTCACATTTTGAAACTAAAAATTTTAAAATTTAAATGTAATTGTGAAAGTACATGTTTTGTTCAAATAATTATATTTCAAACATTACATATGAACGTTTGAAATAACTATTTAAAACCATTTTAGTTGTTGTACAATTTGAAATGGAAACAAATCACAAAATTTCATGAAAGTAAATAAATTAGATGTACTTAAATAATATTTGAATATATAACTCAATTCAAAGTTTCAAAAAATACATTTGAATTTGTTAATTAATGAATATTTTTTAAAAATTTAAATAAAAAAATTACAAAGTTCAATTTAATAATAAACCTACCAAATCCATTAAATCAAATAGTGATTTAAAAAAAACATGCATTTTTTTGTTTAAAATATGTGTTTATATATTTTGCAATGTCATTTTTTATCATCACATGAGGTGATGGTTTGGTAGTTAAAGCTTTAAAATGTGGTTCAAAAGGTTATGGGTTCAAACTTTACTTTGAACATTCATCGTTAAAAAAAACTCATTAATTTGAAAATTGAATAGTTCATATGATGTTGATTGATGATTTGCTAGTAATGTCAACCCAAAAAAAAACATTTTTTTTCCAAGTGTTGAATCCCAAGATACAAATGGTAACGTTCTTGGATTCACCTCTAGTTCAAAAAAATTGAGTTTCATAATGTCATTATAAATTCATATAAATAGTTAAAATTTTAATTTAAAAAGTAAATTAATAATGCCACGTCAACTAATAACCTTAGTCATTTTAATCATTTTGGATAGACATATTTAGTCATCTTAATCATATAATTCTAATCATATTTGTGTAAAAAATGACTAGTTTGTTTTAACTACATCTAATTTTTGTCCATTGTTTGATGTGATTAAAAATATGATTAAACTTAGTAAAAAAACTAGTTTAAAAACACTTATTTGTATTAATTATAATTTGTTCTTCATGAAGTTAATAGTGCTAAAAGTCTATTCATTTTCAATGAAACCAAAGACTTTAACAACTATAATTTCAGCAATTTTAATGAATTTTAAAAGCTTGTTGAAAATTGGAGGTCCAAAAACTTTGCACCAAAATCAAGTAAATGGATTGGAATCATTTTCCTTTCATAAGACTTACTCATAATTATGTCCCATTGTTATTTTGAAATAAAAACCTGCAAATTCAAGGTGTGAATTGAAAGTAATGAAGGGACTAATTCCCTGAACTCACCCATGCACCTTGTGAAGGGCACAAAAAGTGGCCTTCAACATAATAAGTTGTTTGTGAAATTCCTCCTTTGCATATTTTGGGTTTTTCACTTCACTACAACAAAAGGTGTCCCTATATGCTAAGTGATTTCATTGGATTGTGAGTGAATTCACTAGTTGTGGTGAACATGACCTAATGAAGAAACAATGAATTCATTGGTTTAGTGAACGAGGACTAGTGAAGTGCACACACATTTTGTAATAATGCTTATAATTGGGGATAAACCACACTTAGTGTTGTCATAACCTAATGCTTTAAGGAGCGATGTTCAAACTCATTATTAAGACCCTGAGTTGCCCCCTCTTTGTCCACAACTAGCTTGAAAAATTCCCTTATGATAAGCTAAGGTTTTCCTTTGTGCATGACTCAACACATGCCCCAAGTTGAGGAATTTGACTAATGTTTTCTTAGAATAGATTTGACTTTCAACATTTGGAATAAACCTTACATTTGTCCATAGTCCATTATGGGGTGTCCATGGGTTGACATGTCATAAATGGAAAGAATTTGCACATATTTTTGTTTCTATTCTAAAGGGACATTAATTTGGAGCTAATCCATGATAAAAGGGCATTTAACAACAAAAACTTCATGTTCATTATTAGCTTGCATTGAGTTTTTATTGAAGTAATGATAACCAACATCCACACCTAGCATAAAAAATTGAACTTTTCAATGCCCAACATGCTTGAGTAAAATATCCAACTTTGGGGCCAACAATTTTTCTTTCCTTTCAACATATGTGCAAGTCTTGCATCAAATTGGTTGCATTAACCCTTTTTCATCAACAACAAATTATGCCCATGGCAAATGGGTAGTCCATGCATCTTGAAACTTCTATGAATTATCATACAACTTCCATTCCTTTGGTGGAATTTGCACAAATCTTCACACGTTAGATAAAATATAACAATATTTGGTGATTTTTCCACAGACAAAACATCATTAGACTAAGCAAAAAACAATGCATGACCACCTTCATTTTCAAGGGCTAATGAAATAAGGAACAAAGGTTTGAATTTAGAATTATTGTGCACTTGCAAAAAGGCCATGGTGTTTTAACCTTACAACTAACACAAGATTATAAGGATTAACAAAACAAAGGTCCATATAGTTGAAACTTGACCACATTACAAATTGTACATAAAAGTCAATTAACATATTATTTAGGATAAGACTTGGATTGCAAATTTGCAATTGTAACATGAAAGTAGCAAGAAATGGGCATTAGGTAAATTTAAATTTAATTCAATGCAATGGAAAATAATCATAACCTCGTGGAAATTCAATTCATGATTAATAATCTTAATATGAAAGTAACATGCAATGGGGATCAAGCAAATTCAATTCAATGTAATTGGCAAACAATCATTTAATATATAACCTCATGCAAATTTAGTTAATTGCAATTGACAAACATGATATATACAATGTACATGTTGCAATGTAAAACTTGGTGATTTTGCCATACACTTGTACAAGAACAAACTAGCCTTCTTCATTGCCTATAATTGTGGCCTTGTAACTTGCAAGTTGGATTTGTAATTTTTTTTATAGAGTAACTACACTTACAAATATGTGTAAGAACTACAATCATGCAATAAGGAAACAATAGTTATAATTGCAATGTCCAACTTAAAGGATTTGGACTTCATTAGTAACCAACATATGCACATAATTGTTGGACACTAGGCACAATTGCAAAACTACAAATTTTGAGCCAAAATTCCTAATTAGTTGGTAGTAAAGTTCAAAATCCAAATTGACACATCTTACCTTTTTTATTATAAGATTGACTATTGATATTATCTCCAACAAATTTTCAAAAGGTACAATGATCTTTACATTTAAAGGCTAGGGCTTTTGCTTAGTTGCAAATTCTTCACAAAACACAATAATTTAGTAAACAACATAAGAGAAGTCAATAGTTCCAACTTTCCCCACTTGCTAAAAATGAAAATAGTATAATTTATCCAATGTGGGGCCATGTATAACATTCACAATTTGACCATAGTTTTTATTAGAACAACTTTCATAGGTTGATCTTCAAAATAATGACCACATATTGAAATCTAACAAAATGCAAAAAATTACTATAGAAAATTGAATACCTTTTTTTCCAATTGCAAGATGTAATGATTTCATTAATTTTTGTTTTTGCAAGTTACAAATTGAATCCCTTGGTTGAAGTAAACAAAGAAAGAAAGGTAGCACATTAAAGTAATGCTTGCATGTAGTACTTTACTTTTATTGTGTATACCAAGTATCCCTCATGCTTTAATTTGCTTTCATCTTAAATTCCCCACCCCATAGAAAAACAACCTTTTTAGAACCTTTAATTAACTTATGAATCTACATAAAAACTCCATGATAACTCTATGAAATGTATCATGGCAATGGGTATAGTCATAACCTCATGAAAGTTTCACAAAGTGTTCGACCATGATCACCTTCAACTTGATAGTAGTGGTGAGTTACCATGACTCCCCATTGATGAATTTCATCAACTTCCGATAGTGGATACAAATAAAAAATGAATAATCTAACCAAAATTTCAAGTCAAACATTATACAAACATTTGTGTCCTTAATTTTGTGTCACATTTCCAAAAGAAACAAGGAAACATCAATCATGTTGTTGGCTAACATTATAGAAACATAGGGAAATTTTAAAAACTCCTAGCATTTTCATTCAAATTATAACAAATTAATGAGGGTAAAGTTGTATTTCATTTAAACTTGTCCATGTACAAATAAACATTCAAGCTTTAGGCATAGAAAAGTTTAGGAAGTGTAATGGTTGGGGGCTATTGCATGATGACCAAAATTTCTTTAAGCACACCAATGGTGACACTACTTAGATGTAGAACAAACTCGCCAAAACAACTAGAAAATAAATATATGAAATTGCAAAGAAGGATCATCCACAATAACAAATAATGCAATCATAACCCTTGATAGCTACTCACAAAAATGTCATAAGATATGCACATTTGTGCACAAATATTCACATAAACTTCTTCTACAAAACATAAAATTACATCTGTTATATGTATAAAAACATTGAACATTTAGATCAAGTTAATGTTTATGAGAATTTGCTCAAATACATCAATCATAATCATATTTTTCAAATACATTGAGAAGAATAACATAAAGACATGTAAAACTTAATGTTTTACTTATACATTCATGTAGAGATATTCACATAAACCTTTTCTAAAAAGCACAAAATTGCATTTACGATATATATAAAGACAAAAACATTTAGATCAAGTTGTTATCAAATACACTAATCAATACTGTTATCTTTCAAATAATTTTAGAACAATGACACAAAGACATATAAACCTTAATCTTTTGGTTTTACATTCATGTGAAGATATTCACATGAACTTTTAAAAAAAACTCAAAACTACATTTATCATATATATATAAACAAAATATCAAAAAATGTTTCTTCCTATCAACACATTTAATATTGATGAAAAGTTTGATTATGAGTTTGACCACAATTTGCAATTTCACCCTATTGCCCCCCCCCACTCCCCCACAAAGAAGAAAAATAGAAAAAAAAATTGCACCAATTTCACATGTTTTGCAATAAGGTGGAAATTATTGCAAATTATGACAAAAATTACAAGTGGAGGGAAAGAAGCATGGCACAATTATGGTACTCAGAAGATTTCCCTCTAAACATTTATTAAACTTGATCACCAAAAATAAGTTCCACACCTCCAAGGTAGTTGTTTGCATTGAACTTGATGTTGATCTTGTTGAGGTCGTCTTCTACATGTTCATTATGATTAGAGACAAAAATGCATGCTCTTATCCACAATGTTTTTTGTAAGAGATCACAACATTCACTCATAGACACATATATTTAACCTAGTGTGATGCCTTTAATTTCTAAGTTTCCCAATGCACTTATAGTGTTGGTGACTTTTATGCATGTAGTTGGTGAATGTGCTTCAATGATAGGAACCATTAGTATAAATCCTATCATTTGTAACTAGTCACTATGCAACTAACATGCAACTAAATGTGTATAACATGGACACGTGTCATAAAAATAATGGCCTAAACTTATACATACTTAAATTAGTATAGGTAATATATCTACATAGATTATGTATGATAATATTAACTAAAAGTACTTTTAAGGTTAAACTCGTGCTAACTAAGGCTAACTTAAATTAACCTAGATTAAATTAACTAAAAACTTAAATTAAGGATGGTTAAATTAAGTTACATTAAATTTACCATGGCTAATATAAATTAAGCTAAATTAAATTAAGTTAAACTAACCATGGCAAAATTAAGCTAAATTAATTATGGCTAGAAAAAATTAAACAAAATTAAGTTAGGTTAAACTAACTATGGCTAATTTAGATTAAGTTAAACTAACTATGGTTAAATTAAGTTGAGTTAAACTAATTATGGCTAAACTAAATTACACTAAATTAAATTAGGTTGAACTAACCATAGTTAAATCAAGTTAGGTTAAAATAATTATGGCTAAATTAAGTTGAGTTAAGTTAATTATGGCTAAGTTAAATTAAATTAAATTAGGCTAAACTAATTATAGTTAAATTAAATTAGGCGAAAATTAACCATGCCTAAATTAAATTAGGCCAAAATAATTATGGCTAAATTAAGTTAGGCTAAACCATTTATGGCTAAACTAAATTAGGTTATATTAATTATGGCTAAAATAAATCAAGCTAAATTAAATTAAGGTAAAACTAACCATGGCTAAACAAAGTTAGGCTAAATTAAATTAGGTTAAAATTAAATATGGCTAAATTTAAAAAGATTAAAATTAATTAAAACTAACCATGGCTAAATTAAATTAGGCTAAACTAACTATGATTTAACTAAATTAGGCCAAATTAATTATGGCTAAATTAAGTTAGGTTAAATTATTTATGGCTAAACTAAATTATTCTATATTAATTATGCTTAAACTAAATTAAGCTAAATTAAATTAGGCTAAAATAACTATGGTCAAATTAATTATGGCTAAAATATTTATGGCTAAATTAAATTAGGCTAAAACTAACTATGTTTAAATTAAATTATGCTAAAATAATTATGGCTAAATTAAATTATTGAAGTGTAAAGGAAAAGGAGTAATGAAAAATTAGCAAGAAAAATAACAAGAAAAATAAGCTTTCCAAGTTATAATACGTTTTTTTTTCCTTTTTTTTTTTTTCCTTTGGACCCCTCCTACTTTCAAACCTTATAACTTTCTTTTTTCTAGTTAATTTTAAATGATTTAAAGTGTTATAGGAGCCTCACTCGAAGTTCTTCAACTCATCTTGAAGTCTAATAGCAACAGAACAAAATAAAAGGGACTTTTTGGGTGTTTAAGAATCGACTTTTGTAGTTTTCAATGGTCTGTTTTTTGAGTTCTTGACCCCCTTCACTTTGGGGGGCCATAACTTTCTCATTTGTAATCCATTTTTGACGATTCTTAGTGTGTTAGATGCGCTAAGAGGAGGGCTTCAAATTTTGTTTGGACGCCAGAAGCAATAGAGCCCTCCCTAGGCTGGTATATTCTAATACAGTAGTTGCATTTAATGTGCAACTAAGTTGGTTAATGAAGTTTAGAATGGAATTTTTTAATCCCATATCCTTTGGATTCCAATTCAATTTGGCATAGCATATATTTAGGGGCAATACCTATGTGCTAACAAAATTTCAAGTGCTATTGGAGATGAATGAAGAACAAAAAAGCTTGACCTTTATAAAATGGTTAAGCCAAAATATCAAATGGATTATTCTAAACCTACTTATATAACCTAAGCCTAGCTACTTTTCAACCTACTTGCATATTTAAGTAAACCTAGCTACCTAGTAAGGTTTAATAATTACTTAGCTACCTAAGCACCATGGGTCAACATTTTATTAACCATAAATTGGATGATTTATATTTGTTAATTAATGGGCCCACATGGCACCATGAGGACCTAGTGATTTCATTCAAAATTTAACCCCACTTTTCCAATCACCCTATTGCAAGGGTCTTTTTTGTGTAGCCTTTTGGTGATTTTTCACCCAAAAAAAATCATTGGTTATAAACCGTAAGCTTGAACTTCCATTTCATTAATGACCTATTAGTTATGGGTAATATACCTTGCAAAGGGGCATTCACTATCCCAATTTGTCTCAATGCATCCATGCCATGGATGAAAAGAGGGCATCTCAATTATCATGAGCAATGGTTATGATAAGTAACAAATGGAAAGCATTGGTTATCGCAAATAATTTGAACATATCCATGCCATGGATGAAAAAAGGGCATTTCAATTTTCATGAGGGATGGTTGTGTTTCATAACCAATGACATAGCGCTATTTATGACAAATAATGCCAATGCATTCACATTTCAACTATTCTTGGTAGTTAACACCTCTTGCCAATTATTTAATCGATAATTTTTTAAATTAATTTTCTTAGTATTTTAAACCATAAATTTTTAAGAAGTTATTTTTTAAAAAGTCAACCAAATTAAAAAAAATTTCAATTCAATTGGGTTCAAATTGAAATCAATTTGAATTCATTAAATGTTTTCGTTCAAATGGAACTTCATTTCCACAAATCATTTCATTTTTCATTGTCACTTGCAATTATATTTTATTTTTTCATTTTGTGATGTCATCACATGGGTGATCATCCACAAGGAGATTTAATCACATTTGATTGTAAACCAACTATGAGAGTAGAAGTTAAATTAAAATATTTTTGTATCTTGGCTAGTTGCTTGAACAATGTGTGAAAACATGATGATTTTTTGAATACAAAGAGAAATATTTGATTAAATGTTTTTTGAATATAAATTTCATCATTTTGCAATAACTTCTCCACTGTAGGTGGTTGAAAGATTATGAAACCAACTTGATAAACCCCTACTTTCTGAGGGCTTTCCACCCGTTCCAAGAGCCTAGCAACAGGTGTTGTGATTTGGGAGATCTCAACATGACAAACAAGCAACCTTCCTTTATAGATGGAAATTTTTAAATTCATACCTTTTTTGATTAAATTCACACCCTGGTCGTGCTTGTCTTGTTCTTAGAGCCTACAGGTCTGCCGCGTTTCTTGTCCACGACGCGAAGAAAGGGTGTGAATTTAACCAAAAAAGGTATGAATTAAAATTTTTCCTTCTAGATAGATTATTATTTTGCGGTTGACAATGGACTAAGGTGAAGTTAAATTGTGAAAATCCCACACAATTAAATTCTTCTTCTTCAAAAGGATAGAAACAAAAGTCAATCATGGCCCCACTAAACTATATAAAGTAAGTTGGCAGGTTTTCACTTTTCATCACTAAATTGTGTCTTTAACATTTGAAGTCACTGAATTTGTCATCCATTTTCAAAAAAATTGTTTATTTTCCTGGAGAATCTGGTGCTTGGAGGATTCTATTGTGGGAATGACTTTTCGTTGAAAAAGCACTAAAAACAAGTACACCAACACACCAAATAATCCAAATTTGGCTTCCTTTCTTTTTATGTCCTTCCCAATTATTGTTGCTTCTTCCTCTGCTGCTGCTCATCCATAGTGAACCAGCACCCACCAGTACATCATCCACTGGATGCCTGTTATGACTCAGTTGCGGATGAACCTCAATAGAGTTAGCATCTGGTTTCACCTAGGTAACGCATCCTGCAAGAATTAGGTACTACATAGGTGAATAGGTACCTAAATAAGTGACTAGTAGGTAGGTACCAATGAAGTATAGTTTCTACTAGAGTTGAGCAGTTATTAGAAACAGGAATAAACCCAGACAATTCTTAAGATTCATAACCATGGTTCTCAAAAGAATAAAGAAACCAGTTCTGATATGTAGTCATGGTTCTCATAATTTGTTTTCGGAAAAGTTAAACAACTGCCCATGAAATTGCCTCTTCTTTATCAGTTCTTTCATGAAAACATGAAAATTGTCAGTTCTTTTTAAAGGCTTTTGAAATAACTGAGATTGGTGGTTCTCTGTTCTTTTTCAAAGAATGGGAGCCAGTGGTTCTGTTACCAATTTTCTGATTAAAAAATATCCAGAAAAAATGGAACCCATGGTTCTTTATAATTTCAAATAACTGCACCCAACATTGGTTTACATTAATGTTGGGTGGTTCTGTATTTTTATGAAGAACCTCTGGTTCCAAATTAGAGTGGTTCTGGTTCTAGTTCCACACATAAATGGAACTGAGAAACTGGTTTTGGGTCTTGTTCTTCCAAAAACATTTCCAGTCCTAGTTTTGGTTTCAGTCCTGCAAATCAAACTCGGTTTGTGTAACCTGGACTAGAACTGACAATTAACTCTTGGTGAACCTCCAGTCAGCCCTGGGTTCTAGTTTATTTACAATAAAAAAAAATCAAAAATCTCAATTCTGGTCCAGGTTTCAATTTTGATTCTGATTTCACACATAAATAGAATGAGAACCCAATTCTGTGTTTGGTTCTTAGAGCAGCCATAGTGGTGCTCAGTGTGACTCTGCAGAAATATTTCTCACATCCAAGTTTTGTAATTTACTTTTTTCCAACCCTACCCATAAAACTAAAACTGGGACTGCAGAGACTACTAATAGTAACCCACTTGGGCCAAACTTTACGATTGGCCAATCCGAAACCCGGGAGCAGAGGTCAAATCATATTTTATTATAGTCGTCTCTTGTAGATGTTAGGCATTGAAGTTTGGTGTGCCTTTTATCAGCCTCAACAAAATGTGCAAAATTGCTGGGGCAAAATATTTTCCTGAGGCATGTTTTGACTTTTCTTCATTCAATTTTAATTTGCGAGCTCACATGCGGACTCCCAGAGCACCCCTCGGAGATGCTCTTAAAATAATCTCGTTCCAGTTTTGGTTCAGACCCAAATCTGAATTGGTTTTTACTACTTGGAATCCGTGGTTCTAACCTGCCAAACCAGGTAACAGCCCAACGCTGGTTTACAGTTTGTGTGTGGACTTAGAGACCAGTGCTGTTTTTACTACCTACCTACTAACAACCCACGTACATAAGACCTAGTAAGTAGGTAACTGAGTTAACCATCATGGTTAGCTACGAAACTGGAGCCTAACAGAGAACTGTTTCCTGACCACTTACCATCCATCCTTCCACAGGGTCGGGCGCTGGTTCACTCTCTTGTGGCCCTGCTGCTGCTGCTGCTGCTCTTGTGGTTGCGGATTTCTTCTTCCTTCTGCAAGAATTCCGCGTAGCAGCCACTTACCGACGGATGAAATTTGTCTCCAGGTTTGTACGCGTTAACCATGAAGAAATCTCCATTCAAGCTTCGTTCGCGATTGCTGAGTGAGGCAGGAGTTGAACGACGGCTTTTGGTTAGATTTAGTCTCCCAAGTGACCAGTTGTGCCAGGAAGGAGATTTAGACAAGCAGGGGGGTGGACGGACGGACGGACCGACGGAGGAGGAGGAGGATTGAGAGAGAGAGAGAGAGAGAGAGAGAGAGAGAGAGAGGAACATTCACTAGGGGATGCCTGTTTGAGGAACTCGATTCCAGGAAGTAAGTGTATTTGTGTGTGCGTTTTTGTTTTCCTTATTTCTCGTCCTTGTTCCAGTGATTTTGGGTTTTGGTTGTTGGAAGCTGTGTTTGTGGTGGAGTCTGTGAAGAAGTAGGGGTATAAGCTGTTGGTTTTTCTCCAGTCCAGTAGTATTGGCAGCAGTGTGGGGATGGATGGATACCTGCTACTGCTTGAGGTCTGTGTTGGAACTGAGGCCCCAGCCTTGCCTGTCCTCAAGGATGTAGGATATGGTAGGACTAGGGTTTGTCAAGCTGGGGGTTTAGGGTTCGCAGGCAACCTACCTGGGTGTGCCGATCGATTCTGACTTGTCACTGCCTTCTCATGACTATGCTACAGGATTTGTAACATCGTTCGACTACAATGGAGATTGCCTGCAGGGTGGTGCGATGTCCAAAGTGCCACTCCCTTTTACAAGAGCCTCCATCTGGAACTCTGTTATACAGATGTGGAAGCTGCAATGCCACTCTTCGAGGTTGGTTATTTTTCTCCCTCCCCTCTATTGTCAATGCTTTTGAATAGAGCTTCTTCTTATGCTAAGTGTAATGAAACCTGCCCTTGTCCTTTAGTTAGGTGAAAGTTTAGCTCATGCCTGAACATCATTAGATTGATTCAGCTGTATTAACAATTCAGCTCCTGACTCTGTAGCAAAGCATGCATCTCTTCGAGGCTCCAACAAGAATGGCAAGAGTCTATTGTCAGAAGGTATTGAGCATGATGGAGCAACAGTGAAGCACATAGATGTTGACAGAACAAACAAAGCTTTACCCTCTGGAGACCAGTACAACATAAGCACCTCTGACTCATCACAACAAACTTCTCAAAGGCTTGTGGATGAGCATTCTCATGAGGGTTCTGCTTGGTCACCAATGAAGTTTTCAGAACGGACGCTGGAGGAAGCTGTCCTCCATTCTGAAAGAGGGGAGAAACCAAATGCTGTGCAGTCAAATAGTCCATTGCACAGGCCTGAGGATAGAGAGCAGTTTATTCATTGCATTAGTGATGACTTTGAGGTCAAGAACAATGTCAATGGACTTCGTCAAGAATATGGGCATGGGCCATTGAGGCTGAATGTGGAGAAGACCAATGAGAGATCCTCTGTGAAAAATCAAGGTGTTAATTGTGCTGGACATTGGAAACCGACAAACATTAGCAGACAGGCACATCAAGGAGAGGTTTTGGATACCAGTGCTGATTTACTCTTTGATCATTCTCAAAAACAGGAGTTGTTCACAGTTGAAGGGTTACATTCAGAGGAGATGACACCATTGAAGGGCAGAGTCCATGACACTTCCTTGGGGCATGCTGGACAGTGGGGAATTTCAACAATAAGGCAATTTGATGCAGAAGAGGTGAAATTGGTCAAGGATAGTTCTCTCCAAGAGCAGGCTCCTGCTGTTCAATTGCATATACAAGTTCCTACCCCTGAGGACTATCAGTTTTCAACTCCCAATGAAGGGCTATTTGATGAAGGGAAACTGAAAAACCCCTATGCAACACCATCAGTCCTCCCTTTGCCACCCAAGTTGAGGTTGAGGATGAGGCAACCTGCCAAGCCTGATCTTCCAGAGCACTTGTCTCAGTCAGCAGCCACTTTTCAAGCTCATTCACAGGAACCTTCAAGCCAACACAACATGTATGGTGGCCAGGATGTGTTGGATTATGAGACAATGAAGGACTCCTCAACATTAGGTGAGCATGATGCATATCAAGGCATGGTGTTGGTGAATAGTTCACAGCCACTAGAGTGTCAGATTGATTCTCCCCATGGTGAAAATGTTATGGAATGCCCTACACCAGATGCAGGTCAAATCTCAGGTTCACATCCTACAGAGCATGGCTTTCTTCAACCATCACCTGAAACCTCCAGGCATTCAGCACAAGCACATCAATTTAACCCTCATTTTCAAGGACAGGACTCAGCATATTCTCAGCATCCTTCAGTTATGGAATTGCCTGAGTCATCATGCACCTGGTCAACGAAAGGATGTAGACCAGGCAACCAATTGCAAGATTCCAGCTTGGTACCTGTTCAGGGCCAAGCTACCCACCACAGAAGACTAAGGATCAACACCATGCTGCCAGAACAATATGAACAACTTCATGTTGTGTGCCGGCACTGCAATATGCGTTTACAAGTTCCACCCAGCATGCCTAACAGTGATACAAGGTACCAGAAACTGAGGTGTGGTGCATGCTGGAAGATTTCTCGCTTCCAGCTGTATCCTTCATATCCATCAGTAGAACATTCACCAGCTGCAAGCAGTGAGAACATTTCACCTGCAATGTCATGTCAATTCCTACCTCATGACACAGATGGATCATCTGGGACTGGGAGAAACCGAGGTACACAATTGATTCCTGAGCCAGGTCTTTCAGATAGAGAAGTTGTCCGAACACATTCGTCATCTACCCTTCCACCTTCAGGAAGACGACAACAACAGGCTCCATATGGATCCAAGCTCTCACACATGTTTACAGCTCCTGCAACTTCTCATTGGTCAACCTCAAGCTCATCAGGGGACCTGGGCCCACCTGAAGCTACTGGGGAAGGTCAAGGCAGGTCTTCTTATACTAGTGATGACAGGATAACCCATGTTTCATATGCACCTGCATCATCAAGTGTGGATCATGATTCGTACATTGCAGCTGCAGATAGGCTTGGCAAAAACCAAGATGGCCACCCTCCCCAGGTTCTGAAATATTTGGAATCAAGCAGTGATTCTGAAGATAATGGGAGGGCCTCCTCACTCATGTTAACAGTAGACCCTCTAGCAGTTGAGCAATTTGAAACTCCAGAATTCAATCATGAAGAGCATGAAGAGTTCAAGGGTTTCAGGGGTTTTCTGAAAAAAAGTGTGAAGGAGCTAAGAAAAGGCAAGAGTGTCAGTCAATTCCGTCGCAAAGTGATCATTAATAGTCATGCAGTGCCTGATATAGTAGTGAAAAAGGCTGAGGATCTTGCTGGACCAATACATCCAGGTTCCTACTGGTATGACTTCATCTCTATTTTGTTACCTATCATCTTGCAGCACCTTGCAGGCCATAAGAAAGAAAAGTCATGCTTAGGTTTGAGAATCAAGGTCAAGTTGTATGTGGCCTATGATAGACTTGCAATGAAACTTACTATCAAGTTTATTTGTGAAGAAAAAAACCACTCACTGTGGGTGTCAGCCAGCTCAAAGCAGAAAAGGGCATGAATTGAAATTTTTTGGTCCCACTCTATATCAGACTATGAGTGGACTTTTAGAGGGGTTCTATATGCTAAACTGTGGGAATCCTTTTAATTTTCAGGTATGATGTACGAGCAGGTTTCTGGGGTGTGATGGGTGGACCATGCCTTGGAATGATCCCTGTAAGTGAGTCGGATTCATATGTTTCTACTGCTCTGAAATGATGGCATTCTTGTCCTTGCTGGACTCATCAGGATTCTGGTGTTTATGCAGCCATTTATTGAAGTTTTGAACTACCCAATGGCAAGGCACTGTTCAAATGGCAAGACTGGAGTTTTAGTCAATGGAAGGGAGCTGCATTGGAGAGATTTGGAATTACTGAAGCAGCGGGGCTTGCCAGGCACCCCAGGCAAGGCATATAATTTGGACATTGATGGCTGTCTTTTTGAAGCAAGGACTGGAACTGAGCTCATGAGTCTAGGCCGCCTTGCACCAACGTAAGTGAAATTCCATAGTTTCTCATGAATGAATCTGCCCCATTTACTTTGTTTTTCATACCACAAAGTTACACTGGGATGACTGTGGCAAGCCAGCAATATTTGGTTGCAGCTTTACATGTGAAGGGCTGTTGACATTTCATCATGCAGTTGTACCCAGAAACTTGTTCCTGGTTTAACCCAGGCTTGTTAGATATACCTAATTTTTGGCAGGGTTTGCCCCCATATGCACAACTATTGATTTGAATCTGAGTGGCTCTTCATAGATTAGTCTTATATTGACATACGACTGGTTCACAGGCTGGAACGAACTGGGCGAGGTCCTGGCATGGGAGTACCAGGCAGCAGTTAAGCTATGAATGTGCACAGGACAGATATCCTGCATGTGTGTTGTGAAGAAAGAGATGTCCAGAAGAGCTGATGAACTTCTAAGGAGGCATTGGGTACGGTAATGTAACCCTTCACACATGGAATAACAGTTGCTCATACTGTTTCACTATATATGTTGTATGTCACTGACTGCTTTGGATTTAAGTAATGTTGGATATCACTTCATTTATGTCAGTGACTCAAGAAGTCCCATAGCAGTTGCCAAATTTGCTTGACCATGATACAAGTTTGGATATGGTCTCTTCTGTTATGGGTGGATTGCCAGGCCCATAGTCAGCAAGCATGGAGTGCCAGCTGATGAAGCAGAGAAGCAGGAAACAACTGGTTGAGAATTATCTGACAATGTTGGAGATCAAATTGTCCCCAGCAGATCTGGATTCTTGATAGAGCTTGCCATGTTAACATATTTTCTTTTACATCAGCATGCATTAGTTGACAAGTTGAAATGATACATGGTTTTGGAATTGGCCTAATCTTGTTGACAGCTTGTACCTTTAGTGTTTGCGTGTAGCAGTTTGAAATGAATGTTGTAACAAAAAAACGGTTTCAATTTTTCTATGTACTTTTTCCAACGATCACAAGTGAATAATCAGGGGCAGTTTCTCTTGAGTGGAGTGGTGTACAGGTTGTTATGTATGGAAGAATTTGGAACTTTGCTTACATGATTTTTTAATTTGTGACTAGAATCTTCTTTTATCCAGTAGTTGAGGTCATATATCTTCTTCAATGATCTGCATTCAAGAGTGAAGCAGAAGGTTTTAATCACAATTGCATATGGAGAGACAATAAATATCATTATATTTTCAAAATTGTTGTGAACAATTCTTGAATTAAGATAGGTGAATACTTGCCACCAAGATGCAACTGATTTTGTCTCAGGACAATGCATCTTGACCGAGTACACTGTCTACAATAGCAGGACCCACAAATTGTTGTAATGAGAGAAAGGCCCACTCAGGAGACTGAGAATTCTGGCATCTCTCACATCCAGTCCACATACACAAGAACACAGCATTCTTGTGATTGAATCAAATAGTAGTGCTCAAGGTTGATCCACATTTAAAATGTAAGAATGCTTGTGTAGACTTGTATCTGGCATGCAAACCAATAAGACTAGTGTGGTTCAATATAGTGATGTGAGCAATTGGATTCCCAGTGTCCAACTAGGGAACTTCATTCTCCAATCACTTTGGCAGATTCTTCTTTCTGGCTGCGAACATATCAAAATGTATAATCCTAATCACTGGACCAGGTTTGTGTAGTGCATGTACAATATTGTCTAGACTGAGAAATCATCAAGAAGCACAAAACAGAAGACTCATCACATTTAGGGGACATGCATGTTCTTTTTCTCCCCTCCACCTAAGTTATCAGCAGTAGTAGATTTGCATCCTGGCTCCAGTATGACATGCATATAACATACCATCTTTGGTATGGCAATGTTGTACCTTCGTATTGATGCAAGTGTGTCCCTTCCCAGCTGCATTCATATACTCATCGTATTCGTGTCTGAGAGAACCTCAGGGTGCCAATGTAGAGGCAGTAGTGCATCAGACCTTTGCTAATATTCTTGGTGAGCAGTAGCAGCCCATGGGCATACAAATATCACCTGACATCTGAACATCTGAGGAGTATACAGGGCTCTGGAAAGGAGAAACATGCTCCTTTTACTTGAGATTCTTGTTTGAAAGTTCCTGTTGTTTATAAGACCTGCACAGAGCAATCAGGCTAAGAAGCTTTGGTTCCCAAAATACTCTAATCATGCTTCTACTGGGAAGGTAAACCTAGTTCCTGAACTATCTAGATATGATTGTGTAACAAAGGTTCATGGTCATGTAACAAAGCATACCCAAGTGGCTATTGTGACCATACTATTAGGAGAATCTGTTTATGTGCTTGCAACCAGAGTGATTCACTAAGCCCAATGAACCTGTTATAGAGCAAAGATTCAGCAGGTTCCAGCATGTTACCTCTGATCAGAAGCCTCAATGGCATGGAGGGTTGCAAATATTCTGTGGAAGCTCTGGGGTCTGCGCTTAGTCGCGGTTGATCTCAAAAAGGAATCATTCTTCCACACCTCCTGCATCTCTGCAAATCTGTTAACCCAACTTCCAATCTGTGTCAACAGCAGACTTTTACTGCAGGTGTGCATCAAGACCTTAACATTACATCTTCATTCTGCATCTGCATGACTCATTACACCAGTTCCTGTTACAGTCACCAAGTCTTTGAGCTCAGCTGTTGTTCACAAAGAACAAATATTTTAGAGGCAGAAGGCAATTGAACTCTATTGTCTTGCTCATTCCATTCTCTGCTGGCCTACTATGTTAGCAGCAATGAAAACTCTAACACCATATGCAACTAGGTCCATGGGTGGCAGGCATCTGAGCATGGATGTATACATCACACCAGGTCAATGTTTAGATAGGGACAGTGGAGGAGGAGGAAACATACCTTGCCACACGATCTATTTTACCTCCTCTTAGAGGGGTTGACCTCTGAGGGGGTGACATTTCCTGCCTTTCGATCTGGGAGAAACCTCTTCCCTTAGCCTGGCTCTTGGTGTTGCCAACTGTTCCAGTAACACATGACATGAGATTACCTCTAAAAATTTAACATCTTGAGCAAATAGAATTTCCCGTAAATGACAGACAAATCCACCAAGATCAAAGCATTAAGCCTTAGCAAGGACAGTTCAAAATAAAAGGTGGATTTATTGCATTACTCTTGCCTCATTAATCACACAAACTAGTAATCCCACCTTCAGAGGAACTCCATCACTATGTCCTTGCTAAATACTACTACTGGTGAAGTGTTGATGAATCAAAGAAGCCATCTTTTCTGACCTGTAGGACTTGCATCACAGCCCTTTGTTGCAGTCTTGCAGCTTGGGGACTGGCTTGACACATCCTGTTGGTACCTCTTTCTCTGCGAGGATGGGGAAAAGGGGCTCTGCTTATGGCTAGAATGTTTGGAAGGAGAAGGTGTTTGCTTCATGTCCAGGTTGTCCTTGATACTTGAACGATTGAAAGGAGCTTGCTTCTTCTTGGAAGGTGAAGGGCTATGGATGGAGATTGTATGTTTGATAGGGGAGTCCTCATTTATATGGATTTCTTGAGCACATTTTGTTCTGCGAACCTCCATTACATTTGATGATTTAGGCTTTAAAAGTACCTGCATTGAATCAGTCTGTGTGCTTGGTGGACACTTTTGCAACCCACAGGGTGCTTTGCAGCTGAAATGCCTTTCTGAGTCAAAGAGAGGGTTCTCAATAGCTGGGCCAAAGGACAGATCAAGTTTGAAGTTTTGTGACTCGGGATATGCTGTACATTGATGTGTGCCAGGTCCCCTCCTGTTAGTTGACTGCCACCAGATGCAAAGCCAGAAACAGGGTCAAGAATGAAGTCAACTTCTGTTCTTTTGGTCATAGCAAAAACTTCTGATTGCACCTCTGATTTCATGTTCAGTTCTTCAATGCATGTATTTATGGTAATAAACACAAAGTGCAGATCTCTGCTGATACTATCTTGCAAATTGGATTCTCCTGCTTGTTTCCATTGAGGTCGCAAAGGTCTCAATTAGTAAGGAGATTCTTCTGGCAGGTTCTATTTCACAGTACACACAAAGTTGAAGAATGCTTGTCATTATATGTCAAAACATCACATTTTGAAGTCAAGAACATACCCGTCTAGATGATTTTGAGACAGAACCAGAGCAACCCTCAGCATACTTCAAGCAGGACTTCTCCAGAACCAATCCACCAATCTCCCAGCCATCCATCTCATGATTGGGCACCCGACAGCTTGCAGTCCTCCTGCACTTCTTTTGGCCATAGTTGGACACATCCATCAGGCTGGCCCGATCTGTGGGTTTGCAGTTGACTGCCATGAGACAATTTTCTTTAAGGCATGCAGGCTTGACAGCCCTGAAGTTATAATGTGTTTGACTACTAATATAGTCATCCTGCCTGCATGCAGACTCTGATGCAGCACCAACTGTTTCTGCTATGTTTGTGGAAGTTGCCAATTTGCAGTGCAAAAGAGAGCCAGATGTACACTCCTCTGGGTCCTGCAAAATGAATAGATCTGGTTAGTCCAGATATACTCTCTGCAGTGGTTGAATACTGCAAGCACACATTTCTCTGTGCACTTTACAATCATGGAGGTTGCCAAATGTATGAGAAGAAAATATGGCACACTCAATCATTTTGAGGAATTGTGTATTATGTATTGCCACCATGACAAATTGATGACAATTTACCACTCTAGAGGAGAGGGATGGAACAAAACACAATACAGGAACCAATCTGTTCAGTCACCTTCATGGGCTCCCATGGGCATTTTGGTCTTGCATCACTGCACATATACTGCTTGTCCTGGATTTCATTAGTCCTCCTAACAGATTTCCCTGATGGACACAGCTCCTGCATGAGGTCCTCACATGGTTGTAGGACCTGCCGAACCAAAGCTTCTTGACTGGTCCCCATCATATCCCCATAATTCTCCTTGGCCTCATCTGCACAGTTGCTTGAATCATATGTCATTGCCATACAGAGGTTTCTCCATGGCAACAAATCCTGAAAAATTCATTCAGTCACAGAAAAGAAGAGGGTTCTGTTTTTTTACCTGGCTTGCAAGAAACTCCCACTGCTGCCAACTGAGTTGAGGCAACTGATTCTCCCAATAGTTTGTCGACTGTACAGGAAACTACAGTTTTCCGGTCACTTTCCCTTGTCGTGATGGCCTTCCATTCCTTGAAAACTTGCTGCTTGCAGTCAATTGCATCAAGCTCGACTTGGGTGCTGGGGTTAATAGATGGAAAACTGGCATTGCCTCTGATGCTGCTTTTGCCTGAAAACCCCCCCCAGTCTCGATGTGGATCCATTTGAAATCCCAAACTAAATTCTTCTTCCCACTTGCCATGAAAAGCAGAAATGAGGTAATCAGGTTCCCACTCAGGCAAGCCTCTACTAGTCACAGCACCTGCAAGAACACAATCATTGAAGCGACAACTGACGTCAGGCTAGAGAGAATGATGCAGCAGTTTCTCAAGAAGCAGAAAGATAGTGGGCCAAGAATCAATCATGTACGACCTACAACATACGGTAGCTAAGGCTATGACAAAATTGTACGTGCATTGCTCTCCTCGAGTTATGGCCCTACTACCCATTTGGAGCAATTGTGTGCTCTGGAAGTTCTCAAGCCCGCCAGAAACAATTCCGAGGAGAAAAAAGGCTTCAAAGATTGGGTGGGGATGATGGGTGCTGGAGAGATAGATACATTCTTACCTGACCTAGAAGAAGACTTTGGCAACGCACCATGGCTTGGACGGTATGCATCTGACCCATACACATAAGGTTTGGGATTCTTCGAAACAGGCAAAACTTTGGCTCTCGCCGTCGTCGGTTGTTTAGGTTCATCAGAAGGCACCTGAGTGAGCTGGAGTTGCGACAGAAACGCGCAGATCAAATCGTCGGGAATGTCATCGTGCCCCATAGTTTGAAGCTCCGCTCGCAGCTCCGGCAACGTAAAGAAACCAGCCATTTCCCCTCTCTCACTTGACAAACTCCACAATATTCTTCAACTTACCAGTTCTTTACACCAAAAAAATGGAGCACCGTCTAGGAACAAAGATGCTGGCATTGCAGAAACGCCCGTAAATCCGGGAAGAGCCACTTACGAGAAACCCGAGAGAGAGAATTGTCCGTCCTGAAAGCAAGTACAATTGACACAAAGCACTACGCCAACAAAAACTACAACTACAAACTACACCTACCACCATCACCACAGCAACAAAAACGACAACAAACTCCGATGAGGCTGTTAATGATAGCAGCTGAATGGGTTGCGACAAAAAAGGGGCAACGAAATGGGAAAACACAAGAAGAGGAGAGCTAACAACGAAGGAGAAAGAATTGAAAGAACTGATTTTGCATCAAAATAGAAGACGGGAGAAAAAGAAACAGCGGAAACAAATTGATGCCTGTGTGCAAGTGTAAAGTGGAGCAGGAAAAGACAAATATGGAAATCGAACGAGAAGGTGAAGGAGAGGAAGTATTGTGTAAGTGGAAAGACGGGAGAAGAAGACGGAAGGTGCGTAAGAATGCGACACTGACGGACGAGATTTGCGAGAGGAAAGACTCTGCAGGCGACAATCCTGCTTTTCCCGCTTTGAAACTCAGCAAACTACGTCATTTTATTTTCCCGCTTTCTGTGCAAGGACACAACTAACAAAATTTGCTGTTCATTTACTCAACCAGTGATTTGAGGCAATGTTTTTTGGCTATTTACTTGAATCATGTATAGACATCTGGCGATTTTCTTACATTCTGGTTAAATAATGGCTATTTTATTTATTTTTAAATTTATTTTAGCATTGATATATATATATATATATACGGGTTTAGGTTTTAGGGTTATTATATATATATATAAATTTTTTAAATTATGGCTTTATCTAACCAACCAAAAAAACACTGATTTAATGGTGCTCTGGAATTTTGATTTTTTGGAAATTTGTATTTGTAGGGTAAAAGGCTGAGGGCAATGGCATT